>Ga0228536_1000034_pt1 | contig 346136 bp, 296 predicted proteins | sample SJ1Smetagenome_FD_168611 | JGI IMG/M metagenome (GOLD analysis project Ga0228536, IMG submission 168611) | Enriched culture of PCE-dechlorinating microbial communities from Ithaca, New York, USA - SJ1.S | ecosystem: Engineered > Modeled > Simulated communities (microbial... > Unclassified... | reverse complement strand
CGATCTCTTCAACCTCTATTACCTCAAAGTAATCTGTCATGCCCTGCGGCAACAATAACTCATAGCCTGTTTTCATGCTACAAAGGTAAAACATTTAGAATCTCTCCACAACTTTTAGGGTTGATCCATCGTACCTCACTTTGTCCAAAATAAGGGGCAAGACAGTCCTATCGATTCCGGCTTTTTGAAGTTCGTCCAGATCTTCATCGAACATCGATTTAAAAGCATTGAAACTACCTGCCGACTTTACAGCTTCAACATACATCTCAATAGCTTTTTTGGTATTGGCAAGGCAGAACTCCACGTGTCCGGCATTAAGAAAATCGTGGGTATTGGGTTGGTTTTCGATAATTTGAGTGTAATACCGTTGAGCAACGTCAAATTTTCGCGATAAGAATGCACACCAGGCTATGGAACGCCATGCCCGCGTATTATCCTGGCTCAATAAATCTACCTTGAAGTAATAGTTCAGCGCTTCGGCATATTCGCCGAGCTCCAGATAACAGTGACCGATATTGAGCTGGATATTCAGGTCATCGGGTTTGAGTTGTTCCAACCGGCGATAATATTGCAATGCGCTTTCGGGCTCTTTGAGTAAGCGGTAGCAATGGGCAATACGACGCAACACCCATGTGTTGTTCTCGTCCATAAGGTCGGCCTTAAGGTATGCATCCAGAGCGTCCTTTATCTTGCCCAGCATTTGATGGCAATAGCCTATTTTCTGCCAGGTTTCGCTTGTTGGATTTCCTTTTTTGGTAAGCATCAAATACGCATCGGCGGCTTCGCTGAAATTGTTTTTCTCGAAATAATACAAGGCGATGCGCTCCAGATTCTTCGCTTCAGAAACAATAGGAAGGAATGGTTGCAGTTGATGATAATCGAGCGGTGAAATGAAAATATCGACAAAATCGGCTTTACGCGGATAGAGTTTAAAAAACCGGTACAAATCCTGAATATACTGCTTGCAAATGGTCTCTTCTTTTTGATACGGGTTAAGTACGAGTTCCTCTTCTGCCATCTTTTTCAACTCATCGCTTTCGGCTCCCAGTTGCGATATCATCATTTTGCGGTATTGCTCGGGCATAACCATTATGCTGAAACAGAACGAATATTTGTCGGAATTGCAAATCATAGAGGTGTTGAGCATAGCTGAAAGCAGGCTGTCGCCCTCCGATTTGTCTGAAAAGAACTGTTGTAAAGAACTGTGATTCTTGTCAAACGGCAGGAACCAGTTGCTCATTTCGTTGAAGAACGGATAATTCTTAAGATTGGAGAACGTGGAGTGGAACACATCAGCCCCGCCCATCTGCATATCGGTAAACTCTTGCAGTTTATCTGTTAATCCGGCTTCGTCCAGAATTTTTTGCCATTCGGGATTCTTCTCGTCCAACCCGCTTTCGCCCATCCACTCTTCCAGATTTATTTTCTTTCCGATCATCGGGCTGAGTTTCATCATTTCGGGAAGGATCTCCTCCGTCAGTTTTTTGGTGATTTTCTCGGTCTCGTGTGCCTGGATAAACTGGATGATAACCGTCATGAGCCTGCGGGCAAAAGCCGCATCGTCCGCCATTACCGATAACCTGCCGGTAATTTCGGGATAATATCTCCATCGGTTTTTATATTGTCTGAAAACAGGTACGATACCAACCGTGGCACGCAAAGAAATTTCGGATTCAGCGTGATTGCAGGTATCGAAGAGAAATTCCACTTTCCTTTGGTCGAATCGTTGTAAAGCGTTCAGTGTGAGTGCAGAAATCAGCATGCATTTAACCTGAACAGATACACCGGCATTGTTAAGGAATTCATGGTAAGATTCTATCTGCTCTTCTTTTGCCCGTGGTGAAGAAAAAACGGTGTAAAAGAGATCCTGTATGGTGTGCTCTTGTTTTACAGCGTTTTGTTTGGCCCGGCTCTGTTTTTCCTCGCCATCGGGCATGAGGCCGATCACGGAGAGCGTATCGGCCTGACGGAAAATAATATCCTGATATTCCGCCATGGATAAGGGTTGCCGCACATTTGCCATTCGTGCCTTTTCGAAAAAGATGGAAGTACTGTTGCGCATTTGAAATTGCTCCAGTAAATCGTCTGCCAGCAAATAAATATCGCGGACCAGATGATCGTAGATCTTTTGTTGCTGGGGATCCTTGTTACCTTCAATAAGGTAGTGGATCATATACTTATAGTTGGTTTCAAGCTCCGATATTTTCTCCGTAGCTGTCCAGTTTTGCTGATCTGCAGCCCATCGTTTTAAGTTATCGAAAGCATCTTTTAACTGATTGTTTTCGATAAGAACAAGTATCTTGGAATGTATTTTTATTGTTTCGTTCAAGTCCATTACAACGTCTGTTTATTGTCTTTGATAATTAAGACCGAAGGAAGATAGTGAGTCCACGTAAGTGGCGAACTAATAAGTTTTTCCCAGCCGCTTAAACCGATGATCATCAGGTCTTGCTGTTGTATGAAGCTAAGCTCTATCTTTTTGTTATTGTCCCACAACTTCACCCGCCCATCGGTTTTTTTTGTGATAAACTGAAAAAGTTTCTGAAACTTTTGGTCAGTTTTCATAAGCCCGATTGCATCCCATACCGTTACCGTCACATCCGGATTTTTTGCCATCTGATAAAAATAGGGAAACGAAAAAGCATCTTCTTTATAAAGAATAGGCACAAAAAGATTATTGGCATCTGAATAGTTGTTCTCTACAAATATTCCGGTTGAAACTTTATTTCGGGCAAGCAATGTGGATACATTGAGCGTGTTTTCGTCACCTCCTATTCCCAGCAATATAAGGTTGCAATTATATTCCCCGGCCGTGCGTAAAATATCTTCCACATAGTTTTCCGACTGTTTTACAAATGTACGGACAGAAAATTTATTCGCCTCGCTAAGCCGGATTATATCGGAAAACAGTTCGGATTTGTAAATGTTCTCGTCCCGGATTTGCTTTGCCTGCTCTGTGTCAATTAAATTTAATAATGTGATGGATGATTTATCGGGCCTGAACCGGACCATTTTGTTAATGAGCGCTCCCAATGCTTTCCCTGTCTTCACTTTCGAAAAACAGACAAGGGCATTTACGGACTTTTTTAATTCATTTTCTCCTTCAATCCGTTTTAAAAGAATATCTACAAATTCCATACCAATGTTTTTAATTGTTTAGAACTAAGAGTCAGGAACTAAGAGTAAGAGTCAAGAATCAGGACAAAAGACAAAGAACTAAAAGTGAAAAACTAAAAACGAAAAACTTTTCACTTTCACCTTAAACCAAGAATCAAGATTAATCAAATAATAGACATCGAGACCTGGGAGTAAATGTCTTCTATGTCTTCTTTTTTGATTTTATTAAAATCCTCTTCGCGTACGGTAATAATCAGTCCGGCCATATCAATTGCTCCCGGGCTGACAAGCAGTTGCCGCTTGCCTTCTTCATAGAATTGTTTGGGACGGTGAGCCTTACGTGGGAAAATGTGCATCACGTAATTGTTGTTTTCCACAAACGCGATGAGATTGAGCAAAGGCTCTTCTTCATCAGGTTGGCGGCTGTGCAGGTATTGATAAACATCTTCGAAACGATCTTCAACTTCTTGCTTCGAAGAACTTTCAATGACCAGGCAAGAGCGAAGTTCATTTTCCCCGGCCATCAGGAGTGGAGACTTCAATCCTGCCTGCAGGTGAAAGTGATCGGGAGCCGATGCCCCACACTTTGGCCCGTTGTAGAAGACAATATGTTCAGGCAGGAGCTCGGCGAGCGTCAGCATATCGCCCGTTTTTCTGCGAATACGTTGCGGAACGTGCGAATGTAATGCAATAGTCAGGTGTTTCTGTAAGATCGGAAAGGGATTGACGAGGATGATGTATTTGTCGAGAAACGATATTCCCGACTGAACTTTTGGCCGGTTTTCACTGCACAGAAAACACGGACGTTTTTCTATGCTGCTTTTATCCACTTTAGCCGATACGGATTGGATCCGTGCCGGATTGAATTGGACATTCACTTTAAGTTCACTCCCCCAATTGAATTCTTTTACCTTAACGTAATCGAGCTGTTCTATTGCAATTCTTAGTTGTTCCCAATCTCTTTGTTGTTCAATGAACAGCTGATCTATTTCCTGTTGAAGTTGCATTTTGCAGTCCTTTTTAGATCTTTCCGCTTCCTTTCCGTTTGACGTAATCGAAAGTAGGTGAAATGTTGAAATACATTTTATCCACTCCAAACCGGTTGGGCGCAAGCGTCAGCGAATTGCAGTTGCAATTTTTCTCAATTTTATCCTGGCCGCCGAATTTAAAACCTAAAAAACCCAACAGATCATATTCGTGAGAAACTTTTATCACGTAATAAGGCGTTGACTTCGACATTCCGTCGCCCGAACTGATAATGGCCCGTTGCACGATGTTTCTTTTCCGGGCTGTTTTTTTATAAGCATCCACATTATTCTTCTGGGCATAAACCAATAGTTTGGCGTTCAAGGCTCGCATATTAAACGGATCCTCTGCCAGTAAAGCATCGGCAAATTGCAACAGTTCATCATAATCCCGGTCTGAAAAATGCTGTTTGTTCAAAACTGTTGCCATCCTGGCATTGTATTGTGAAGTATCTGCCGGATTGTATGCCGGTTGAAAAACATAGCCAAAATACAAATGCCGCTGTTCATCAACTGTCATTGTGGAGTCTCCCAACTCATATCGCTCCATCAAACCGGAATAATTGAAATTGGATGAGCGGTTGTTTATGTTTCGTTCAATCAATTTATAATCGGGTGCGGTTGCTCCGTCGTATTGTGCGAAAAGAGTTGCGCTGCAAACAGCAAGCACAGTAATGATAGTTAATTTTTTCATTTTTCGGATTGTTTGATTAATACTGCGACAAATGTATTTTCTATTTTCAATTTTAACAAATTAGTTTTACTAACAAAGCTTAATTCAGATATTCTTGTTGTTATTTATTGTTTTCCGGAAACGGAAACGGTTTTGTCTATTTTCATAACCAGGCCTTGAAGCACACTCCCCGGCCCGAGTTCCACAAACTCGGTTGCACCGTCGGCAATCATGTTCTGAACCGATTGACTCCATTTTACGGGAGCGGTCAGTTGTGCCACAAGATTTGCTTTTATTACATCCGGGTCGGTTTCACCAACGGTAGAGACATTCTGATAGACCGGACAGTTGGGTCTGGAGAAGGATGTAGCTGCAATAGCTTCCGATAATTCTATTTTGGCGGGCTCCATGAGCGGCGAGTGGAATGCGCCACCCACTTTTAGCGGGAGCGCTCTTTTTGCACCGGCTTCTTTCATCTTTTCGCAAGCAATTTCGATACCTCTTATCGATCCGGAAATAACAATTTGACCCGGACAGTTGTAATTGGCAGGAACGACCACGTCGTCGATCCCCGCACATATTTCTTCTACCTTATCATCGGGTAAAGCTAATATGGCAGCCATGGTTGATGGATTTTTTTCGCACGCTTTCTGCATGGACAACGCACGTTTATAAACCAGCTTCAACCCGTCTTCAAACGATAAAGCCCCGGCGGCAACCAAAGCTGAAAATTCTCCTAAAGAGTGGCCTGCAGTCATATCGGGTTTGAAATCGTCTCCCATGGTTTTAGCGAGAATTACGGAATGAAGAAAAATGGCAGGCTGCGTAACTCTTGTTTGGCGCAGGTCTTCGTCTGTTCCTTCAAACATTAAATGAGTAATTCGAAAACCCAGGATTTCATTGGCTTTTTCAAACATTTCGTTCGCCAGCGACGATGTTTCATATAAATCTTTTCCCATACCTGTGAACTGTGCGCCTTGCCCGGGAAATACATATGCTCTTTTCATAAAAATATTTTTTTGATTCACTGTTTAAAATAAGTTTCTTATTACTTTTTACTTTTGGAACGATAGAGAGAGCGGAAAAATTATAGAAAGAATCTATCGTAGATTTTTCAACTGAATAAACATCCCTAAGTAAGAATTTGTTCAATTATTAATTTAAGTTTTGCGCATATTCAATTACAGCTAAATTTAAGACATATAAATGTTTTGTGGGGCTCTGTTCGATGAAATAGGCGTAATCTGATAAACTGTTTGAGCGAAGCGAGTTAATTATCAGATAGCCTGTAAATCGAAAACGGGTCACAAAACATTGTCAGACGCAAGATTTAGCTGTAATTATGAATAGTTGATACATGTGAAAGTTGAGTTTCTAAATAAACAAATATAAGCTGATTGCCATAATCACCATCCCCGTAATGAGGCCGATAATTGAAAGGTGATGCTTCCCATATTTCTCGGCACTCGGAAGCAGTTCGTCCAACGATATAAATATCATAACCCCCGAAATTATAGCCAGAATAAGCGCGTCGAGCACGGGATTCCAGAATCTAATAAGGAATAAATAGGCAATAATGGCGCCTACCGGCTCCGCCAGACCCGATAAAAACGATAGCCAAAAGGCCTTTTTTCTGTTTCCCGTGGCGTGATAGATGGGAACGGCAACGGCAATCCCTTCCGGAATATTGTGAATAGCAATGGCCACCGTGATGGGGATGGCAATTTCAAACGAGTTGAGCGCTGTCATAAACGTAGCAATCCCTTCGGGGAAATTATGTATTCCGATAGTCAGGGCGGTAATGATGCCGGTGTGTTTTAACCGAAGCTTGTTGTTTTTCATCTCTTCCACGCTGTGCATCTCATGCGGGTTGCTCGATTTGGGAACCAGAAAGTCGATAAGCGCGATAAAGGCAATTCCGCCAAAAAGCGCCAGGATCATATAGAGGTTTGCTGTTTTTCCGTCAAAGGATTCTGATAACATATCCAGCGATTTGGGCAGCATCTCCATAAAAGAGACGTAAATCATTACCCCCGCCGACAAGCCTAACGAAAAGCTTAAGAAGTTGGTGTTGGTGTGTTTGGCGATGAGGGAAATAAGGCTCCCTATACCGGTTGAAAGCCCGGCGAGGAGCGTCAGGAGAAATGCGGTGAGAACTACTTGATTATCCATCGGCGTCGGTCAATCTTTATTAATTATTTTATCCATTAATTCCCCGTGGATGCTTCCATTGCTTGCCACCAATTCTTTGTTGAAAATGTAATTGTTGCCGCCCGAAAAATCGGTGCTCATGCCTCCGGCGCATTTCAGGATGAAAGTGCCGGCAGCTACATCCCAGGGCGATAAACCGGAATGAAAATAAGCATCGCTTCGTCCACAGGCAACGTAGCAGATTTCAATGGCGGCCGAACCTTTGATGCGGAAACTGCATTTTCGGAATTGCTCCATGGCGTTTTTAAGTATTTTTTCTCCGCGATCGTCAAGAGAGTAGGGGATTCCTAACCCGATATATCCGTTTGTAAGCGTACTGTGTGAGCTGATTTTAACCGGTTTCCCGTTGAGCGTGGCTTTGCCCTTTTCGATGGCGGAAAACAGTTCGTCGGCAACGGGATCGTAAACAACGCCCAAAATGATTTCATTATCTTTCATCAGCGCGATGCTTACCGAAAAGGGAGTGTCTCCGTGAACATAATTGGTGGTCCCGTCCAGTGGATCAATAATCCACGTGTACTCGCCTTCGGCATAAGTAACGGTACCTTCTTCGGTAAGGAAGGTGGCGCCGGGAATTAATTTTCCCAGTTTTTCCACCAGCATCTTTTCGGCCTCCATATCGATGTGCGTCACAAAATTCCGTGTTCCTTTCAGTTCAATATCCGATTTGCGCAGTTGCGCTTGCCCCTCTCTTAGAAATTCTCCGGTGGAGCGGGCAATTTGTTCTACCTGGGTGTATATATTCATTAAGTTCATTTCTTTCCATACATAGAGTCCCACCACCTTGAATCATCTTTCAACCACTTGGCAAACCATGCGTAAATGGCGTTGTTCCACGCGATACGTTTATCGTAATCGTAAATGGCGTGATTTTCACCTTCCACCTGGATAAACTCTACCGGTTTGTTCAAAAGTTTCAGCGCCGTGTACATCTGAATGCTTTCGCCGATAGGGACATTCGTATCGGCTGTGCCGTGCAGCAACAAAAGCGGGGTTTTTATTTTATCCGCGTGGAAGAGCGGGCTTTGTTCTACGTAAAGCTTTGGATTATTCCACGGGTAGCTGTCTGCACTTGCACCCGCACTATAGGAATATCCCCAATACCCTTCTCCCCAATAGCTGGTAATGTTACTGATTCCCGCGTGCGAAACCGATGCGGCGAATATATCGGTTTTAGTAATCAGGTATTGTGTCATGAATCCGCCGTACGATGCACCGATGTTCCCGATTTTCCTGCCATCCACAAACGGGTGTGCGGCAACAAATTTCTGTACGCCTTCAATAATTTCTTCTGCTGTTTGATCTCCCCACGCATTTACGTGGCGGGCAGAGAATTCCTGTCCGTATCCGGTTGTGCCACTCGGTTGCAGCGTATAAACAACGTAGTCCTGAGCAGCATAAACGTGTAACGGATATGTGCTTTCGAATCCGCGGGAAGTTGGGCTTGTGCCACCGTAATAATACACGATAAGCGGGTATTTCTTGTTGGGGTTGAAGTTGGGCGGGAGGTAATATCTGCCTTCGATTTGGTCACCGAATGAACTTTTGAAATTCCAGTCTTTCACCTCGCCTAACACCAGTGAACTGAGTTGTTCGGCATAAGGATCGGAAATTAACGTGGATTCGCCTGTTTTGAGGTTGAGCAAATAACTTCTGTTGGAATTGGAAACGCTCACTCCCGTGTAAGTTGCCCAAAGTCCGTTTTCGGAAATGTTGAACGAGCGGATAACGTCTTCTTTCAGCGGGAGTTTTTCGAATTTTCTGGTCTTGGGTGAGTATCGGTACATATTGACACGATCCCCTTCTTCCACCCGATAATAGATGAAGTTATCCGTCGGATTCCATTCCTGGGCGCTGATGGTGGGGTTGAAATTTTTCGTTACCGGATCAACACGCTTTGTTGCCAAATCCATAATGAACGATTGTGTATCGTAGCTGTTGGCGATCTGCCCTTCTTTGATGTTCAGCCCGATACCGTTGAACGCTTCGGGCGCCCCGTGAATAAGCAATTGTTTGCCATCGGGCGAAAATTGAGCCGAGTAAGTGTAAGTTTGATCTTTCCAGATGGTATCGATTGCCATTGTTTGCAGGTTCAGCATATACAGGTTGCTTTTTTTAAACGGGCGTTGCGATAAATCTTCGCCGGAAGTGGAGAAAAGCAGGTATTTCACATCATCGGTAATATCGTTCAGCGAAGCGGTTTGCTGTCCGAAAGTGAGTTGCTGGGCAAATCCCGTTTCGAAAAAATAACGATAAAGATAAAACCTGTCGCGATAATCCGACAGGCGGTCGTCGATACCGATAAGCCTTCTTAATCCGCTGGGCGAAGTGACAGACATGGTCTCTTTGGATGAGTAAAACATCGATTTTTCATCCGGAGCAATGTAAAAATTCTCTTTGGGAAGATTTTGAGCGATTATCTTTGTTCCCGATTTTAACGGATCGAGCGTGTACAGGATCCTGCCCTCGTTATTGTCCGCCACATAATACAGAATATCGGATTTCGGCATCCAGTTGAGCTGCGAACGATTAGCTATTTCCGATAATATAACCCGTTTTTGCCGGGTATCGTAAATTTCGATGTAATTGCGGTTCTCTCCACCTTTCATCGTTTCCCGCAAGCCAAGTAATACAAACCGTCCGCTGGGAGAGATGGATGAACTGTTTACCCGTGTGCCTTCGAGTATGTCGTTAATGGAGATGCGGCGCTTGTTGATGTTGTTAAACGTAAAATTCAGCAGCGAATCTTCCTTTTCGGGCTTAAGTTCGATTTTAACTGCCGGGTTTATTTTATTTTCTGCCGATGCCAGTAGTTTAATGATAATCCGTGCGTTGTTTGTGAAGCCGTTTAGGTTAGTATCCACCGAGCCTGATTGATGCAGGCTGTCGTTTACCTGCGTTTTGGTAGCGCGCCTTACGTTGTCCACGTAGAGTTCGAGAGAATTGGGTGAGGTAACGGTTAGTTTCCCTTTTCCGTAACGGTCGCCCGTGACGAAGAATGAGATCAGGTGAAACGCGTATCCGTTTTGTGGTTTCGGAAGATGGAAGAACCCTGCCGTATCGGGTTCCAGCTCAGTGGTAAACCGTTCCTGACCGGGAAACGAAATGGAGTAGGAGAGCAATGTCTCATCCGAAAATTTGCTCTCTTTCAGATCGACGCTATCCAGCAAAACCGGTTTTTGAACGGTAATGGGTACAAACGAATAGATGCGGGATGGCGTGAATTTTTGTTGTGCCGAAAGCGGTAAAAGTGCACCGAGCGTGATAAGGAGAAGGTTGAATCTCATAATTTTTTATTTTTCCATACAAGACAATTATCGAACCTTACATCCGTTTCTTTTTCAAAAAAACCGTAAACCGACGAACCGGAACCGGACATGGATGCATATAATGCGCCTTTGGCGTATAATTGTTCTTTTATCTTACAAATTTCGGGATATTTTTTGAAAACTGAAGGCTCAAAATCATTTTTCATTAACTCTTTCCATTCGGAAACAGGTTTTTTGATGATTTCTTTCAGTGATATTTTCGGCGCTGCGGGAGAAATCGTGGCGTAAGCATCTTTTGTAGAAACGGTTACATCAGGTTTTACCAATACGAAAAAATAATTGTCCAGATCCAGTTCGATCTCTTCCAATATGTTGCCGATGCCTGTGGCAATAGCCGGTTTATTGCGGATGAAAAATGCACAATCGGCACCGATTTTTGCAGCTTTTTGCTCCAACTGCGTGGTTGTGTAATTGAGCGAAAATGTATAGTCGAGCAGTTTGAGCATAAATGCCGCATCCGATGAGCCGCCGCCTAACCCTGCCCCGAAAGGGATTTTCTTGAGTAAATGAATATCGATGTTGGGGATTTCTTTTTCTTCCGAAATCAATCTAAGAGCCTTTATCACCAGATTATCGTCCGTATTTCCCCGTACCTCTATTCCGGTTTGGAAGAAACGGTAATTTTCTTCACCATCCGACGGAACAATTTCTAACGCATCTTTCAATCCGATAGGATAAAAGACGGTTTCGAGGTTGTGATAACCGTCGGGCCGTTTGGAAATGATGTTAAGTCCTAAATTTATCTTCGCGTTAGGGAAACAGATCATATATAAAAAAGCCTATCGCTTAGCGTTATCTTTTACAATGTGGTATGAATCGGCAGCAATATGATAGAATGACAGGTAATCTTTCCCTTCAGAAGCTTTGCGTTCTGCTATCCGTGTACGGAAATCGTTCACGCGTCCCATTTCGGAACTGCCGACTGCCAGGCCTTCGGTTTTCTGTTCGGTTTCGCAACCTTCGCCGCCTTCACCGTGGGTAACGTTTGTGCCTTCGGTAATTTCTTCCTCCATTTTCTGAAGATCAGCTTCAGTGATCCTCTCTTCCACTAATGTGCCTTTTACCACTACTTTGTTGTTCACACACTCTTCGTTGAATTTTCCCAGTGTACTGTTCGATTCCGCACGAATGCTCTGTGCATCGGTGCTTCCCTGTAGAAAAAGCTTCATGCCGCTTTTTGCACATACGTGCGTGGCAAGGCCTTCAACCGTGATGGGTTTTCCAACATATTCCCCGGGATTCGACAGGATATTGTCAACCGTTAATGTTCCTTTTTGTGAATTACCGGTACAGCCCGAAAATGCCAGGAATGAGAAAATGACAGCAATAGTTGTGAATAAGGTTTTTTGTTTCATCTTGAACGATTTAATTAATGATTAAACCTCAAAGATATGTGTTTTTCGGAAGAAACGGAAAAATTAAGGAAAAAATTTTCTGGGTATATAATGCTGTCTGTTTTTTTTAATTTCAATATGAATATGTTATATTCATCCTGAATTTTACTTTATTCGTCGTGAAAAACACCCTGTTTCATCGATTTTGCCTTGTTAGATCCGTCCAATTGTACTTATCTTTGTGTAAGAAACTTTTTGAAGGCGAAGATGTCTTTATTATCCTTTTTTATGGGAAATTCAAACAGTTTCTAAAATTAAATAATCAATTTTATGGAAAAAAATGAAGAACAAATGAATTTTTCGGGCAAATCCAAAGGCGGCCTTTTCGGTTTTCTACTGATTTTGGCAGGAACGCTGTTTCTTGCTTTTAATTTTGGCTGGATTGACCCGGCGCTACGTTCCATCGTATTTTCCTGGCCGGCATTATTTGTCGTCTTTGCCTTTATTGCTCTTTTTAAGAGGGACTATCTGTTTGCACTCCTTTGGTTAACATTGGCCGCATTCTTTTTGCTGCCCCGCATAGCACTTTTGTATCCCGATGCTTTACCGGGAATTAACGAAGATTTTACCGGAAACTTCTGGCCTGTCCTGCTTATAATAGTTGGAACGGGAGTCATGCTAAAATTTTTTTTCGGAAAAGGAAAAAAGACGTGCTGCCATCGTCATGCCCAGAAGCCTTTTAATGTCAATAAAATTGAGGGCACGGACGGTATCTACGTACGGGAAGTTGTTTTCGGCGGGATCGAAGATATTTTTCTGGAACCTGTATTCCGGGGCGGCCAAATTGAAGTTGTTTTCGGCGGGGTTGAGCTCGATTTGCGCCGGGCATCACTGCCCGAAGGCGATACTCATCTCCATGTTGAAGCCGTATTTGGCGGTATAAAACTATATTTACCCGATGATTGGGTGATTGTGCCGAAAATAAATACCGTTTTAGGCGGTGTGGATAACAAACATTTCTCAAGATCAACATATCACGACACATCACGCAGGTTGCTAATCAGCGGTGAGATTATTTTTGGTGGTTGTGAAATACGGTAATGAATAATATTTCGCGTTTTTTAATTGCATTTGTTTTGTGCATCGTGTATGCGCTCTTGCAGGCATTTGCCTTCCGTTGGCTTGTTGCGTTCCCTTTCCTTCAATTGATGTTGGACGGGGTGGTAAACGCGTTGTTTTTTATCGGTTTGGATTTTTTGCTCTGGAAAGTTGTCAAATACGGAAATTTTGAAACGTTGGAGGTTTATCAGCGTTTTATCAATTACACTGCACTCGGATTTTTAACAATAACAATTTGGACAGGGTTGAGCTATGCTTCGTCTTTTTTGGTCTTTGGACGGGAAAATCTGGAGGAGGCAACAAGAATGTTGCCGTTGAAAGCTTTCATCGCATTTTTAATATATCTGCTGATGGTGCAGTTTTCCCGGATGTGGCTTTTTAAGGCCGGAACACCGCAACCGATTATTGATGAGGAGACGGAAGAAGATTTGTCTAAGCCGGACGATATCGGTACGGATGAGATTCAGCTGCTTGAACGCATTGTTGTCAGGACCGGACAAAAAATAAATGTTGTTAAGGTTGCCGAGATTGTTTATTTCCAGGCCGAGGGCGATTATGTACGCATCTTTACCGATTCCGATAAGTTTCTGAAAGAAGAGACCATGAAGTATTTTCAGCTTCATTTGCCTGAAAGTCAGTTTGTGAGGGTGCATCGTTCTTATTTGGTAAACATTGTCAAGATACTCCGTATCGAATTATACGAAAAGCAAAATCAGCAACTTACGCTAAGTAACGGCGATAAGATAAAAATCAGTACTTCCGGATACAAGCGGCTTCGTGAGAGGCTTAGCTTGTGACAAAATCTTATTGTAAAGTTTGTTAAAACTTAGAAAACCGATTTGATGTTTTCGGTTTTCCGGGTTACCTTTGTGGCGTTTTTTTTTTGATATGATGACACTAAAAGAAAGAATAATAAAAGAAGCAGGTACCCTTTTTTACCAGTACGGTATTAAAAGTGTCTCCATGGATGATTTGGCATCGTCTTTAGGAATATCGAAACGCACGCTTTACGAGAATTTTAAGGATAAGGAAGAGGTATTGTTGACCTATTTAACCGCTATTCGCGACGAAAGGAACAGTGAGGTTGTGGAGGAAATGGGGAGGTCGGCAAATATAATTGAGGTTTTTCTTTTTTTTATTGAATACCATAAAAAGAAGGAGTTGCCTGCCGCAAAATTTTATGAGGATATCTACAAATATTATCCGCGAATTTACAAGTTAATTCAGGAAGATGTTGAAGACAAGAAGGTATATATAAGGAACTACCTTCAGCAAGGAATCGAGCAGGGTTATATCCGCAGGAACCTGAACGTGGATGTGGCCGCCTTTTTGGTTGAAGAAAGTACATATACGTATATTCGTGCATCGTATCTCGAAAAACCGCCATTCTCTTTTCAGGAGTTATTTTTCACGATGATGGTGAATTTTATCCGCGGGATTTCCACCAACAAAGGGATTGAAATTATTGATAATTATCTTACAAACCAAACAAACGAAAACAATTAATTACTTTATATGAGAGCTAAGCAATTAAGCATTGTTCTAATGATGGCTTGCGGGTTGTTGGATTTATCCACGGCAGCCGCACAACATTCGGACAGTTTGCGGATAGACTTGAAAACCGCTTTGGAGATCGCGCTCAGCGAAAATCCCAACATAAAAGTGGCCGATATGGAGATTATAAAAAAAGAGTATGCAAAAAAATCGGCTTACGGTGCGTTGCTTCCGCAATTCGATCTCATCGGACAGTACCAACGCGCCATTAAGCGACAAACGGTCTATTTTGATGAAGGTTTCGGAATGGGAGGCGGCAATATCGACCCGACTAAATATACCCCCGAAGAGTTGAAGATTATGGAAACCGTGGGTAAAATGTTCGCCCCCGATCCCGAAAAAGCCGGGGAAGGTATCCAGATGGGGCGCCTGAACGTTTACACCGCCGGCCTTAACGTGAGCATGCCGCTGGTGATGCCGTCGTTGTGGAAGAATATTCAGATGAGCCGGGTGGATTTCCAACTCGCTATGGAGAAAGCCCGTTCGTCGCGTATCGATTTGGCCAATCAGGTGAAAAAAATGTTTTACTCCCTACTGCTTGCGCAAGCCAGTTACGATGTTTTCAGGAAAACATACGCCTCCGATTCGCTCAACTTGGAAAACATCAGGAACCATTTTAAACAGGGCGTGGTGGCCGAATATGACGTGGTTACCGCTGATGTGCGCCTCAAAAGCCTTATCCCGAGCATCTTGCAGTCGCAAAACATGATGAGGATTGCCGAACTGCAATTGAAAATGCTCATGGGGGTGGATAGCGAAATACCGCTGAAAGTAATCGGTTCGCTCGATAATTACAGGAATACCCTGTTTGACACCATTATCCCCGCCGATACGTCGCTCATGAACAACAGCGACATCAAACAGTTTGACCTGCAGGCCGAAATGGCGCGAAAAGGTTACGAAATACAAAAACTGCAATTCTCACCCACGCTTGTTTCGTCGTTTAACTACATGTATATGAGCCAGAACAACGATTTTAAATTCGGTAATTATCGCTGGGATCCCTATTCCATGCTGGGCATCACGCTCTCCATCCCGTTATTTAACGGCGGACAGCGGTACAACAATGTGAAACAGTCTGAAATTCAGATTTATCAGCTAAACGAGCAGCGTAAGGACGTGGAGCGCGGGCTGAAACTGTCCATTAAAAACAATTACGACCTGATGGCAAAAAGTATGGAACAAGTGGTGGCCTCCGAATCGGCGGTGGAACAGGCACACAAAGGGTATAAAATTTCGCTGAAGCGATACGAGACCGGAATGGGCACCCTTGTTGAAGTGATTGCTGCAGCCCTGTCCATAACCAATGCGGAATTGCAGTACCGCAATGCTATTTATGATTATCTGGCTGCTAAAGCCGATTTGGAAAAAATACTCGGATACGATATTAATGCAACAAACTAAGATATACAAACAAATTTCAATTATGAAACGGAATAATGTTCTAAAATTTACAATACTGCCGACTCTCCTCTTTCTCGCGTCTTGCGGAGGAGGATCCGGTAAAAACGAAATACCACTCGAAGCCGCCAGGAAAAAGGTAAAGATTGAAGAAGTCCGGTTAGCATCCGTCGATCAATTATCGACTTTCACCGCAACGGTTGAGGCTAACACGGTGAATAACATTGCACCGGCCATGGGTGGGCGCATCAGAAGCATTCACGTGGATGTAGGCAGCCGGGTGAGTAGAGGACAAACGGTGGTCACTATGGATGCGGCCAGCTATACGCAGCAGCAAACGCAACTGGCCACGCTTAAACGAGATTATGAGCGATATTTGGAACTCTACAACGTGGGTGGGATCTCAAAACAACAGCTCGACCAGATGAAAACCCAGCTCGATGTGGCGCAAACGGCACTGAATAATCTGGATGAAAATACACGTTTGACAAGCCCGATAAGCGGCATAGTAACTGCGCGGAATTACGATTCGGGAGATGTGGTGGCCGGCCTGCCGATCCTCACCATTGAGAACATTAATCCTGTAAAAGTTATCGTAAATGTTTCGGAATCGTTCTATAGCCGGGTAGCAAAAGGAATGTCGGCAAACGTACAGGTGGACGCGCTTGCAAACGAGGTTTTCGAAGGAAAGGTCTCTTTGATTCACCCCACGCTTAATCCGGTCTCCCATACTTTTCCGGTGGAGATAGAAGTCAATAATTCCGACCAGCGCCTCCGCCCGGGAATGTTTTCCCGTGTAACCATGAATTTGGGGACAAACGAACGCCCGCTCGTACGTGATATGGCTGTGTTGAAACAAACCGGGTCTAATGATAGGTACGTTTTTGTTGAAAAAGAGGGCAAAGCTGTTTATACGCTTGTGCAATTAGGAACCCGTATTGAAGATAAATACGAGATTATTTCCGGCTTAAGCGCCGGCGACAGGGTTATCGTACAAGGAAACGCAGGTTTAATAGACGGAACCGAAGTTCAGGTAGTACAATAACGTAAAATTTAAACATCAACCAGATGAAAATATATGAAACCGCGGTAAAGAATCCCGTTGGAACATCACTGATATTTATCGGAGTGGTGATCATCGGATTTATGTTTTATCGCCAACTTCCCATCGACTTATATCCCGAAATAGACATGAACATTATTTCGGTGATGACATCGTATCCCGGAGCCGGATCAGGCGACGTTGAAGCCAACGTTACGAGGCCGCTGGAGGATGTGCTTAACTCAACGGAGAGCATCAAAAAGATTACTTCGCAATCGAGAGACGGGATGTCGATGATAATGCTTGAGTTTGATTTCGGGACGAATATGGATAACGTGATGAACGATGTCCGGGATAAGGTGGATATGATTGCGGGATTCCTTCCCGACGGGGCTGAAGATCCTATGATCCTGAAGTTCAGTTCCGACATGATTCCCGTAATTATTCTCTCGGCAACGGCACGGGAGAGCGCCGGCGCATTGTACAAAATTCTTGATGAGCAGGTGGCAAATCCGCTCAACCGTATTCCGGGTGTGGGGACCGTGGCCGTATCGGGTGCGCCGCAACGTGAGATTCAGGTAAATGTGATGCCCGAAAAATTAGAAGCCTACAACATTTCCCTGGAACAAATTGCCCAGGTCATTTCTGCTGAAAACGTGAATGTCCCTGCCGGAAATTTCGATATCGGATCGCAAACGTATATGCTTCGTCTCGAAGGCGAGTTTACCGAAAGCCGCGAACTTAACAACATTATTGTAGGAAACTATCAGGGGCACCCCATTTATTTAAGGGACCTGGCCGTTGTGAAGGATACGCTGCAAGACCATATAATGGAAAATTATACCAACGGGGAAAGAAGTGCTTCCCTCGTTGTACAAAAGCAATCGGGGTCTAACACGGTGGCAATTGCCGATGCCGTAAAAAAAGAGATTGTGGAGTTGAAGAAAAATCTTCCGCCCGACATCAAAATTGTAACCGTGATGGATACATCGGAGTACGTGAAGGTTTCTATCAACAGTTTGCTCGAAACTATTTTACTTGCTTTAATAATTGTAGGGCTGGTAGTGCTTTTCTTCCTCGGGCGCTGGCGGGCAACCGTTATCATTATGATTTCCATTCCCATCTCGCTGATCGGCTCATTTATTTATCTGTATATAACAGGTAATTCAATAAATATCATATCGTTATCGGCATTGTCCATTACCATCGGAATGGTGGTTGACGATGCTATCGTGGTGCTCGAAAACATCACCACACACATCGAACGGGGCAGCCGTCCCAAACAAGCTGCTGTTTACGGAACCGAAGAGGTTTCGCTCTCCATTATCGCATCTACACTTACCATAGTGGCTGTGTTTTTACCGATGACAATGGTCGGTGGTTTCGCCGGAGTTATGTTCAAACAGCTCGGATGGATGGTAACCATCATTATTTCGCTTTCACTTATTATCGCCATGACACTTACGCCGATGATGAGTGCAAAAATGATGAGAGCCGATAAGGATAAGAAAATGAGCGCTTTCGACAAATGGTACAACAAGAAAATACTTCCTTTACTGGATAAGCTCGATAAAGGTTATGCCGGATTGGTAAAAAGAGTAGCGACAAACCGGCGAATTACCCTCTTCTCTGTTTTAGCCGTATTTGTGCTGGGAGTTGTTATCAGCGCCCTGACGCTTAAAACGGAATTTATGCCTGCATCGGACAATAACGATATATCCATGACCGTTGAGATGCCTACGGGAACAAGAATGGAGCTTGCCCGCGAAACCGGACACAAAATTGCTCAAATGATGGAAAAACAACATCCTGAGGTGGAAATCGTTTCTTTTGCCGTAGGGCAGGCTAGTGATGATAATGCGTGGGCGGCTATGCAGGATAACGGCTCCAACATTTTAAGGTACAACATACGATTGACAGAGGCCAAGAACAGGAAGAAATCCATATACGATGTCTCCGACGAACTTCGTACCGAACTGGCTGCCATGCCCGAAGTACACCGGTTTAAAGTGTTGCCCGGCGGTGGGGAAATGGGAATGACGGGCGGTAGCAACGTGGCTGTTGATATATACGGTTACGATTTGGCTGAAACCGATAAGTTAGCAGCCGATTTGAAACCTAAACTGGAGGCTGTTGCGGGGTTACGCGATATCGCTATCTCACGTAAAGATTACAGGATGGAATACAATATTGTTTTCGATCGCGAGAAACTGTCGTTAAATGGCTTGAATATGGCTACAGCGGCAAATTCAGTAAGAAACCGCATAAACGGGCTTATCATGTCGCGCTATCGGGAAGATGGTGAGGAGTACGACATACGTGTGCGGTACGATGCACAATACCGTCAATCGATAGAAGATATCGAAAACATAATGATCTACAATCCTATGGGTGTTGGTATCCGTGTCCGCGATGTGGGACGGGTTGAAGAAAACTCGTCGCTTCCGCAGATCGACCGGAAGGACCGCCAGCGCATAGTAACTGTTCAGGGTACAATATACAAACGTGCTTTGAGCGAGATTGTGAAAGATGTAAATGCGGCTATTGCCACCCTCGATGTCCCGTCCGGCATACAGGTTGAAATAAGCGGATCGCTTGAAGACCAGCAGGAGTCTTTTGCAGATTTGGGATTATTGCTGATGATCGTGTCGTTGCTGGTTTATATCGTGTTGGCGTCCCAGTTTGAATCGCTTACCTATCCGTTTATTATTATCCTGACCGTTCCGTTCGCGTTTATCGGTTCGTTGCTGTTCCTGTCGATAACAGGCGAACCCCTCGGGATTATGGGATTTGTGGGATTGATCATGCTTGTGGGTATGGTAGTGAAGAACGGTATTGTGCTTATCGACTATATCAACCTGAACCGCGAGCGCGGCATGTCAATCATAACGGCCGTGGTGCACGGTGGAAGATCGAGGTTGCGTCCCGTATTGATGACTACCCTTACTACCATTTTGGGTATGGTTCCGTTGGCCATCGGTACCGGACAAGGCTCGGAGATGTGGAAATCTCTTGGGGTCTCAATTATCGGCGGGATGACTTTCTCTACGATTATAACCCTTATTCTTGTTCCTGCATTGTATTCCATTTTTGGAGGGAATGGCGTAAAACGCAAACGCCGCAAACATCGTGAGAAAATTCAGAGTCAAAACAAACAAGAAGAATCATCAATTTATTTAAAAGGAGCTGAAGCATGAAGGCAGTAATGATTATACTGGATCAGGCACATTATTCACAAATAATCAACGACCTGTCCAAATTTAATATCCGCGGATTTACTTCGTGGCGCGAAGTATTCGGTAAAGGCAGTAAAACCGGTGATCCGCATTACGGCAGCCACGCCTGGCCATCGGTGAACAATGCTGTTCTCACGGTGGTGGAGGATCACAGAGTTGCTCCGTTGCTGAACTATTTGAAAGAATTGGATAATGAGTCCGAAAACTTAGGCCTCCGTGCTTTTGTGTGGAACGTGGAAGATATGATTTGAATGAGTCAGCCGTTTTGTTTTTTATGGGAATGAATAAAAGTATTCCACTTTTTTAGTGGAATCAAAAAGAATTGTTATCTTTGTTTCGAATATAAACCGGCGGTTTATGGAAATAAGGTTTGAAAAAGAATATCTGCGTGAGCTTTACGAAAAAGGTAAGACTAAAGAGAAGAAATATCGTTTTCAACCACAAGTGGTAAATAAATACCGAAAAACGATTGACTTATTGGAATCGGTTTCTCAAATAGAAGATTTGTATAAATTTCACTCTTTGAATTACAAAGTTTTAGAAGGCGATAAAAAAGGAATATCTTCTGTTCGTGTCAACAACCAATATCGTATCGAGTTTACTGTGACACAAGTTATTTCCGAAACGGTAGTTGCAATATGTAATATATTAGAATTATCGAATCATTACAAATAAAAAATATGAGAAAAACAAAATATGGATTTTCGCCAACTCATCCGGGTGAAGTTTTGAAAGACGAGATAGAATATCGCGGTATCACACAAGGAAAAATTGCCGCTCAAATGGGTATGTCGTACAAAATGTTAAACGATATTCTGAATTGTCGTCGCCCGCTAACAGCTACAACTGCGATGCTTTTCGAGGCCGTATTGGACATACCTGCAGATTCGCTTATGAATTTACAACTCAAATACAATATGCAAATAGTACGTAAAGACAAAAAATTTGCCGAACGTCTTGCGCAAATCAGGAAAACAGCATCCATGTTGTAGAGTTGCAATTTTTGAAACTTACGATAAACAGCAGTTGCTTCAAAAGGCAGCTGCTGTTCTGTTTAAAAAGTTGTTGAACAGATTTTCGAGAAAATCTTTATCTTTGTGACACAAAAAATAAAAGCAAAAAAAAATGATCTATATAGTTAACAAATCCAATAAACCCGATTATAATATTGCTCTGGAGGAGTACTGTTTCAAAAAACTGTTGCACCACGATAAGGTGTTCATCTTGTGGATAAACGAACCGGCCATCATCGTGGGGAAGCATCAAAATACGATTGAAGAGATCAATTCAGAATACGTAAAACAGAACGGTATCCACGTTGTACGGCGCATATCGGGTGGGGGAGCCGTATATCACGACCACAACAATCTCAATTATACCATTATTTCAAACGAAGATAAAGGTGCTGATTTCGACTTCGAAACCTTTTCCAGGCCGGTCATTGATACATTGGCAGATTTAGGCGTTAAGGCCGAGTTTACCGGACGAAACGATCTGGTTATCGACGGAAAAAAAATCTGCGGAAATGCGCAGGCATATATCCATGGACGGGTTATGCACCACGGATGCTTGCTTTTTGATACCGACCTTACCGTTCTCTCGAAGGCCCTTGAGGTGCCTAAAGACAAGATTGAAAGCAGAAGTGTAAAATCCGTACGAAGCGTTGTGGATAACATTTTGCCTAACCTGCCGGTAAAGATATCGGTAAATGAGTTTTCCGATAAATTGCTGGAACAGATGAAGTCGAAATTTCCGGAGATGAAAGAATATACTTTTTCGGAAGAAGAATTAGCGGACATAGAGCATTTGCGCGCCACAAAATTCGGCACCTGGGAATGGAATTACGGGCATTCTCCCAAATTCGGCATCGAACGGCAATCCCGGTACACTGCCGGGAAAATCCAGGTCTTTGCCGATGTTGAGAACTCCGTTATCCACCGGATCCGTTTTTACGGAACTTTTTTTGGGAACAACAGCAACCTGTCGGAGGTGGAAAATGCGCTTGTCGGCGTAAAATACACTCCGGAAAATGTTCGCGGCGCACTCTCCGGGATAGAATTCAACCACTATTTTGCCGGATTTTCGTTGGATGAACTGACAGAGGCGATTGTGGAATAACTTTGCTTCCCTTATGTACGGGGCTTGGGCTAAAAGCAACGGAGAGCAAGGATTGTGAGCGTTGAAATAATATAGAATACATATGGTACTTGAACATTTACCCGAAGACAATACCGGTCGTTTAGATCCGGGGATAACCCGCCAGGAAGCTTTTACGCTGGTGGAAAAATACAACAAGGAGCCGTTTCATATCCAGCACGCCGAGACAGTAGAAGCCGTGATGCGCTATTTTGCCGGTAAACTGGGGTATGCCGGTGAGGTGGACTTTTGGGGTTTGGTAGGCTTGTTGCACGATTTGGATTTTGAGCAGTTCCCTGATGAACATTGCATCAAAGTACGCGAGATATTCGATGCCGAAGGCATTGATCCCCAGATAAAACGTGCCGTTGTTTCTCACGCTTACGGATTTACGCAACACGATGTGAAGCCTGAGCATCAGATGGAACAGGTACTGTATGCTGCCGACGAGTTAACCGGACTGATCGGTGCTGCCATTTTGATGCGTCCCGGCAAAAGCACGCTCGATTTGACGGTGCAGTCGTTAAAAAAGAAGTTCAAGGATAAAAAGTTTGCCGCAGGTTGTTCACGCGAGGTTATCAGTAAAGGAGCCGACCTTCTCGGTTGGGAACTCGATTACCTGATGGAGGAGACCATCAAAGCCATGCAGGAGAAGGAACGGGCGAAACTGTAAAAAAATAGGCACATTTCTTACGGTCGTGAACCGATTGTCAGGTGAAGTGTTTTAAGACAAAAGTTATTATCTACAAAAAATGGCAATTATCAAAAGTATTCTCGATACGGATTTGTATAAATTTACTACCAGCTACGCCTACAGCAAACTTTTTCCCCGCGCCTGCGGCGAGTTTGAATTTGTGGACAGGAGCAACGGCGATTATCCTGACGGATTTGACGAACTGGTGCGGCAAGAGTTGGTCAAAATGTCGGAGCTGAGCCTGACGAAGGGAGAAGAGGAGTTTGTAAGAAAGAAAATGCCCTATCTGCCGCCCATTTATATCGATTTTCTGAAAGGGTTCCGGTTCGATCCGTCGGAAGTGGAAGTTTCTCTCGAAGACCATAAATTAAAAATCCGTGCTACGGGATTGCTTTATCGGGTCACACTCTGGGAGACACCTATTCTCGCTACGGTGTCCGAACTGTATTTCAGGGAAATGAAGCAATATCCCGATACGGAATACATGGAAAAGATGGCTATCGAAAAAGCGCTCAAACTGAAGGAGAACAACATCACGTTCTCACTCTTTGGCATGCGTCGCCGGTTTAGTTTCGAAGTGGAAGACCGGGTTACCGGGTTGCTTGAACAACACGCCGGAGATTCACTCTTCGGGACAAGCAATGTTTACCTGGCGTACAAACACAATGTGAACGTGTCGGGAACGCATCCGCACGAATGGGTGCAGTTTCACGGGTCTATTTACGGGTATAAGATGGCCAATTACATGTCGATGGAGAACTGGATAAACGTCTATGACGGCGATCTGGGAACCGTTCTTACCGATACATATACCACCGATGTTTTTCTCCGTAACTTCAGCAAAAAGCATGCGGCGTTGTTCACTAGCCTCCGGCACGATAGCGGCGACGCCTTTGTTTTTACCGATAAAGTCATTCGCCGGTATGAGGAACTGCGAATAGACCCCAAACTTAAATACATCGTCTTTTCCGACAGCCTGAACGTGGACAAAGCCATCAAAATTAAAAACTATTGCGGGAAGCGCATAGGGGCTACTTTCGGTATAGGGACAAACCTCACCAATGATGTTGGCAACAACATCAAGGGAATGAATATCGTGATGAAGCTCTTCCGGTGCAAAATGACCGCTAAGGAGCAATGGCACGAATGCGTGAAACTATCGGACGTGGAAGGAAAACATACCGGAAGCGAAAACGAAATCCGGCTGGCAGAGGAAACGCTGGGATTGAGATAGATGACACGGCCTCAGTACAAAAAATCATGCCTGTATTCCGTTGTATTTCCCGCACCATCTGTTGCGGTAAATACAAGTTCTTGCGTTTTGCCTTTTTCCAGCCTCGAATCATCGAACACATAAGTGTAAAGGGAAGATTTCATATCGTGTGAAAACAGGACGAATTTTCCATTAACGGTCCCTTTAAAGTTCGAAATTCCGCTTTTGTTATCCGTCAACCGGATTTGGATCCTGCGTGCGGCGACCCATTTTTCAGGGTTTACAGGAGTAATTTTCGGCGGTACGGTGTCTGTGTCAATGGCATATCTTCTGCCCAACTCGCGAATGGAAGTTTCCACGCCGCCCCGTTTATAAGTTCCGCCGATCCAGCTGATGTTTCCTGTTCCCCCAATCTCCACAATACCGTATTGTTTCCTGTTTTTCAGCGTATCCGCGTTTAATTTTATCCAGATGGTTGCATTATGGTGTAACGGTACCGGCGACTCGTTCACCTGATGTACATCGGAATAATAAGCCGCTGAGCTGATTTTCCGATGAGTGTAACAGAAGTTGCTGTAAAGATTTTCCGGAGGAATATCGAGCATAAAATCGAGATCCACAAACGAATTGTGCAACGTCCACGACATAAAATTGTTGCACGTTGCCGCATGGGTGATGGGTTGTTGTTGCCCCTTAACCACAAAAGAGTATATAAGGGTATTCCCATGGTGGTCTTCGAGTTCGTAGCGCATACGGTAATTCCGCTCTTCGGTGATGTCGATATAGCCGTTGTTGACAGCATCATAGAAATTGAGCCTGTTGCCCGGCTCCACAAACGATTTCATATAAAAAGAACTTCGCTTTCGCCACTCTTCAAAATCGATAAATGAGTTCAGCATACGTGTTTTACTGAAAGAAAACCTGTTGATGGAGCTGCTGAAAACTTGCTTTTCGTCCACAAACAACTTGACGTGCTTAACGCCGTAGATGTTGGATTGTCCATTCATCCGATCGTATGCTTTTACGCCTATGCCGATTTTTCCCCATGCATTTACCGGTTGGTTCAGCGCCAGCGGAATCCCGGAGTTGTTTTTCCCTATATCCAACCGCAAAGGATCACTACTCCCGTTCACAACACCTTTCCCCCCGATAGGATAAAATGCAATACCGCGGATATCGGGTTTTTGCGTATCGGGAATGGTTTGGCTGAAAAAATGTAACGGGTCCAGAGGGTCATGCGTTTGGGTATCGCGCACTTCAAAGTGCAGGTGAGGGCCGCCGGAGCTGCCCGTATTTCCGCTCAACCCTATTTGTTGGCCTTTTTTAACCGCCAGCAAACCCGGTTCGGGATAAAGCTCTATCCGATAACTTTCCTGCTCGTACTGTTTTTCTTTTACATAATCGGCTATAGGTTTAGAGAAACTGCTCAGGTGCCCGTAAACGCTGGTATGCCCGGTGGCGGGATGGTTGATGTAGAGCGCCAGTCCGTATCCGCCCGGTGAAACACTAATGTGCGAAATATATCCATCGGCAATAGCAATAACAGGCTTGTTTGTAACTTGTTGTGTTTTATAGTCAAGTCCCGAATGAAAATGATTGCTCCGCAACTCCCCAAAGTTGGCGCTGAGCGCCGGGGGAATATTGACGGGGCTTGCATATGGTTGTGAATAAACGGAAAAACCGGAGAAACCGGTTGAGATAAAGAAAAGTGAAACAGATAAGAATAGTTTATTGAACTTCATCGAGCAGTTACATTAATAGGGCATAGATGAAAACGTTTCCATATCCTTTTTTATCATTTCATCAATTCTTTTGCTGATATTGCTCCATTTATATTTTCCGTTGACTAAGTTGATAGGTTCATGAATAATATCGGCATAATAAGTAAGGGCACGCAAAGCTCTTATGGCATTCGAGTTTCGATATTTTTTCTGATAAGCTTCCAACATCTCATTTAGGCTCAATTTTGTAGATAAACAAGCAATGTCCACAAAGTCTTTTAATCTTGTTCCATTGTCCGCTATGGCGTTTAGTTTCATTGCTGCAATATCTTCAAGACTATAAAGCCTTATATAATTTATTGATTTTATGAATTTTAGATTTTCATATTTATGGGTTATGCAATCAATTTTAACATCATTAATAAATCCTTTAAGTGTATTCTTTTCTTGAAATTCGTTCACAAAGTCATATTTTTCCATCAAATAATCCGATAACATAGAAGCTGAAAAATCATCAATTCTAAACAAATCCAAATCAATACTTTTTCTATGGCCCAAATACAAAGACAAAGCCGTTCCACCCGCCAAGCTAAACCCGTCAAGATTTTGATCGTTCATCAAATCTTCTAAAAGCTTAAATGTTTTTCTCTCAATTGTTTCCGTGTGTAGCATGATAAATCATCCTTTTTTAAATCGAAAATTTTGCATACAAAATCCATATCCCTATCAGTTAAGAAAGGGACTTCTCTGATTATTTGTCTGAAATTTTCCATTCCGCCGTATAGTCGTATTGCGGCATAGAAGTCTTCCATTCGTCCTCTCTCGATAATTCGGGTAACGACGATATGTCTCATTCTAAACCAATCAACTTCTGATGGTTCGTATTCCCATAAAAGCCTCTTGGATACAGATAAGCCCTTCGATTTTTCTTCCCAATTTGTAAACATAGGTCTGTGTTTGGCGCTTAAATGAGTATGTTTATAATACAAATATAGTCCTTTTTCCCGAGACTTACACGTGTATTTCCCTGTAAAGAACGTGAAACGCGTTCAATATTATCTTTTCTTACACACCTTGATGTTAAATAAAATTAAAATAAAGAAATTCGTTGGTACTTTGCATTGCATATTACTTTGTTTAGTTTAATTTTGCATCGTCAATAATTTATCAGCTGGTGAAAAGTATCTAACGTCGGAAACAAATAGTCCGCCGGTTAGAGGAAACAACGGACAACATAAATTATTTAACGAACAAATAATTAGAAAAAAATGAATATAGAAAATACCCAAAGTCAAATGAGAAAAGGAGTACTGGAGTACTGCATTTTGGCGATTATCAGGCGGAACGAAGCGTATCCGGGCGATATAATCGACGAAATGAAAAATGCAGGCTTGCAGCTTCTCGAGGGGACGCTGTATCCGTTACTCAATCGATTGAAGAATGCCGAAATACTAACTTACCGCTGGGTGGAGAGTACTTCGGGGCCGCCACGGAAATATTTTATCCTGACAGAGAAAGGTGAAAAATTTTATGAACTTTTAGAGTCAACATGGAGGGAATTATCAATCGGAGTTGATGCCGTTGTCAAAGGCAATTATAAAAAAGAAGAAAATGAACCTAACAACAGTGAACAATGAAAAAAGTAATTAATATCAATTTTCAAGGGCAAGTTATTGCCATCGAAGAAACTGCTTATGAGCTTTTGAAGCAATACATAGATAGCTTGAAAAAATATTTTTCGCGTGAAGAGGGCGGAGATGAAATCGTGAACGATATAGAAAGCCGTATTGCTGAATTGTTTGGAAACCGGTTGAAATTGGGTCTCAATTGCATTACTGATGAAGACGTCCTGTCTATTATCTCCAGCATAGGAAGGCCTGAAGATTTCGATACGGAATATCAGGAAGCTGATTACTCCTATGGCGAAAAAACTTCGGACCATCCGGCTTCAGCTCCTGAGCAACCGAAAACCGAAAAAGATTCTGCGGTAAACGAGGAACAGCGTAAACTTTACCGCAACGAGAACGATAAAATTATTGCCGGTGTATGCAGCGGCCTGGCTCATTACTTCAAAACAGATCCGGTGTGGATACGCATTATTTTTGTACTGCTTTTCAGTGTGTTGTTCTGGGTGTACCTTGTTTTATGGATTGTTTTAAAACCCAAGGCGTTGGATACAAATGTCGCCAAACGGCTTTACCGAAACCCCAACGATCGTTTTCTGGGAGGTGTTTGCGGTGGAATTGCGGCATATTTTAAAATAGAAACGTGGATTCCGCGTTTGCTGTTTGCCGCACCGTTATTTTTGAATTTAATGGGGATGATCTCTATTCCGTTCTTCCCGTGGAACAGGTTTTTTCCCCATGTGGATTTCAACTGGAACATCAATATGTCGGTTGTTGTCATCTATGCCGTTCTCTGGGTAATTATTCCGAGGGCTACCACTGTAAAGCAGAAGCTCGAAATGATGGGTGAGGAGGAGTATATCAAGTCCATACGGGAAACCGTGAGCGATAATGTGGCAAGCGTGAAAAGCAAATCCGACGACGGTGACAATTACTCCAAGCCGTACGTTGCAACGGGTGTTACCGATGGTCCGGGGAAAGTGTCCATGGATTCCATGCCGCCGGAACCACCACGGTATCACGCGCCTAAAGCACCCGTGAATGCAGCGGCAGGCTCCGGTAATTCAGGCTGCCTGAATGCGTTGGGGATTTTCTTTAAAATTATATTCTTCGCATTCGTTGGAATTTTTGTCGTAGCAATGACCGGGATGCTGATCGCCTTTCTTGTGGCAGGCACTAAATTTGTTCCTCTGAAATCGTTGTTTATTGATGGGGGGTATGAGGATACCATGCTGTGGTTATCTGTAGCATTACTTTTTGCTGTTCCTGTTATAGCGGTAATAGTCTGGATTATACGTCGATTGATGAAGGCAAAATCACGTCCGGCAATCGGAATAGTGGCCATTATCTTGTGGGTTGTCGGAATCTTTTCAGCTACCATGCTCGGGTTCAAAATTGCGGAGAAATTCAGTGTAGAATCATCCACGGAAAAAGTACGGGCGCTATCTCTCTTTAAAGGTGATAAGTTGTATGTGGATATGGCCGTTTATCCGTCAGATTACTACTCTTTCAGCCGGAATTTCGGGCCGGGTTCAGATTTGGATAATTTTCCCTATTATACCATCAACGAAGATTCTCTGCTGTTCTCAAACATTAAACTGCAAATTGTTCAAAGCCAGGACTCTTTGTATCACGTGAGAACCATTTCATCAAGTTCGGGCAGAAATCTGATAGTTGCTAAAAAGAATGCTGAACAGTTCACATACCCGTTGCAACAACAAGATTCCCTGTTGCTTTTGCCCGAATTCTTTTCGGCTCCAATCTCTCAGGGATTCAGGGTGCAGGGGATGATCGTGGAAATTGCCGTGCCTACAGGCAAAAAGATCGAGATCGATGAGCGGTTGGATGATTACAATAACTTTACCTCAAATTCTTCTGTCCGCCGGAAATTGAAGAGAAACCGCAACGGCGGGGCACTCGATTGGAATTACGGCGAGGAGTACATTCTCGAAAATGGAAACTTAAACAAAACGGTCGTACTTACAGACTCTATATAAGAAACAGTTTCTAAATTCTACTTTTGCATTAATAACTTCATGTGTTCAAAAGCAGCCGGGATTGATTTTTCGGCTGTTTTTTCATTTGATTTCACTTCAATCGGTATTATTTCGTCATCTTCGGCCTGAACAAAAAAAATCAACTTCGTACTTGCTGTTGTCAAATTATAAAAAAATAGTCTTTAAGTCGCTATAAACAAAAGTTTTATTTCTACATTTGTACGGATGTATTTTAATTCTTTAATGTTTAACTAATTTAAGGAATACTATGGCAAGATTACTCATTCTAGGCGCCGGGATATCTGGTCACACAGCGGCATTATCGGCAAGGCGGGAATTGGGGAAAGAACACGAAGTAGTGGTTGTCAGCCCAAATTCGCATTACCAGTGGGTCCCTTCCAATATCTGGGTTGGGATCGGTTTAATGAAGGTTAAACAGGTTATTTTTGAGCTTGCTCCGGTTTACAAAAAGAACCGCATCACTTTTAAACAGGCTCTTGCTCTCTCTATTTATCCCGAAGGAAACGCGGAAACCGACAAGGGATTCGTGAAAATCAAGTACGTTTCGGAAGATAAAAAAGATCAGGAAGAAGTTGTGGAATACGATTATCTGATCAATGCTACAGGCCCGAAACTCAATTTTGGTGCCACCGAAGGCTTGGGACCGGAGTTTTACACCGATTCCGTATGTACTTATCATCATGCCGCTTTGACTTGGCAACACCTTCAAGAATGTTTTGCCAGGATGGAAAAAGGCGAAAGGCAGCGGTTGGTTATCGGAACCGGACATCCACTGGCAACTTGCCAGGGAGCGGCATTTGAATTTGCGCTAAACATCGCTTTTGAAGTAAAGCGAAGAAAACTGGATCATCTGGCAGAAATAAGTTGGATTTCCAACGAATATGAATTGGGTGATTTCGGTATGGGGGGCGCTTTTGTAAAACGAAGCGGATACATTACTCCCACAAAGATACTTGCGGAGTCGCTTTTCACGGAGTATGGCATAAGTTGGACTGTGGGCGCAGGTGTCAAGAAAATTGAACCGGGAATTATCCATTACGAGACACTGGCAGGAGAAGAATTGACCAAAGGGTTCGATTTTGCCATGCTGATTCCCGGTTTCGCCGGAGTTGGCTTAAAAGCGTATAACAAGAAAGATGGAGACATTACATCGGTTTTGTTTGCAGCAAACGGATTCCTCAAGGTAGATGCTGACTATACGCCAAAGCCTTATAATGAATGGAAAACATCGGATTGGCCTTCCATCTACGAAAACCCTACTTACAACAATATTTTTGCTGCAGGAATTGCTTTTGCTCCGCCGCATACCATATCCAAACCGATGACGAGCACGAGAGGAACGGCGATCACCGCTACCGCTCCACGTACGGGGATGCCTTCGGGTGTTATCGGGAAGGTGGTGGCTGAAAACATTGCCAACAGAATTAAAACGGGCAAGCGGGAATACAAACATAAGGCTTCCATGGCGCGTATGGGCGCAGCCTGTGTTATTTCGGCCGGATTTGGTATAAAAAGTGGGAAAGCTGCGTCGCTGACCGTTTTTCCCATCGTTCCCGATTGGGAAAAATATCCGAAGTGGGGCAGAAACATCCGTTATACCATTGGTGAAATAGGACTTGCCGGACATTGGTTCAAACTGATCATGCATTATATGTTTTTATACAAGGCAAAAACTAAACCTTTTTGGTGGTTGATTCCTGAATAATTTAGAGAACAATTAAAGAATACGGATATGGATAATAAACACACCACACCATATAGTTTGGAATCGTTCGCCACGGTTCCCACAGGCTGGACAAAATTCTGGCGCACCTGCATCTTGTACCAGGTTGTGCGGTTTTTTGTCATCGGTTTTAAAGTGATGCGAATAGTGGTGGGAGGCCACTCATGAGTTGGAATTTACAACTCAAACGATGCCTTTACTCCGATTTCCCAGAATTCGGTTTTATGAAATGAGCAGAAAATTGCCGCATTCGCAGTTTTGAAAAAATTGTTGCCGACACCGTATCCAAGCTCAGTGTACGAGCCAATATATGGTGTATATAACTGACTTACGTATAAACGTTCCCTGTTGATATAATCGGAAACAAAAGGGATGTTCCGGATGATCAGGAAAGGGGTTTCAAGCATAAAATGCGCTTGCACGTAAGAGTCGGAAGCGTTATACAGATGTCGGTCAAGTAAGTTGAATGTTCCGCCTATCCCGTCTTGCCAGTTCTCGGGGGAATTATTTTTGGCAAAGAAGGAAAAATCGGCAAAATACTCGGTCCTCTGGTTTACAAACCGCCCTGCACCAATGTGATACCGGAATGAATTCATCAGCCCGAACGAAATATTCTGGCTCATATCGAATTCCACCCGCCCGTATTGCGAAGTGCTGCCAAAAATATCCCGATAGCTTTTCGAAAGTTCAAGTTTGAAAGTTGGAAACCGGGAGCGGACGTAAATTTTTTGCCGTCCTTCGTAACGGTAATACTGTTCCGGAGTCCAGCTAAGCCTCAGGTAGGGGGCAAACGCTTTTTTTGTAACAAGGATATTGTCTAAAGGGATCGTCTCTTCCGTTATAGCGGATAACAACCTTTGATTGTTTATTTTGGGCTGACGGATGTGATATTCAACACCGACGGTAGATACAAAACCGTTGAATAGCTCATAGTCGTTGAATAATTTCACGTAGTAATCTTTGAAATAGTTGGCGGAAATATCTTCGAATTTAATGCTGTTATTCCGCAGGTCTTCTTGTAAATAATTGATAAATAAAGGACTATAGACCGGATTCCCTATTCCTGCCGATAAGGAGATGTTGCCGTGATAAAACGGTTCGTAATTCCAGGTACTGGTTAAATCGGCAAGAAACTCTTTACGCCTGGACATGTAACTGGCAAATGCATTTATTTTGAAAGTCCTGCTCTTTTTTAAATCGAAGTTGAAAGACAGCTTTTGCCTGTAAGTAATTCCGTCCACCGATGAATATCCCAGCATCAACGGGTTCAGCAAACCACTGTACCCGATCATAGTGGATTTTACTTTATACCGTGAGTCCATAACCATTCGCTGTGCGAATTGCTGCACCTTTTTACCGTTTTGTAATGAATCGTTAACCCTCTTTTCCGCCGATCTTTGCCATTCTATTTTCTCAAAGTCTTTTATAACTTCCATTTCCTTGGCTTGTAATGGAATGGTCCTGTTCTGTGCCCAAAAGGCAGAGTCATTATTGACGGGAACGGAGTCTAATCTTACCCTGAAAAAATCACTGATATTCAGCATTTTTTCTTTTTTTTCATTTACCCGAAGAACAACATCGTTATACTTCACCGAGGCCAGGTGCCGACTTGCCACTACATTGCCCAGGTAGTTTGCCGTGTGGTAAATCACAAAATGTACCGGTAAATAATTGGTTATCCATGTATCACCCATCGTGATCTCGAACGAAAAATCCGCAAAAGACTCTACGCCTTCGGCGCTGAAATGTACAATACGCCAGGTGCCACTCTCAATAACAAAATGGCCTCTCAACAGTTTTTGATTGTCGTAAATCGGGTTAAACTCAACGGTGTAATAAGTCTTATTGTTCTCAAACTGGGTCTGTTCCAGATTATAAGTGTAATACTTGGCGGTAGAAAATCGGACAGGCATAAAGAAACTTTCGGTATTTGTTGTTTCTCCGTAAACATTGATGTTCAGCATGTAAAAAGGAATCATATCGATATCTTTCTTGCTCGTCAGCGTTCCGGTTACATTTTTGATGTCTTGCAGGTAAATATTCGGATAGTTAAATTTCAGGGTACTGAGTGTTTCAATCACGGCTTCATCCGATTTTGGATCGTGAAGCACAAATCTGGGCACAAGGTGGGTATATTTGTAGAGGAAATTCTTTTTCAAGGTCTCCACATAAGTACGCATGTAAACATCGGCTGTATAATTTTCTACTAAGCCGTTGTATTTTTCTGCTGCACTCATCGATCTTTTTAAAACCGTATCAAGCGGAATCGTAGTCTGGCTAAAAAGGCTTGAAGCTATCAGGAACGACAAAATTAATATGACCGGTTTAACTTTCATTTCTAGCTACAAAGTTACTATTTTCCCTTAAAAATAGAATGATTTTAAATCGGGTTAATTTTCACAAAGTAACCCGGTTTTATCAGGCTCAAGTTGCTAATAATGTCAAAAATTACCGATTTTGTGCTTTAATCCTTAAGTTTTTGTCTGTTTCATTAATTTTTGAGTGAATAATTTCGTATTTTTGTGCTTTATAACATAGTTTTTAAACATGTAATGAGCAGAAAAGCAAGGGAAATAATCGATTTATCATCCACTCTGGCAGATATCTGGCGCGTTCTCTCGGAAGAGGAGCGTGAACTGATTAAGAAAAATGCGAGGTTTGTTCATTATAAGAAAAACGAACCTATTTACATTGAAGAGGAGCAACCTCGCGATTTGATGTGCCTGCTTAAGGGAAAAGTGAAAATTTACAAAAGCGGCGTGGGCGGGAGGACCCAGATTATCAGGATGATCCGTCCCATCCAGTATTTCGGGTATCGCGCTTTTTTTGCACGTGAGCCCTATGTTACTGCCGCTTCGGCATTTGAATCCTCTACGGTCTGTTTTATTTCGATGGAGCTGATTGAAGAGATGTTGAGGGAGAACGGTAATCTGGCGCTGTTTTTCATTCAGATGTTGTCTTGCGATTTGGGAATAGCCGATAACCGGGTGGTAAACCTTACCCAAAAACATGTCAGGGGCAGGCTTGCCGAGTCGCTTATCTTTCTGAAAGAAAGTTACGGCCTGGAAGAAGACGGTGCAACCATTAATATTTATCTGGCTCGCGAGGATTTGGCCAACCTTTCCAATATGACCACCGCGAATGCTATCAGGACGCTCGCTAATTTTGTTAACGAGCGTATCATCTCTCTCGATGGAAGAAAGATAAAAATAATTGATGAAGATAAATTATTGAAAATAAGCAAGATAGGATAGCTATATCGACAAACCATAAAATGATAAAAAAAATTACGAGAGCAGTTTTTAGATCTTATTATAAGGCAGTCGAAAAATTTATCGACAATCCTGCCGATATACAAGAGAAAACATTCTCATACTTATTGGAACACGGACGAAATACTCTTTACGGTGCAGAAAATCAATTTGATGGAATACAAACCATTTCCGATTTTCAGAAAAGAGTTCCTGTTTCAACTTACGAAGATCTGCGCCCTTATCTCAATAAAATTATTGTTGACAAGCAGCAAAATGTACTTTGGGACTCGCCTGTGAAGTGGTTTGCCATGTCGAGCGGAACAACCGAAGACAAGAGCAAATATATTCCTATAACACAGGAATCGTTGGAGCATTGTCATTACAGGTGTGGACACCACATGCTTGGCTTGTACGGGAACAACTACCCCGACACGGAATTTTTTCTTGGCAAAACATTGGTATTGGGCGGAAGCCAGCAAATAAATAATATTGGCAACAGTACTTTCACCGGTGATATTTCGGCTATTTTAATGAAAAATTTGCCGTTTATCGTCAAGTTGGCCAGAACACCCGAAGAGATCGCACTGCTTCCCGACTGGGAAGAAAAATTGGAAAAACTTTCGGACTACGCTGTGAAAGAGGATATCAGGGCGCTGTTGGGGGTTCCGTCGTGGATGCTGGTCTTATTGAAAAAAATTGTTGAAGATACCGGAAAGTCGCTTCCCGATTTGTGGAAAAACTTAGAGGTATTCTTTCATGGGGGGGTGAGCTTCACTCCGTTTTGCGAACAATACGAAAAACTGATTCCTACGGAAAAGATGCGTTATTGGGAGACCTACAACGCCTCGGAAGGTTTTTTTGGTGTGCAGTATTCGAGTGACTCCAAGGATATGTTGCTGTTGCTGGATAATGAGATTTTCTACGAATTCCTTCCGGCGGGAGAGTGGGATAAAGAGAGTTCGCAAGCTGTAACCCTTGCCGATGTTGAAGCGGGCAAGCAGTATGCTTTGGTAATTTCAACCAGCGGTGGATTGTGGCGGTACAAGATCGGCGATACCATCGAATTTACTTCCACCAACCCGCATTTGTTCAGGATTACAGGTCGGACCAAACAGTTTATTAACGCTTTTGGCGAAGAACTGATTGTGGATAATGCCGACCGCGCTTTGACGGAAGCCTGCAGAATTACCGGCGCAAAAATAACTGAATATACGGCAGCTCCCATATATTTCGGCGACAATCATGGCGGGGCACACGAATGGCTTATCGAGTTTGAAAATAAGCCGGCTGACCTAGGGCAGTTTGCAGTGGTTTTAGATGAAAATCTGAAAAAACTAAATTCCGATTACGAGGCTAAACGCTCTTATAACCTGTCACTCAATAAACCCGTTATCCGGGTTCTGGAACCGGGCGATTTTTATAAATGGATGAAATCCAGGGAGAAATCGGGAGGACAAAATAAAGTTCCCAAACTATCGAACGATAGAAAATACGTTGAAAGTGTTTTGACTGTTTTGGGTTTAAAATCCTAAAATAGAATAAAATTGATTTTCGATGAGCTAAAACTGAGAAAGTTTCTGTAAATTTGTGCGCTAAAATCGATTTTCACAAAATGAGAGTAAAACCTGTATATTTTTTACTGCTTGCTGTGTTGCTGGCTTCGTGCGGAGAATACAACAAGATTTTGAAAAGTACCGATAAGGATGTGAAATACACGTACGCAAAAAAGTATTTCGAAGAAGGTAAGTACAGTCGCTCTATCACTTTACTCGAGGAGTTGGTACCCTTTTTCAAGGGAACTGCCAGGGCTGAGGAATCGTTGTATTTATTGGGGCAAAGTTATTACAATTCGAAGGATTACCTCTCTGCGACAGAGATGTTTTCTACTTACTACAACACGTATCCCAAGGGGGAGTATGCCGAGCCGGCTTTGTTTTATGCGGCGTACGGTTTATATCTTGATTCGCCCGACGCCAAACTGGATCAGACTAAAACGTATAAGGCCATAGCCGAATTTCAACGTTATATGGAAGAATATCCTCAAAGCGAAAGATCGGAACAAGCCAAGAACTATATGTTTGAGTTGCAGGAAAAGCTGGCTCATAAGGAGTTATTGGCAGCCCAACTCTATTTGAATCTGGGAAATTATATGGGTAACAATTACGAATCGGCGGTTATAACCGCGCGTGAAGCGATGAAAAGTTATCCGTTTTCGAAATACAGCGAAGAGTATCAGATGATTATTTTGCGCGCCCGTTTCGAGTATGCAGAGCGCAGTACATTAGGAACCCAGCCCGGACGGTACCGTATGGTGCTTGATGAGTATTTCAACTACAAGAATACTTTCCCGAACGGGAAACATATGCCGGAAGCCGACAAATACTACAAGAAGGCGCAAAGTAAAATAGATGCGCTGCCGTCATAAATCAATTCAATTAAAAAATTAAAAAAAGTTTAGAATCAGAATATAAAATGGATTACAAAAGAACAAATGCACCTCAGAATACCGAGACCCGTGATATTATGAAACTGGCCGAACCGGTCGGGAATGTTTACGAAATGGTCCGCATAATCAGTAAAAGAGCCAATCAGCTTTCTGTTGAGATGAAGCAGGATCTTGATACCAAACTTCAGGAGTTTGCTTCATATACAGATAACCTGGAGGAGGTTTTCGAAAATCACGAGCAGATAGAGATTTCGCGCTTCTACGAAAAACTCCCAAAACCTGCGCTGATAGCTTTGCAAGACTGGAAAGAGGGTGAAATTTATTATCGTAATCCGGCAAAAGAAAAAGAACAGTTTTAACAGAACAGTATGCTTCAGAGAATTCAAACCCTGTTTTTACTGCTTGCGTCGGTCTGTATGCTAATGGCTACGGTAACGCCTTTGGCTTCTTTTTCCCACAACGGTAATCCGGTAGTTTTTGAAGCGATGGGACTGTTCCGGGACGGAAGTCTCGAAAGTTCTACATGGGCGCTTTTTGTTATTGGAGCAATCAGTAGTCTTTTATCGATTGTAACTGTTTTTTTGTACAGAACAAGAATGGTACAAATCAGAATATCTATTTTTAATATTTTTCTGATGATTGGATTTTACCTTTATTTCGGTTTTTTGATTTTTCGTATCAATCCCGAAGCCGGATTGCAGTTCCAAAAGATTGGCATAGGCGTTATTATGCCGGTTATTGCCATTATTTTAACGTATCTGGCCATTCGCAAAATTGGCGCCGATGAGGTTCTGGTCAGATCTTTTAACCGGCTGAGGAAATAACCTTCAGGCGGATAGAATAAAAAAAGAACCCCAAAAGTTGTACAAAATACTTTTGGGGTTTATTTTTTAAATCTTATCTATTTTCCTGGGTTGGATCATGTTCTCCGGCTTCAGGATTTCATCCAGCTTCTCCTTGTCGATCAGTTTGTGCTCCAACACGATATCATAAACGCCCCTGCCTGTTTTCAGTGCCTCGGCAGCTACCTTGGTGGAGTTTTCGTATCCCAGATATGGGTTTAAAGCAGTAACCAGGCCAATGCTGTTCAACACCATATTTTTGCAGCGCTCTTCGTTTGCCGTAATTCCGACAATACACTTGCTTCTTAACGTATTTAGGCCGTTGATAAGCATCTCGATGCTCTCCATCAGTGAATAGGCGATAATGGGTTCCATAACGTTCAACTGGAGCTGTCCGGCCTCCGATGCCATAGTTACGGTTAAATCATTTCCGATGACCTTATAAGCTATTTGATTGACAACTTCGGGAATAACCGGGTTTACTTTGCCGGGCATAATGGAAGAACCGGGCTGCATGGGAGGTAAGTTTATCTCGTTCAGTCCCGTTCTTGGCCCAGACGAAAGCAACCGTAGATCGTTGCAGATTTTCGATAATTTTACCGCTAACCGTTTGATGACCGATGAGTTCATAATGAAAACGCCAGTATCACTGGTGGCTTCAATTAAGTTGTCGGCTGCAACAACAGCAATATCCGAAATTTCCGCCAGATGGCGGGTACAGATTGCCGTGTATTCCGGGTCGGAATTGATTCCCGTCCCGATAGCTGTTGCCCCCATATTGATTTCGAGAAGCAACTGGCGGTTTTGGCTCAATCGCGATACTTCCTCTTTTAAGGTGGTGGCAAACGCATCGAACTCTTGCCCCAAGGTCATGGGAACAGCGTCTTGCAACTGAGTGCGTCCCATTTTAATGACATGAGCGAACTCTTTCCCTTTCTCTTGAAAAACAATGATCAGCCTCTCCAATGCTTTGATCAATTCGCCTATACTCCGGTATATGGCTATTTTCAGTGCCGTAGGATAAGCGTCGTTGGTAGATTGCGAAAGATTTACGTGGTTGTTGGGGTGACAATGTTTGTAATCCCCCTTTTCGAATCCCATAATTTCCAATGCCCGGTTGGCAATTACTTCGTTGGCATTCATATTGGTTGAGGTGCCGGCTCCACCCTGTACCATATCTACTACAAACTGATCGTGAAGTTTCCCGTTTTTGATTTCGGTACAAGCCTCAACAATGGCGGCGGTTACGGCCGGATCCAATAATCCAAGGTCGTTGTTAGCCAGTGCTGCAGCTGCTTTCACATCTGCTAAACCCATGATGAATTGTGGGTAATGGTAAAGTTTTGAACGGCTGATCTCGAAGTTTTCCAATGCCCGCATGGTTTGGATACCGAAGTAATATTCTACGGGGATTTCCATATCTCCGATAAGATCGTGCTCGGAGCGTGTTTTACCGCTGAGCTTAATGGTTGTTTTGTTCATAATAAAACGATTATTTAAAGTAATTCAAGATTAATTTGTGCAAAGTTAGCTATTATTTTGTTTTAAAAAAACGAAATTCCACGCCAAAGCAGAAGTTCTATAAAAAAGAGAGGGATCGCAGCGCGCGACCCCTGTTCTATATTTTCATTCACTAAACTTTCGCAAATACCCCTGATGGAATGCTTGCAACTAAATTCGAATTAAAACGTCCACTCTTTTGAGGTTTTTGCACCTTCTGTTTTTGCAGGAACAGGAGCTTTGGTTTTAATAGGATCCTTGCTTACAGTATTCTGAACGCCGGTCCCTTTATAGTACTGCAGTACATTGGGCATAATTTGCTGAATTCTTGCAATACGTTTCTCATCCGTTGGGTGAGTGCTTAAGAATTCGGGAGGAGCTCCGCCTTGAGAACTTTGCGCCATCCTTGTCCAGAAAGGAACAGCGGCTTGAGGATTATAACCGGCCAAGGCCATGACAATGAGTCCAATTTCATCGGCTTCGTACTCTTGTTTACGTACATACGGCATCATTACCCCAAATTGGGCACCAAGCCCGAACACCTCTTGCCCGATTTGCGCACCCGCCGAATTGCCCAACAGGCCGCCGGCTATCGCTCCACCGTATTGCAACGCCATCTGTTGGCTGACCCTTTCCTGTGCGTGCCGGGCAATAACGTGGGCAATTTCGTGACCTGCCACCACAGCCAAGGCTTCTTCTGTTTGTGTTACCGGAAGTAAACCGTTGAAAATAACTATTTTACCACCGGGCATGGCAAATGCATTCACACTTTTGTCTTTTACCAAATTAAATTCCCACTGATAATACTGCAGTTCAGACTCGTAGCCGTTACTCTTATAAAACGTCTCCACGGCATTGGCAATCCGTGACCCCACCCTTTTTACCATCTCGGCGTTAGGAGTGTTCCTTTCGAGGGGAGCAGAGCGTATAAATTCCTGATACTGCTGCAAACTGAGTGCAACCACCTGTTCGTTCGAAACCAGGCTTAATTGTTTTCTTCCAGTGAACGGAACGCTTCCGCAGGCTTGCAGAAAAACCAGTGTACTGATCATTACAAAGGAAAATTTTGCCGGCCGGCTAAATGTTTTTCTTCCCATAGTTCTTGTTTTGTTGTTGTTTCAAAATTATTACCTTATTCAACTTTCGCATGTTCTCTCGGATAGCGTATACGTCTAAGGAAGAGACCCTTATATGTTTTACAGGTTCCCATAGCTTGCGAAAGTTCAATTACCTTGTTATTAATAACACTTTTTTTTGAAAGTAGTTTAAGAAACTGTTTAATTTTCACTTTTCACTTTTCACTTTTCACGGTTCTAATTCACGCTAACTGTTTTTTTAATGCATCTTCTTGATGTTTATCCGTTCACGGGAAAATGGAAATCCCCCGTTTTTCATTTGTAAATCACGTAAAAAAAAGATATCTTTGAATGTTTTTTTCAACCTAAAACAACATATGTCATTAAAAGATAGCAACGAAGAAAATTTTGAAGATAAAGAGATGCAAATGGATCAGGAAGAGGAAGATATTGTCCTCTCCGATTCTTCGCAACATTCCAATCCTAAAATTATCACCCGATTAGCAGAAGACTCCCCCATGAACCTTTCCCGGATGTATCAGGACTGGTTTTTGGATTATGCGTCGTATGTGATTCTGGAACGTGCGGTCCCGCACGTTACCGATGGGCTGAAACCCGTTCAGCGACGCATCCTTCATGCCATGAAGCGAATGGATGACGGGAGATACAACAAGGTGGCGAACATTATCGGTTTCACCATGCAGTTTCACCCGCACGGCGATGCTTCTATTGGCGATGCGTTGGTTCAGCTCGGCCAGAAGGACCTGCTGATCGATTGTCAGGGAAACTGGGGAAATGTGCATACCGGCGACGGAGCCGCTGCGCCTCGATACATTGAAGCCCGCTTGACAAAATTTGCTCTCGAAGTACTTTTTAATGCCAAAACCACCGAATGGAAACCGTCGTACGACGGACGGAATAAAGAACCCGTAACGCTTCCCGCTAAATTTCCGCTACTGCTGACGCAAGGTACGGAGGGCATTGCCGTGGGATTAACGTCTAAAATCCTGCCGCACAACTTCAACGAACTGTGCGACGCCTCTGTCTCTTATCTGGAGGGAAAGGAATTCAAACTCTTCCCCGATTTTCAGACCGGAGGATATATCGATGTGGAGAAATATAACGATGGCGAACGAGGCGGGTCGGTAAAAGTACGTGCATCGATAAAAAAGCTCGATAACAAGACATTGGTTATCACAAGCCTGCCGTATGGGAAAACAACGGCTTCTGTTGTTGAATCCATCATCAAAGCCAATGATCGGGGAAAGATAAAGATCAGGAGAGTGGATGACATTACGGCTCAGGATGTGGAGATTCATGTGCAGCTTGCTCCCGGTGTTTCGTCCGACAGAACCATCGATGCTCTTTATGCGTTTACCGATTGTGAAATTAATATTTCACCCAACTGCTGCATTATCGAAAACGATAAACCGCACTTCCTGACTGTCAGCGACGTGCTTCGCATCTCTACCGACCGCACCAAAGAACTGCTTCGTCTGGAACTGGAAATCGAAAAACAGGAAAAACAGGAAGCACTCCTTTTTGCATCGCTGGAAAAAATATTTATAGAGGAGCGCATTTACAAGGACAAGGAGTTTGAGGGCGCAGGGAATATGGAGGTTGCCGTCGCACATATCGATAAGCGCCTAGAACCGTACAAGCCATCATTTATCCGTGAAATAACTTCGGAGGATATCCTGAAGCTGATGGAGATAAAAATGGCGCGTATTTTGAAATTTAATTCCGACAAGGCCGACGAGAATATTGCTAAATTCAAGAGCGATATCGAAGAGATTGATCACAACTTGGATAACCTGGTCGATTATACCATCTCGTGGTATCTGATGCTGAAGGAGAAGTACGGTAAAAATTATCCGCGTCATACGGAAATTCGCAGTTTCGAGAATATCGAGGCCGTTAAGGTTGCCGAGGCCAACGAAAAATTATACATCAACCGCGAAGAGGGATTTATTGGAACGGGATTGAAGAAGGACGAGTTTGTCTGCAACTGTTCCGATATTGACGAGATTATCGTTTTCTTCAGGGACGGGAAATATAAGGTTGTGAAGGTAAGCGATAAAATGTTCGTGGGAAAAGGAATTTTATACGCCAACGTTTTTAAAAAGAACGACAAGAGAACCATTTACAATGTGATTTACCGCCATGGGAAATCGGGTGCACATTACATCAAACGTTTTCCGGTAACGGGTGTTACGCGTGACAAAGATTACGATGTGTCGCAAGGAAAAGCCGGTTCACGCATCGTCTATTTCAGCGCCAATCCCAACGGCGAAGCCGAGACGGTGCGTGTTATCCTGAAACCGAAGCCTCGTCAGCGGATTTTGCAGTTTGAGAAAGACTTCAGCGAGATTGCCATCAAGGGCAGGGGAGCGATGGGAAATATCCTTACCAAAGCCGATGTGCACCGTATCATGCTCAAACAGAAAGGGCACTCAACGCTGGGAGGCCGCAAGGTTTGGTTCGATCCCGATGTGCTGCGGCTCAATTACGATGAAGAGGGATTTTATTTGGGTGAATTTTTAGGAACCGACAAGATACTGGTTGTCAACAGAAAAGGTGACTTCTATACGTGTAATTTTGATTTGAGCAACCATTTTGAGCCCGATTTTGTCCGCATTGAAAAGTACGATGAAGGCAAAGTGTGGTCTGCCGCCCTTTTTGATGCCGACCAGGGTTTTGCTTATTTAAAGCGCTTTACGTTCGATGCTACCGAGAAAGTAGCCAATTTCCTGGGCGAGAATACCGAGTCTAAATTGTTTTTGCTGACCGATGTGGTTTATCCGCGCGTGGAAGCAATTTTTGGCGGCGGTGATGATTTTCGCGATCCGCTTGAGATTGACGTGGAAGAGTTTATCGGCGTAAAAAGCTTTAAAGCCAAAGGAAAACGGATATCCAACTACGAAGTAAAAGAGGTGAAGGAGTTGGAGCCTACACGTTTCCCCGAACCCGAAGAAGAGACGGAGAAACCTTCTGAAGTGGAGATCGAGGCGGAAGAGCCCAACAACATCAACGATACCGACCTGTTGGACGAAATTACCGGTCAAATGAGTTTGTTTGACTGAGCCAACAGGTGATAGTCCAGAATAACCATGGCGGCCATCGCTTCCACGATGGGTACAGCGCGGGGAAGAACACACGCGTCGTGTCGCCCGCGGGCTTTGATGGTCGTATCGTTTCCGTGTATATCCACGGTGTGCTGCTCCATCAAGATAGTAGAAACAGGTTTGAAAGCCACCCGGAAATAAATATCCTGTCCGTTGGAAATTCCTGCCTGTATGCCGCCGGAATGGTTGGTGCGGGTGCTTATCTTCCCGTTATCATTGAAAAATGAATCATTCATTTCCGAACCCCGATGACTTACATCGAAACCGTGTCCGTACTCAAATCCTTTCACGGCATTAATGCTGAGCATGGCCGAGCCAAGCGCCGCATGTAGTTTCCCGAAAACCGGCTCGCCAAGGCCGACAGGTGTCCCCTGAATCACACAAGTAATTACCCCGCCGATGGTATCGCCTTTGTATTGAACCTCCTTAATGAGTTTGATCATTTCATCTGCTTTTTGGGCGTCGGGGCAGCGAACGGGCGTCTCTTCAATAGTGGCCAGGTCGTATTGATTGTAGTCGTTTTCCAGCTTGATTTCCCCCACTTGCGACGTGTAGGCGGTAACCGATACGCCGATATGTTTCAGGTATAACTTGGCTACAGCTCCTGCAACTACGCGGGCTATGGTCTCGCGTGCCGATGAACGGCCGCCGCCCCGGTGATCGCGGATACCGTATTTTTGAAAATAGGTGTAATCGGCGTGCGAAGGGCGATAAATGTCTTTCAGGTTGTCGTAATCTGCCGAGTGCTGATTTTCGTTTTTAATTATAAAACCGATGGATGTGCCGGTTGTTTTACCTTCAAAGATTCCTGAAAGAAAAGCCACTTTATCCGATTCAACCCGTGGCGTGGTGATACGTGATTGCCCCGGCCGGCGCCTGTCGAGTTCGCTTTGAATGAATTCCAGATCCAGCTCGATTCCCGGCGGGCAACCGTCAATAATTCCCCCAACAGCTTCGCCGTGTGATTCGCCAAACGATGTAAGCCTGAAAATATTTCCGAAAGTGTTCATTGATTTCTTTTTTGCAAAAATACGATTAAATAACGTGAAAAAGATAAGTTGACATGATTTGTTGAGATCATCCATTACTCCAACTTGTTATTTTTCTCTATCGTCGAAAGGATGGTTTCGCCAAATCCGCCGAGGTTCCTGATGGAAGCAAGCAGGGACGCGTTGGTCATATCGTTGTGATAATCATCCGGAGTAGCCGATTGAATCGGGTAAAGCAGCATAAAATTAGAGCTTTTGAAATATTTGTTGATGTAATCGGGAATACGCTTCATGGTTTCGTGATACGAAGCTTTGCGCAAACGGCTCATCACAATGACCAACCCCACATCTTTACCAATCTCCTTCGACAAAACCAAAAAATCATCCCAGTCGCTGAACTCTTTAAATTCAACATCAATAGGGTGTGTTTTGTTGATCTGCCTTAAAATATCGAGTATATGTTCAGTGGCGTAAAAACTGAGTTTAGCTCCGGTGTTCCTGCCCAGATTCCATATTTTCGAAAGCCAGAACGGAAATCCGATTTCTTTATCGGCATTGGGCGGGATTATCACTAATCGCTTTTTAACTGTCGATAGCGGTTGAATAGCCTTGTAAATAAAGGTTGTTGAGCGTGTTTTATCCAAAACGCCTTCGATAAGGCTGCCCAAAAACGATTCCGATATTTCCTGTTTTACATGCAGCCCCATAACGACATCGGTGATGGAGTATTTTTTCACAATGCCCAAAATTCCGTTCAGCACATTCATGTCGTACCGTCGAAGCGGCTGGACGATGGTTTCGGCGCCCGCACCCAGCCTGACGGCTTCGTCTAACAGTTTCTGCGACTCTTTCTCTATTTGAGGCGCTGTTTCGGTACTTTTGATGATGTTGAGGGCATACAAATCCTGCGTGTTGGCCTTGGATTTAATGACAAGGCTCAGCTCCACCAAATCTTTCAGTGTCTCTTTGTTGGCGACGGGAATAAGGATTCGTTCTTCGGTTGCCGCGTCTTCGTCTTCCAGGCTGCCTTCGGCAAAAGAGAGGCCGATGGCGCCTTTTTGTGCACGGAACGAAGCGACGGTACATGTAACGAGAATCATCACAATGGTCCCGTTCAAGATGTTGTCGTCAAGTAATCCCACCCGGTGCCCTACCATGACGGCAGCCAGTGTGGCAGCGGCTTGAGCGTTACTCAACCCGAAGATAAGCATCCGCTCGGCTTTGGAGTATCCGTAAATTTTTTGTGTGGCCCAAGCTGCCAGGAATTTCGCTGAAATGGCCACAACCGTCATCACGATGGCCACCTTGATGGTCTCGAATCCGGTAACGAACGCCCGATAATTAATAAGCATCCCCACACTGATGAGAAATATAGGAATGAAAATAGCATTTCCTACAAAATCGATCCGGTTCATCAACGGCGAAACGTGCGGAATAAGCTTGTTCATTGCCAATCCGGCAAGAAAAGCCCCGATAATGGCTTCGATCCCTGCCAGCTCTGCCAGAAAGCCACCCAGAAAGATCATCATCATCACGAAAATAAATTGAGAAGCGCTGTCCTGGAATTTCTTGAAAAACCACCTGCCGATTATGGGGAAAAGAAAAACGACTGTCAGCGTAAAAACGATGATGGAGAGTGTTAGCTGCGTCCAGAATGCAGGCGTGACCTGACCTTCGTTCATACTGATGATGACTGCCAGCACCAATAATGCCAGCGTATCGGTAATCATAGTTCCGCCAATGGCGACGGTCACGGCTCTGTTCTTTCCGGCTCCCAATTTACTGATTATGGGATAGGCAATGAGCGTATGCGATGCAAACATGCTGGCCAACAGCACCGAAGAGATCATACTTAATTTAAGCAGATAATATCCGGCAAAAATACCTATCACCATCGGGATTGTGAAGGTGAGCAACCCGAAAACCAAACTCCGGGAGCTGTTTTTCTTAAATTCGGCAACATCAATTTCGATTCCGGCAAGGAACATAATGTACAACAAGCCGGCGTTGCCGAGCATGATCATGTTGCTGTCGCGCGACATAACAGACAACCCGAAAGGACCGATTATAGCTCCGGCAATAATAAGCCCGATAAGCGACGGCACTTTTATTTTGTTGAAAATAATGGGCGCGACCAGAACGATCGTGAACAGGACCAGAAACTGAACGGTTGGATTTGAAATGGGTAATGTCAGGTCTAATGCCAATAACATGGAAAACTAACAGCTACAACCGCCGCCACATCCGCCGGAGCCGCATCCGCCGGGTTCGTCTTCGCTTTCGCATCCGCTGCAACCGCATCCGTCGCCGGAGAATAGAGCCGCTATTTCTGCGGGTGAGGCATCACGAACGTCCTGCACGGTCCCTTCAAAATGCATGGTCTCGCCTGCCAGCGGATGATTGAAGTCCATGGTTACCGTGTCGTCGGTAATGGAGACCACCGATCCCGTCAGCCGGTTCCCTTCGGAATCCATCATGGGCAATGTATTGCCTTCGAAAAGCATTTCATTGTCGATCTTTCCGTTAACTTCGAAAATATTTTTAGGGAGATCGATGATTCTTGATTCGTCAAATTCGCCATAAGCTTCTTCGGGGTTCAGTGTAAATTTAAATTTATCGCCTTCCGAAAGCCCGTAAATATTGTCTTCGAATGCTTTCAGCATCGAGTTTGTCCCGAAGATAAATTCGAGCGGCTTCTCGGTAGTTGCTTGCTCCATGAGTTCACGTTCATCGCCTTCACCTACGTTGAGATCGTATGTCAGGGTTACATATTTGCTGTCAGAGATTTTCATTGATTTTGTTTTTTATATGATTGAGAGTTGTGTTGAATTTTTAGTCGTCTATTGCTTTTTTCAGACTATTGAGCGCTTTCTCGATGTTCGAAAGGGGGGTACCCACGTTCATCCGCATAAATCCTTCGCCTTCCCTGCCGAAAATAGCGCCGTCGTTCAGCGCCAGTTTCGCTTTGTTGACAAACAGGTGGACCAATTCCTTCTGCGTGAGATTCAACGCCCTGCAGTCTAACCAAACGAGAAAGGTCGCTTCGGAGTTTATAACCTTGATTTGCGGAATGTTCCCTTTCAGGTAATCTTTTACGAAATCGATATTTTTCTGAATATATGCCAGCGCCTCGTCCAGCCAGTCTGCACCGTAATTATAAGCCGCTTCGGTAGCCGCCAGCGCGTAAATAGTTGCCTGGTCGAGTTCGCGTGGGGCCAGGTAGTTCATATACCGGTCCCTTAACTCCCCGTTGTGGATGATAGCAAAAGAGCTGACGATCCCGGCAATGTTGAACGTTTTACTCGGCGCCATCAGTGTGATGCTGTTCTCTTTTGCTTTTTCCGAGACAGTGGCAAAAGGCATATGTCTGAACCCCGGCAAGATCAAATCGGAATGAATTTCATCGGAGATAACCAGGATATTGTTGTCGTAACAAATTTCTGCCAGTTGCTTCAGTTCATCTTCACTCCAAACTCTTCCCACAGGATTGTGAGGGCTGCAGAAGATAAGCATCTTGCAATCGTTTTCGGCAATGATATGTTGCAATCCTTCGAAATCGATGCGGTATCTTCCGTCTTCCAAAATTAAAGGATTGTTTATAACCTGCCTGTTGAGCGCTTCAGGGACAATTCTAAACGGATGGTAAACCGGTGGCTGAATGATTATCTTGTCGTTTTTTTGGGTAAACGTATCGATAGCGAAGGCAAAGCCTTTCACCACACCCGGAACGAAAGTTATTTCGTTTCGGTAAACCTGATAATTGTGCCTGTTCCTGAGCCAGTTGATGATGGACAAGTAATATTCTTCGTAAGAAACCGTATATCCGAAAATACCGTGTCTGGTTCTTTCCATCAGCGCTTCGGTAATTGCCGGAGGCGATAAGAAATCCATATCGGCAACCCAGAGGGGGATGAGGTCATCGCGCCCGAAAACCGCTTTTAGCCTGTTCAACTTTACGCTGTGCGATTTTGACCGGTCGATGATTTCGTCGAAATTATATTTCATATTTTAAATTCAATAATAACTGCTTTTTATCTGTTTGCTGTTTCTTGCCTTAGATCCGCCAAAGTTAAGCGATTCGACGGCCAACCCGACCATAAATTGATGCGAAACAATTTTTGTGGTAATGTCGCTTACGTCTGTTCTGTAAAAATCACACAGGTATCCGGTACGGATAGTCAGGTTGTTGAGGGGAATGTCAACGGTGAAATAGTTTCGCAGCGCCAGCTGGTTCTGGAACGATGCAAACCTTACCGTGCCTTTTCCGTTGCCCAGAGAAAAGATCTCATAATAGGATTGTCCGTACGCAGGAGAGAAAAACACTCCCAGGAACGGTGTGGTCACTTGCCAGCGAAAAGTGGCTCCCTGCCAGTTATAACTAGCCATTGCCGACAGGTCAAGATTCACGGACGTTTTCAGTGAACCCGGGTTGTTGGAGTTTCGCACGTTGTAAATACCACCCAGCGACGCATCCAATCCGCCACCGCCGAGAAAGCTGAACTTTTCATTTTTGAAAAAAGGATAAAGCCCGTTCACGTTGTAGGAAATTTCGCCGAAATATTCCGATGCGGAGGCAGACGGATTTTTAGCAAACGCCAGCTGTATTTGGAACTGCTGCTGCAGCAGTAGTTTTTCGTCGAAATGTTTGGTAGGGCTGATGCGGTCGTGCAATAACGACATGGTTAACCCGCTGTATTCTAAAGGGGATAAGTAGGTGTCGGTCAGAAAAGCTTTGCCCATCCCCAGAAGCGTAGCCTGGTTGGTAGATTTTAGCACACTTTCCTGCGCATAAAGAGAAATTGAACAAATCGTTAAAAATAAAGAGACTGTTATTTTAATTTCAGCGGGTAAATTTTTCATCCTTATGATTTCGATATTCAAATTACAAAAGTAAGAAAATATTTACATAAAAGTCGGTTTATTCCATTAATAACGATTTGTTCAATCTTAGAAACTGTTTTGAATTTTACGAATAATAGTTGCACTTCTCTCTTTTATACTGTTTTTTGCCCTTTTTCGCGCTTTTGAACTTTCCTTTCTTTCGCATATCCCGCTATGCGATGTGAAACGAAAATCCAAGTCCATCAAAAAATGACTAAAAAACAGTATATAAAAAAATTCAAAACAGTTTCTTAATTTATTAGTTATTGGCCGGATAGTACATAGTTGCCGGATCCTAATTCTATTTCAATTCCCGAATCGGTTTCCTTGAAGTTCCGGACTCCTTTTTGATCGGGTTTCACGATATTCAGGCCTTTCGGTAATTTTACTGTTGCGGAAGTATTGCCCGGAATAGTGATGTTCCAGCTGAACAGGCCATCTTCTTTTGTCCATTCGCTTTTGATCTCTCCGTAAACCGATTTATAAGATGCCTTTACGTGCGAAAGTCCTTCGGGAAACATGGGTTCCATCCATAGTTTTTTATAAGCCACACTTCCGGGGTGGTTTTTAATTCCGGCCAAATCTTCGTAATACCAAATGACAAGGTCGCCGAGCAACATCACATGATTGGCGGAGTTCATTGCCGGATCGGCCGTATCTCCGTTCCAAAGCTCCCAAATGGTAGTGGCTCCTTTTTTAATCATGTACCCCCAACTCGGGTAGGTATCGTTTGTCGCAATTTTATAAGCCAGATCAACGTTCCCATACTGTGTGAGCCCACGCATTAGTTGCTGTATTCCGAGTACCCCGGTGCTGACGTGCCCGTTAAAATCAACTTCCGTTTTCTTAACGATGTTTTCAAACACTTTCTGTTCCTGTCCCTCGGGAACTAAACCCAGCCGGAGAGAAAGGATGTTTGCCGTTACCGTGTTATTGTCGTATTTTGCAGAATCGACGTTGAAGAATTTTGCATTGTAAGCCTCTTTTACCCGGCTTGCCAGCTCTTTAAACCCCTGAATGTCCTGTTGGTTCCCGGTTAATTGTGCAAATTCAATCATCAGGTTGAGCAGGCTATAATACATGGTAGTACTTAAAACAGCTCCGGCAGTCTTACGCGAAGGATCCTGCGAGTGGATCAATTCCTGCTTTTCGGGAGGCATACACCAATCGCCGTAGGTGTCTTTTGTAAGGATGAAATCTTGCATGGATACCTGCTGAATATGTTCCAGGTATCGTTTCATGGACGGATAATGCTTTCTGATGGGTTCCGTATCGCCGTATTGATGGTAAAGCATCTTCGCTGCATAAAAATAAGCTGCCGGCCACGTTACATCGTCGTTGTAAATGGTCCAGTAACGGGGCGAAACCACTGAGATACTTCCTTCTGGATTTTGAGAATCCTCTATGTCCTGCGTCCATTTGCCGTACAGCAAGGCGTTGTTGAAAATAAAAGCTTCGCCGAAGCATCCGGTTGCCCGGTCACCCAGCCAGCCTTGACGTTCATCGCGCTGCGGGCAGTCGGTGGGCATCCCGCGGTAGTTTCCGCGAATTCCCCAGTAGGCATTTTTAAACGTTTGATTGATGATGCTGTTGGAGGTCTCGAACTGTCCGGTAGTTTCCATTCTGTCGTAAACCACTTTTCCGGTAAAGCTGGATAGTTCGGGTTGTTCATCCAATCCCGATACCTCAACAAAACGGAAACCGTGATAGACAAACGAAGGCTCCCAGGTAAACACCCCGTCTTTGGCGGGAGTATAAATATCCGTTACCTTCGCGGAGCGAATGTTTGCGAGATAAAGGGTGCTGTCCGGATTCAATATTTCAGCAAAACGCATCGTTACGGGTTGATCCTTTTTTCCGTTCAAACTGTTTATCTTCAGCCATCCAACCATGTTCTGGCCCATGTCGAGGATAAATTTACCATCGGCAAGTCTGGAGATCTTCACCGGTTTTATCTCTTCCATCACCCGGATGTTGGGGTTGGGTTGAGGGGTGAGTTTGCCTCCGGGAGCGGGCATTATATCCGCTTGTTGCCATGCGGTATCATCGTAGATGGATGTTTCCCATCCGGTCAGTTCGAGCCGGGCATCGTATTCTTCTCCGTCGAACTCATTGTTGGCGATGATCGGCCCTTTTGAGGTGACTCTCCAGGATTCATCGCTTGGTATCACCTCCATGCTCCCATCGGAATATTCTATTTCTAATTGAGCCAGTAAGCGGGGTAATCCGAACATTTGGCTGCGCGATTCCCTCATCCCAAAATACCTGCCGTTACCCAGTTTAACGGCCAGCAGGTTTTCGTTTTTCTGTAGGAGCGGGGTTACGTCATACGTATTGTAATAAACCCTGTTGGGAAACCACGAAACCGTCGGAGAAAAGATATCTTCCGAAACCCGCTTCCCGTTCAGGTAAGCCTCGTGCGCACCGAGCCCTGCAATGTAAAGGACGGCACGGTTGATTTTACTGTTTTTCGCATCGAAAGGTTTTCTCAAATAGCGCGCGGCCAAACGGGTGTTCTCCTTATCCGTTTCGTTGGGATTGGAAAGGGAGTCCTCGCCAATCCATTTTGCCTGCCACTCTGAATCGTTCAATAGCGCCATCGACCAATGATTGATTTTGCTCCAATTGCCGCTACCTTGACTGGTGTCAACTTTTACGCGCCAATAGTATTTGCCTCTCGACGAGAGGGGTTGGCCCCGGTAGGGAATGAGCACCGACTCGTCGCTGCTGACGATTCCCGAATCCCATAAAAGATTTTCTCCCTTTTTCAGATCATTTTCCGACTGAGCAACCTGAATCTGATACGATTGCTGAATAAGATCGGGAGACACGGAGGTAATCTGCCACGAAAACCGTGGGGTCAACGTGCCCAATCCTTCCGGATTTTCCTGCATTTCAACTTTCAGGGAGGCTATGTTCAGCTCCCCTTCTTTACATCCGATCAACAGAACGGAAAGTAAAACGGTGATGAATAAAATGGTGTGTTTCATATGAAAAATTAGTTTTATATATGTAATTAGTTCTCAAAGATATACTTTCCCGAAGGAATTTCAAAAAGTACGTAACCCTCTTTTTTGCCCTTCTGTTTTGCAAAACCGGAATTTTCACGGATTTCCCTGCCGGATTCATCGGGGAAATAAACGGTTGCCTCGCAATTGGGTGGAACGGTTACGGAAAGTGTTGTTTTCCCGTTTTCCCTCCTCCAATGCGAGTGTATCATCCCGGCAGGAGAGTTAAGATCGGCTTTTGCCCACGATATCTGTTCTTCTGAAAATTTCGGAATGCGGATGTCAAACTTTCTGAATCCGGGCGAATCGTCCCTCTTTCGGATACCTGCCACTCCATCGATGTACCATGCGCCGGGATAGAGGTAGGAGCTGTGCAACAGTGAATGTCCGGGCAGATCTTTTTCCCACATCTCCCAGATGGTGGTGGCACCGTTTTCGCGCATCAGCCCCCAACCGGGATAGGTGGTTTGCGATGTCATGGAGTAGATAAGGTCGTCGCGGCCTTCTTCGCGCAATACCTTGAAAAGCATCGCGCCGCCGGTAATTCCCACATCGATATGGCCTTTGCGGTTAACGAGAATTTCTTCTTCGAGCCGTTGAATCACCCGCGGACGTAGTTCTGCAGGCATTATATCTCCGTATAACGCGGCGGAAAGGCTTCTCATGGTTTTATCGGAGTAATTGTAATCATCGGCGTGAAAATATTTGTCGTGGAGTGCCTTGCCCGAGATCTCCGCCTGACGTTCCCACTTTTGGGCTTCAACCGTTTTTCCGATCACTTCGGCCACCTTTGCACCCGTTTTTAAGTTATAAATCCAGTAACAATTGTTGAAGAACAGGTTCTCGTCGGAGTAGTTGTTCATCCCTTGTGCGGTTGCCCCGGGCCAAAGCCAGTCGCCCAGAAAATCCCATCGGCCGCCGTATCGTTGGAGCAGGTTGTTCTCTACGTGGGTATCCAGGAACGCGAGCCAACCTTTTATCATCTCAAAATTTTCTTTGAGGACGCGCACATCACCTTGATATTGATACATAAACCAGGGCAGGGTAACCACAATCCCGCCCCATGCAGGTCCGCCTCCGCCGTGATAAGTGGGTGCCGTTTGAGGCAAAATGCCTCCACCGAGCTTTCTGCCGCTCCCCTCCTGTTTATGGGCCCAGTCGGGATCGTTCATATTTCCGACCATTGGCTCGGTTCCCTGTACATCACGCCAATCTTCGAGCCATTTGTTGTAGAACGCGCCCAGCTGGTAATTAAGCATTCCGGTTTCGGATGTAGCGTGCGCATCACCGCCGTAGCCGAACCGTTCGCGTTGCGGGCAGTCAACGATATACCCGCCGAGAGAGAGGTTCTCGAAGGTCCAGTTCACGGTGTTGTAAATCCAGTTTTGCAACGGATTGGAACATTCAAACGAAGCGATATCCGCGAAATTGGTGCGGACCATCCATCCTTTTATCTCTTCCTTTTTCGGGGCCGATTTCAGGCCTTTAATGGTAATCCATCTTCCGGAGCTATAATTAAACCTGTTTTTGAAAGTCCCTTTCCCGGAAGGGCCGATGACATATAAGTTATGTAACCCAAAGGTCATATCGTCCTGTTGGCGTTCAGAAAACTGGAAGCGGACAGTGTCGCCGGGTTTTCCGTTGACGTCGATCTGTGTCCATCCCGCAAAATTCACACCCATGTCTATCCGGTAGGTTCCATCGGGGCGGCTTTCGATTTCAACTGGTCTGATTTCGTCGAACAATGCGTTCGTTTCCACGCGTTGGGCAGACAGTTTTAGCGCCGGGGTGTAAACCGTTGCCCCGTCCCATGTTTGATCGTTATATGTTGCCTGGTTCCAGTTGCCAATCTCCTTGTTGGCATCCCAGATCTCGCCGCCGTATCCGCCAACTCCGAATCCCCAGTTCCCGATGAGTTTATTGGGGCTGGGATGCGTTTTCCACGACTCATCGGTAACAATCCTTGCCAACTTTTGGTTATTTTTTCCGAAAATATCGGTTTGAGCCGTCACGATAGGTGTACGGGGTTTATCGGGAGTGGCATAGGGCGCATAAATTGCCCACGATGTTCCCAACCACAAAGCGATGACATTTTTGCCTTGTTTTAACTCCGGAGCAATGTCGTAGGCGATGTAGCGGGCACGTTGCGTGTGGTCGGTCACAGCCGGCGCCAATACGTGGTCACCAATTTTTTGACCGTTCACATACACTTCGTGATAACCAACCGAAGTAACAAACAGGGTCGCCTTGGAGGGTTTCTGCTTTAAATCGAAAGATTTTCTGAACCACGGATCGTAGATTTTGTTGGGACCTTTTGAGGGGTCATATATTTCGGCGGTGCCGATCCATTTTGCTGTCCATTCCGCATCATCGAACAGACCGGTAGTGAAGGATGCTGTCCCGCTGAATTTTGACGGGTTGCCCTTTTCGTCCTTTACCGATACTTTCCAAAAGCAACCTTGGTCGGACTCCAACTCTTTCCCTTTGTACTCAATGAGTTGCATCTCATCAGAGGAGATCCATCCCGTATCCCATAAATTGCCCTTATTCTCATCGAGATCCCGTTTTGTAGAGCTCACCAAAATACGGTATGCACTCTGCGCCTTGCCAAAATCTTCCGGATTTGCAGCGGCCACCTTCCAGCTAAACCGCGGTTGCCGCACATCCAGGCCTGTCGGATCAACGAGGTATTCGGTGGTTAATTCCGTAGGATATATAGCCCCTTGCTCCTGAGAAAACAGTGGAAAAACGGCTGATAAAAAAATGATTGTTAAAAGTAAGTTTCTTGTTTTCATATAATTTTCCATTTAAAATCAATTACAAACTGATCCTGACTGATATTCGGTGGGCGGCTCGACATGTGGGGTGGTAGGATCTGATGGTTTATTTATTTTGATAATGCAACAACTGGATTGTAACAGGTCCGAACAGCCCTGAAGGTTGTAACGCACTCTGAGCGTTATAGGGGTTGACGTAACACCAAGTTTTCCTTTGTGCATCAGGCAGATTCTGATCTCCAATCAACCGGTTCATCCAGTTGTTTACTACCTCTATCTCCAGTCCATTTTGACCCGGTTTCACCCATTGGGTGATATCCAGCTTGTAGGGATAGGTCCAGACACCTCCGGCATCATTGCCGTTTATTTTCACTTTGGCCATTGCCGTCAGCTTACCCAAGTCGATCACAACGGTCTTATTCTCCGTGTTTCCGGGTGCAGTGAATGCAATCGAATAAACGGCAGTTCCGGAATAATACTTTATGGAGTCGTTTTGGGAGGTAGTCCAGTCGCGTAAAGTTTCAAAAATCACCGGATTCGCAGGTCCCCTGAAGGCGGGATCAAATGCAACACTCCACGGCCCTTTCAGCTCTTCAATGATTTCCGGTTCAGGATAATTATCCGAGATATCCGTCAGTTTACTATTTCCTGACTTGTCTTTAAATACGATAAAAACACTTTCATAGGGTGCCAGTTTTACCGGAACCACGGTCGTTTTTTCCCTTTGCTCATAGGCCGGCAAATCCCTTATAGAGCCGGTTGTCGCTTCCCACAGTTCCGGCTGTTTGCTGGTTACCCTGAATTCAGGCTGGATTACTGTCTCCTGATCCGTCTGGTTGGAAAGGAAATAAATCTCGATTCCTTCCATTGTACGGTGTCCGTAATGAATGGAGTTGTCTTCCGGCAATTTGCAATCGGGGAGAAGTCCAATCTTATCGAAAGCTTCTTCAAGGGTTAGGCCGTTCATGATCTTCCCTTTCCCATATTGCCTCTGTTTTACTTTCGTTCCGTCAACTTCACCCCATAGCTCTGCCGCCATTGTACGCACCTGTTCGTCGGCCTCAGGCTGGTTTTGCAGGCTTGGCGAATGTTCGGGCGCCGGCCCGAGTACCATAGCCCCGTTATATACCAGTTCCTTGATCTTTGCAAGTACCTCCGGGCGCATGGTTTCTAATTTTGGAAGCGCCAGTACCCGATACTGAGTACCATGAGGGAGGGTAAGGATGCCATCTTTCACAGTCATATCCCGCAGGATTACTTCGGCATTCATGTAATCAAACTGATAACCTGCTGGAAGAGGAGGATCCGCTATCCCTGTCATTTTAGGCGCATCTTCCCCAATAAAATAGGCCACATCAGCAACATTGAGTCCCTGTTGCAACATGAAATTGGTCCGCTTCAGGTATTGGGTAAAGAGATCCATTTGTGAGAACCATGTGTTCTTTCGGTCGAATTCATTTCCAAACCAGGCATTCACTCCGGGATTTTTTTCTTCGTAAGGTTGCATGATGTAAACATGCAGGAGCGTATTGTTGATCCCTTCAGCGAAAAAGCGGTCTGTACGCTGTTTCATCATCGCCGGATACCGTGAATATGTGGGTCCTCCTGATGTATTTGACTCGGCGGAGATTTTATTTTTGCCATAAATATGTCCGGCAGAGGTGGCCGCGCGATTTTCAATATCGCCCAGTTCACCCTGACTCCAAAACTCACCGCCAATTTCATCCGACTGGCCACCGTACATCAAAAACTCACTCGGAAATCCCCAGTGCCCGTAATTTTCGAGCCAAGTGGTTAAACCGTGTTGATGACTTACTTCTCTCAAGCCTCCTACATAATCGTAAGCGACCTTGTCTGCGATCATTCTTCTCAGATCCCAAAGGAAACGGTCTGATTCGAGTCGGTTGCTTACTACCACTCCTTCGAATACAGGCAGGAAAGGCACAGGGTTATACCCGTATCTCTCCCTGAATTCATCGAGGAACCCGTCGGTAAAGTTTTGTCCTCCGGTTTCGTAACTATCCTGTACTACAACTTTGAACGTTTTCCTGTCCCGTTCGGGTACCCGTCTTATGATTTCTCCTATAAACCTGTCGAAATGTTCAGCTACCCGCTTTTTGCTCATTTTATCGACTTCCAGACCGGTCGCTTCGGGAGAGGCAGGGCTGTTTGTCACGCGGGTTGTCGTCATCCCCATCCGCAGGATTATCCAGTTTCCTTCAGGTACCTCCCAATTTAAGGTTCCATCCGCAGAAAGAGATTGCGAAATATCGATTATCTGGTTTGTTTGGATTGCCAGGCTTCTGTCATCCGCTTCGGGTTGTTCCGGCCAAAGATAAGCATCCCAGTAAGGCAGAGGGGTAGGGTGCATCTTGGCTAATGTTTTTTCACTGTACCTTTCCACCTTAGGCAAACAGCTGATTTCTACCTCGGCCAGGTTCAAAGGTCGGCGTATGTTTTTAAGAACCAGTTTAAAGCTTTGTGATGTTGTAGCCGGTATGGAAATGACAACAGGAGCGAAAGGCGTGAAACCTACGTTCAGATTTATGTTCGAGCGGTTGACGCTGAATTCCGAAACAGTTCTGTATTCTCCTCTGTCGTTTTTAGCCTGAAAGACCGCTTCGACAGAAGCCGATATTTCGGCCAGTGTGACAGTAACACTTCTTGCCGTGAAGGGTTGCCGGGTATCAAACGTAATAGTAAATTCACTTACCGGAGAGATTGGAATGGAGGTAGTTCCGTTTTTATCAACGATCCTCGACAACTGTTGGTGGGAAGGAGTCGAGCTTATTGTCGCGTTCTTGTCGTTTACATCCGATTGAACGGCACTGGGCATCCGGTATGCCAATACTTTTACATCCTGAAAAAAATCGGCAGGCGAATCAATCTTTTGCGATATTTTTCGGGGTCCTTCCACCTCTAACCGGGAAGAAGTAAGGTAGCGCATCGATTCTTCGGGTTTTATCCATGGCCCACCCGACTGACTCCACCCGGGAGAGTTGAATATCCCTATTTCGATACCTAATTCCGAGGCTGTCTTTAAAGCTAAATGCATAATTTCCCACCATTCATCAGTAAACATTTTAACGTTTCCGGAAGGAATGTCATTGAGTCCGATATTGCCGATAAAAGCCCTGTTTATTCCCACCTCTTTCATGGCATGGAGGTCTTTAATAACCCCTTCCTTGGAGATATTATCGGAGATCCAGTACCAGTAAACACTGGTTTGAACTGAGTCGGGTGGGGAAATAAAACCGGATTCCAGGTACTTTGATCGTTGGTGAATGGTCTCTGTGTTATTTTTTTTACATGAAGTAAAAAGTAATAGAAAGAGAGAGAGGCCACATAAAATCTTTACCATGATGTTTTGCTTAAATATGAATCTACTTAATAACGTTTATTTCTTTTGGAGCATGAACGGTGGTATTTATTTTCCCGTTCGCCTGTTTCACATGCTTCACTTTTATAATGCCATAGGGTGTCGGGTATGTACCTTCTGCATATCGAAGATTACCGAGGTTGGGACGGATTTGGATTACTTTGGACCCCGGCTCCAGAACCTTTATTCCCAGCACATAAGCCGTAAGCCACGATGTGGGTCCGGAAGCCCACCCATGACATAGACTGCCCCGCAGGCCAATGTAGCAGTGGGCGCCCCCATCGGCGTGGATATCGAACTTGTCAGAAAGTGACAACTCATCGATTCTTGAAGCATTGACCCTTTCTGCATATACAAAATTTTCCCAGAAGGTGGTGGCGCCCAGGTCAAGCATCGCCCCCCAGTAGTCAGAAATGATATCCATTGCTTCCTGATATTTCCCCGCCTTGGCTAATGCTTCCAGCATATAATATCCGTAAAAAGTGGCGAAATCGTTTGCGCCGTCTTTAAGGATCACATCTGCCGCTTTTTTCGCCGGCATGAGATTTACCAGTGAGAGTAGCGCTGCCGCCTGTTTGTTTCCCTGATCGGAAGGGGCGTATTTCTTAAGTGATTTGGCCGTGGCTGTGCAGAGGTTTTTCAACTCCTGATCACCAAGCCAGGTGGCAATATCGGCTCCTGCCTCCATGGTTAGTAAAGTAAGCGCTTGCAAGCCTGAATGGATAACATCCTCATTTTCTGCTGTTGGCCAGTCCAAAAAGCGACCTCCATCCAAGTTTTCCTTTCCTCCCGCGACCTTGGCTGTAATTTGGGGAATCAGTTTTTTGAGGTATGCCTGTTGTGCTTTCAGATAAGCCATGTCTCCCTGATGTAGATACAAATCCCTGTGAATAATGATCCACCATAAGGAATAAGAGGAGATTCCATTCATCCATCCCGGGAGAGGAGTTGTATCCCGGGCGAAGTCGAGACTCTTCCTTATCACTTCATTGTCTCCAAATACGCTGTTGATAGTCATGACCTCGGGATGCATATCACCTACCCAAACCAGCCGGTCGCGTTTTATCCCGTCCCACAGGTAATCCTGCATATTGAGATGTACGGTATAGGCTCCCGTTTCCCAAATTTTGTTTAACCGTTCATCACTGGATTTGAATGATCCCAAGTAGGGAATATCTCTATATCGTGCAATTGCTCTGACAGATCTGAGAGGCAGCTCTACCTCTTTATCCAGCAGGTCGATGCGTACAAAGCGAAAGCCCGAGTTACCAGTCTCTACGGTTCCCAACCAAGGTATTTCCAACGTGAAGTCTCTGAGTGAATGCTCGTTGGTGGCCGACTGCATCCCGGGATGACTGTTATCGATGGCATCACTCATGGCTTCCGATACCGATTCACCCAGACGAACCCTGACCTTGATCGGTTTCTTTTCCCCTCTGATTGCTGCCGCGATCTCAATGCCTCCGTATAATTCAGTACCGAAATCCAGCAAGACAGAGGCCTGCTTGTCATCATCCGATCTAAGCATACACATTCCCGCGCCGCTGGTGGAGAGTTGACCGTCAAAGCGGGTCAGGAGTACTTCCGAGTTAGTTACTTGCTTTCCTTCTGTGTCCGACTGCCAGATGATTTTCACGGGCGTGACATGACTCCTGGTTATTTCATCTTTTTGCAATCTGTTTTCGAAAGCGCTTTTTAGAACATTGTTTTGAGAGAAAAGAGTACTTGCACCAAGCAAAATTGTTAAAAATAGTGAACTTCTGATTTTCATTTGTACATGATTAAATGTTTATTCCGCTTTTCTCGGATCCACTAACTGCGGCATCCAAACTTTAAAAAAGGGATAGGTCGTCATTGTATTGCCTGCCGAAGCATAGTCGCATAAATCTACTTCAACGGGTTCTGCGTTGTATTCGGTATAGGCTTCGGGCAGGAACTTAGCGGAAAAGACCATCCATATATCGGGATTATGGCTTTTTTGGGGAGTTAAATCAATGAACCCGTTCTTGTCTTTAATTGGAGCGATTACAGCTTCGAGTTTAGGGCCGGTCAATCTTTCGTCTCGCGTTAAAACAACGGGGCCACGCGTGATGGCAACATTTACCGGATTTTGTCCCGTGTAATGAAGTTTACCTTTCATATCGAACCCGATCTGAATCTTATCGCCGTTTTTCCAGGTGCGATTGATTTTCAGGTAACTGCCCGGTGTCGCCTTTTCGATCGGCTGTTCGTTGACTAAAACAGTTGCGTTCTCACTCCACGAGGGAATTCTTAGGGCCAGCGTCATGTTTTCAGCCGTTTCCATTTCAAGCGATATCTCTACTTTTCCCGAAACAGGATAATCCGAATGCTGTTTTACGGTAATTACATTTTTTTTGGGTGAAGTTGTTTGATAAGAGCCTTCCATATAAAAATTTATGTTAAGGCCTTCGTTACTCGACATAACTGCTGTTAAGGGAATAGTGAATAATCCGCGAGGCCCGCTGGCATTGCAGCAGTTCAATCCCATTCCGCACTGCTCCGATCCGGGTAATCTTTGGCCGGAAAGCGGTGTGTATTTTGCCCAGTCGGACCCATCGGGCCTCATTGCGCCCAGCAAAGCATTGTAATATGTCCATTCAATGGCGTCGGCATATTTTGATTCGCCGGTCAACCTGAGCAATTGTTGATTGAATTTTATCCAGGTAACGGTCACACACGTCTCCTGATAATGCGCAATGGGAACGTGCTGAATTTCTTTTCCGGAAAACCAGGCTTCCATTGCCGCACCCGAGCCTGCAATGTTTATTTCGGTATCTGCGATGCTTTGCCAGGTTTGTTCCGCAGCTTTTTTGTACGATTCTTTTCCCGTAATCCGGTAAAGCTCGAGCAACCCTTCGTAACACGACATCATCTCGTACGCTTTTTGTCCCTGTTCCCAGCCGTACCAGTTTTCCGCCGGTTTTGCAAATCGTTGACCCACTGGAATAGATGCTCTGGAGATAAGTTGAGGCCCCTCCGGCGTTTCCCATTGACGGACGATCTCTTCCGCAAAATCCAGGTACCTTTTATTCCCTGTTCGCGTGTAAAGCTGACAAATCGGCTCCAACACCGAGGAGGCAGCCATACCCCTGTGGTTGCCCATTTTTACAATCAGGGCATGTTTATCCGCTAATTCTTTGATAAGAAAATCTGCTTCTTTTGCAGCCGCATCCAGTACTTTTTTGTCTTTTGACACATCGTAATACGCAATTAATCCCAACATAACGTATTTTCTTCCCCAGATATCCCACGCTTTCAGCCGGCTTTCGGGGGCATAATTGCCGATGTAGCCTTCCGGGGTTTGCGTTGCCATCAGTTCGTACGCTGCATCTTTGAGCTTATCGATAAGTTGTTGGTCAGGACGATAGTTATAGGCCAATATGGCTGAAGTGAACCATTTACCCCAGAATTCGCCCTGCCAGCAACTGTGTTCATCGTGGGTTGTGAACGGACGGATCAACCGGTGGGCATCCTGTGCCAATATCCGGTTGTTGAAAGATGCGTCAAGCTTTTCTCCAATATGACCTTCAATATTTGCTGTTGTTGCAGGTAAAAGTTTATCCTGAACGGTCGGTTTTACTTTGTTTTGGGGAAATAAACAAAAACTGCTGAAAAGCAAGATCAGCAACAGATAATATTTCATGAGAATAAATTTTAATTATAATGTCAGTTATATATTTTTTTCTGCTTCTATCCAACGAAACGATTAGAGCGTTCAGGCCCTAAAGCTAAGAAAATTGCGAAAGAAAACCGTTAAAAGCCGCGAAAAACAGTCGATTCATGAGCTGTTTACTGCAATCTCTTCTTGAAGCTGTACTTCCCGCTTTTTACGGGGATATAATGGGTTTCCTGAGGCAGATATACTTTCGCTTCGCAATTAACCGGAATTTCGATATCCATTTCAAACTGCCCGTTATCCACCTTCCAGTCCACCTTGATTGTTCCGTACAACGAGTTGTAAGCAGCATTCACAAACTTTAAATCTCCTACAACTTGTGGCGCGATTTTAAAGTTCTTGAATCCGGTGTGGGCGTTTTCGTCTGTATCAATACCTGCCAGCGACCTATAGAACCACTCTTCGATCTGCCCCATCATGAAATGATTCCACGAAGCGCCTTTTCTCGGATCCCAAAGCTCTGTCAGTGTGGTTGCGCCAAACTGGAGCTGAAAACCGTAACCCGGTACTTCGTTATGATCATGCATTTTGTACATCACTTCATTCAGCCCGTTCATTGCCAGTGCCTGAAACAGATACCGGTTTCCCACATCACCGGTGGAAAGCCTGTATCCTTTTTCTTCGATATCTTTAACCAGGTTATCGAGGACTGTCTGTTTATCTTTTGGGTTAACCAATCCCGCAAACAAAGGCATGGCGTTGGAAGCCTGGCTTCCGGTTCCGTATTGTTTTGTGTTTTTATTAAAAAACTCGTTGTTAAAAGCGGTTTTTACCTTTTCTCGGAGATTGGAATAGAATGTTATGTCTTCTTTTTTACTGAGCATCTCAGCCGCCTGTACCAAGTAATCAATAACCATAAAATAATGGGTCGTTGCGGATAATGCAATGGGGGTATTGTGCGAGGCGCCGTAAGGCTGATCTTCCCGATAATCGCACCAATCACCCAGCCCGTGTGAAACGATGTGGTTCGTTGCTGTTGTAGTCAGGTAATCGACGTACCTTTTCATGACATCGTAATACTCAACAATCAGCGAGTTGTCCCCGTAAAATTCGTAATACATAAACGGGAAAATCACACTGGTGCTTCCCCATTCGGGAGAGTCACGAAACCCGCCGTCAAAAATCACATATTCGGGAGCAATACTCGTTACCAGACCGTTTGGCAACTGTGCATCGCGAATGTCCTGCATGATTTTAGGAGCAAACCGGGCGAGGTTGAAGTTGTAGTATAATCCGGGTCCGTTCAGATGAAGTTCTTCCAGCCATCCGAGTTTTTCCCTGTGCGGGCAATCGGTGAACACGGCTTGCATATTGCTTTTTATAGCATTTACAATCAGGTTGTGCGCGTTATTGAAAATCTCGTTGGAAGAATGAAAACTGCCCGTCGGTTCGGCTGAGTTGTAAACAAAACAGGATTTTATATCTTTTATAACCGGAATATCCCTGTTGTCTTGTGACTCCGGTAGTTTCGCTCCTTCTACCTGAATATACCTGAACCCGTAATACGAAAACCGGGGCTGCCAAGTCTCTTCGCCTTCCCCTTTCAGCGTGTATTCGTAATAATAAGGGCCTCCGGATTGTGTTTGATTGATAGTGCCGTCGTCGTTTATTCGTTCGGTAACCGTCAAACGAATTTTGTCACCCCGTTTCCCTTTTACGGTGAACAAGGGGTAACCGGAGAGATTCTGCCCCATATCCAACACATACGATTCGCCTGTTTTCCTGCTCGCTTTGATGGTGAAATGCTCCGCCTCCCTTACCGGAGTTGAAGTTTGAGGTTTTAATTCTCCATGAGGGGCGTTGTCAATAACCACCGGCAGCCATTGAGAATCATCAAAACCCGGCGTGTTCCATCCCGGTTGTTCAAGTCGGGCGTCATAATCTTCTCCTCCATACATGCTGTTGAAGACGATGGGGCTGGGAGAATATTTCCACTCTTTGTCGGATATGATTTCTTCTTTTGTGCCGTCTGCATAGGTGATGGATATTTTCAGAAACAGGGTGGGGGGACCGAAACTTACCTGCATTTTTTTGTACCGTCCACCTTGTTCGTTGTAGAACCCATTTCCGAGAAGTACTCCTACCGTGTTGTCCCCCCTTCTTAATTCTTCAGTAAGGTCGTAGGCGTTGTAATAGACGGTCTTGTCATAGTCGCTCCACAACGGATTGTATTGATCATTACCGATTTTCTTCCCGTTTAACGAGAGTTCGTAGTGCCCCAATCCGCTAATATAAACCATCGCATCTTTGATTTGTCTTTGAGTAGAGAACGACTTCCGCAAATAAATGCTTCTCCTCGACAGCGGATCTGTCTGCCGCCAAAGCTCTCCTTTGTCGGAGGAATCGGGTATGTTATGGTAGTTTCTTCCGCCCGGAAGACGAGAATCCTCTCTCTTTATCGCTCCTATCCAGAGGGCATTGAGTTGTCTTTTATCAGGGGCCAAACGAAAACCGGCTTTTTCACTCCACGACGTGCTTCTGTTTTTATTGTCCCAGATGCGAACCCGCCATTGATATTTTTCACCGGCACTTAATTGGGTTTTTCCCGTGTACGGAATATGTTGACTTTTGTCGGACAGAATTTTTCCTGATCTCCAAACGCTTTTGTTTTTATTGTCGAATATCTCTAATTCGTAAGCTGTTTGTTCAAGTCCATTTTCCGCTGACTGTAATTGCCATCCGAAGCGGGGAGTTTGTGCTTCAACCAATAATGGAGATTCTTCATACTCGCATACAAGCCTGGCAAACTTTACATGATCAGATGAGTTTTCCGGACTAAAGCTGAGATGGATTGCAGCGATAAACAGAATTAAAACCCAATACTTATTCATATGTAACAATGTTATCTATTTTATGGAAAACGTATAAGAGCCGGCCTTTAAATGCAATACCTGCCGATCCTGATCCGATTTTTCTATCTCGATCAATGGATTTTTTTCGAGAGATTTATTGTTTTCCCGGATATTCTTTCCGTTTAAATACAATGTTGCGGTGCTGTTTGCAGGAACCGTCACTTTATATTCTATCGTTTTCCCTCTTCTCTGCCATGAGGAAACGATATTGCCGTAAGGGCTTTCGTGAGAGGCTTCAAAATGGGATAAACCCGTAACAAAGTTTGGCTTAAGCATAATATTTTTAAATCCGGGCCGACTTTCATCTGGGAAAATTCCGCCCAATGCTTTGTAGTACCAGGCATTTATTTCGCCAAACATGATGTGGTTCAACGAGATATCGCTGCCTGCATCAAGCGGCCAGTTCTCGTAAAAGGTAGTTGCTCCGTTCACTATCCACCAGCCCCACGACGGAAAAGTTTCCTGTGACGCTACCTCGTAGGCCAGTTGTGCGTATCCGTTTTCGCTTAATGCGTTTAAGATGGTCTTAGTTCCTAATAATCCCACGTCGATGTGTTTGTTATCCTGTTCCACGCGGCGTGCTAAATTGTCGGCTACTTTATTTCTGATTTCTTCGGGTACTAAATTCCAATGTAAGGCCACACTTAATTCGGTTTGCAAACCGCTTCCATAAATTCCCGTTTCGTAATGGAGGAATTTCTTATTGATAGCCGATTTTATTTTCTCTGCGAGGGCGGAATATCGTTCAAAATCCGTCGTTTTTCCAAACAGTTTAGCTGTTTTGGCAAGGATAACTGCATCAATATAAAAATAAGCGCTTGAAGTGTATTCTTTAGGTGTTGTGGATTTTACAGGTACCCAGTCGCCAAGTCCCCAGTCGGTTATGCCCGATGGGTATTGTTCATCGATGTAATCCACATACCGTTTGATGTTGTCGTAACACAATTCCAGTAATCGGGTATCGCCGTAAAAAAGGTAGATATTCCAGGGAATAATGGCGATGGTGCTTGTCCAGTCCGGCCCGTTTGCCCATTGGTAACCCCATCCGCTGGACGGTATAATGGCCGGGAGCACACCGTTGGGCTGTTGTTCGTCGCGATGGTCTGCCAGCCATTTTTCATAAACGGTGATTCCGTCAAAATTATATAACCCTGTTTCAATGGCGATATGAGCATCACCTGTCCAGCCGTTTTTTTCTCGTTGAGGGCAATCGGTAGGATAGCCGAACAGATTGGATAAATAAGATGCATTGGAGGCTTGCCAGGCTTTATTAAGGGTGTTGTTGGAAGAATTTATTTTCCCTGCCGGCGGTACATCACTGTGCATAAAATAGGCCGTCAGGTTTTCTTTTGACAGATTTAATGGATTATCCGAGGTTACTTCTACATATTGAAATCCCTTATAGTTAAAACGGGGCATGAACTCATCTTCTTTTTTACCGCTCAGGATAAGGATGTCCGTTTGAAAAGGATCGGAGTCGTCCGTAGGCCGGTAATGTACATCGATGTTCGACATGTCCGCGCGTCCGGCCGGGTCGAGTCGCTCCACATGTTTCAACCGGATTGTTGTGCCTTGAGGCCCGTTTATTTTCATTCGAGTTACTCCCGACATGTTTTGCCCAAAATCGTAAAGCCACGTCTGCTCGTCTATTTTCTTCAGGCTCACCGCCTGATATTCCCTGACGTTGCGAATCGGATGTAGTGCCTGCGCCACTATGTTTTGCGACGGTACTCCTGTGGTGTAAATGCTTTTCCAGCCCTTTGCATCGAAATCCGGGGTGTCCCATCCGGGCTGTTCTTTTCGGGCATCGTAGTGCTCGGCCGTGTAGATGCTGTTAAAGATTACGGGGCTTTGTGAGGTTGTCCACCTTTCATCCGTTGCGATGACCTCTTTTGAACCGTCGGAATAGGTTATGTGTAAGTCCATACAGAATTTCGGGCGAGCGCGCCACGGAGCTTTGTCGAAATACCATACAGCGGTGGATTGATGGTTGTACCAGCCGTTCCCCAACAGAACGCCCAGTACGTTCTCGCCTCTTTGCAGATTGCCGGTCACATCGTATGTTACGTATAAGTTTCGCCGGTCGAAGCGTGTATAGGATGGGTCAAGCCGGTGGTCTCCGATACGTTTTCCGTTGATGGATAGTTCGTAAAGCCCAGCTGCTGCTATATAAATCCGTGCCGAGCTTACGGTTTTATCTGTTTTGAAAGCCCTGCGAAAATAGGCCGCCGGTTTCACGTTGAAATCGTACGTGTCGGTAATCCATTTCCCTTTCCACCTGTGTTGGCTCATCATGCCGGTTTCAAAAAAATGAGGTTGAGACCACGATGACCATTGTTCGTGTTCGTCTTTTACCCGCACGCTCCAGAAATACCGGGTAAACGGATTTAACTCCCTGCCCCCGTAAACAACAGGAATTACGGAACTGTCCACAATACCCGATTCCCATACGTTACCTTTTCCTGACACGACGTCTGCTTCTGTTGTCCCTACTGCCAATTCGTATGCCAATTGGTGGTTTCCCGGTTTATACAATTCCATCTGCCAGGTAAAACGGGGATGAGTTTCGTCTAATCCGACAGGGTTGTCCAAATACTCACATTTCAGGTTTTTTACGGTAACTTGCGAGTAAACTCCTGATTGAGCAAAAAATAAGATTAAATAGATTATGATTTTACTTTTATTCATGATTTTTAGCTTTTACAACGGGTATTCAATGGAATGTTTTCCGCTCTGCAATTCAACTAGTCCGTCGGAACACTTTACTTTGGCGATTGAACCAACAGGAACTTCCACGTCCATTTTCATGCGTCTGTCCAAAATTTCCCAATGAACACTTATCCATCCTTTGGGTGTGTTAATCCGGGTTTTGGCCCAGGTTACCCCGGCTGGGATTTGTGGATCGACAAGAAATTCGCTATACGCGACTTTTCCATCGATTTGGCGGATTCCTCCAATCGATTGGTAGAACCATTGTCCCACACCGTTATAACAATTGTGTATCCTGCTTCTGGCTCCGTTCCAGTGTTCCCAAGTGGTTGTGGCTCCATTGTCCAGCATATACAAATATCCGGGGTATGTTTTCTTTTTCAGCATGGAATAGATGAATTCCGGTTGATTATTTTTCGTGGCCCATTCCATCATTACGGGTATTCCGACGAGCCCGGTATTGAGGTGTCCGTTATCTTCCTTTTCCGTTCTTTCCATCAATATCTTTATCAGATTATCGTGTTGATTTTGTGGAACCGCTTCGGCAAGCATTGGAAAAATAAGGTCAATTTGCGATCCGGTGGAATAGTACCCTCGTTGTTCATCAAAAAAAGTGTTGTGAATCACTTTATTGAGATTAGTTTTCTTTTCCGAATAGAGCTTCTTATCGTCTTCTTTGCCCAAAACGCCGGCAATATCCGCTATTTGGCTGAGACAGACGGACAGGTAACAATTATTCACCAGGTCAACCGACCTTTCATCCAGATGATTCGGATTCCCAACTCCGTCCGGCGTAGCCCAATCACCTAAGTACCAATTTCTGTAATCCGTATTGGGCCAGCGTTTCAATAATCCGTCAATGCTATGTTTTTCAACGTATCCGAGCCATTTCTGCATAACCGGATAATACTTTTTCAGCACGTTGATGTCTCCATAATTCTGGTAAGTGTGCCACGAGGCCGATATGATGAATCCGCACCAGTATGGCCCTCCTCCGGCTGAATATGGATTGGGGGCGGTATGCGGCATACTCCCGTCTTCCCTGATCACATCCGACCATGCATCCAGCCAGTTGCTGTAAAGCGGAGCAAGGTTAAACATGGTTTGGGCAGTAACGGTAGAAGCGTTTCCGTCGCCTCCGTAGCCCAACCTTTCAATTTGCGGACAGTCCACCAGATAACCGCCTAACCCCAAGCATTGCAGCGTATAAAACACCATATCGTGAATGCGGTTCAGGTCGGTATCGGAGCATTCAAAACCGGAAATGGGCTCAAAATCGGTGCGGATGAGGTATGCTTTAATGGAGGCGGGCTTGGGCGCTTCATAAAGATTTGATATCTTAACATACCTGAACCCGTGATAGTTGAATTTATTTTTGAAGAATTCAGTGCCATTACCCGATGCTATGTAACGATCTGTTTGCCCCTGATTGACTAATTGTCCGTTCTCGTCCAGATGGTCGGAATACTCCAAAACAACTTTCTGATTCTTTTTTAATTGGGGAAAGGTTATCTCGAACCATCCGGCAAGGGTTGTTCCCATATCCACTAAAAAAGTGCTGTCGTTCAGCTTATCTATCTTAGAGGGTTTGATCTCTTTTGTAATTCTGTTTGGTTCAACCATTTGAGGTGTTACCGTGTGCTTTGGAACCTCTACAACGGACGCTTTATTCCAGATTAGCTTTTCTGGTTCTGTAAACAGGCGGTTCTGTGTCTCCAGGTTTCCAGAGACTTCTTCTCCACCGTATCTTCCCGACATCCAGTCGCTGATCCGGGTGTATTCGCTGTTTCGAGCCATCCAGGTGTCGTCGGTTACCACTATGTTTTCGGATGATTGTCCCGAAATCTTTTCCAGTTGAGCTTTCACCAACGGCCCTTCACCAATCACTCCCGGCAGCCCTTTTGAATACCAGCCGCTGCCTAACCAGATCATCAGATTATTTTCACCCGCTTTTACGTACGATGTAACGTCGTAAGTATTGACCAGCGAACGTTTGTTAAATTGTGAAACTGCAGGTGAGAGAACATCGTTGCCGACCTTTTGTCCGTTAATATACACTTCGTGATACCCTAAGCTGTTGATGTGTAGTAAATACGATTCGTTCTTATTCACCTTTTCTATTGAAAATACCTTCCTGAATTGGGGACAATTTTGAAATCCGTTTTCCGTCGGATAACCAATATAGGAAGCCGCCCAATCGCTTTCATCAAGTATGCCGATGCTGAAGGTACCTGTTTCACTCCATTTCGAAACGTTGTTGTTTTCATCCCACACGCGAACTTTCCAATAGAGTAATTGCCTGGAATGAAGGTCCTTTCCCTGATAATCGACCAGAATGGTTGAAGGAGATTCAATTTTTCCGGAATTCCAGAAGTCGGCCTTTCCTTCACTTAAGTTGCCGACACTGCCGGCAACAAGTATTTGATATGCAGTCTGGTTCGTTCCTTCTTTATCCGAAGTGTTTTTCCAGCTGAACCGCGGATGTAAGGTGTTTATTCCCAAAGGATCCTGCAGGTTTTCACATTTCAAATCGGTAATTTTTGAAATATTGCTTTGAGAACATCCGAAGGTGCTCAAAAAAATAAGTGAGCAGATGAGTATTTCTACCGGTTTTATAAGTTTCATTCGAAAATGTGTTTGATTTAACAAAATGTCCGATATCAGTAAAAAAACAAAAATAACTTTTACCCATAACTTCTGCCTCTTGCAAATGATATTTAGACTGTGAAAAATGATATTTCATTGAATATCAGTCAGAGATTTGACAGAATTGAATCCGCAATAAAAATACAAATTATTTTGTGAATTTTAGAATATGTTTTGAATTTTACGAATTATAGTTGTATTTCTCTCTTTTATGCTGTTTTGTGCCCTTTTTCGCGTCTTTGAACTTTCCTTTCTTCCGTATAGCCCGCTATACGATGCGAAACGAAAATCCAAATCCATCAAAAAATGACTAAGAAATTGTTTAGATTTGTTTCGCTATTCAAAAAGAATTATTTTTTAGAAGAGTTCTTTCTTGTTTTGGCGATAATAGCGGGCTATTTGAGTCAAATAAAAGGAAGAAAAGTACAAAAAAAAACTTTTTGAAGGCGAAGATATCTTTATTATCCTCTTTCGTAAGAAATTTAAACAGTTTCTATAAAACAGTACATAAAAAAATTCAAAACACATTCTTTATATTTTTCTTCCTATCTTTACTATTTCTCGTCACCAAATTCTCAAATACCGGGTAAGCGAACCATTAATAACATAAAATTATGTCAGACACTTTAAATCAAATTCTTGCTGTCATCCGTTCAATAAAAGATGATGAGCGAAAACTCGAAGAGGTTCTCGGGTTCCTTGAAGAAAAATTTGTTGAAGATTTTGATTTTAAAACGATTGGAGTACCCGAAAGGTTCAAATTGTGCGTAGTTGAAATTGCTGATAGTATTGAGGCCGGGCTTGTTTGTTTTCTCAATCCCGAAACGTTGGAAATAGATTCTTATCCGCAAGACCTCTTGCATGAAATTGATTTGTTTGATGATCCGAAGGAAGTGAAAGAGAACTTGTTGGACCTTTATGATTGGGAAGATATAAAAGTGCTCGATTGGGATAAGTATTTTGAATTTAGCCCGCCCGATTCCAACGAAGGTTTTCGCATTATGGAAGCTTTTGCCGAACGTTTAAAAGAAGATGAAAAGTTGCAAAACAGGCTAATTCGTGCACTGAATAATCGCAAACCGTTTGTCAATTTCAACGACATTATCCACAACAGCGATTACCGTCAGAAATGGTTCGATTTTAAACAACAATGGTTGGAGAATTTCGTTGCCGCCCGGCTTCTCGAGGAGTTGGGTTTGTAGGAATTCATGTTTTGAACGCCAAATATATCGCGTACCTGGTCTCCATACTGATATTTGATATCTACGCGTGACATTGTTATAGTTGTGAATTGCTTTCAGTAATTAGTATCTTTGGTGTTCGGAACAACTTTCGATCTTGATTCTGGCATCATCGGCGGGTTGTGAATTGCTTTCAGTAATTAGTATCTTTGGTGTTCGGAACAACAAGCGTTTTTCCTGCTGAATAAAGAGAATTGTTGTGAATTGCTTTCAGTAATTAGTATCTTTGGTATTCGAAACAACACAATAATATCTGGGCCGAGGTAAAGGTAGTTGTGAATTGCTTTCAGTAATTAGTATCTTTGGTATTCGAAACAACGTATGTACGGAGGGCAAAACGATTACGAAAGTTGTGAATTGCTTTCAGTAATTAGTATCTTTGGTATTCGAAACAACTGCATGACTGTTTTCCCCAATCCTGTGTCTGTTGTGAATTGCTTTCAGTAATTAGTATCTTTGGTATTCGAAACAACAGGATATGTGTTTTCTTCAGAATATCAGTATTTTATACTCAAATTTACAATTAAAAAAAGTTGTTGTTCCTATTAAAAAATCCTGCTCAACGGGCGGGATTTTTTATGCTAAAACAATTCCAGCTGCTGGTAAGGTGTATGGACTTCTTTCTCTGTTTTTCCGACAAACAGCTCCATACTTCCAAATTGTTTGTCGGTGATACAGAGGATTCCGATTTGTCCGGCTGGCGGGAGAAAGCTTTTTACCCGTTTGATATGTACTTCTGCATTCTCCCTGCTGGCACAATGACGTAGGTAAATGGAAAATTGAAACATCGTGAAACCGTCCTGAATAAGTTTCTTTCGAAAATCAGCATAGATTTTTCGTTCTTTTCTTGTTTCAGTCGGTAAATCGAAAAATACTAAAATCCACATAACTCTATATTCACTTAATCGTTGCATAATAAAAAGTAGAGTAGGATGAAATAATTATTCGAAAGATGGATATTTTACCTTTCTAATTTCGCCCGAAAAACACTTATAAAGTGATGCGGTAGTTTGCCCCACAGCAATCATTAACGGACTTCGCTGATTGTTCATGACTACGTCAAGCACCGGTATATTCAGTAGTTTGACTTTCATGTCCTGCGTTAATTCCGAAACATCAGCTTCACTTTCAGTCATTTCAAATACCAATTTATCCACAAATGGCCGATATGGCTCCATAATATCGTCTGCCAAGCAATAAGCGTTATATTTATTTCGATGATGAATACCTAATGTGGGTAAAAGTCCGCTTGCAACCAATGAACGGGCTACCACGGCTCGCAAAATGGCATAGCCGTAATTTAGCAGATTGTTAGGCGGAATTCCTTCGCGGTGTCGTATAAATCCGGTGATATTTGTGAAAAGATTCGCCCAATAATAAACAGCAGCACGTGCTTCGTAATTGTCCGGATCACCGCTTTTTACATCTGCTGCCCACGCGAGCATGTTTTTTATTACCACTTTTGATTTGTTAGCTAATACATAGGCTTGATTTTCTATTTTTGCCTGAACAGTTTGTTGCCAAAGCTGTTTTTTCAGTGGAACTGATGCGTCAATCTGTTCTCGAAAACGCTCTGTTTGTGTGGTATTTCCGGTAAGCGGAAGCATCAACCCGGCGGGCATACGACCACTGTTGCACGTAATGAGCGCGCAGTTGTTTTCGAGTAATGCTTCTATTACGCCGTGCGTAATGGTCAATTGTTTATTATCAAGAATGACTACCCCAATATCTTCTACCGGAATGGTTTTTACGGATTGCTCTTTAAAGGTTTCGGGCAGCGAATCGCTTTTCACCACTTCCGGCAGTTGAACGACTAACTGCTTGTTGCGCAAACTTAAGTAGGCAGGGTTGCCAAAGTAGAGAGTTCGTTTAATCATTTGAATATTTTGTGATTTTACCTAGTCTATCTACCTCAACTTTCCAACAAACTTCTTTGATCATTATCCCATCAATAGATTTTTCCATTTTATTCAATGGAGAATATTCCATTTTGTTTACGATTGACGTAGCTACTTCTGATTTTATAAAAAAACATTGTGTCCCTGAAGAACTGACCATTTTATATAAGTTTTCACATTTTTCTTTTGATAAATCACCCGATATAATCAATCTGTCATCTTCATTTACAGGTACATATACTATATCATTTGGCGATAAATAAAATAATAATTTATCTCCTTTTTCATTTATTTCAGGAACAGCCCCCAATCCTTGTTTCAATCTTTCAATTACTGTGTTCAAAGGAATAGTTTCATAATTTCTCTTCCCATCTTCATTGGCATAAATGGCAAAAAATAAATTAGTTCCCTTTGCGGCTTCCACATACTTATATTTTTTATTCCCCGTTTCGCCCAAAGCAAATCGGCTTCCAATTTCAAAAATTCTTACTTTATAAATAGGTTTATGTTGGACGCCGTCATTATATTGAGCAATATTTCTGTTCATATCTTCTATTCCTTCAGGCGTGAAAGCTAAGTCAGGATTGTTTTCTTTGTTTTGAAGATAATTTTTTAGAATTTTTTGAATTCCGATATCTGTAATGGATTCTATTGTTTTCAGATTGAAAGAAGTATCTAATGTTTTTCGTGTGGCTGTAAGAATTTTTCCTTTCGGAACTTTAATATGAGGCAAATCTACTTTTCCATAAATTGTTTCTTTATGCAAAGATTTTCTTATTGCCCAGTTATCACCTTTAACCTGCTTGTCCGTCACTTTTTTCCCATTCACATAATGTTGAAAATAATTGACAGTTTTATTGATTACGCGTGGGTTTTGTTTGAAACTAACAACCGTTTTTTCTAGTTCGTTTTGGGCATTTTCTGTAAATGTATTCCAAGGCTTTTCAAATCGCCATTTGTAGTTCCCATTTTCATCTGATTTTGATTTGAAACAAAGTTTTTTTCTCAAATCGAAACGCGAGTCTTTTGCATCAGATTTTGCAGATTTGTTATTCAGATAATTTATGTGACTTCTTGTTGCACAGGCTATTACTAATGCGTCCATCGCATGGTGACGATGGTCGATACGTTTTTTGCTATATCCTTTTTGATATTCCAAGGGCACATTGGTTTGGAAAACCCTTTTACCTTCTTTATTTTCCCATTGCCCAAATAAATTTGAATTGGATAATGTATTCATTCGTTCAAATCGGGGTGTGACAATTCTGTTCCATACATCGTTCATTCCCCAATCTTTTTTAAGTTCATTTGTTATTTTACCGGTAGTAGTAATAAGATTTTTGGAGGTCGCTTCAGTTTCATTTTCTTCTCTTACAATATTTGAAAGTATTCTTATTATTTCTTTTGAAATATATCTGGTGTCATTCAGTTGTCGTTCAATCATTTGATCGGGGATTTCTTCCAGCAATAGTTTTTTCCTTTTCGCTTGATTTTTACTATAATGTTGTTGGATAAAATTCTGATACTCTTGCAAAGTAAATATTTTTACCGTTTTATTTGTTGAAGAAAGTTCAGGAACAATTCTTCCTTCATTTTTAGAAATAAATTCATATCCTAATAAATTGTCTTTGTAAGGATATGCGTTTACCACCGATTCACAAATAATTTTGTTACTTAATGAATCATCAAAATATTTTGACTGTGGTATAATATGTTCAATATTATAATGGTGTGTAAACAATTTTCCCAACGGAATTATTTCACCTGTATAAGGGGAGCGATATTTTTGTTCTAACCAAAGTTTGTAACGAATCAATTCTGATTTTGTGGGTTGGCTTAATTTAGAGATTTTGCTAATTTCTTCCGGTATTTCAATATCGGAGTTGATGACTCCATCTTCGTAAATTTTCATAATTTCTTGTTGCATAGGTGAATAAGGTCGAACGTTCTCTGTGTTGCCGTCGTTTGCCAATTCCATTAAGAGCGCTTTAATACGCAAGTTTGTATTTTCGTTTTCGATAATAATTTTAGATAAACGTTCCCTTTCTTTTTTATCATTCTTCATTTCACGTCCCAGTTCCACATGTATTTCATGGAAATTACCGTATTTTTTCCAAATATCTCGTACAACACGAAGTGTTTCCATAATTACTTGTTCCACAATCGGATTTCGTAGAGAGTGCTGTTTGAAATCTTCCAGGTATTTATCAATGTCTTCATATGTCTTCCATTGCTCGCATTCTTCATTTTCAGAATGGCGATTGTAAATCACATATGCAGCTAGCCATTCGGGAAGCCCTTTGAAATGACTGATGTCAGTAAGATTAATGGCTTTTTCACGTGCTCTGTTTTTGATTGAATCGTCCACTTCACCTGTAATGAGTCTTCCTATTCTTCGTTGTGTCTTTTCATCAATATCATTAAAGCTCCAGTACTTGCCCAATCGCATTAATGGCAATAATTTTTTTAGAGCCTTTTCGGAATAAGCGCCGTATTCATTTTTAAAGGGCGGTGTTTTTTTGAAAGCATTCGTGAAATTTTCTTCCGGCAAGTTGTTTTTCCGGGCAAAGCTCTTTAGCGCTTTTTCTAATTCAATTTTGTCGGAAACTGAGTAAAGAATATGCCAAAGTGCGGTTTCTTTTTCTTTGGTCAAAAAATCAGGCGAAATATCAAGAGCAGTGTTCAAACATCCGGCTATTTGTGAATGAGTTTGATTGCATGGATACTCTTTTTCTTCTACGTAATTCCAGCGGTAGGGTAGCCTTTCATCACCTTTATTTCTTTTTTTGACTCTGAAATAAGATGATAATAATGTGTCTTGCTTTATTTCTTTCCGTTGGTTCAACCAATCGAAAAGTTCAACTAACTCATCTTCAGATTTTATAAATTCATTTGTTACATTAACATCTGTGTAGAGTTTATCTTCAATGATCTTTTCTCGTTCATAAATTCTTAAATCTTTTACAAACTTCCACAATCGGAGTTCTTGATACAGCGGGTGTGATTTTGGAGTGCTCTTAATGTGTTTTTTTTGCATATTCCCGCTGCTATCTTTGTAAGTACGATATTCAAATTTGCAGTTACTTATCAATGATTTTTTAGTTTTCAACGGACGTTGGTAAAATATTATGTCATCAATAAAAAAACGTGTAAAATCAATATTTTGTAATGACTTTCGTCTATCTTCATTATTAGGGTATAGCTCCTCAATACACTTATTTAAAAGATCTTTATCGTTTAGTGTTGAATAAAACTCTTTTTGTTTATTGAGAATTTCTCTTAATTCTTGTTTATAAAATTTTCTTTCTATAGTTCTTACTAACTTTCCTTTGATTTTTTGATTGGAATTTTGTAAAAGAGCATTGTAGATAAATTCGCCAACGGTTTTATGGCTTTTTTCAATGTCGGCTTCCGTTTTTTTCTTTAACAGAGTCCAATCATTTTCAGAAGGTGCGCGAAACGAGCGTTTTTCTTTTCCTTCTTTATCGATTTTTACTGTCCCATCATCGTTTAAGTCGGTGGAAACAATAAATTCTTTTGTTTTACCTACCCAGTCTGATAAGGGTGTTTTACTCGAACGGCGATAAATCCAACCGTTTTCCAATACAACACTATACCAAATATCACTCTTCCCTTTTTGTACACCGTCGGCAATAACATCTACTACTTTCAAAGCGTGAAATTCAACTAATTTATTCGGATTTTCCTCTTCTTCTTCTTCTTCTTCTTCTTCGCTACGTAACTGATAATAACCTCGTTTTTGATTGAAATTCAATAATATCCAGGCTAATTCTTCTTTTTCAATTTTTTGTCTTAATGCTTTTGTACGTAAGTAGTAAAGCGTCCAGTCGTAAGGTATTTTTCGATTATTTAAAACTAATTCTGGCTGGTTTTTTTTAAAGTCTTCCAGCATCTCTTCAAACGATTTTTTGAAAATGAATTGATTGTCTTGATTATATACCAATTTAGTTTCGGTTTCAGGTAGAAACTGTCCTAATCTTTTCTCCCAATCAATAGATTTAGCATAATGCTCAGGTAAAAAACCAAGAATGTTTAAAACCCGATGAAGTCTTTCCCGTCGTAAAAGCTGCCTTTCTCTTAATCTGCGTATGCTCCTGTATGCTGTTCTTTCTGCAGTTTGAGACACAGAATTTCCTTTGCTAAATTCTCCCAAAATATCTTGTGACATTGGAATTATACGGCTTCCCAATCCCAGTATTTCACCTTGCTTATTTTCAAAGTTTTGTTTGATTAATGCCCATCCAATGGAATTTGTGCCTAAATCAAGACCTAAAATTGTTTTCATATATTTAAAATTTATTTTTTATTAAAGACGCATGGAACACGCCATCAATCATCTTTTTATGTTCTAATGGTTGTTTTACATATTCTGGCTTTATTAATGAATTATTGTATTTTATATACAAAGATAATTCTTTTAAAGAAATATTTATATTCATCTCATAATTTCATGAATAATATTTATCTTTGTTGTCAAATATGAAAATGGGTGTGACGATATCTGTTTGTATGGAGTCCAAACCATACTTATGCAAATTCCAAAAATGCATATTCATATTTTATACGAAATTCACTCATTTTAAATACATTAAATACATGAGATGAATGTTGTGAATTGCTTTTTTTTTTAAGGAGAAACTCAAAATGTTTCTCCTTATTTAATTATCGTCCCTCTCCTATAAACATCTTCCACGTCATCTGCTCTCTTGGTTCTCAAATCATTCGTCTCCAAGTGAGAGAACGGTACAAGCAGTTTGGTAAATATTTGAACAGAAAATACTTTGTCCAAATATTTTTTATCGTTTATATTCTCGATCACTTTGCTTACGCTCGCATCCAATTGTACTCCCTGATCCATTAACATTGCCAATGTGATATTTTCATAGGCAGCGATATAGCCTAGAAATTTTCCGTCTTTTAGTATCTTTATTGCAAAACGGTCATATTTATTGTCCACTTCGCGTTCTAATTGAAGGATATCATTCACTTTTGGAATGTGAGACAGAAAGTCGTTCTTCCTAAAATTTACGCCACGAACGTAATTGTCGTAAATCTTCACTTTTTTTAAGTCATATTTAAAACTTTCAGCTTTTAAATCCCGGCCGGAGAATAGTAGGCTGCCCGCAGAAGCACCAATGATTTTAAGAAATGTTTCTCTATCCATTAGGTATAAAAAATAAAAAGCTATTTTTCAGATATTTATGTTTATGTTGCCGTAAAGATATAAAATAAACTTTTAAAAAGTTGTTTATTTAAGAAAAATATTCCATCTTTGCGATATTATTGAAAGCAATTCACAATAAGGATTATTCCGTTGTGAAAACATTTAAGCTGCCCTCGTCTTGCAATACGGGGGCATTTTTATTTCACTTCCAGTTCAAATATGCGCTCACCGCTCTGCGTATTTATATGGAGACGGAAAGGGGCGGGGGAGCCATTGGGAGATTTAATGGCGGCAAGGGAGAAGGATGCGTATAGCTTTTTGGTGTATCCGGGCGGATCGTTATTTCTGGAGTGGCTGAAATGCAGATCGATAGTGGGGGATTGGGTATCGCGAAACAATCCGATAACATGTGCTTTGTCGTAGTATTCTATTTCACGATAGCAAATTCCACCAGGAAGTCTTTAGTGGCAACACAGTGTTTTTTCATTCTTTATTCCAATTATCTGTTCTGAAAGGAGATGTCGGAAGTCCAACACTATTGTATAGGTTGGCGGCTCCAGGATAGTTACTCCATGCATAACGTACTGCTTTAGGATTTGTAACAACCGGTGAATATACTTTTACTGTATTGTTGTTAAGGATAATTGCTTTTGCATTTATAAATTTTTTGTCTTTACCAGCGATAAGAAACCCATTTACTTCATTTGATTTCATAACTTTTAGCCCACAATTCGTCTCAGAAAAACTAATAAAAGCGGTGTCACCATTAAAAACAACCGATTTATACATTGGTCCCGATCGAACAACACCATGAAGGTTATACACGTCGTGTAATGCTAACCTGGATAATCTTTCAGCAATTGGTTGTTTCTGAAAAGGATGAATATTCAATGAGTCTCCAACATCTATTGCAACAGCCATACCTGTATTTTTTTCTTTTTGTAATATAATTCTTTGAGATTCGCGTAATAGAGGCCAAGCATTCTCTATATCAGAGCCGGATTCTTTTCCATCGTATGCAGCTAATTGAACATAAGCAAAATATAAATTTAGATTATTCCAAATTTTTCTCCAGTGATTGATTAACATTGAAAAAAGTGTTGTATATTGCCTAGGATCCAATGTGTTGGATTCTCCTTGATACCAAATAACTCCTTTTATACAGTAAGGTACAAAAGGAGATATCATCCCATTAAATAAATAACCAGGTGTATGCACTTGTCCGGGGATATTTCTATAATATACGTCTCTGATTTCTTGGTTATTCTCTAAAGCAGCAAGTGCTTTATGATATTCAGTTAATATGGCGGATGTTTCTTTACTATCTTTTAATACTTCCTTGGGAAACCAACTTTGAACAGAAGTTCCTCCCCAATAAGACGCTATTATTCCAACGGGTATATTCAATTTTTCTTGAAGATTTAATGCAAAACCATATGCTATTGCAGACCAATTTTGAACATTGCTATATTTTGCTTGCTCCCAATGCCCTCCACTGTCAAATAATGGCTCTTCAGATGGCCATTGCGGTTGAATGAAAAAGCGAATATTGTCATTATCCGGCTTTTTTTTAGCGAGAGTATCTATGTCGCTTTGCCATACCTTCATTCCCATGTTAGATTGCCCGGAAGCTAACCATACTTCTCCAACTGCGACATTTTCTATTTTAATTGTATCTGTCAAAGAATGAATTAAGATTTCTATTGACTGTGAAGCAATCATTTGATTAAGTGTTATTTTCCAAGATCCAGAACTGTCTGATACGGTTTCATAATTATCTTCGCCAATTTTAACAAACACTTTGGTTGTTGGTTTTGCTTTTCCCCACATAGGAATATTTTTATTACGCTGCAATACCATGCCGCCAGAAAATATTGAAGTAAGTTTCAATAGTTTATTTGTTTCGCTTTGATTTCTAATTTGGAAATTTTTGAAACAAATATCTTTGTTAATCGATGAATATAAACCAACAATCCCTCTTCCAAAAAATGGCATTTCATTCTCTACGCCCTGTTTTAAAAATAATTTTCCGGTTTTAACTTCAATTACAGTGATAATCCAAGGCCTCCACTCTGTTTTTTCAGTATTAGGTTTGATACTAATATTATAACATTTATCAAGGGATAATTCGTTCTTTAAGTCAATTTGTAAATATGGCCTATAATAACCATATCTCCACCATCCTAACTCAAATGAAGACGAATTATTCGAACGAACCAATCGACAGATTGCAAAATTACTACTATCTTGATAATTTAGGATAAATCCGCCAGCTGTCTCTTTTGTAGTGTCAAAAAAAACATCAACACTTAGTTCAGTCCAAATACTTTCAGTTACCAGGTTTTTTTTAATAATGTAAGATTGGATAGAAATCTCTTCTGCTACATTTTTTACATACAAAGAATCATTCTCTATTGTCCAGTTGCCTTTTAATTTATACCAGTCTGTATTCAGGCCAAATCCTTTTAAGGATACACATATCCCATATAAAAATAAAAATAAAAACTTATATGTTATATTTTGCTCCATTTTTAGAAAATTTACAACCTCAATTATAAGGTTAATTTTAGATTGATTTCAATCTTGATATTTAGGCCGAAATGTTAATACTCCGGCTTAAATATCAAGATCTAATTCGATTTTTGATATAAAAATTAAAAAATTGCTGTGTGCGATTTTAAAATATCCTTATAACACTTAGTTGTTCATCGTAGCTATCAACGAAGGACATTCAACCATAATTCCACAATCGAAAGTACCTGGTACCTCCCATCCTATATTCATGCCGGTTATACATAAATCTTCCCATTTACTACCTTTCATATATCCCCTGCTTTGAGCTGTTTCAAATGATTTTTTTATTAATGGATATATATTCTTGTCGATTGAAATCCAATCCATTGAATGGAGTGATCCAGAAAATAATTCATCACTGGCAACAGTAGAAATAAACTTTTTTGAAGCATCATCTTTCCCCAAATCTTCTGCACCATATTCGGCTATTTTACTGTATCTATAGTCATATAAAGGTAATCCGAACCAGAAAAAATCACCATATTGAGGAGAATCCTTAATACTATTTTGAATTGTTAAAAAAAAGGTTATCTGTGCTGTATGTAAATCAGGATTAAACTCCTCATACATTTTGTTACTACAAAACAAGAGTTTGGCTTTAAGTTTGTAATTTATGGATTGAACAGTTTTTAATAAAATTAAATTTTTAAAGCTCTGCTCGATTAAAAGATGAACCCAATTTTCCCCCAATTTCCTTGGTGCTGAATATTCTTTAGATGCAAAAACTTCTAAACCTATTATTGTATTTCCATCTCTCTGAGGATAAAAAAATAGACGTTTAGCATCTTGTTTATATACAATAGAGTCGTTTATTATTGTGGGGCTTATATCATTCATTACATGATGAGTTCCCCATTGAGCTATGGCCCAACTGGGTTCTTCCACCCCTTTTCCTATTGGATATAAACGACCAATAGGAACGGGTTTAGAAGAATCATTTCCTCGTATTAATAAACCATTTTTGAATGTTCTGTCTTGAATGATTTCAATGGTTTCGTTCGTTTTCTCCCCATTTTTTTGAGATTTTTCATCACGACATCCTTGAAATAATATAAGAACTATCAATAAAATATATAATTGTTTCATTTTTTATTTGATCAAAAGAGAAAAATTGTCATATAAACTATATTCAGCAAGAGAGTAGTACCCGGCATACCCACCATTAAAACGAGCTTCAGGATCAATCATTTTCTCATTGAATAAGACTTGTTCTCCTCTTTTGATGGTGACATCAAATTGTCCTGGAATTTCAGAAATTATTTGTAAATGATATGTATTTTTTCCAACTAACCCCGTATTGGTAATAACAAAGATTCCCGGCCAATTTTGCCCTCCATCGTTAGTAGCTAAAAATTGTAACATACCACTACCATTGATCCTTAAAACATAAAACTCATTGGCATTTTTTGCATTAAATATTACACCTGCAAAAGTATAATCAGAAACTAGCGTAATCTGAAAATCCGTTTCTAATTTAAAGAAATGCCCATCACCAGAAAATATCTGTGCTTCTTCATTTTCATAAAGTAAATGCCCGGAAGAATTAGCTCTTAATATGTTGTTCTCAATTTGGAATTGACCAAAATATATTTTCCAAATGCTACCAAGAGTCATCCGGTTAAAATCATCAAAGAAGATTTTTTCTTCTTGTTTCTTTTCTGTTGTAAACGAAACAACTTCACTGTAACTTATACCCTTTGGGTTAATCGCATAAGCTCTGGCATAATATTTTGCATTATATTCCAACCCGCTTATGAACCCTGGAATTTGTCCGATAATAGGGCCATTGGTTGTCAGGTTTCCCCCCTCTATTGTTGGGTTTGATTGAATATCCCAACATATTCCGGATTTTATGACTCTAGCACCTCCATCCGACTTAATGAAGCAACCTAAATCAACCGAATTACCAACTATTTTATCAGCAGAAACCTGATTTATAATGACTTCAGGCAGCGAGGCCTTAGATAAATCTACTTCTTTGGGTATTTCTCTGGCAAAACCACTCTCATTACAAGCGTTGCAAAAGAAAATTATGGATAAAGAAAAAAGGAATATGAGAGTATATAAATGTTTAGTCTTTGATTTCATAATTCTTAATTTTTAATATTGACTATTACCATCCCGGATTTTGATTTTCGTTAAAATCAGGAATTTTTGATGTTTCACCCAAAGGTATAGGGTATATCCAGAATTTATCATGCCAGGAATTTCTTTTTTCGATAAGAATACGTTTATATTGAAATGTGTTATCGTTGTTTTTATGTATCTCCATGCCAGTAATGGTTTTGTCCGTTGAACTTAGAATTTTCCATCTTCTTACATCCCAGAATCTATCTTCTTCAAAAGCAAGCTCCACCCTCCTTTCATTACGAACTCTTTCCCTAAATTTATCCTTCGAAAGATTAGAGGGTAACGCTGGCATATTAACTCTATTCCGTATCTGATTTATAGCATAATAGGCATCAGGTGTTGCACCATTGGCTTCGTTTTCCGCTTCTGCAAAATTTAAAAGTATTTTTGCTAAATGATATTTTTTCCAAGAAGAGTTGGTGTTCTGTCCCATTTGAACTTTAGGGTCAATAAATTTCCTCAAATAATAACCAGTAACAGTTGGACTTTCCTCATCAATTTCGATTGGCTTAATACCATCTGCCCCGTCAACATATGTTTCTACAGTATGTATTGCCCCATTAATGTGATTGTATTTTGCTCCATTAAACCAAATTGAAGCATAAAAGCGTGGATCTCTATCCTCATAGGGACTATTCGGATTATATCCTGATGCAGAATTCAGAATAGGTGTCAAATGATTTTCATCCTCATAACCCAAAATGGGCATCTCTCCGGTTGAAAGCATATTGTAACTATCCACTAATTCTTGCGTTGGACATGCCCCTGAAGAGTTTGCTCCTATTTTGCTTGGAATATTATTTTGAATGAGCAAGTGAAAATTATAACTCCCATCTTTGTAAGTTTCATAAATAGTTTGCTTGTCATTTGGATTTTCTCTTAGATCTGATGTAAATAAATAATATTGTTCATAGTCGGGGAAAAGAGCGTAATTATTTTGAGTTAAAATATTAAAGGCTTCTTTCGATGCTATTGAGGCAGCAGCCCATTTCCCAAGATTATTTTCCGGATTCCAAAGAGGGCTGGCATTATATAGTAAAACTTCTGATTTCAATGCATAAGCAACTGCTTTAGACATTCTTCTCCTGTCATTTTCATCTACTAACCTTATAGGCAAAGTTGGAGCAAGAATTGCTTCATCCAAATCTTTAACTATAAAGTCTGTATTCTCTTGAAAAGTGGGTCTTTTCAATTCAGTGAAATTAAAATCAGGTGGGAGTTCTTCCAAAATTATTGGCATTGGCCCATATTGTTTTATCAATTCAAAATAATAAAACGAACGCAGAATTTTTGCTTCAGATTTTAATCTTTCTTTTTTTTCTGAACTTTCGAGGGCCGAATTATCTACGTTTGCAATAAAGATGTTGCAATCCCGTATCCCGCTCCAATACCTCGCATAAAAGTTATTTAAACCATTTTCAGAAGGATTCAAATACCCTGTGGACCAATTGCTGGTTGCTCTGGATCTGTTTCTATAGATGGCTTCATCTGATGCTCCTGCTAACAGTTCGAAGAAACCGTACGTATTAAAATAACTGGGAATCCAACTATAAGCACGTCCTAAATAAGCTTCGGTTTTGATTGGATCTTTCCACACATCACTCATCGTCATACGACCATCTGGTGAGATATTAAGTGAGTCAACACATCCTGCGAATGTTAACCCAATAACAATAAAAAGAAAAGTAATTATTTTTTTCATTATTAGTTTCATTAAAAAGTTATATTAATTCCCAAATTGTAAAGGCGTAAGATAGGAGAAGGAAACCCTCCCAGGACACTATGAGAATATTCAGGATCGAAATTTTTAGTGGGCAGATTATCCCACGTAAGTAAATTAAATCCATTTACATATATCCTTGCTCTGTTTGATCCTATTTTATTCGATATCTTGGAGTCTAATGTATAACCTATTTCCACATTTTTTAATCGTAAGTAACTGGCATCCCTAACAGTAAAGGAGTTTACATTTTGATTCGGGTTAGATTGAGTAGTTAAACGTGGAAAAGTTATGCGTTCGTTATTCTTTGCTCTTTCCGGAGTCCAACTATCCAGATGAATATCATAATAATTGTTTGTTGAGAAAAAATATGTATTACTCCAATTTCCTAAAAAGGTACTAACGCCAGCTACTCCCTGAAATAAGAAGCTGATATCGAAATTTTTATAGGTAACTCCAACAGATGCTCCGAATGTATATTCGGGGATAGGTGATTTACCAATTGGAGCCATGTCTTTTGCGTCAATTACATCATCGCTGTTTAAGTTTCTAAATTTAAGGTCTCCAGGTCGGGATGCGTGCCCTCCCACATTCTGGACTGGAGAATTAATTACATCATTTTCATCCGTAAAAAAACCGTCAACTAAATATCCCCAATATTGCCCTAATGGATGTCCGGTACTTCTATATGAATATGCATAATCATCAGGAAGTTGTGGCTCATCAGCGTATATAACTTTGTTTTTGGCATAATTCACATTTATTTTTGACAAAATAGACAGGTCTTTTCCGATTCTCTTTCTATGAGTCAGCTCTAGTTCATACCCTTTATTATCAACAATTCCAATATTTGCAGGTGGCAGCGTACCGGGAGACAAACCTATTAGTTGAGGTATTAATCCTCTGCTTATGAGTATGTTATTTCTCCTTTCCTTGAAAATGTCCAATACAAAAGAAAAATCGTTTAACACAGTTGCTTCCAAACCTATATTAATTTTATTAGCTACTTCCCATTGCAGATTTTCATTTCTTAAAGAATTAATAATTATTGTTTGACCTCTTCCAAGATTTCCAATTCCACCGCCACCTGATTGAATATCATCTAAATATAAAAAACGTCTTCCGCCAATTCGGTCATTTCCTACTTTTCCTATTGATCCTCTGATTTTTAAATAATCTAATACATTTTCTAATTTATAAAAACTTTCCTCTGAAATTACCCAGCCAGCTGAAAACGCAGGGAAAAACCCAAATCGCCGTCCTTTGGCAAATTGTTCCGAACCGTTGTACCCAGCATTAAATTCTAATAAATATTTGTTGTCATAATTATAAGAAAATCGAGAAGAAAAACCAACAAGATTATATGGCAATTCGTCATTTATAATTGTTTTTTGCTGTTGATAAAGGAACAATCCAGTAATTTGATTTTTTCCAAAATGGCCATTATAATTTAAATAACCTTGAACATTAGAGGTATTTGAATAATGCTTAAAACTCCAAGTATTCAATGGGCTTTCAAAATCAGCATTTAATGGCCTATAGGAGATTTCTCCGTTTTCTACAATTTGCACATACTTAGGGTAAGATTTTCTTTTAAATACATTATTTTCAAGACGGGTATCATATGAGATAATCATTTTAGCAGATAAACCTTTTACAATAAAATCCAATTGTTGTTCCATTCCATAAGAGGCAGTGACATTTGCAATATTCCTTTTTATGAATCCCGAACGGTTTAATTCTCCATAAGGCGGTAATGATCCACCAGTCCCCGGGAATCCGGCATTCGGTGAACTAAGGACATCACCATCAGGGGTCAATGGACCAGGAATAGCTGCATTAAATCCTGCAAGTTCTCTCAATAAATATTGTGATGGACTATCTCCTCCTATAGAACCTAAATCCAAACCTCTATTGAAGGCGCCAACAGGTGAGTTTATATTTTCTATATAGCCTGCAGCATTTAGAAATGCAGTTAAAGTGGCGTTTAATTGCATATCAATATTTGAACGGAAATTATACCTGTCTAAATAAAAAGATGGATCATAGGAGAGATTTTTTTCAGTCTTAAATTGCCCATTTTGACGTAAATACCCGGCATTTACAAAATAACGCATCATTTTTCCTGCTCCAGAGACATTTAGGTTATATCTATTTTGCCAAGCAAAATCCTTAAATATTAATTTGTACCAATCTGTGTTTGGATAAGCTATAGGATCGCTTCCCGTCCTAAACTTTTCTATTTCTTCGGCGGAATATTGATAGGGTAAACCGTCATTCGTCAGTGCTAAGTTACGTAATAAGGCATAATCGAATGAATTTACCGGCTTAGCCCTCCTTGTAAAGTTTTGAGCTGTAAGTTCAGTTGTGAAATTAATTTCCGGTTTTTCAGAAACACCTCTTCGTGTTGTAACCAGGATAACTCCATTTGCACCTCTGGTACCAAAAATAGCGGTTGATGAAGCATCTTTTAAAATTGTAATGGATTCAACTTCAGTTGGATCAACAAACGTTAACTCACGTTCTATCCCATCAACCAAAATAATGGGTGCTTGTGTGTTTGGGGTTCCTACCCCGCGAATGTACAATTGTGTTAATTCCCTGCCTGGTTCTCCTGTTCGCTGGATAGCTGTTAATCCCGGGAGTCTTCCTGCTAACCCTACAGCTAAATTGGCCGTGGGGCTTTGTTTAATTTCTTTTGTTTGGATTGCGGCAATTGATCCAGTAACACTGATTTTCTTTTGTGTCCCATATCCGATGACAACTAAATCTTCCAATGTTTCCAAATCTTCTTGTAATACTACATTGATAAGATTTCTTCCGCTCACGTCAACAATTTGCGTTTGCATCCCCACGTAAGAGATCTCTAACTTTGCATTAGGAGACACGTTAGTTAACGTAAATTTACCATCCATGTCTGTAACTGTACCAATTGACGTACCCTGTGCTTGAATAGTAACGCCAATTAATGGTTCATTATTCGTGTCAGTGACAGTTCCTCTTACTGTAACATTCTGTGCTAAAACCCCGACGGATCGTAGACTCAGTAATAAGAATAATAATCCATTAAATAAAATAAATGAGTTTTTCTTTTTCATTCTTTTTTAAATTAATTCATGATAAGTATTTATAAATAAGTGAGTATGAAATTTTGGAGATATCTCACGGCGTAAGAGATAATTTTACTTTTTTAATTTTACTTTTTAATAAGTTAATGTTTTAGTGCTGCAAAAGTAAAAAAGAACTAATCGACAAAACTATTTAAAATGATAAACAAACTATTCTTTTTGATATTTAAGAAAAATATTCCATCTTTGCGATATTATTGAAAGCAATTCACAATAAGGATTATTCCGTTGTGAAAACATTTAAGCCGCCCTCGTCTTGCAATACGGGGGCATTTTTATTTCACTTCCAGTTCAAATACGCGCTCACCGCTCTGCGTATTTATATGGAGACGGAAAGGGGTGGGGGAGCCATTGGGAGATTTAATGGCGGCAAGGGAGAAGGATGCGTATAGCTTTTTGGTGTATCCGGGCGGATCGTTATTTCTGGAATGGCTGAAATGCAGATCGATAGTGGGGGATTGAGTATCGTGAAACAATCCGATAACATGTGCTTTGTCGTAGTATTCTATTTCGAGGATCAGGTTCAGGTAGTTTCCGCCTACCCAAACGCTTTGTATTTTTACGGGGTCTTTAATGAGATTGGCAACGGCGCTGCTTCCTTCAACAGTTCCCGTGAAAATATCGGAAACAGAGTTGATTTTCACGGTATCGCCACGTAAAGGTGTGTAATTAAGCACGACGCGCTGCCCGTCTTTACCCGAATAATCCTTCAACTCTTTCGGGATAAGGGTCTTATTGTTGTCCAGTTGAAACGTTATTTGTCCGGCCGGCTTCACCACTGTGGCAAATTCCACCAGGAAGTTATCGATACGGCCCGGTTCCTTCTCGCATGCGCTTGCAAGGAGAAAAACAACCGTAAGGTATGCGATATATTTCCATTTCATTGTTTTAACCCTTTGCCTTTTCTCCTTCGGCTTGTGCTTTTTGTGCCGACACAAAATTCTTTACCGTGTTTCCATACATTTCAATCAGCTTTTTACGCAAAAAACCGTAATCTTTGTCGGGAATTTTAATTTTTGCAATTTGCCCGTCAATATAGTTGTTGAAAAACAGTTTATCTTCTTCGGTATATTGGCCGGCAAACGAGTTGCTGTTCTCCATCAGGTCGTAAGCAATGTAGTTGATGGGAAAAAAGACGTAGTTTTTGTAAATTTCCGCATCAATAGCCTTTGTGGCAATTTCCAGTATTTCTGCCCGGTTGGCGTTGGCATCAACAAGGGATAAGTTTTCGTTGATCCGGTTTCCGAACTTGAAAAAAACTTTTCCTTTGTAGCCCAAAATACCTGTTTGCATATTTTCGATATCGTCGGCCTGGCTTTTCTTGTATCCGGGGTTATCCCTTTTAAGTTGATACTCTCTGGCCTTGAGATAATCACACGGGTCGAATTCGTATGTGATGGAAAGCGGCACTATGTTAAGCGACCTGAGCGCCTCTGCCGGTTTAGAGCTGTTGTACAGCGTGAGCATTTTCAGCAGGCTCGTCTGCGTTTTATCGTCCGAGTCTTTTGCCCGGCCTTCGCGTTGGGCGATCCAGATGGATTGATTACGACGGGTAATGGTATCGTAAATATACTCCGACAAATGCCTGGATGTATCCAGCATCTCGCGGACGGAAACGCCGCGTTTTACGATGAAACTTTTGTTAAGCCTGACCAGATCGGTTATCCACGGATAGATCAGTAAATTATCCCCGATGGCGATCTCGGACGTATTTATTCCTTTATCGAAGAACAGAATGTTCAGGAAAGCCGCATCCAGCACAATATCGCGGTGGTTGGAGATGAAAAGGTGGCCTGAGCCGCCTTTGAATTCTTCAAATCCTATGCCGGTAAGCTCTGATGTGGTTTTAGCGATGAGTTGTTTCATAAAAGGATAAATGATGGTACGCTGAAAATCGTAAACCGATTTGCAGGACAGCATGGATCCGCTAAACATCTCCCACGTAATAGGCTTGAGCAGAGGTTCAACCGCTCTGCGAAAATAGAAATTGTTGATAAGGGAACCGATGGCTGAAGGTACTTCGCTATCGTGGAGAGGACGGATATCGTCGAAATTCTGCTTATTGCCTGTTTCCATAATTCCTATTTTTTTATCCGATTATATTCGTACTCAATAATATCGGTCATCACATCAGCAATATTGAGTCCCGCGGCCCGTACTTGCTGGGGGATAAAGCTGGTTTCGGTCATTCCGGGCGTGGTATTTACTTCGAGCAGGACGGGAACACCGCCGGAGATGATGTAATCTGCCCTGATGATTCCTTTTGCACCGATAAGGTGATAAATCTGTTCGGTCTGTTCCTGAATTTGTTTTGCCACGTCGTCCGGGATCCGCGCCGGGGTGATCTCTTCCACTTCGCCTTTATATTTGGCATTGTAATCGAAGAATTCATTTTTGGTAACCACTTCGGTAAGCGGCAGATACTGAAATCCTTTTCCTGCCCGATAGCATCCACAGGTTACTTCCGTTCCCGATATGAAACTTTCGACCATCACTTCGGATGCTTCTCCAAATGCTGCGTCTATAGCATTTTGCAGATGTGAAACCTCTTTTACCTTGGTTGTGGCAAAGCTGGACCCGCCGATATTGGGCTTCACGAAAACAGGCAGACCTAATTTTTTAACGATTGCTTCGGTATTGTATGAATCATTTAAACGAAGAATAACCGACCCGGCCACGTTGAACCCGAAGCTCTTGAGGAAATTGTTGCACGTGAATTTACTGAATGTAAGCGCCGATGCCAGTACCCCGCAGTTGGAGTAGGGGATGTCAAGCATATCGAGATAACCCTGCAAAACGCCGTCTTCTCCCGGAGTGCCGTGGATGGTGATGTAGGCAAAATCGAACAGGATTTTCGTTCCGTCTGCCGTGAAGCTGAAATCGTTTTTATCGATGGGAAAAGTCTCGTTCATCTGTTCGGCTACCCAAACTTCTTTATCGATTTTCACCTTGTAGAGGTTGTACTTGTCTTTATCTATAAAAGAGTATATGCCTTGGGCGCTTCTTTCTGAAACTTCCTTTTCAGACGAATAACCTCCCCAGATGATGGCAATATTTTTTTTCATAATTTATAGTGGTTTGAGGTGTGAGTTTTGCGTTTGTATCGTATATATGCGCCAGCGGCTGATAACTTCCTGCATGTCTTGCGGCAGTTCGCTTTCGAAAAACATTTCCTTCCCGGTACGGGGATGCACGAAGCCGAGCGTTTGCGCGTGCAGGCATTGTCGCGGACAAATGGTGAAACAATTGTACACAAACTGTTTGTATTTTGCAAAATGTGTTCCGCGCAGCACTTCGTTTCCGCCGTAACGTTCGTCGTTGAACAGTGTATGCCCGATCTGTTTCATGTGTACGCGTATCTGGTGTGTGCGCCCTGTTTCCAACTCGCACTGAACGAGCGTTACGTAGCCAAACCGTTCCAGTACCTTGTAGTGTGTAACCGCAGGTTTCCCTTGTTCGCCGTCAGCAAAAACGCGCATCAGCATCCTGTCTTTCGGGTCGCGGCCTATATTTCCCGTAACGGTCCCTTCATCGTCGGCCATATTTCCCCACACCAGCGCAACGTACCTCCTTTTGGTGGTTTTGTTGAAGAATTGCGCCGAAAGGTCTGTTTTGGCATCGGGAGTTTTGGCAATGAGCAATAAGCCCGATGTATCCTTATCGATGCGGTGCACCAGTCCTAAGCGCGGGTCGGTCATATCCATACCGTGTTCGTACTTCAGGTAAAATGCTATCGCGTTAACCAGTGTGCCTGTGTAATTTCCGTGCCCGGGATGCACTACCATGCCGGGTGGTTTGTTGACAACCATCAGGTCGTCGTCTTCATAAACAATATTGAGTGGAATATCCTCCGGGAGAATCTCCAGTTCCCTCCGCGGACGATCCATCACAATAGTGATGACATCCAGTGGTTTAACCTTGTAGCTCGATTTTACGGCGATCCCGTTCACCAAAATACATCCGGCATCGGCAGCCTGCTGGATCCGGTTTCGTGAAATCCCTTCAATACGGTCTGATAAAAATTTATCGATCCGCAGCAAACTTTGTCCTTTATCGGCTACAAATCGATAATGCTCAAATTTTTCATCTTGCAAAGAATCGCCGGTCAGCTCATCATCTTCTTCCAAAAAATCCTGAATATCGTCTAACATTTTATATGGCCACTAACCTAAAAGAATGATTTGTCCATGTTTGATGGTTGAACAGGTGCGTTTTTCGAAGAATCGGGAGCGGCTCTCATTCCTCCGGGAGAAACCACATATTCCCTTTCCGTACCCAGCGAATCTTCCGCCATCCTGCTTCCTACCACTAATTTCAAAGGCGACCCGGCAGGAATTTGTTCATCGGACGTCAACTTTTTCCCCCGATATTCAACCGATATAACTAATCCGCTGTATTGAGCAGGAACCTCCTCTATGGCAATCTGCGTGAATCCGATGGAGTTGAGCAGTGCAATGGCCTGTCGCGCGGAAAAGTCCACCAATCCCGGAACGGAAACCTGTTGCGGGTTGCGGGCATAAATGGTGACATAAATATCCCGACCCTCCTTAACCTTATTGTGGGGCTTGGGAGATTGATCGATAATTGAGCCGGGAACAGCCTCCTTTTTATAAATAGAGTCAACAACCTGGATATCCAATCCTTTGGATTTCAAAATGGCTGCAGCCTCCTCTTCCTGAAGCCCCTGTAGCTGGGGTACCACCACGTTTTGTCCGTGACGGGTGTAAATATTCAGGAAAAGCAGGAGGAGAATGAACAATAGAATGGCAACAACGCCAATTGCTACTATATTGAGGAGGATGTTGTTACCCGGAAATTTTTTAGTAGTTGGTTTTGTGCTCATATTTAAAGTAAGTTTTAGAGAAACTGTTTTGAATTAATGTCCCGGTTCGCGGTGACGATACTACTCACTGATGTTGAAATTTCACTGCAAAAGTATAAAAAAAATGTTTGCCTTTGGTTTTTTCAGGACAAAGAGTTTGAAGTATTATGTGGGAACATAACAAAAAAGCAGGAATGTGCGTCACATATTCCTGCTTTCAATAAAAAGCTTTTAACCGCATTAATTAATCGGATACGGTTAATCTTGTTCTTCTTTTGGCACGGCGGGCAGCCAGTACTCTTCTTCCGTTCTTGGTTGCCATTCTCGAAAGGAAACCGTGTTTGTTCCTTCTTTTTCTGTTTGAGGGTTGAAATGTTCTTTTCATATTATCTGATGTTTTATTTGTTGCTGGAAATATTGGGGTGCAAAATTAGAAATTATTTTTCAAATATCCAATTTATAGGGTTTAAAATTCCGTTTAGCATCTGTTTTTTTCTAAGTGTGAAGTTTTTCGAGAAAAAATTACGCAAAATTTTGCCGGTCTCAAAAAAGGTTCTATCTTTGCACTCGCAATTTGAGGAAAGGTTAATTTTTCTTTCGGGTTAGCATCTCAAATGGCCCATTCGTCTATCGGCTAGGACGCAAGATTTTCATTCTTGAAAGAGGGGTTCGATTCCCCTATGGGCTACAATAAAAAAGATTTAAACAAGTCAAACGATAATGGCAAATCACAAATCAGCAGAAAAAAGGATCAGACAAATAAAAGTTCGTCGTTTATCCAATCGTTATGTTTCACGCACAACCAGAAACTCGGTGCGTTCATTACGCGCTTTAACCTCAAAGGAAGAAGCTGCGGCGATGTATCCCGGAGTTTGCTCGATGCTGGATAAGTTGGCAAAGAAAAAAATTATTCACCAGAACAAGGCCAATAATTTGAAATCTAAATTAGCCGCTCACATCAGCAGGTTAAACTGATTTTTATTCATTAAAAAAGATGAAGCCGGGCGTTTATGTCCGGCTTTTTTTGTAATTTTGAAAATCCGGGAGCTGACCGCTTCGGGCTAAAATATTATCCGATATAATTATGATCAAGCACATTGTATTATTCAAACTGGCTGATGAAGCCGAAGGTAACTCAAAAGCCGAGAACGCGGCAATAATCAGGCAGCGCCTTGAAGCGTTGAAGGATTCGATTCCCGAAATTTTAAAAATAGAGGTGGCGATCAATCATGCCGGCGCTCCTGCAGGTAATTACGACATTATGCTCGACAGCGAGTTTCGTAACCTGAATGACTTGCAAACCTATATTTCGCATCCCGAACATCAAAAAGTGGGGGAATTCATCGTTAAGGTACGAACCGGGCGGGCAGCTATCGATTACCAGTTTTGACCGGCTTCCCGGCCGTTTTTCCCGCTAAAAAACGAAAAACGGTTGGCGGAACGACAAATTTTCCGTATATTTGTTCGATTTTTTAGCCAAAACGCTAATATGAATAAATTACTAATTATCAGATAGATATTTAAAGGATAAAATGACAGAAGAAGAAAAAAAATCGGCAAGCGGTAATTATTCCGCACAAAACATTCAGGTACTCGAAGGCTTGGAAGCGGTACGCAAACGCCCCGCGATGTATATCGGAGACGTAAGCGAAAAGGGATTTCATCACCTGGTGTATGAGGTGGTCGATAATTCTATCGACGAAGCGCTTGCCGGATATTGCAATGAGATAAACGTAACCATCAACAAAGATAACTCCATTACCGTTACCGATAACGGGCGCGGAATCCCGGTGGATTACCACGAAAAAGAAAAAAAATCGGCGTTGGAAGTGGTGCTTACCGTGTTGCACGCCGGAGGTAAATTTGATAAAGGAACGTATAAGGTGTCCGGAGGGTTGCACGGGGTGGGGGTGTCGTGTGTGAATGCCCTGTCGATGTACCTCAAAGCCGAAATTCATCGCGACGGAAAAATTTACGTACAGGAATATTCGCGCGGAAAACCTTATACCGATGTGAAAGTGATTGGCGATACCGATAAAACCGGGACCATAATAACTTTTAAGCCCGATGATACGATCTTTATCGTTTCGGAATACCGTTACGACATTCTGGCCACACGCCTTCGCGAACTGGCGTTCTTGAATGCCGGGGTAACGTTGAGGCTTATCGATAAAAGAGCGCCAAGAGAAGACGGTACTTTCAAAACGGAACGCTTCTATTCCGAAAACGGATTGGAAGAGTTTGTGCGTTACATCGACAAGGCAAAGGAGCCGCTTATCTCGGAACCCATTCACATCGTTACCGAAAAGCAGGGGATCCCCATCGAAATTGCGATGACGTACAATTCAACGTACAACGAGAATATATTCTCTTATGTAAATAACATCAACACCATCGAAGGAGGAACGCACCTTACCGGCTTTCGCAGAGGGCTCTCACGCACACTGAAAAAATATGCCGAAGATTCCAAAATGCTGGAAAAAGTGAAAGTGGAAATCAGCGGCGATGACTTCCGCGAAGGGCTTACGGCCGTGTTATCGGTAAAAGTCGCCGAACCGCAATTTGAAGGACAAACGAAAACCAAGCTGGGAAACAGCGAGGTGATAGGGGCTGTGGACCAGGCTATTGGCGAGGCGTTGAACAATTACCTGGAGGAACATCCGAAAGAAGCAAAGATTATTGTTGAGAAAGTTATTCTTGCCGCTACGGCACGCCATGCTGCACGTAAGGCGCGGGAACTGATCCAACGGAAATCGCCGTTGTCGGGTGGGGGGCTTCCCGGAAAATTGGCCGATTGTTCTGATAAAGATGCCGAAAAATGCGAAATTTTTATTGTGGAAGGGGATTCGGCAGGAGGAACGGCTAAACAAGGCCGGGACCGCATGTATCAGGCCATTCTCCCGCTTCGTGGAAAAATTCTGAATGTGGAAAAGGTGATGACTCACCGGGTTTTTGAGAACGAAGAGATCAGGAATATATATACTGCCCTGGGGGTAACTATCGGCACGGAAGAAGATTCCAAAGCATTGAACATCGATAAACTCCGTTACCACAAAGTGGTGATCATGACCGATGCCGATGTGGACGGAAGCCACATTGCCACACTTATCCTGACGTTCTTTTTCCGATACATGAAGCCGCTTATCGAGAACGGTTACGTCTATATCGCCACTCCGCCGCTTTACTTGTGTAAGAAAGGTAAAATTGAAGAATATTGCTGGGATGAGCGCCAACGCCTGGCATTTATCGATAAATATGCCGATGGTAACGAGAATGCGATACACTCGCAACGATACAAAGGTTTGGGAGAGATGAACGCCGAACAGCTTTGGGAGACAACTATGAATCCCGAAAAGCGTACGCTTCGCCAGGTGACCATCGAAAATGCGGCGGACGCCGATATAATTTTCTCGATGCTGATGGGCGAGGATGTCGCTCCGCGCCGGGAGTTCATCGAAGAGAACGCCACTTACGCACATATTGACGCATAAGAAATAATATGCTCCAACCCCCAAAACTACAAATCGGTGACAAAGCCGTTATTCTTTCACCTGCCGGGAAGATAGATGCCCAGCTGGTGACTAAGGCTGCATCCATACTTTGCGACTGGGGATTGGGAGTGGAAATTTCCGAAAACGCCTTGTGCCAGACCGGACGTTTCAGCGGATTTGTGGAGCAGCGGTTATCGGACTTGCAAGGCGCCATGGACGATCCCGAAGTGAAGTTGATCTTCTGTTCACGCGGAGGATATGGAACCGTGCATCTGTTGGATAAACTTGATTTTTCGGGTATAAAACAAAACCCGAAATGGATTATCGGTTACAGCGATATTACTGCTTTGCATGCGGCATTGCAAAGCAACGGGATCATGTCTGTCCACGGGCCTATGGCCAAGCATTTTGCAGAGGAAGGGCCTGCCGACATTTCTGTCCGTTTCACAAAAGCCATACTTGCCGGGGAGTCCATTGCCTACGATGTCCCCGTCACGAATTATGCTCATCTCAACCGGAAGGGCAAAGCTTCCGGGAGGTTGTTTGGCGGTAACCTCTCGGTTTTTTGTGGTATTTTAGGTACGAGGTTTGCCCAAATACCCAAAAACGGAATTTTGTTTATCGAGGATATTGGCGAGGAGCCGTACAAGATCGACAGGTATATCTGCCAACTGAAGCTCGCGGGTGTTTTTGACCGGATATCGGGATTTATAGTAGGGCAGTTCACCGATTATACCGAAGATAACGATATGTATTCGGCACTTTACGAATCCATTGCATCGGTAGTGGCAGGGTACGCTTTTCCGGTCTGTTTCGACTTTCCGGCAGGGCACGTGAGACATAATTTCCCGCTTGTGATGGGAAAAACGGCAAAGCTCGTTGTTAAAGAAAATCAGGTAATATTCAAACAATCTTGAAATATAGGGATGGAGGTTTCAACTGAACTCGTATTGCTTATCGGGTCTTTTCTCTTTTTTGTAAGTATGGTGGTTGGTAAGGCCGGACATAAATTTGGTGTTCCGGTTCTGTTGCTCTTCCTGTTGGTCGGGATGATTTTCGGTGGAGACGGGTTTGGAGTCAGGTTTGAAAATATTCAAATAGCACAGGCCATCGGAACAGTTTGTTTAACCGTTATTCTCTTTTCCGGGGGGTTAGATACAAAGTTCAGGGAGATAAGGCCTGTAATTAAACCCGGGGTTATTTTGGCAACGCTGGGAGTATTTATTACTGCCATAATTACGGGTGTTTTTACCTGGTGGCTGTCTGAACAGGTTTATACAGGAATGGGAGTAGGTTTTTTAACCGCTATGTTGTTGGCTTCCACGGTATCTTCTACCGATTCGGCATCGGTTTTCGGCATCCTTCGTTCCAAAGGGCTTATATTGAAGAACAATCTTCGCCCGTTGCTCGAACTGGAAAGCGGAAGCAACGACCCTCTGGCGTATATGCTTACGGTTACCTTCATCAGTATTATCCATTCCGGTAACAATCCCAATTATGTTATGGTAGCAGCCAACATAGTTATTCAGCTTGTGGTTGGAGCGCTGTTGGGATATTTTCTTGGAAAATTTGCGGTAGTGATCATTAACCGTATCCGGATGGACAATACTTCGCTCTATCCGGTTTTACTCCTTATTACCGGTATATTTATTTTTGCGGCTACCTATTACCTGAAAGGCAACGGGTACCTGGCGGTTTACATTGCAGGATTGGTAATCGGGAACTCTAAGTTCGCGCACAAACGCACATCGATGAGTTTTATGGATGGATTTGCCTGGATGAGCCAGATCCTCCTGTTCCTGACGTTGGGGTTATTGGTAAATCCCAGTGAGTTGGTGCCCGTATTGATTCCGGGTATCCTCATCGCCCTTTTTATGATTTTTATAGCGCGCCCCATTACGGTTTACCTCTGCCTTATCCCGTTCAGGAAAATCTCGTTTCGCGAGAAGGCCTACATTTCGTGGGTCGGATTGCGTGGAGCCGTACCCATTATTTTTGCCATATTACCCTTGGCTGCAGGCGTGCCGGGAGCAAGAACGATTTTTAATATCGTTTTTGTGATCACTATTGTCTCCCTGTTGTATCAGGGCACTTCGCTCCCTATAGTGGCTAAATGGCTTGGCTTGGCGGAGAAACCCGGTAATTATAAAAGTTTTGAAGATTTCGATGTTGAGTTTTCCGAAGAGATAAAATCGGCCATGACCGAGATTAGCATTACCGAAGAGACGTTGAAGCACGGCCGGAATTTGATGGAGATGCCGTTGCCGGATAAAACGCTGGCGGTAATGGTGAAGCGGGGCGAAAGATTTTTTGTTCCCACCGGGCAAACCGCACTACAGGATGGAGACAAGCTATTGGTTATTTCGGATGACGAAGAGGCGCTGAAAGAGACCTATAAGAATATTGGCATTTCCAATTTCACCTATCAGAAGAATAACTGATGAAAAAAATAAATTCGCTGCTCGTATGGTTGCTTTTAACGGTTGGTTTCGTTTTTTCCGTGTCGTGCAACTCTTGCCAGTCGCAGAAGATCGCCAACGTTTATGCGAAAGTTTCTCCCGATTTTAATGCCGACAGCGCATACCGGTTTGTTGAAGAACAGGCCGGCTTTGGGCCTCGGGTCCCGGGAACGCCGGCACATAAAGCCTGCGGCGATTACCTGTCGGCCAAACTTGCCGGGTTCGGCGCCGATGTTTTTGAACAAAAAGCCCATGTGACGCATTATAATGGGCAGGATATACAAATCCGCAATATTATCGGAAGCTTCCGGCCCGAAAAGGAGAAACGTGTTTTACTGTTTGCCCATTGGGACAGCCGTCCGTTTGCCGATGAGGAGCCGGATGCTGAAATGCAAAACAGGCCTGTTCCCGGTGCGGACGACGGGGCAAGTGGAACAGGGGTGCTTTTGGAGATTGCCCGCCAATTGAAGCAACGGCCTGCCGATATAGGAGTTGATATCGTCTTTTTCGATCTGGAAGATTGGGGACCGGCAACTTTCGATAAAAATCCTGTTCCCGGTGAATGGTGGTGCGCTGGATCGGGGTACTGGTCGGAAAATCCGCATAAAGACAATTACAAAGCATCGTACGGGATCCTGCTCGATATGGTGGGGGCGGCAAACGCTACGTTCCTGCGCGAGGGATATTCGATGCAGCGTGCGTCAAATGTTGTCTCAAAAATATGGGGCATTGCTTCAAACTTAGGATACGGGCAATTCTTTGTACAACGGAACGGCGGTTATATCACCGACGATCACGTTCCGGTTATCGAAAAACGAGGTATCCCGTGCGCAAACATCATTAATTTAAAAGATAGCGACAACGGATTTGCCCCGCACTGGCACACACACAACGACGATATGCGGAACATCAGCAGGGAAACGCTCCGCGCCGCCGGGCAAACGGTGTTGGAAGTGATTTATTTAGAAAAATAGATTAATATATAATGACTATCAACGAAATAGAACAAGAGATTATTGACGAATTCAGCATCTATGATGACTGGATGGACAAATACGCTTACATTATTGAGCAGGGGAACCAGCTGGCGCCGCTCGACGAGAAGTACAAAACATCCGAGAATATTATTCAAGGCTGCCAGAGCCGTGTCTGGCTGCAAACCGATTATCGGGACGGGAAACTGCATTTCCAGGCAGAGAGCGATGCCGTAATCGTAAAAGGATTGTTGGCGTTGGTATTGCGCGTATTCAACCACCGTACACCCGATGAGATCCTTGCTGCCGATTTACGTTTCATGAAGGAAATCGGGCTTACCGAACATCTTTCGCCTACACGGTCGAACGGTTTGCTTTCCGTTATCAAGCAAATCCGGTTTTATGCTATGGCATATAAGGCGAAGAGCGATTTGGCAAAAACTTGACTTAATCCTCAATACTCAAGATATGAAACAATTATTATTCCTGTTTTTATTTATGACAACAATAACCACCGCTTCAATGGCGGATGAGAATCCTTTTTTTAAGCCGTACGATACACCACACGGCACACCACCGTTCGATAAAATTAAGATCGAGCATTACGAGCCGGCTTTTGATGAGGCCATCCGGCAGCAAAAGGTCGAGATTGAAGCCATTGCTTCCAACCCGTTTGCGCCGACTTTCCAGAATACCATTGCCGCAATGGAATATTCGGGCGAAATGTTGAACCGTGTAAGCGGCGTTTTCTTCAATTTATTGGGTGCCGAGAGCAACGATGAGATGATGATGATTTCGCAGCGGTTGAGCCCGAAATTGTCGGAACATTCCAATAACATCAACTTAAACGAAAAATTATTTGCCCGGGTGAAGACGGTTTACGATAACCGTCTGGCTTCGGACCTGCTTCCCGAGCAAATCCGTTTGGTAGAAAAGTACTACGAACAGTTCGAGAATAGCGGGGCGACCCTTTCGGCAGAAGATAAGGAAACGTACCGGAAACTGTCGATGGAACTAAGCAAAGCCTCACTCGATTTCGGGCAAAACAACCTGAAAGAAACCAACAAGTTCGAAATGCTGCTCACCGACGAAGCCGATCTGGCCGGATTGCCCGAAAGCGTTTTGGACGCGGCTGTAGCCAAAGCAAGAGCGAAGGGGAAAGAGGGGTGGATGTTTGATTTGTCGGCTCCCAGTTATATCGGTTTTATGAAATACTCTACCCGCCGCGATTTGCGCGAGAAGCTTTACATGGCTTACAACACCAAAAGTGTTATGGGTGGCGAGTTTGATAATCAGGCAAACATACAGAAAATAGTAAACCTGCGTTTGCAGCTTGCTCGTTTGCTGGGTTATAAAAATTACGCCGCGTATGCCTTGAAAGATCGGATGGCGAAGAACGAAGAGGGTGTTTATAACCTGCTCGACCGGCTTGCCCGGGCATACGGCGAAACTGCCCGTCGGGAAGTGGAAGAGGTGCAGGGGTATGCAGCCAAGATGGAAGGAAAACCGATGGAGATTCAGCCGTGGGACTGGAGTTTCTATTCCGATAAGCTGAAAGACGAGCGTTTCGACCTGAACGATGAGATGACCCGTCCCTACTTTGAACTCGAAAACGTAAAAAAAGGTGTTTTCGGGCTGGCAACCGACCTTTACGGACTTACGTTCGTGAAAAATCCCCAAATACCCGTGTATCATCCCGAAGTGGAGGCGTTCGACGTGATGGACGCCAACGGTGATTTTCTTGCCGTCCTGTTTACTGATTTTCATCCGAGGGAAGGAAAACGATCGGGCGCATGGATGTCGTCGTTTAAATCGCAATTCATAAAAAACGGAGCCGACAGCCGTCCGCACATTACCATTGTGATGAACTTCACCCGCCCGACCGAAACGAAACCGGCCCTGCTCACTTTCGACGAAGTGGAAACTTTCCTGCACGAGTTCGGACACGCCTTGCACGGGATGTTGGCAAAATCCACGTACGAGACCTTGTCGGGAACAAGTGTTTATCGTGATTTTGTGGAACTTCCGTCGCAGATTATGGAGAACTGGCTGGTGGAAAAAGAATACCTCGACAAATTTGCGTTCCACTACCAGACCGGTGAAAAAATGCCTGCCGGGCTGGTTCAGAAAATCATCAACGCGGCAAACTATAACACAGGATATCTGACCTTTCGCCAACTTTCGTTCGGATACCTGGATATGGCGTGGCACACGCTTGAACAACCCTTTGACGGAGATGTCCGTGAATTTGAACAAAAAGCAATGCTTCCGGTGAAATTGCTTCCGGTTGTGCCCGGGACGAGCATGTCAACGGCGTTCGGACATATATTCTCCGGTGGATACGCGGCCGGATACTACAGCTACAAATGGGCGGAGGTGCTTGATGCAGATGCTTTTGCGGCTTTTAAGGAGAACGGGATCTTCGATAAGAAAACAGCTCAATCTTTTAGGGTCAATGTCCTGGAAAAAGGCAATACCGAAGAGCCGATGGCGCTTTACAAACGCTTTCGGGGACACGAACCCACCGTTGATGCCTTGCTCGAAAGAAACGACGTGAAATGATGAGGTTTAGCCTTCGGCGATCACTCTTTCGCCGAAGGTTAAAATTTTTTTCATTTTTTTTACTAATTTGTTTTGTTACAACAATTTTATTCCTACCTTTGCCGTCGCAAGAGTTTTTATAGCAGAAACAGTTATTTAGTTATTTTCTTCCTTCGCAGGGGCAAATCAATTCTTTAATAACCTTATCTTTTATACAATATCTTCTGCACCAAATTAATTTTTTATTTATTTTATTTTTATTTTTACATGAACATTTTTGTTGCAGGCTTAAGTTATCAAATTAACGATGCCGATTTAAAAGAATTGTTTGAGGAATACGGAGAAATTACCTCAGCTAAAATTATTACTGACAGAGAAACGCGCAGATCGAAAGGTTACGGTTTTGTGGAAATGGCTGACGAAGATGGTCAGCGTGCTATTGAAGAATTGAATGGAGCTGAATACGACGGACGCACGCTGTCTGTGTCGGAAGCTCGTCCCCGTGCCGAAGGTGAACATTCACGCGGTGGAAACAGAGGCGGTGGAAACAGAGGTGGCTACGGAAATCGCGAAAGAAGATATTGATATTTTTCAATGTTCGAAAAAAGAAAGGGCTGCGCGTTACATGTGCAGTCTTTTTTTATGAATCAAGAGTCAAGAGCCAAGAACCAAGAACCAAGACAAGAGACAGTCTGAAAAACTAAAAACTAAAAACTAAAAGTGAAAAACTTTGAACTTTAAACTTTGAACTTTTCAATATGTCCGCAATAATACATATAGAAACCGCTACAGAGATTTGTTCATGCGCTTTATCGTCCGATGGCAACGTTTTGTTGAACAGGGAAAACCGGAAAGGACAATCGCACGCTTCGTCGTTAGGCGTTTTTGTGGAAGAGATCATGCAGTTTGTCCGCAATAACGGCATAAAGCTCGATGCGGTGTCTGTAAGCAGTGGCCCGGGCTCTTATACCGGATTGCGTATCGGTGTATCGGAAGCCAAGGGCTTGAGTTATGGCCTGGAAATTCCGCTTATCGCCATTCCAACTCACAAGATCATGGCCTGGATGATGAAAGGGGAGGTTGAACCCGGCACGCTGCTCTGTCCCATGATCGATGCCCGGCGCATGGAAGTTTACGCTACCGTTTTCAATACGGATCTGGACATTGTACGTCCCACCTCGGCAGATATCATAGACCGGGAGAGTTATGTGGATCTGCTGGAAAAACAGAAAATCGTTTTCTTCGGCAGCGGCGCCGAAAAATGCAGGGATACCATCCTGCACCCGAACGCCTTGTTCGTCTCCAATGTAAAGCCCGGGGCATCGGCTATGGTTGCCTTAGCGGAAAAAGCTTTTGCCGCCGGCGATTTTGTCGATACAGCCTATTTTGAACCTTTTTACCTGAAAGAGTTTGTGGCTACCGTTCCTAAGAACAAGGTGATCTAAATATTCCCCCTGCTTCCCTTCTTTTCTACTAAACCTTATCGTCCCGATAGGGTTTATGGGATACTTTATTGTGTCTTTTTTTTGTAATATGTGCATAAAACGAACGATGATTTGATTATCTTCCTTCTTTTTTTTAAAAAAATACCTGCAATCCCTGCCAAAAGACCCTTTTTTTAAAAAAATGTCCAAAAAATATCGATAATGCTTGTTTTCTAAAAAAAATAGTATAGATTTGACAAAAAATGGACAAAGGGCAAACGCTATCACTTAATACAAAAGATTTTGGCATCCTGAATAAATAATAAAGTGTCCTTATTGTGTCTTTTTTTTGTAATATGTGCATAAAACGAACGATGATTTGATTATCTTCCTTCTTTTTTTTAAAAAAATACCTGCAATCCCTGCCAAAAGACCCTTTTTTTAAAAAAATGTCCAAAAAATATCGATAATGCTTGTTTTCTAAAAAAAATAGTATAGATTTGACAAAAAATGGACAAAGGGCAAACGCTATCACTTAATACAAAAGATTTTGGCATCCTGAATAAATAATAAAGTGTCCTTTTTGTATAGGCGTATAATTGTTTTACCGGACGGAATGCAAATACAAATCATTCCGGATAATTAATTAACAGAATCTGTAAACTGTAAAAATCAAGAAAGATGAAAAAGACGAAATTTTTTTTATTTGTACTTTTAACGGCGCCCTTTCTTTTAACCGGCTGCGCCGATATGGATGGAGCTCTTGCGGGCAGCAACCGTTTCACGTTCGAAGGAACAACCCGTTCCATTGAGCGGACCGTCGCTTCACAAACAGGAGACAATTACACGTTTGAGTTGTATTCTGATGCTAGTGGCAAGCCAAACGATTATTTCATCGTGCTCACTTTTCCGGCGAACCTGAACGACACGTTGTTCACCATACCTACCGCTTCGGGCAATTGGAATGTCCGGGGAGCGGTCAGCGGTATTGCATTCAATGGCGACCGTTCGGGCAGGGACGGTTTCCAGAGTATGAACGTCCGGATCAAAACAATCGACGGTGCGGGTACGCACGAACTGATGTTCTCTTTGGCTTTGGAAGACAACCGTTGTATGAAAGGTTATTATAAAGGCCGGATTAACTGATTAATCGTATTTTCTTATTTTTTCGGGTGGAGAACCGATTTTTTTGATACAGAAGTCGCGCAGGTGCGATACGTTGGCAAAGCCCAGCAGGGATGCAATCTTTTTTAACGGGTAATCGGTATTTTCCAGATAATGGATAGCTTCATTTTTTCTGACCAGCAGCTGCCATTGTTTGGGGGTGGTGTTGAATTTTCGCTTGAAATGGCGCGTGAACGTTTTGGTGGAGTTATAACCGCAGCGGACCGCCAGTTCGTCGAGCGATGTGGAGTTTTTGTAATGTTTCAAAACAAGCTCCACTAATCCCAATTCGGTCTTGTTATAACTCACCACGTTCACGGCAAGAAGATTGTTGTCGTTACTGTTCGAGATAACTTTATATTTACCGTTGTTGAAATGAAGTACGCATTGCGCGACTCCATTATAGAATGTCTCCTCTTCTTTTTTAAATGCAAATTTATCCATGTCTTGAAATCTTAAAAAGATTCTATATTCGGACAATGTTTTGTTTAGTGATCGTTAAATCTTAAAACTATACTTTCCGCTGTATTGTTTCTGTTATTTACTGTTTCGGAAACGGCATTGCGTGCAGTGGGCGCCCATTGTTCCAACGCATGCACCGAAAACTTATACTCGTGATTGCGGTAGATATTGTAGTCCACCGGATTTTCGGTTGTAGGCGTATTTTGGATGGGGAGGTAAAATTCTTTGATGTTGTTACTGTCTATTATATGGGCAAAGTTTACATTGCCAAGGTCAAGAGTTATAGTACCTTTAGCTTCTCTCCAAAAGGTTGGTCCTCCCCATGAATGTTTATAACCTAATAATTTTCCATTCTGATAGACAGGTTCAGCAAGAAAGGAACTATTAATTAAAGTGCCCATATCTCCTAATGGAGGATATTCCCAATTTGGTTCGTTATCAGAAGTTCCCCAATTTACTTGATCTTTAGTGAAATTAACTGTGTTTGGATCGAAATCCGGCATGGAAGCGATGGATGCCTTCACGTATAGTTTAGTTGAGTTGGCAGGATTAGTTTTATCACTCAAAATATGTTCAGGGACATAATACGATATATTTTTTTCGTTCAACTCCCAATAAGCCGGCGTGATATTGCCAACCACTTTTTTATTATCAAATACCAAATCACCAATATTGAACTCGGTGCCACCACCGGCACCTTCGGTAAAATATTTTATGAAGAAATTCTTAAAATTGCCCTGATTTATATTTGAAGTTGGTGAACTTTCTAAATGACCATTATAAACTGTTGAATAACTGTCGATGCCATTATTTTTAGTTATTTTATAGATTCTTCTATCAGATGTGCCATATTGTGTCCATACAACAGTTGCGGTAGCCGTGGCAGCAATGCTTCCGTTCCACGTTCTGTCGTAATACCCGGTGGTGGCGTTTTCCAATCCAAAATCAAGGGTCTGGAAGCTGCCGGAATAGGGAAGAACCGGGGACGGGGAGGGAGGACTTGCAGGTGGTGTAGTGTTTAATCTGTTTGGAGACCACAAATACTGTGTCGGCACATTTACCAATCCTGCTTTCAGGATAAAAATATAACTGGTTTTTTTATTGTCTGTGATCTCTCCTGCATATCTTGGATAACTGGAGATACTTTCAAGCGTTACTTTTGCCATGGTACGATCAAGAGCAAAACCTTTATTACTTTCTGCCAGTCCGCGCAAATCGGCAACATATGGATTGTCTATGGGTTTGTTTGGCGGGATGTTAAATTCATCGAAAGTGGACATGATAAAGGGAGGCTCAATCGGTTTTCCATCCGTTCCGTACACCACTCTTAACGGGTGGGTATAGGATAAGGGTGTGTTTACCAGCGTTTGCATGCCTGCTACGGTGGTAATCGTATTCAGCGCGCCGGTAAGGGTCTGGCCGCTTATACTCATGATGTTTTCGTTCAACACCACATATACGATGCTTTCGCCGGGCTTGGTGGCTACAACTATATCGGAAAAATCGATAATCCAATAACCCGTATCGGGGTCTTTACTTGCAAGGTTAAGATTAGTAATATCGAACGCCTTATTTGTAATAATCTTGCCGGTAGCTTTTGAAAAAACCATGATTCGCAACGATTCTATCGTAACAGACTCCATATTATCTCCTGTTTGGTCTGGAGGCAACATGATTTGCGACGATTTAAGGCTCAGGTAAGTGTCGTCCGGTTCCACAGGAGAATTGGTATCGACAAACGTGCAACCTGTCGCGAATGATAACAGTAAGACGAAAAGTAAAACCTTATTTTTCATATTATGATGTATATCTTGGTTATTTTTAATTCAATGATTTATATTAGGCATTTGCGTGTTCAACAATCTCTATCCTCCTCCTTCAACACCCGTATTGTAGGAGTGTATGCGCCATCCGTTTATCCAAATGCCGACCGTGTAGTACGAGCCGTGGTCTTCTTCCACCTTAAACCTGATCACAAAATCATGCTCGCAGCTCAGGTTCACATCGGGATTCTGCAACAACAGCGTACCCAAAAAATCTTCCTGATAAAATATTGTTTTGCCGTCTTTGGTTTTAATCTTCAGCCAGTCGTCATATCCGGTTTCCAACTTCAGCATAGTAAATTTGGCAGACAATTTATTTTCTATATAGGTGTATTCGGGCGGATAATGTAGCATTTCCTTATCGAGCAACATATTCCCTTTCACCGCATAGTCGCCGTTGCGCATAGCGATATCTACCACGTAATCTTCGGGTTGCGAAAATCCTTCCACAATTACCTCCACGCGGTTGGTGTATTCCGTCATGTTGATAGCAGTATGCTCGTAGAATGCACCCTGAATCTCTTCGGGATCGGGCAGAAAAACATAAGGGCTGGTTCCGGCATACAGGGTCGTGCCTTTGATGTTTTCGGTCAGATCCGCCGTACGTTTCAGTTGCAGCAACAAATCATCTTTAGTGGTAACACCTGCCTGGAGGCTTTGCAACGTGTAATGGCTGTCTATTCCCGACCATGCCACGAAAGAATATTTTCCGTGTGGATAGATGGGGACAAGGAACTCATAGTTTTTGGACAGGGTTACGTTGTCCGCGGTATATACATTCACGTACTTGTCGTTGGCATCGAACACATAAATGTGCAGGTTCTTTATGTTGGCAGGATAAAGGGAATCTGCGTCGCAGGGAGTCTTGGAATAAAATTTCAGATAGACACCCTGGGGACAATCGAGCATATCTTCATAGATAACTGAATCGCAACCCCCTCCCAACATAAATGTTCCTGATACGATCAAAAGGATACCGATTATCTTGCCTCTTAAATTCATCTTCGTATTTTTTTAAAGGTGGTAATAAAATTGTTTTTTCTCTTTGTTCGGAGAGGAAGAACAAACTTCCTCCCCGCTAATGCGGATTAAGTATTAATACATGTCGTCGGTGAGCGAGTATTTGTATGTATGTATTGTCCACGGCAATACTTTCACCGATACCGATAGGTAAGTCACATCTGTTTTCAGCGGATCTGTCGGGTCAATCGGATTTTCTGGATTGTTCGGATCATTCGGGTCACCCGGATCAAGCGGGTTGTTGGGCAATCCCATGCGAAGGAAAGCGTCGATATGGGCATGGTAAACCTGGTTGCGTACGGTAGGAGACACCATTGGATTGGGTTCAGCTACTGTGGCTACCAAAGAATTGGGGTTCAACCAAAGTACATATTTCATGACGCCGTCTTTAAATTCGGTGGCTTTTTGTCCCTGGGTTTCCGCAGCTGCCCTGGTGCTGTAGAATTTATTGTCGTTGGCGCCCAGATAAACGGTTTCTGCTCCGCCTGAATATGTTTCTCCATCAATTTCCTTTGGAACGAACGTTGCGCGGATCTCGAAATAGGTGGTGTTGCCTTTTTTGTAAGCAGCTCTTGCTACAGTAAGATCGGTTTCTGTTACCACGTGGTTTACCGGCAACACAAATTTACTGGTTGCTTCGGCAGCAAGCGGTGTGGCGATACCGGCAGTATTATAAGTCCATTGTTGAGCTGGTGTAAAATCGGCAAGGCCGGAATAATCGAAATTATTGTTGGCGGCCCAAGCTGTAGCATCTGTGGGAACATAAGTATATGCCGGATCGGGAGTAGCATAATCGGCTTTCTTCATGATGAAGAATTTCTTGTTGCTTTGTCCCACGGCATAAGTAACTCCGGTTACGGTAGCGATGGCAGTTTCTACACCGGCGATTCTTGCCTTAACTGTCCAGTTATCTCCTGTTGCGGGCTCAACCGTTAACATGGCGCGCGAAACCACGCGTTCCACATTTACCAGAACATGGTTTTTTGTCCCGGCTAAGGCATCGGCTTCCGTGACGGCTGGGTCAACTGTAATTGCGTAATCGTCCTTATCGTTGGTCATCATGATGGTTTCGGTCTTGTCCGCATTAAATTTGGCTACCTCCGAAGCAACTTTTGCGGCTTCGGCGGCAAATGCCGCTGCAAAACCTGTTGCCGACGTTGCTTTCAGCGTGGACAGAATACCAGCCTCCCCGTTGATCACGGTATAAACTTTAATGTTTTCCCCGGCTGTGGCTTTCAGTGCGAGGTTGGGTGTTAAAATACCGTTAGCATCAATTCCTGCGAAAGAGCTTTTGCTAAAAGAGTTGTAATCAACCACACCTTTACCGGTATTCACCAAGAATACCGTCACCGTTTCAATTGCATCGCGTCCCGTCCATTCTCCGTTTGGGTTGTAGTCGCCGGGTAATGCCCTTACGGTAGCTCCTTTCGGGAATTTCACCGTAATCGAGGCGTACGAGTTGGTCTCGTTCTGTGCCACTTCCGGTTGGTCGTTAGCGTTACATGCCACCAGCCCTAAAGCAATGGCTCCAATCATAAATAATTTGTTTAGTCTCATACCTTTTTAATTTTAAAAATTAGTAATAGTTTAATTAATCTCTGCTTATATATAGTTTATGTATTCACTGTTGAGGTGATTGTTTCTCCACTTTCTGTAACTCTTCCGTGTTTGCAACGGCGTCGTTATCGCTCCGGGCAGCAGCTCTGTCAAAATACTCTTTTGCCTTCCCGAAGTTACCCATGCGTGCATAAGCCACACCCAGATTGTTCCAGGCGCGCGGATCGTTTTCGATGCGTTGCATGCGGTCTATTGCCGCCTGGTTGTTTCCACCTTCAATATCCGCCGCGGCAGAATTGATAATAGCGATGGGTTCATTGGGATACAAGCGGGTGGCGATATCAAATACTTCCTTAAACTCTTTGCTGTCGGCAGGATACGATTGGCCTATCAGATACATCTCGTTCAGGCTTAATAGCTTAGGATTCGACTTAATCACTTTCTTGCCCTCTTCCACACTGAAAGCGCGGGCCACGTAAGAGACGGTGTATTCGGTACGGCGCACTTTCGGGTAGTATTCCCGCAACATGGTTTGGTATGTGCTGCCGCTTGATAATTTCATCAGTTCGGCATCCCGTGCGTCGGGGTTCGATACATTGTCGATGATGCGAAGTATTTCGGCTTTGTCGGCAATGCCGGATGCGGCAATCACCTCGCGTGTTTTGTTCCAGTCTTCGCCGTAACCGCTTACCTTCATGCGGTTCCGGGCAACGTTGAATTTTTTGCTGAGGTAATCGGCAAATGAGTCAGCACGCCTCTCTGCCAACGCTTTATTATAAGCTACGCTGGCTTCGGGAGATGCGAAACCTTCGATCTTAAAGTCGGATACCGTGAGGTCTTTATTATTCATTAATTCGGTCACTACATTATCCACATTAGTCAGTATCGCTTCGTTGTTCATGTAGTTGCGGTCGATGTTGTGTTTGTCAACTCGGAAGTTCAGCGTTGCTGTATATGTATCTTCGCGTTGTTTTACAGGCTCCACATCGGGAACAATATAGGTAAGTTTATACGTAGGTATATATGCGGGCGGCAAAATGCGTTGAACAACTAATTGTTGCCCTTCTCCCAACTCGCATTCGGCGCAACTGGTCACGGCTTCCTGCAGGCTCAACGAAGCATCGCTCATCCAGCTTTCGAAAGGCACAGTAGCGCTGTAATGTACCACCTGAGGCATACCGTTCTCTCTTTGCACAATGGATTGCGGCGTTTGCTCAAACAGGAATCTGTTTTTTAATACCAATCCCCGCTCAACCATTTTTTGTCGGCGGTTGCCGTTAATAATTACAGGAGCAAGCTTTATGCTTTGCGTATCGCCGTTGGCAGTTACTACCGGCGTAAGGGTGATCATTTCGTTGGTGTTGAGTTGTAATTGATTCAGCACCAGATCCAAATAGACGAGAAGCATGTCGTTTTCGTTTACAGCTGTCTGGTTTTCGACCCTGATCCGGTCGAGGTATCTGACTTGTGCTTCAAGGGAAAAGCTTATTGAGACAAAAGCCAATATGATGATGTATATATTTTTTCTCTTCATGGTTGCTTATTTAATAAAATATATGAGTGAAACGGCAGCCTTTGTAACGCCAAAATAATTGTAATCGCCTTCATCGAGCATAGTCCCGCAATTTTGGCACGGATATTTTTCATAGTGGATACGGGCATAACCGGCCCCGAGATTTAACTCAAAATTCCAGCGAGGGCTCATCACCCATTGGTAACCATAACTGAGGCCGCCCCCATAAAGGTAACCCTGGTAACGATGATCTTTAAATGCTCCCAACCGGCCAATGGGAATATCCCAGCCTCCGGCATTGAACTGTGAAGCGTGTCCGTGAAGCCCAAAAAAATGGCCGTTGAACCGTTCACAAGTCCAGTACCTGAACTCCGGCTGGATAAGCCAATGCTTTACCCTTTTGTTGTCGGTAAATTTGAACGGATTAAAGCCACCGGCTAATTCAAGAGTACTTTTTTTGCCTAATCCGATCTCCAATCCTAAATTGGGAGTTGTTGTAGCCCAGTAAGCAAAGTTTGTTTTAACGCCTATATCCTGTGCTATGGAAGAAAGAGCAAAAAAGAATACGGTTAAAGTTGTAATGGTAATTTTTTTCATACACCAATATTTTAGTTGATGCAAAAGTAGGATGCCGCCAAAATAAAAGTTATAACTAAAACGACTTTAATTTGTATATTTAAGACATTCTAGATTGTTAAATTTGTACTTGGCGAACAAATCATAAAGATCATATGTCTGATAATAAAATGATTAAATAGTTATTTTTTATACAAAAAAATTATAGAAAAAAAGTCAGATTATTTAATAAAAAAGACAATATCCGAAAATATATGTAAAAATGTTAAAATATATAATTACATGATTAATAGTTTGATGTGTGCTTTTTCTTTGTTTTCTGTCTCTTTTTTTATTTTGAATTTATTTCCACAATAAACAAAATTTTCCCAAAACGTAAAAAAAAATCTCATATAATAAAAAAATAGAAAATTATGAAGGATAATGTTTGCAGTTAATTGACTTTTTTTCTTAAATTTGTCTCAAATTTGATGCTGTGTTATACCGGATTTTTTCTATCATGCCCATGTTTATGTGTGTTTTTTGGATGATCATGTTGCTAATTGACAAACAAAAAAACACATCAAAAAAGTTTTTTGTCTTTTTATTGTTCGTTATACTGATCAACTTTTTTGCTCACGCCGCATATTTCAATCATGAATATAAATTATATACCCTTCTGGACAGTGTATGGATATTTACTTCGCTGTTTGTTTTCCCTCTTTATTACTATTATATAAGGTTGCTGACGACAGATACGAAGATACAATATAAGTGGTCCTGGCTTGTTTTGCCATCGGTACTGCTGACCATCTACAGTGTAGTGATTTACGTTTTAATGACACCTGCTGAAGTGGAGTCGTTCATTCAAGCCGTCATGTACAAAAAAAGCGGCTACGAGCCTTATTCTCCATTGGTACGGTTGCAGATTCTGCGTGGATATCTGTTTAAAGCCCTCTTTTTTATTCAAGTTATTTTATCGGGCTACTTCGGTTTCAAACTCATGGATACGTACAACAAACGAGTAAAAGCGTTTTACTCCGATATTGGAGGAAAAGACTTAACTCCCATGAAATGGGTGCTTGCAGCGTTCCTGTTAGCCTCGTTAGTTTCGTTGGTTGTAAGCAGTATTGGAAAAAACTATTTCATTTCGCATCCCTTGTATCTGTTTATACCTTCCGTAATTTATTCCGGTTGTATATTTTTCAGTGGTTACGTGAGTTATATGCAACTGTTTACGATTGAGCATTTTACCCGAAATGTCAACGAATATGAATTCAATAAGATTTTTAATGGGAAAAAAACCGCCGCCCATTATTATATCCCCGGGTTGGACAATTTGAAATCGCTACGGGATCAGTTGATCTATTTGTTTGAGAAAAAGGAAATTTTTAAAAATCCAGAGCTAAAGATCACTGATGTTTCTTTGTTGTTGAAAACCAATCGTACTTATGTTTCGAGGGTGGTCAACGAAGAGCTCAATACCAGTTTTTGCGATTTGGTGAACAGTTACAGGATAACTTATGCCGAAGAGTTGCTTCGTTCGCCTTTGAAAGCCAATTCACTATCGATCTCTGAGATTGCGCGAATGTCGGGTTTTTCGAGTGAGAGCTCTTTCTACCGGGTTTTTAAAAACAAAAAGGGCGTCTCTCCGAGTGCTTTTAAACAAAACAATCGCACTCTTTCAGGATAGGGAAAAAGGTGTGCATTTTCCTGGACTTAATCCGAAAATAATAACTTTAATTGAGCAATACGGTATGGAGAGCAATGATGAAAAAACCGTATAAGCAAAGTTATACGGTTTTCAATTTCTTTAAGATGGGGGGAGGCTATAGCGGTATAAACCGCTTACGTCTCTGATTAAGGATTGAATGCTTGAATGGATTTTGTAGTTAAATCGATATACATTTTCTCTGTATTGCCCAATATTATAGGACTAACCAACTTATATGAATTCCAATCCGCTCCTATTGGATTTGAAATTTTAAAAATATGGGTAATGACCCGTCCGTCGGGTTTAATGGTGCATTCTCCGTCGTTGTTGAAGGTAATGGTCTGTAATTTAGCCGTTCCATCTGTATTCGTCAATTGATTGTCATAATAGAAGTAATAGGTGCTGTTTGCCGGGCCCTTAAACGTAGGATAGGCGGTGACAGCTACATATTCTCCTGAAACCGGTTGGCCTGTAGTCCAGTTTACGATAGTGACAGGAGATATTTTCATTTCTTTGCCCGACAAGGTAAAACAATAGCAGTTATTGCTTCCTAATGTGCCTGTACCAATCAACTTTACTTTCTGTTTATATTCAATTGGCTGCTGGAGAGGATTCCCCATAGTCTTATACTCCACTATAATCTCACTTGACGCGGGCGTATTCTCCGGCAGGATCAGCATATATTCCAGCGTATCCGCTGGCCTTACATTATAAGGAGTATAATGCACTCCACCTACCGAAACACGAACAGTCTGCTCATTAATATTATCCCGGACAAGGCCTTCGAACTTGAAATTGATCATTGCCCGCCGATGGTTTAATTCAATGGTTATCCTTTTGGCAATAGGATCCAGCTGATTTTTAGGCCTGTACAATATATCCTGAGCAAGAAAATCATTTCTATAAGATTGATTCTCAGCTGCAATTTTGTCTTTTGTGTCGGGATAAAGCCAGGCTTCTGCCCAAGGTTTGAAATAGTTTGGGAAAAAATAATCTGCTTCAGGCTTCCAGTTTCCGTCGTTATCACTGTTTGTCTCACCGGTAAACGATCCCGGCCCATAAGGGGTGGAAACATTTCCATTATATAAAGTGAAATCTAATTTCCAATTACTTCTGCCTGTTATAAAGTTTTGGGCATCTTTTGTTCGTGTTGGATCCTCAGCCGTATTCACGGCATAAGTGACACTGCCTACGGTTGCGCGGGTAGCGGCTGAAGTTTTCGCTGTACCCAATCCCAATGCAATACTTTCTATCTGTTGCATATCATCTCCGATATTGACTTCGTCCGTCTTACTGCATCCGGCAAGATTGAAGGCCAATATCGGGGTAATCATGTATATATAAAAACTATGTTTCATGCTTCACTTTTATTTATAAACTATCAAAATTAATCGCCAAACACCTTGGATTTATCGGAATAGGTAGCATTGTCAGTATTGGAGAACTTTCCTTCGTTGCTTTTCAGCATAGCAACATTCAGGTAGCGGTCACCTTCCGCTCTTATCTTATCAGACACAACAATAGGGCTCACAATATTGAACTTACGATCTATCCAATCTGCTTGCCTCTCGCCGTTCAAATCGTCATTTAGAAGCCACGAAATTGTAACCAGCTGTGCGACGGTGCTTATGTCATATTCTTCGGTTTTAGTATTCTGTACAGGCAATTGAAACGGTACACCCACATGATTTCCGTCGGGCTGTGGAAAACCGGAAATGGTAACGGTAGCCATCAGATCATAACCTTCGGGCGTAAGGGTCACCAGATAGTCGTGATTTGCCTTCAATGTGATATTCGTCCTGTTGGGGATATACATGATTCCCCGGTAATCGTTAGCGGAATTCCCTGCTGTACCCACCGTCACCAAACCGATTTTCATCCGTCCATCGTTATTTTTATTCGGCCCGAATTGAATACCGGCGGGCAATATCATTTTCGCATTCAGTGCTCCTTTATCTTCGCAGTAAGCCCAGAAGCCAACACCTCTCGATCCTTTTCCATCTCCAAGATCAACATTTTCAAGTTCAAGAAGGAGCGATTTGATAATCAGTCCGTTGGCGTTCTGTCCCGCCAACCGGAAAGTGATCCTGCTCTGCTCATGCTCGAACACCAACGGCAGAGGTGCGGTAGTCGGCATAATATTCTCCGTACTGCCCGTCGCTCTCAAACGGTTCGCCTGTTTGTAATCATCGTATTTCCGCTGGTCGGTGATGATTTGCGCCCTGCCTTGGGACCCCTCAGCCGGCCATAGAGCCTCTAATTGGGTGATATAGGTCTGATCGGGGGTAAAAAAGAAATTGCCGGTAAATGTACCGTCCGCATAAGTATAGGCATAGTTTTGGGGGGTTACTCCTCTGCTTGTCGTAATCTTAACGGTGATCTCATCTCCATTTTCGAAAAACACATTGCCGGTTGCCCGTGTATGGATCACCTCTTCATTCATGTTCTTCACTGAGGGAAGAAAGGTGAGTTGCTGTCCTTCTGCCGGTTCTATAGGCTCAACAGCGTTGTCCCGGCACGAACTGAATGATGCCGCAACTCCTAAAACCAATAAGGCATATAATAATCTTATCTTCATAATCAAATTCTCATTTTTGGACATTCAACGATGTTTCCCATACTAACGTCGGATAGTTGAAAGAAGCACTTCCCAGATTGCCCCAGTAATTACCCAACGTACTGTTGGCTTTAGGCCATTTAGTGGTTGTGCTCCATGACGGCCATTCTGTCGAACTGAATTTACTTACTCCGTCTTCCGTATTTCCTTTCAGGTCAGTGGTAAAGCTACTCAATACCTCTGTTCCGGTAGGTGTAACCACATTGGCAAATCCTTTGGCAACATCCTTCGGCTCTGCAGCCGGAAGTGTCGGTTTTACATACCCTTCCGCCGTAGCAGTCGTATAACTGTTGGTTATCGTTCCGCCTTTGAGCACACCGGCAAAGGCGCCTGCCCATACATTTTCGTACCTTTCTTTGTCAGCAGCTTCTGTATTTACCTTTACACTTCCGCCTGATACATACGAATCTTTTATCGCACCTTTATAGTCCTTGTCGCTGCCCACCGTTCCTGCAAAGCCGCCTACGACCACATTGTTTCCCCTCACCGTAATCACAGGCTCGGATACTTTACAGCCCTGTATATTACTGGTACCCGATCCTGCGTAATCTTTTATCAGATCAGCCAGCAAAGCATCAATAACCGATTGGGGGAGCCCCAGTGTTTTAAGGATTGCCAATTGGCTTTCCAGTAGAGCTTGTATTTCTTCCGGAGTTAAAGCTCTGTTCATCTGCCCTGCCAAGCCGCCCACGTTACACATATCAGTAGCCGTAGCACCGGAAAAATCGACATTGATCTCCGGTTTCTCCAGGTGCAGATTTTTTATTAACGAACCATTACCGGTCACACTTCCGAACAAGCCGATATTCACACTCGTGACAGGAGTTTGATTAATCTTCATATTCTTCACCGCATGTCCTCCGCCGTCATACGTACCTGTCAAATTAACCGGAGTCCATTCTCCATTATCTTTCAGATCGATATCACATACCTGATATCCTCCACCTCCGGCTGCTGCCAACGATTTGGCATCGTATATTAAATTGTCCGACGTAGGGATAAACATCTCCCCGGTAGTAATATTGTAGCCGTAACGATACACATTGCCTTCCTGGATATTTAAATCTTCGGGAAAGAACAAGGTCAGTTTATCGCTTTGGAGCAATACATCGCCCTTTTTGAAAGTATTATCGTTGTGATTGGGAGTATCTCCATGATGCGGATTATTTATACTCTTCGGATCATTATTTCTCCAGATGTAAGAAGTATAGCGTTGTACATGCGATCCGCTGGATGAAGGACCTGGTGTACCGCCATAAGGCTGTTCTACGATATCCGCCCAGTTCTCGCGTTTATCTCCTGCGTCACCCTGGGGATCAATACCCGGTAGCAACTTCACCTTGCCATCCTTCCCATCCGTATTTTCCGGAAAAAGATCCGGATCATCAGACACCAGTACCACCTGTATCTTAACGGTTTGCTGGGGTACTAAATTCAAACTTACATAATAAGCATTCGTGGGGTTCACATTGGCCTGTGCCCGGTAAGGAATGTAATACTGATGGGAGTAATCGCCTTCGGTGATGGGATATCTTTTCTCATCGTTCTTTGATTTGAACGTATAATCGTCTGCATCGGGATTATAGGGATAGAAAGCCACGATGGTCATCCGGTCGTAGATATAGATATCACCCTTATCTTTCGGCACTATTTTTCCTCCGACCACTTCACATTCCAAATTACGAACATACGGTTTGGTGAGGTCATTGGCGCTATAATCGTCCTGATAATAGATATATAACCCAACATTTTTTTTACCACGGTTATCTTTACTTATCTCGCCAACCGTCAACTCAGCCAATCGGGTAGAGGGTTGCTCCACACTGCCTATATATAAGTTGAGCAGCGTGCCGTCCGCCTTTACCGGCTGTTCGTGATCCAAACGGTCATCCGAACAGCTGTAGAGCGCTACAGCCAGAAGTGCTGCATACACATAAATGATATATTTTATTGTTTTTGTCATAACATTTTCGCTTTTAAATTAAGGTTTCGGCTTTGTTATCGGCCAGGAAGATCTATTCTTATCCATTTCAAACTTCCAGGGTGAGGAAACTGCGGTTAATGCGGTATTCAATTTATCAATCGTTTCATTACCACGGATTACCGAAGCCACTAAATCGGCGCTATTTGCAGCCGCATCGGCCGGATTATCTCCTATCGCTAACTCTCCGCTCACGGCCTGATTCTTCCTTGCCGTACCGGTGAGCCAGAAACAACTGTTTACAATAGACGTACCGGATACTGAAGCCCCTGCAATACCACCCAACGCGGTCGCGCCCTTATTCAGCATACCCACATTCAGGCACGCTGTGATAGCGCCTGCCGTTGTATTTTTGTTATCTCCCACAATACCTCCAACGGTTGTGCCTCCCGAAACATTCCCGGTGTTTACGGCAGCCACGATTGTTCCGCCGGTACTGTTTATCCCGCAGATACCACCGGCTATTGTTTGACCGGAAGCAGGTTCAATATTGGCTCCATTCGCTACCGCCTCTATCTTTCCGCTGTTGGTCTGGCAAACGGCACCGATAGCGTCGGTCCCGCTTCCTTTTATCAGGCCTGAAGCAATACGGAAATTCTTTAATGTACCACTGTTCTCCGTAAACAGCCCGTTGCCGTTAATATTGAGGTTCAGGATATCATGTCCGGCTCCGTCCAATACAGAACCTGCGGGGAATGTTGACGGAGTGATGATGGATACAGCCGTGTTGCCCATATCGAGCCCTTTGGTGAGCAGATATTTCTGAGCTTCCGGCTTTCCTCTATCATTTGCCATCAGGGTAAACTGCAGAGGCGTGGAAATCTCTAAGACATCTCCATTTTTCTTCATGCCGTATTTACCCAGTTTAACGACATTGAGCCCGTCAATACCGGAAGGATTGATTTCAACATTATCCGCTAATAATCCGTCCTCGGTATAGAGGTCTGCCGTAAGTTTCCCCGCTTCAATAGCCGAAAGTTTATCAGGCAGGGTGACGAAGTCAATTTTGTTTGCTCCGCCGTCCAATCTTCCTTCACCGATGTATTGATAGGTATTACCTCCATACGCGTACTTCAATACCATTTTGGTAATTTTACTATCGTCATCGGTAACCTTGTACTCGTCCCCGGTGTTAAGCGTCAGGGTTTTCGGTTCGTAACCCCATTCGGAAGTACCTCCTTGGATATTCCAATCTTTCAACGTCAATTTTATCTCCGTAATTTTCAGGCGGTTGATTTTGAACGTCAAATCATAGGCAAGGCCGGGACTCAGGATGAAATCGTTCCCTTTATCAGTCTGGGGAAATCGAATAGGAGTCAGGTCCTCTATCGTTGCGACATAGTCGTCAATTTTTAAATAGGATAATATCTGCTCGTTATAGTTACTCAGGTTCGCTCCATTGGGAACTAAATAATGGGTTTGCGCCGTTGTTGTGATGTCTGAGAAGCTATACTCCGCCGATGCATTGTTTGTTGCATTTCCTCCGTTGAATATATTATAGGTACCTCTGTTCACAATTGGACCATTGGCTCCCGACCGTGAAAACCGCATAGTTACTTTTGTGGGTTTTGTATCCTCTACACTACCATCCACTTCTATCTTCACATCCACCCGTGTCATCAGGTGTTTGAAGGTGATGTATTTTACAGGATCATCGGATTGTCCGGACTTTGGCGTTGTCCCGTTTGCATCTGTACCTTTACCCAACAGCACATCGTTACCACGTTCAGTCCCTGCCGTTAAAGTGATGTACCCATTGGCATCCGCTGCTACTGTATGTGCGAACAGGTTGATTGCTTTCTTACCCAGCGGGTAGTAAACGTTGCCGTCCAGTTTATTCCTTCCCTGATCTTTCCCGTGATCACCAATTGTTATCGGACGGTTTATAAAGTAATTCGATACAGGAGCATCAACTGTTCTGGCCGTAAGGAAGAAATTAACTCCGTTAGTACTGTAAGCCTCCAACGGATAACCGGTAGTTATCAGCTGCCCGTCCCCAGAATCACCCGTATCGCCCAGTGCCCGGGTAAGCATTCCGCTTAGCTCCACCGGCACATCGCCTTCAATCGGCGGTGCATCCACTACCGGATCGGAAGAACAGGAAGCGATGATTCCCGCGAACAGGGACGCTGCTATATATTTATAGAATTGTTTCAACATATCTTTCTGCATTTAAATTATTCAATCGTAACGGTACTTTTTCCTTTATAATCCCATTCCACCAATTGCCCTTCCAGAATAATATCTGTTTCGGGGTCGGGAATAGGTACATATTTCACCTTGATGGTCAGCTTGGTTGTTTTACCCATTTCAAGTTTTACTTCAGTACTTGGGAGAATGGCTTTAAACCCAGAGATTTCTTTAGATTCAAGCTTAACCTCACCCACTCCGTCACTTACCGTTATGGACACGAAACTATCACTTTCTGTGTTCGGTAATAATAAACAGGTATATAACAGGGGAGTCGCTAAGGTTTCTGGTGAAGCAGAACTAACAGGTGTATATACCGATTTTGCTACAGTTAATTGCGTACCTAAACTCCATGTTGGAGCAATAGTACTATTTTCAGGTAAAGCAAATATTCCATTATCTACCTTTGTTGAAATCTCCAACTTTGTTATCTTCAAAGGATTCGGATCGGGTAGTTCTTCTTCCTCTATATCATTTCCGTCTTTATCCACCAATTTAACCTCGATATCCAACTTTGCCATCGCATGCTGGAATTCGCCCAGGGAAACAGCCTTGTCCGTATTAGCTTTCGCGGTTTCCTTGTTGAAAGCGCCCACAGGTTTAGTATAGAGAAAATCGGGAAATGATTCCGTACTATTGGCTGTAACCTTTAATGTGTTCGTTTCACCTACACGGGCCACCCTGACATCGCCGTTAGTGCCGTGAAACGGGCTGTATGCGACAAAAGCCAGGTACTCGCCGGGATTGAACGGCCAATATTGAAGTGGTGCAAAAACCACTTCTTTCTCTCCGTTCAGGTCTGTATCTGTACCGGTTGCCCGCACATGATCGAGATAATAATCCGTCCAACTGGTAACATTGCTGAGGGCACTGCCCGTAGCTTTTGCCGCCACAATTCCGATGGATCTATTGTTTATTGTTTCTGTTGCCCGGGTCTGGGTCTGAATGTCCACCGATACCGGGAGCGAAGATGCCGAAAGGGTGATCGGCACCTTCTCCTCCGTGTAGGGAGTGACGGATTCTTTGTCGCAGCCCGTAAAAACGAGCAGCGAGCAAAGGATCCCTATATATGCATTATATCTTTTTTTCATCTTCTAATTCTTTAGAAATTAGTCAATCGTAATACTGCCGCTAGCTCCGGGTACCCATTCCGCAATTTTTGCGGAGAGTTTCAAGCCCGTTTTTGCCAGGGTGATATTCAAGATATGATGTTCCCCGGCTTTAAATTGAAATGAACCGGTCCCTTTCGCATCATATTCAATACCGTTCAGCGTTACTTTTACCAACGTAGTGTTTGCTCCTTTCGTCTGTGGCAGGATTAGTGCCTGGTAGCTTAATTCAGCTCCGGTATTTGCTGTAGTACCTGTAGGGGAGAAAGATAGGGGGGTGGTAGCAGATGTAACGGCTCCCGTAGAAATGTTTACCGTTCCCTGCTGCATAAAGTCCACTAACTGTACCAGTGAAACACCATTTTTTATTTCATTCGGGGCAAATCCTGTACCGGAGATAATATTCACCGTCACTTTGCTCAATACATGGTTGAATGTTAAGTCCACGTTGGCATCCCTGTCTTTAATTACACCATTGTTCGTTACAAGGATATCGTTATTACGAACGGCCGGATTGCTCTTATCCGTCATATTCCAACTAAAAGTATTCTGTCCCGAAGTCACTTCCGGAACAACAGCCGGAGCCGGAAAAACGGCAACGATCTTATCGCTATTGGCAAAATCATCCCTGTACCAGGGTGTACCGTCCTGAGGATTCAGGACTAGTTTGCCGCCTTGCGTACCTACCACGTAATTCTTGTTATCGGTTACTGTTGAACCGGCATCTAAGTCGTAAAACCTTATCACATCACCATTGTCAAAATTTTCTACCGTCGGATCTTTCTGATCGAAAGAGTAGGTAAGCTCTACGGGAGTCTGATCCTGCCAAGGCGTTACTTTTACGCTTACCAATACTTCCGATCCTTTTATGGTAATATAGAGGTGGGTTATCTCACCTGCGTTGTAAACTACAGCATGATCATACGTAACATTGTATGTACGCGTGCCAATTTGCACCCTTGCCACCGTATTGCCGGCAGGAATTTTCTGTGCCTGCAAATAAGAGCGGGTTGAGATTTCAGTATTATCCGGTTTATCAAGTTGGATCGTTCCGGTCTTAGTCCCCGGCGTGTAAACACCCTTATCCAGACTTCCATCGTATGAATAGCCCGGCAGATATATATCGGCAGTTTTTAACTGAGCTGCCGTATAAGTATCGGAAGTTCGCAAAACAACTTTTACCTGAGCTACCGCGTGTTCCATATTAAAGTCGATTCTTGTACCCGTAGAACCTGTTCCACCGGAATTATCCACCGGAGTAGCCACGATATAATCTTTCGACTGGTTGTACCCTGCGGTACCATTCACGGCATCACGCTCCATCTGGGCATAGATCTTTCCGGTATTGGGCAATTCTTCCCAGAATAACGGTTTACTTGCATCTGAATAAGCCCAAGTGGTTCCGTTATAGGTGAAATCTCCCCGCACGGCTTCACGCGTTCCTGAGGTTACCTCCGTAAAGAGGTAAAGTCGGTCTCCATTAATAATATTACTGTTCGTTCCAGTACCGCTCGGAGTACCAATCTTTACTTCAGCTTCATGGTCACCACCCTTCTCCCAATCTTTCAAACTTACGGTTATATCCACACCGGATTTCTTAATATTCAGACTGATTACGTGGTGTTTGCCCTGTTCATAAGCGAAAGCAGAGGCATCTTTTACTTCATACACATGTTCGTTTATTACTACTTTTACCAAAGTAGTTCCGGCTGCGATGGTTTGATGAGGAAAGATAGCCACACGATCTTGTGGAGTAGCAGCTCCCTGCTTTTCAGGGGTGATATCGCCCTTGCCTGTTCCTACTGTATATTCTCCTGTAGTTTCATTCAACGAACCGGAGTTAAGATACCGTGGCAAGGTTACGCTAGCGCCCTGCAAGTTCGTGGTAGTATAGGTGCCGTCGCTGGAGTTCAGTTTGACCGTCACTTTTGTACCTACGTGCTTCATCTCCAGATGAACACCGTTGTATAATTCCACACCTGTGGTTTCACCCACCAGGTAATCGGGCATTTGTGTCGAATTCAATACCGAAGCATAAGTGGATGTCGCTCTGAAGTCAACCTTCGGCCCGGTAAAGCTTTCCCAAAAGAGAGGAGATCCGCTTTTTTCCCATTTCGTTCCGTTAAAAGTAAATATTCCTCCTTCACTATATTCAGTAGCAACTTGATCTTTGGTGTAAAGCTTCAGTTTGGCATCTTTTTCGAAACCGGAGTTTGTACCTGTGCCGGCAATTACATTGACTACATCATAAGATCTGGCAGGCCCTTCCGTCCAATCCTCAATACTGGCCGTGATTAGGGCGGGAGTGGTTTTCAATGTCAGGTTGAAGGTGTATTTGGACCCTCCTTTCAGTTCAAGTCCCGATTCCATCTTTGCCGTATATACCCCGCCGTTTGCCGTAGTCACTTCGAAAGTGACGCCTTCGGCGGCTTCACGCGGAAGGAGAATGGCACGACCGGTATGAGAGGCTGACAGAGGAATAATGATATTATCCTGCACACTTCCGGCATCAACGGTCAGCACATCGGTCAGCAGGTTGTAGCTGCCGGTTGTCTTCATCCCTTTTACCTTCAGCGTGCTACCGATTAAATCGATAGGGCTGTCGGTTTCTGTACGCAGATTGACCGTAACCATTGTCAACCGGTGATGGAACACCAAATGGGCATCCTTCTTGTTCTTGCTGTTAGCAGTGGAAGCATCCACATTTTTATGCTCCGCCGTCATCAGATCCAACTTGGAAATATCCGATTGTCCCGAAACATCGAGGGAGTATTTTGTCAAATCAACCAGTCCGGTATAGGGATAATAACCCTTAAAGGTTACTTCACTACCGTCGATAGGGTAATACATCTTCTGGCTCTCCGATTCAGGATTAAATTGGACACTGCCCGACCCTGCGGAAGCAGCCTTATACTGCCGGTTAGTGTAAACGGGCGTTGCTGGGGTTGATGTACTCAACATGGTTATCCCTATCAGGTCGTCGGCTTCCCAGTCCGTGTTGGCAGCGCGGGTTTTCGACTCGACGTCCGTGGAAAGGGCGGCACCTGCCGAAATGATCACGGCGTCTTTTTCATCGGTGGACGACGAATTGAAATCTTCGGTGTTGCAGCCCGTTACCAATACGGCCAACAGCGCTCCGCCCAAGAGTGATTTATATATGTTTGAAAATGATTTACGTCTCATATCTGATCAAAATTTATTAGTTGCTCGGTTTTCTTAATGTAATTCAACATCGATAGGATCTTCATAATTCCAGTCCACAATTGAAGCGGACAATACAACGCCGGTCTTGTTCAGCGTCAGGTTCAGCATATTGTGTGCACCTGCGGCAAAGAGTTTATCTGCCGGCAGCTTGACTTCGAACTCTGCGTCGCCAAGTTTCACCGTTACCATCACGGTATTGCCGGTGATGGTTTGCGGCATTACAAACGCTTCGTAGCTGGATACTACTGTTTTACCCTCCACCGTATATACCTGCGCCAATTTCACCGGAGTGAAGGCGGCGGTAACATTCCCTGTGGGAGTGGCCGTACCGTTGATTACATTTACCGTACCCGACAGTTTGAAGTTATTCATCTCTACCACGCTCGGTCTGATTTCATCCGATGTGAATCCTTCCCCTGCGATCAGGTTGATGGATACCTTGCTCAATACGTGTTTGAATTCGAAATCCACGTTCCCGTCGGCCTTGATTTGTGCAGGAGCTGCTACCATAATATCATCGGCATGCGCGTTGGTAGTTCCTGTGCTCTTGCATGTCCAGTTGAAAGTGCTTGCACCTTTAGCGAGAGCAGAAGCAGTAGCGGGATAAACAGCCGTGATCAAATCACCTGTTTTGAAATCATCCCTGTACCAAGGGGTTCCCGTCGGACTAAGCGTACCGTGAGCCGGCCCGCCCTCGTATTTATAAATATTGTTATTGTCCTCCACGGAATTTCTGCCGGAAGCCAGCTTGTAGAATTTGATCTCATCGTTATTCTCAAATCCGGCCGATGCCTTGTTAGCTACCGTAAAGAACAGCCCGTTGAATTCCAGTGGCGGCAGTTCTGTCCAGCCCGTTATTTCCACGCTTATGCTCAGGCCTGTCTTTTCGATGGTGATGATCAGGTTGGTCACTTTGCCCGCTTCATATTCAATAGCGGCTGGAGTGGTGTTTTTAACCGTGTAAGTGCGGCCATCGATCTCCACTTTTACAAGATCCTGCCCTAAAGCAATGGTTTGCGGTTGCAGATAGGATGAGGTGTTCGGGGCATCGAGAGAGATGGGCCCTTTGTTGGTGCCGGGTACATATACCCCCTTATCCAGCCGTCCGCCGATAGTATAGCCGGGTAACGTGATCTTGGCGCCCGACAGTTTACTTTCGTCGTAGGTAGCAGAGCGGAGCATCACGTTCACTTTCGCCACCTGATGCGCCAGCTTGAAGTTAAGGGCGGTATTGTTGGTGCCTCCCTTGTTTTCGATGGGAACGGCGGTAATGTAGTCGGGCGATTGATTGTTACCCGCAGCCGGGTTGATGGCGGGACGGGTGATGGACCCGTAGATACGACCGTCAGCAGGGATATCTTCCCAGTAGAGCGGCGCCGAAGGTCCTTCATACCTCCAGGTGTCACCGGCTTTGTCGTATATGAATTTACCCGGCAGTAATGTACGATTGGTATTATCCCCGGTAAAGAGGAACAGCTCATCGTTGTCTGCCAGATCACCGCTATTTTTTCCCAGATCCGCCGAACCGACGCGGATTTCTTTAAATTCGATGGTCTCTTCGATCCACGGTTTGATCACGGCGCTCATCTCCACTTTCGCCTTGCTGGCATCGAGGATCAATGTATAAGCGTACCCTTTTTTATACTCGAAACCGGTTGTTCCCTCCGCTTTCACTTCATAAAGGCGGCCGTTGAGGGTCACGGTGAGTATGTTTTTTCCGTTCCCGATGGTTTGGGGCGGGAAGATCGCTACCCCTTTTTCAGGAATTATGTTCGTGCGGGTAGTACCCGGAACAAATTCACCCTTGTTGTTATAAGAGCCCGAATTCAGGTAGTTGGGAAGTGTGACCGCAGCCTTGTTCAGATCGGCTGTGGTAAAGGTTCCGTCGGAAGATTGCAACACGACGGTTACTTTCGATCCCACATGTTCCAGCTCGAGATTTACACCGGTATAGGGCGTTACCTCCACATCTTTCGATACAAGGATATCGTCCATCTGGGTGTTGTTCAATGCTTTATTTAAAATGGTAGCGCCACGGAATACCGCCGGGTTGCCGGTAATACTTTCCCAATATATGGGTGATCCGGGAGTCCATTTGTTGTTGCCTTCGTAGGTAAATGGGTTGAGGAGCCCAAATTCGGGGTCGGAACCCTCTTTCAGGAAGAGATCGAGTTTATGGCCGGCCTCAAATCCTTCGGTAACTCCCAATCCGGTAACCACGCGGATCACGTCGAAGTGTCGTGTGGGGCCTTCGATCCACGGCTCGATGGTCGCGCTGATCTCAGCCGGCGATTTCAAGCGGATATTGAAGGTGTGCACATATCCTGCTTTCAGTTCGAGATCGTTGCTTAAAGCAGCCCTGTATTTTCCTCCATCGGTGGTTGTTATTTCAAATTCCACGCCTTCGCCCGCGAGCCTTGGCAGTACAATAGCTTCTCCCCTGGCATTGAGGACGGGAATGGCTACGCCGGCATCGGGACGATTATTATCCACGATAAGCTTCTCGTTCAACAGGTCGTAGGCAGCCTCTGTCTTCAGCCCTTTCATCACCAATTGCGCGCCGTTGAGAATCGACATGCCGGCGTTGTCGGTAGTGAGGTTGACCACCACCTTGGCCAGGCGGTGATAGAAATGGAGTTTCACGTTGGGATCTTTGGTGGAAGTTCCCGAAAGGTGCTCCGCCGTCATCAGGTCTATATCGGCCAGTATTTTCTGGTCTTTGGTAGATACCGGGATCAACAGGTTCGGCGCCAGATCCTTTTTGTAAGGATAGTATGCCTTGAATGTTACCTCGGCGTCGTTGGTCGGGAAATAGATGATCTGCCCGGCATTGTTTGGTGAGAATTTACCGTCGCCCGGAGTGATATATCCGAAATTGCGGTAAGGGTTGATCACGTCCAATGTTTGAGGAGTGACCATGGTGACACCGATGACATCATCCTTATCCCAAACATTGTTTGTTGCCCGGGTGCTGCCCTGCAACCCGCCGGCATCGGCAGAAATACGGACAGCAACGCCATCCTCCGCGCTTGGTTGCACTACATCGTTCGTACAAGCGACAGCAAACAAGGCTGTGAGTGTACATAAAAAGATAAATTTGAAAAAAGAAGTTTTCATATATAGTTGTTTTATTTTCATTAAACAGGTTTGGCGTCTATCCACTCTTCCGGCCCTGAAATCCAGTCCTCTATAGTGGCTGTGAAGTCGGCTCCCGCACGGAGTACGATGCGGATAACCCAGGGTGTGAGCACCTCTTTGGTGTGAAACCCGTTGAGGTCGGTAGTGATCTCATAATTGAAATCCTTTTGAAATCCATCCTTATAATGAAGGATCAGTACCAGGTTTTGTGCGGTTTTACTATCTAACCCCAACAACCGGTGCGAGTTGGTATAATATCCGTCTGCATCTTTCTTATCCAGTGTGTAAGCCGCGTAACCGGCGCTTAACGCCGGGAAACGGTCTTGCTTGCCGTTCTCGATAAACGCGTTGTTCAGGTCGCGCGAAAGAGTGATGCCGTCCACAGTGGCCGTAACGGACTCCACCAACGCGCTGTTATCGCCTTCTATCTTCACTTTAAGGGTCAATGCGCGGGTCTGGATATAGGTAGGCAGATCGTAATTGATGACTCCCCAGTCGACCGCTCCGCTTCCTGCCCCGAAATCGATATAACCTCCCACAAAATCACCGGGATCGCCGGTCGCGCCATCGGCAGAACTAACGGAAACAATTGTCCCATCCTGCAATCCTATCCGGTCGCTCTCTCCTTTCAGGGAGACGGCCCTGTATTGCCCTTTGGTCAGTTCCAACAGCTTCTCCGGCCCGACTTCAGTCTTGCGCCATTCTCCGCCGGGATACATCACAGAGGTGTTTGTATTTGGAAGGAATTCGTTATTTTTCTGTTGCAATTCTACCGGAACGATAGGGGTAATAGTGTATAAGCCCGGACAGTTTTCGGTGTCGTAGTCCGACTTGATGCAAGATGCAAAAAGTAAAAACAGAGCAGCGCTTGCTATTTTACAGATATTCTTTATCATTGCTTTTCTTTCGATATATTGATATATTCCATATTATTCTTTGCTTCCGGCGTAGAGAGATCGGCTTTCTCCATATACCTTTCGGCTGCTTGCAGGTCTCCCCGTTCCAATGCTACGGCAGCGGCGTTCAGATTAGCATCGGGATTATCGGGGTAGGTACGTACGGCCGCTTCCATCAACTGATAGTACTCATCCGAGCCTTTTCCGCTAAGCAGGGCAGCATCGAACATTTCGCGCAAACTTAACTGTGAAGGGTTCTTCTTTACCATATTACGTGCCTCTTCGGCTGTGTAATCGGGCAGGAGATATTCAATTTCGTAATCGGTATGACGCAGCACGGGGAACCAGTTGCGGGTCATGTGCCGGAATGCTTCGGGCATCCGTTTCAATTCGGCCTCTTTCAGATCGGGATCGATCTCTTTCCTGGCTATTTCAAGAATACGCTCTTTCTCTTGCAGTTGGGAACTTTCGGCTAAACGGATAAACCCTTCCCAGTTCTCCGGTGTGTAAGAGGTCTTGATGACCGGTTCTGGAATTCCAAATTTCTGAATGATATAGTCCTTCAGTGCTTTTGTACGTCCCTGCGCCAGGTAAACATTGTGTTGATAAGCCCCTTCGGGCGAAGCATATCCGTGGAGTTTGATGCTTTGGATATCACTGGGTTTAAAACCCCTTAACGTGCTGTCTATCTTGGCCAGCTCTATCGTATTCCTCATATAATCGGGATAAATAACGATCTGATTGATGGGAAAGTCGATATAGGCCTGTCCTTTCAGGACGCGGCGTTTCACCACTTCCGGTTCCGGCGCACGGTAAAGGATACCCGGGAGCACCTTTGGTTGTGGCAGGTTGATGCCGGTCAGCGCGATGAACTTAATTTCTTCCGACCTGTTTCCGCACCCGCAGATATCCTGTTCAAGAACCAGTTCCGCTTTGTTCATCCATGATTCCGCCGGCAGGGAGGCGCCGTAACTGATTACTTGCACTTGTCCGTTAGTACGGCGAAATACCCGTTCGGCATCTTCCGGCAGACGGTCATTACGATCCGACACAATTTGACGTTTTCTTCCATACACATATACGGCAGGCAGCAGCGCTTGGCTATCGGCCCCGCGTACAATAGGAGTAAAAGTGATCATCCGGTTAGACTCAACCTTCAAATTTTCGGGCAGGACAAGGTCCATTTTTATGTTTAAGGTGTTGTTGTCCGACCGCTGTACAGTCAGGTTTTCCACGCGCACATTGCCGGGTGATGATTGTCCCCGCAAGGCGCCGATAGATAGCAAAAGGAGGCCTGTTATAAATATATTTCTCATTTGAACTTTAATTTTTTTAGAATACATAGACAATACTTAGAGCCGCTTTGGTAGGACCGAAATAGTGTTTGTCCCTGTCTTTCTCAAGACGTTTTCCACAGTTACCACACTGATACTTGTCGTAATTGATATAAGCATATCCTGCTCCGACATTTGCTTCGAGGTTCCACGATTTGGACAGCACCCATTGATAACCATAGGATACTCCGCCCCCTATAAATTCTCCTTCATAACGGTTGTCCCTTAATCCGGGATACATATTAAAAGGCAGCTTCACTCCCGCCATATTAAAAAGGCCGCCATGCAAATGGACTCCCAGGAATGAACCTGCAAATTTTTCACAAAACCAGAAACGGTATTCGGGTTGTATGAGCAGGTGTTTTATAAGCCTTCCTCCACCCGGTTCCCACGGATTCCAGTTAACATAAAGATCCAGCGTATTCTTGGGAGCTGTTGCGATCTCTAAACCAACATTCATTGTTGTAGTGGCATCGACTATCAAATTTGTCTTAACACCGGCCACTTGTGCATAAGTGCCGCTGAATGTACATAGTAACACAATAGCGACAATTAATTGTTTAAATTTACCCATTTTGTATCTGCAAATAAAAATTTATCTTGTTGTTGTACCTTTCGAACTATACATTGTGATTTTTTTTGTTCTGATGGAAGTGATCATCAAACTGACATCTTTTTAAAATAAAGAACATTTTATTCAAAAAATAGACATCATTATTTGAGTATCTATGCAAACAATCCTGAATTTACACGACCATTAAACCTTATGAGATTTTAAAAATAATAGACACTAAACCTATGTGGTTTCTCAATCTGCGTAGTCTGTCCGATCCATTCGTCCGCAAAACTATGACGTTTTTTTCTTATAAAATACTAAAATTCCGGAACTGTGGATTATTTCTACAATTTTCTCAAATTTCATCTGCGATTACCCTGTGATTACCATTTCACGCACAATAAGTACAAACTACCTGTCACCTGTCCGGACTTTATGAAAAGTGTGCGAAACACGGACATTATCACACCCCGCAGGCATAATTAAATTGTCCTGGTTCTTGTGTCTTGCTTCTTGGCTCTATAAATTTGACACAAGGCTTTAACCTTTCATAAAATTGGTTAATTGCTCTGTTTCGAATGCGAATAGTATTAACCCAAAAAAAACCGTGCAAAGATCGCTTTTTTGTAATAAATTGGCAAAAATTTGATACATCATAGATACAACATCGACAATAAAAAATAAATACATTTTTATACTTTATTGTATCTCAAAGTGTTAAATATTCAGGAGAAATGTATATGATACTTCTGTAAAAAGAATTTCCCAAGTAAAAACAGCTCTTTTCTTCTCTTCGATTGAGGTGGAAAAATCGGCGACAGGTACAAAAAGAATAAAAATTAAATTTTGGAATGATGTGCAATAATGCTATTTTTGTAGTCGATGCGGTAATTATTAACACCTCTTGAATGAAACATTTTTTGTTCTGTTGCTCTTTATTGTTACTTGCGGTCGGTTTAAATGCCCGGCCCGTCTCATTGGCCGAAACAAAAAAAGCAGATAGTTTACTGGCCATCGTGTCTGCGGAATTAGCAAAAGTAAATCCCGAGGGGGCGCTCAAACCGGCCACGGAAGCCCTGTCGCTGAGTAGGAGAACAGGCTATTCCAAAGGCATAGCCATCTCTTCCTTTCACATCGGACAGGCGCTTACATACCTGGGCGACTATCAAAAATCGATGAAATACCTATCGCTCTCGGAGCAGGAAAAATACAGCAAAGGCGACCCGGTGATGCTATCGGAGATAAGCAGGATAAAAGGTCAGGTATATTACCTGCTTGGTCTGGGTAAGGCGTCGTTGAACGAATTCCATAAAGCATATGCTTATACCGTTAAAATAAAGGATAAAGAAGAGAAAGACCGTTTTACCAGCCTGGCTTACGAAAATCTGGGCATAGCCTACAATATAATAAAGGATATGCCGGATTCATCGCTCTGTTACATGAAAAAAAATAAAAAATTATTAGCGACAACCGACGAAAATGATACATTTAAAAACAAGATCAACCTTTATACTCATTTCGGTGAATTTTATACTGAACGACAGCAGTATGACTCGGCCGAGTACTACTTTAATAAAGCTCAATCGCTTATACTGAAATATGATTATCCTTATTCTTCGTGGCTCTATGCCCGGTGGGGCGACCTGTATGCCCGGCAGGGTAGCAACGATTCCGCCATAGTTTATTATAGGAAAGGGCTGGAGAATGTAAAGAGAACCAACCTGAAGGGCGAATTATCGGAGATCTACAAACGGATGTCGGATATCTATTCTAAACAGGAAGAGGAGGATTCGGCAAAACTGTACCGGGAGAAATACCTGCAGTTGAATGCCGAACTGGGAAACTCCAAAAACGAGGCCGCAGAAGAAGCTGTCGCTTTACTCCTGAAAGAAGAGCAAAAACAATCGTACCGGAAAATACGCAGGTTTGCCTCCCTGACGGTTCTTCTTCTTGTAATTGTCGTCTCGGCGTCCGTTATTGGCCACCGCCGCCGGTCAATAAAAAACAGAAAGAAGATGCAGAAGAAGGAATACGAAGTGTCGGTACTGAAGCAAAAACTGAACAGCGCTTCCGAAGAGTTGCTGAAACTGGCCAAAAAAAATGACCCCGCCTTTCTCTTCCGGTTCAGGGATATCTATCCCGGGCTCATCCGTAATATCCTTGAGAAACATCCCGGCATAACCGACTCCGAGTTGTGGCTGAGCGCTTTGATATTTCTCAATCTCTCATCGAAGGAGATAGCGGAATGCATGTTCATCACCCATCGTTCGGTACAAACAAAGAAAAACAGGTTGAGAAAAAAACTGGATATTTCGGGCGATACCGATCTCCATCGGTATTTTCAAGCGCTCTCCCTGGAGAAATAGAGGAGGATTTTAGTTTGCCGCATGGGGCATCCGCTGAAATTTAGAAGGAGTAATTCCAAATTCTTTTTTAAATGTTCTCGAAAAATAGGCGAAATCGTTGAACCCGCAATCCATCGCAATCTCTCCGATAGGTTTCTGAGAAGTGGTAAGCAGTTTCTTAGCCCTGTTCAGGCGCACCATTAAGATATAATTGGTTGCATTCAATCCGGATATGGACTTGATTTTTCGATTTAACTGGGATGGGCTCACACACATTTCCGAAGCCAGTCCCTGCGGGAAGAAGTCCATGCTTTTCATTTCCCGATAAATAATGTCGGTAACCTTCTGTAAGAATTCGAAATTTGAATCATTTGTCAAGTCGGGCGATGCGTTCTGACTCTCTAAAACAACCTGGCTGTATTTTTCCCTTAATTCTTTCCTGCTTTTTAAGAGTTGATTGATTTTTACCTTAAGTTCTTCTTCAATGAAGGGTTTAGTCATATAAGCATCGGCTCCCGCTTTTATCAATTGAATCCTGTCTTCATCGGATGTTTTGGCCGTCAGCACAATAATGGGGATGTGGCTGGTCATCACTGAATTTTTTATGTGGGAGCAGAGTTTGTTGCCATCCACCAAAGGCATCATCAAGTCAGAAATGATGAGATCGGGTGTTTTTTCATCGGCAAAATCCATAGCTTGCCGGCCGTCGTGCGCCACAACAACGTTATATTCATCACGGAGGACAGTTGTCAGATAAAATATCATGTCGCGATTATCTTCCGCAATCAGGATTAAAGGTTTATTGGAGTCTTCTTTTTCATCTTCCAATTCAGAATGACTAACTTCAAAGCGGCGTGCCGCGGGAACTACTTCTTCCGAGGGTTGATTGCCTGTTGCATGGCGATGGTTTGTAATGGGGATTTCAACCGTGAAAACCGTTTCTTTAAAAGGCACGCTGCGAACATGTATTGTCCCTTCCAGGCTTTCCACAACTTGTTTTGTGAATGCAAGCCCGATCCCTACGCCCATCTGCTCCCGCTGGTCGGATTCCCCCTGATAGAAAGTCTTGAAAATATGCGGAAGGTCTTTGGCTGCTATCCCTTCGCCGTTATCCGCCACTTCAATAATGCATTTCTTCTGCTTTTTGTCTTCCCTAACCATAAGGAGTATTTTTTTGCCTTCGGTACAATGTTTTATGGAATTCGTAAGCAGGTTGTTGACAATCACTCTGATTTGTTCCCTTGAATAGTCCATTATTATTTCATCAGCACCGCTGTGGAAGAGGTAAGTGATTTTTTTTGTTTCAGCAAAATCCATATAACAACTGTGCAGGTATCTCAGATGACTCACTATGTTGCCGTTTATCCAGTTAATCCTTTTACTGGTTTGAATTTTTGAAACGGTAAGTATCTCGTTAACGAGGAACAGGAGGTTCTCGGATTGTCTTCCGATAATATCAAGGTCTATCAGGTTATGTGGCGATTTACTCTCGCTGGTATTTTTTTTCAGTTTTTCGGCTAATCCGATAATAATACTTATAGGTGTTTTAAACTCATGGGTGATGTTCGTATAAAAATCAGACTTCAATCTCGCTACTTCCACCAACGACTTGTCTTTTTGTTTTTTCAACATTGAATAGCGGTTGTAGGTCAGAAAAGTGATAATTAATAATGTGATTATTATAATAAAAGCCACAATGATGATTCTTTGCTGGTTGCTTCTGGCATCAAACACCGTTTTCATCCCCGTAAGCTGCTTATTGCTCTCCATTTTCTCATAATCGGCATAAGCATTGAACAGAATGGCTTGTGTTTCATTTCGGTTAATCAGGTTATCAAAACTGTGCGATATGATGTGATATTGCTGTGCAAGCGCCGGCTTGTTTTGTAAATAATATATATCCGATAAATCGGAATAAGCATTCTTTAAATAAAATGGCAGGTTTAACTCTTTGGCAATTTCCAACCCTTCGACAAGATACTTTTCGGCTTCGGCATATTGCGAAAGTTTTTTGTAAGTATTGCCTGCGGTAAAGCACACTTCCATCCAGTTTAATTTGTCGGATGTCTCTTTCAACGTGTTATAAGCGTTGGTTAAGAAGATGAGCGCTTCCTGATAATTATCCTGCTTTATACTAAGATTCCCAAAACAGAAAAATGTTAAGCCGAGGCCTGTCCTGGAATTTATTTCGATAAACAGATCTGCCGATTTGTTAAAATAAATTCTGGCGGAATCATACAACTCTTTCTCTTTATATGCATTACCAATTCCCATTAAGTTATCGGCCTGAATTTCCGCATCGTTTGCCTTTTTGGCATATCGGTACGATTCTCTAAAGGAGTTCAGGGCTTCGTCGGGATATTCCAACATGGAATATATCTTGCCGATCCCGTTAAGCGATACGGCCTTTTCCCTGAGTATGGAGTTGTCGGCATTTTGTAAATCTGCGGCCATTTTCCGTGCACGAAAAAAATATCTTATGGCATTATCCATCTGATAAGCGGTCAGGTAATCTATGGCTAATAAGTTTAACGCTTTTAATATTTGAAAAGAGTCGGCAAACTCTTCTGATAGTTTAAGATACTCCCGGTGATTTTGGATAGCGCTTGTGAAATGCAGATTTTTCAGGTGGAGATCTCCCAGGCTCTGGTACAGTACCAATTGATTGATCTTGTTGTTTGAGGGGAGGCTGTTTTCTAAAGCAGTTTGGAGGCGGTTGGAATCGTTTCTTATTTTTTCGACAAAGAGGTTAATCACATGAATTGAGTCCTGAAGAGAAGGACTATGGGTTCCTAAATTATTTTTCGGCCCCGGATCTTTATTGCATGAACATGCAAATGTCAGAAGGATTATAACGTACAGATTTATGTATGAGAAACGAATATTTGCTTTCATATCAATAACTTATTAAAAACAGAATTATAAACGTCGCAATTATTAGACACCCTGATTCTCACATGACCAAACAAAGATCAACGCGTGCGATTTTATAAAATGCAAATTATGAATAGTCCGCAAATATAACCTAAATATTTAAAATATTGTCCTTTTTTTGATATTTTTTTGATATTTTTTTATATTTTCCTCTTTCCGGCTAACAATGTATTTTTTAACAGGGATACAATAGTCATTGGTCCGACTCCGCCCGGTACCGGAGTAATGTAACTGCATTTAGGGGCCACTTCATCGAAAGCAACATCGCCGGTAAGCTTAAATCCCGATTTGGTCTTGTCGCTCGGAACGCGGGTCGTCCCCACATCGATAACAACCGCACCTTCTTTTACCATATCGGCTTTTAAAAATTCGGGAACACCCAACGCCGCGATGATAATGTCTGCCTGGAGACATATTTCCCTGATGTTTCTCGTGCGGCTATGGCATACGGTCACCGTACAGTCGCCGGGGTATCCTTTTTGCATCATTAACAAGGCGGCGGGTTTACCCACGATATTGCTTCTGCCCAAGATGACACAATGCTTTCCTGCGGTTTCAATCTTGTATCGTTTAAGGAGTTCTGTTATTCCCGACGGTGTAGCCGAAAGGAAGCAGGGGAGCCCGATGGCCATCCGCCCTACGTTTACGGGGTGAAATCCGTCCACATCTTTGCGATAATCGATGGCCTCCGTGATCTTCTCTTCCGAGATATGTTTGGGTAACGGCAGTTGGACGATAAATCCGTCCACATCGGCATCGTTATTGAGCTTATCCACACAAGCGAGCAGCTCTTCTTCGGTTACATCGTCTTCGTAACGGATCAGGGTCGATTTAAATCCCACTTCTTCACAAGCACGGACCTTGCTGGCTACATAAGTTTCGCTCCCCCCGTCGTGTCCAACAAGCACTGCTGCCAGATGGGGCGTTTTACCGCCATCAGCCTTGATTTGCGCCACCTCTCCGGCTATTTCTTTTTTGATTTGTGCCGCTACGGCTTTTCCATCGATTAATTGCATATATCCTCCGTTTCTTATCTTCTTCTCATATTCCTCATCATCGCCTTGCCGCCGCCTGTTGTCATTGCATGCATCATTTTCCGGGTCTGGTCGAATTGCTTGAGAAGGTTGTTCACCTCCTGCACGTTGGTCCCGCTTCCTTTAGCTATGCGTGCCCTGCGGCTTCCGTTCAGGATTTCGGGATTGGTCCTTTCTTTAGGAGTCATGGAGCGGATAATGGCTTCGATGTTTTTGAAAGCATCATCGTCAATATCCAGGTCCTTTATTTGTTTTCCCACACCGGGGATCATCGAAGCCAAATCTTTCAGGTTACCCATCTTTTTGATTTGTTGGATCTGGGCGATGAAATCGTTGAAGTCGAACTGGTTTTTAGCGATTTTCTTTTGTAACCGGCGGGCTTCTTCTTCGTCGTATTGCTCTTGTGCCTTTTCAACCAACGAAACAATATCGCCCATACCGAGAATCCGGTCGGCCATACGTCCCGGATGGAAAATGTCAATGGCATCCAGCTTTTCACCTGTTCCCACAAACTTTATCGGCTTATTCACCACCGAGCGGATAGATAGGGCGGCACCTCCACGGGTATCTCCATCGAGTTTGGTAAGGACAACCCCGTTGAAGTTTAGCCGATCATTGAACTCTTTTGCCGTATTCACCGCATCCTGGCCGGTCATGGCATCTACCACGAAAAGTATTTCCTGTGGATTAACCGCGTCTTTGATGGCGGTAATCTCAGTCATCATCATCTCATCGATAGCCAGGCGTCCGGCGGTATCTATAATTACCAGGTCTTTTCCGTGTTGTTTGGCATACAGAACGGCATTTTGAGCAATCTTAACCGGATTTTTATTCTCTTCTTCGGAATAGACCGGTACGCCAATCTGTTCTCCCAATATCTTCAGCTGCTGAATGGCAGCCGGGCGATATACGTCGCCGGCGACCAAAAGCGGATTTTTCCCGCGTTTCGATTTCAACATATTGGCCAACTTACCCGAGAATGTGGTCTTTCCCGAACCTTGCAGGCCCGACATCAAAATAATGGCCGGATTACCTTTGATATTGATGTCGGTAGCGGTTTCACCCATTAAAACGGCTAATTCATCGTGAACAATCTTCACCATCAACTGATGCGGCTTCACGGCTGTAAGCACGTCCTGGCCGAGCGCTTTTTGCCGGACGTTTTCGGTAAATTCTTTGGCGGTCTTGTAGTTTACGTCGGCATCAAGCAGTGCGCGACGAACATCTTTCAGCGTTTCGGCAACATTAATTTCGGTGATTTTTCCTTCACCTTTCAGTATCTTGAACGACCTTTCCAGCCTGTCACTTAAATTTTCGAACATAACAAATTTTTATATTGGGGTACAAAGATAAATAAAAAATATCAAAAGAAGCAACGGTCGTTTTTAGCCGGATACAAACAGGACATTTTATGTCGAAAAACATAATTGTATTAAAAACAGGCAGATTTGCTTGGAAATTCTATTTTCTCTTATTAACTTGTCGAATTAATTCTTAGAGACTGTTTAAATATGAAAACGAATCATTTACTCTTATTTCTGATGCTGTTGTTTTTATTTTCCTGTGAAGGCGAAAAAATTGATTTTTCAATCATAAACAGAAGTATCAGGGTAAAAGCCCGTATTGATGGTGTGAAGACACGGGTTGCAAACGATACATGGTCGGAGGGAGATGTCATTGGAATTTATATGATAACGGCAGGAGAAGGGCTTTCTGCGGAATCTGTACTGGCAAAAAATGCGAAATACGTGACGGAAGGCGATGGCGCTTTTAACCCGGTCGCTGTTGCTCACGATGTTAAGTTCCCGATAGACGGGGCAGGTGTGGATTTTATTGCCTATTATCCTCACGGAACCGTCAGTGCCGCTTTTGAATATTCTGTTGATGTGACTGACCAGGCTGACCAGACGGCAATTGACCTGTTGTATTCAAATAATGCTACAGGTTTGAATAAAAATTCAACATTTGTCGATCTCGACTTCTCTCACCAGTTATCAAAGATAATAGTTCATCTTGGGACAATTGACGGATCGGCACTGAAGGATGTCGCGGTCACGATAAAAGGTGTCGATACCAAAGGAAAATTTTCTCTGGCGGATAAGTCGCAAACAACTTCCGGAAAAGGAAATATCGAGATGAAAATGAGTGGCGACGGAGCATCTGCCGAAGCCATTGTTTTACCTGCCGGGAGCCTTACGGACGCAACACTGGAAATTATTAACGGAGAATACAGTTATGTGTATGATCTGAATAGCGCAGTGAACATCACAAAATTTGAATCGGGGTACAAGTACATATATACTATTGTGTTAGATACAAGATCGCCGCTCAGCGCAACGACAAGCATTTCCGGTTGGCTGGATGGCCCCGGTGAAATGGCGACCGTGGTGAAAGATTCCAAGATTTACCGGCCCGTTGGAGGCGGAACCCCGGAAAATCCGTACACCGTTGAGGATGCCCGAAATTTATCACCAATAAATGGCGCTTGGGTAAAAGGATATATTGTGGGATATTACAGTGGTACTACTGTAGGCTCTTTTTCCAACGACCTTGCAGATAATGGTCAAATTAAAGTTACCTCTCTTGCCTTGGCCGAATCGCCCGTTGAAACGAGTGGTTCAAAAACATTTCCCGTATCTCTTCCTACGGGAGAAATCAGAGAAAACCTGAACCTGAAAACACACCCGGAAAACTTAGGCAAGGAAGTGAAACTAAAAGGGAATATCGGCCCTTATTACGGATCGATAGGGATGCAGAATGTTACTGCTTACGAATTTATTCTTGCCGGTCGTTAAGAGACTGTTTAAATTTGTTTTGCTATTCAAGTTTCGCGCATTTATGAGTAGTTGATGCATGCGAAAGTGAGAAGTTTAAACAGTCTCTAAACAAAAATAGATTTTTGGCTGTTTTATCCGGTAAAAGACAAAATGGGTAAGACAGCTTGCAAAGACGACGATTTCAAAGATGCCAAAGAGCCGAAATACGAATGTAAGAAATGCGGCGCAAAAGTAAAAAAGGAAAAACAAGCGTGTAAGCCTAAGAAGGTTTAATAGTGTTTTTCGTCGATTAAATTGTCCGATATGTCGATTTTGGGCATTCGTATCCTGTAATATGATTTTTAATAGCTAAATTTGGCCAAATTTGGACTTACTAATGAACAAAAATACCAAAATTACAGTATTTACAGTTATAGGCCTGTTGATTTTGGGAATGGCCTTTTTCCCAAAAATAAAATCGATGTTTTCTCAGGATAATCAGCAAACGCAAACTCAGCGCCCACCAGGAAGAGGTGGCGGAGGAGCCGGAAGGCAACCGTTGAGCGTGACCGCTATGGTTTTGCAGCCGCAAACTTTGCGCAGCGACCTCTACATTGCCCGGGGTATTTTATTGCCTGAGGAAGAAGTTGACCTCATTTTTGAAACATCCGGCAAGATCACCCACATTTATTTTCAGGAAGGATCTTTCGTTAATCAGGGAGAACTGCTTGCCAAGGTAAACGATGCGCCTTTACAAGCTGAATTAAGAAAACTTCAGACCCAACTTCCCCTGGCACAGGATCGGGTTTACAGGCAGGGAACGCTGCTGGAGAAAGATGCTGTGAGCCAGGAAACATATCAAACGGTAACCACCGAGCTGGAAAAGTTGAAAGCCGATATCGACCTGGTAAAGTCGAGAATTGCACAAACCGAATTGAGAGCGCCATTCAGCGGTGTTATCGGTTTACGGCAGGTTAGTGTGGGAGCGTATGCCTCACCTGCCGTGATCGTTTCGAGGCTGACGAAAATTTCGTCTTTGAAATTGGAATTCTCCATGAACGAAAATCAGGTCAGGCAGATACCGCCCGGCGCGGAAATATCGTTTACGGTAGCCAACGACTTAGATACATACAAGGCTGTGGTTTATGCCGTGGAATCGCAATTGGATCCCAAGACGCTGACATTGAAAGCCCGCGCGCGATATGCAAATCCCGGAGGAAAACTAAAACCGGGCATCTCTGCATCCATTCAGACCTTAATAAGAGAAATCCCCGATGCCATTGTTATTCCCAGTATTTCGAGCATTTCCGAAATGGGCAGGGATATCGCATACGTTTACAAAAACGGGGTAGCCCGGGAAGTGGAGATAACCAAGGGCTATAGGACCTCCTCCTCGGTGCAGGTGCTTTCCGGGCTTTCCGCAGGAGATACTTTGCTCACAACCGGTGTGATGCAGTTGAGAGAAGGGTTGCCGGTAAAAATTTCAGAAATAGAATGATGGTATGACGTTATCCGAGCTAAGTATAAATCGTCCGGTATTGGCTACGGTATTGGTGCTGGTTATTGTTATCTTCGGGGTAATCGGATATACCAGCCTTGCCGTGCGTGAGTACCCCAACGTGGACAATCCCGTCATCACGGTTGCAGTGGGATATCCGGGCGCTAATGCCGAGGTGATCGAAAATCAGATTACCGAGCCGCTTGAACAAAATATCAACGGTATCCCCGGAATCCGTTCGCTGATGAGCCAAAGCAGCCAGGGAAGTTCGAGAATAACGGTTGAGTTTGAATTGAGCGTTGACATGGAAACGGCCGCCAACGATGTTCGCGACAAGGTTTCCAGGGCAATGCGGTATCTTCCGCGCGATGCTGACCCGCCGACAGTGGCAAAAGCTGACGCCGATGCCGACCCGATTATGCAGGTAACGGTGGAGAGCCCCATGCGTTCTTTGTTGCAACTGTCTGAGATTGCTGATCTTACGGTGAAAGAGCGTTTGCAGACGATCTCTAACGTGAGCGCGGTGGAGATTTGGGGCGAAAACCGGTATTCGATGCGTTTGTGGCTCGATCCGGTAAGGATGGCATCCTACAATATCACTCCAATGGACGTAAAGAGCGCCCTGGATAGGGAAAATATTGAATTGCCGGCCGGAAGTATCGAAGGCGATCATATTGAGCAATCTATCCGCACTATGGGATTGATGCAGACCCCCGAAGAGTTTAATAATATGGTTATCATCGAGGACGATTACCGTATCGTGAGGTTTAGCGACATTGGAACGGCCGAACTTGATACGGAAAACCGGAAAAATATTCTCAGGCGTAACGGTATTCCAATGGTCAGCTGTGTCATCATTCCGCAGCCCGGGGCCAATCAGATTGTGATTGCCAACGAGGCGGCCTTGAGAATAGAGCAGATGCGCAAAGACCTGCCCGAAGATGTTAAACTCGATATCGCTTTCGATAATACGCGTTTTATACGCGCCTCTATCTCTGAAGTACAAACTACGGTTCTGGTCGCCTTTGTACTGGTGGTCCTGGTTATTTTCCTGTTCTTGAGGAACACCCGCGTGACGCTTATCCCTACATTGGTCATCCCCATCTCGCTTATCGGAACATTCTTTGTCATGTATCTGGCCGGATTTTCCATCAACGTGCTCTCCATGCTTGCGGTAGTGCTTTCGGTGGGCCTGGTGGTGGACGATGCCATTGTGGTGGTCGAAAACATTTATTTTAAAGTGGAGCGGGGGATGTCTCCCAAGGAGGCAGCCGTGGAAGGGTCTAAGGAGATATTTTTCGCCGTCATATCTACGACCATTACGCTGGTTGCCATATTTTTCCCGATTATCTTCCTCGAAGGAATGACGGGCAGGCTATTCCGGGAATTCAGTATCGTGATCTCGGGCGCGGTGATTATTTCGTCTTTTGTAGCGTTATCCTTTGTCCCGATGCTCTCGTCAAAACTGCTGAAAAAGAAAGAGAAGCACGATAAGATCTATGAAAAAACGGAGAAGTTCTTCCAGGCGATGAATGCCTTTTACAATAAATCACTGAAGTTGTTCCTTCACCGCAGGTGGCTGATTTATCCGATTACGGGAGCCGCTTTGGTGCTTATTGTAGTTTTATGGAATGTCATTCCAGCCGAGATGGCACCGTTGGAGGATCGTTCGCAGGTTATGATCAGGACTTCTACACCCGAAGGGGCGACTTATGAATTTACAAGGGATTATACCGAAAATATTTCGAGGATTGCCGATTCTGTTGCATGGGAGCGCGAATCGAACATCACCATGATCAGGGGGAGTTTCGGAATGGTCCGGATGGTTTTGCCGGATATAAAAAAACGGGAAAGAAGCCAGATGGAGATAGCCGATGCTTTATCGGTGGCGGTTCGAAACCAGACGGCGGCACGTGCATTTGTGCAACAGCAGTCCACTTTCGGCGGACGCCGTGGGGGAATGCCTATCCAGTATATCCTGCAAGCGCCCAATATCGAAAAACTTCAGGAGTTTATCCCGCCGTTTATGGAAAAAGTGAATCAAAGCCCTTACTTTCAGATGGCAGACGTAAACCTGAAGTTCACCAAGCCCGAAACCCGGGTCGTGATCGACAGGGATAAGGCTGCCTTGCTGGGCATAAGCACCCGCGATATCGGGCAAACGCTGCAATATGCATTGAGCGGCCAGCGCATGGGGTATTTTTACATGAACGGAAAACAATACCAGGTGCTGGGCGAAATAAACCGCCAACAACGGAATACGCCGCTCGACCTGAAGACGATTTACCTGAAAAACTCTTCGGGACAGATGATACAGATGGACAATTTAGTAAAACTGGAAGAGACCGTTGCCCCGCCGCAGCTATACCGGTACAACCGATTTAACTCCGCAACCGTTTCTGCCGGATTGGCGCAAGGTTATTCGCTGGGCGAGGGATTGGAAGAGATGGACAGGATTGCGTCGGAAGTGCTCGACGATACTTTCAGGACGGCTTTGGAAGGTGAATCGAGAAACTTTCGCGAAAGTTCATCCAGTTTGCTTTTCGCTTTCGGGTTGGCCATCGTACTTATTTTCCTGGTATTGGCAGCGCAGTTCGAGAGTTTCAAAGACCCCTTCGTGATAATGCTTACCGTTCCTTTAGCGGTTTTCGGTGCATTGCTCTTTATGTGGTTGTTCGGCGTTACGATGAATATTTACAGTCAAATCGGGATCATTATGTTGATCGGGTTGGTTGCCAAGAACGGAATTCTTATCGTTGAGTTTGCCAACCAACGCCAGTCAGCGGGAATGAGCAAGCACGAAGCTGTAATGGGCGCATCTATCCAGCGGTTGCGGCCTATTTTAATGACAAGCATCTCCACAATTCTCGGATTGCTTCCGCTTGCATTGGCAACCGGAGAAGGGGCCAACGGGCGTATCGCAATGGGTATTGCCGTAGTGGGGGGAATGCTCATCTCCACACTGTTGACGTTGTTTGTTGTTCCGGCAATGTATATGTATTTATCCACCAGTAGAAAATCGGAAACATGTTTAGATTAAAGAGATCCGCTTTTACGGCTATTGTGCTTTTATTGCCTTTCTTATCGAATGCTCAATCAGTTATCGATTTGAATGAAGTGATACGTGTTGGTTTAGAGAACAACTACGATCTGAAAATCAGCAGGAACGAACAACAGATTTCCGACAATAACGTAACGCCGGGCAATGCCGGATTCCTCCCTTCCGTAGGCCTGAATTCAGGTTATAGCGTCCGCCAAAACAATTCCGATCAATTTCCGGCCGATGGCAGCGAAACCGTCTCGACAAGAAATTCCGGAACGCAAACCCTCGATGCCGGATTAAACCTGAATTGGACGATCTTTGAAGGATTCAAGGTTCAAACAAACTATAAACGCCTGCAGGAGCTGAGATCGGTTGGCGAACTGAATACACGGCTGGCTGTGGAAAACTTTATTGCCGATATTTCGGCAGAATACTACAACTACGTCCGGCAAACGTTACAAATGCGGAATTTACGCCAGGCAGTGAATCTTTCGCGGGAGCGGTTGCGGATTGTTGAAGCGCGTTATCAGATAGGTTCGCTCTCCCGACTCGACTTGCAACAGGCACGCGTGGACTTCAATACGGACAGTTCGCAACTGATCCAACAATACGAAGTTTTGCACAGTTCACGCATCCGGTTGAATGAAATGATGGGGACGGATAATGTTGAACAACAATTTATGGCTGCCGATACAACCATCTCGTTTAACCCGATGCTGTCGAAATCCGAGCTTTTCGACAACATGATGAAAGTAAATGCCGTGCTGCTTTTAACCGAAAAGAACAAGCTCCTGAGCGAGCTCGATTTAAAGACACTGCAAAGCCGGAATTATCCTTACCTGCGGTTGAATGGCGGATACGGATTTACACATTTTGATTACAATAAAGGGAGCCTTAGCAAGCAGCGGAACTGGGGCCCAAGTGTAGGGGTTACATTGGGCTTCGACATCTTCGACGGGTTTAACAGAAGCCGTGAGCAGAAAAATGCGCGGATAAGGGTCGATAGCCGGGAACTTCTGGTTGAACGGCAGAAGCTCATGCTGCAAAGCGATTTTGCGAATATGTGGCTCGCTTATCAAAACAATATCCTGCTGACCAACCTCGAAAAAGAGAGTTTGGAAAATGCGCAGATCAACTATGAAATTGCTATGGACAGGTATAAACTGGGTGACTTATCAGGGATCCTGTTGCGTGAGGCGCAGGTAGGCCTTCTCCAGGCCGAGCAACGGTTACTCACAGCGCAGTACAACACTAAGCTTTACGAAATTTCGCTGTTGCAGATCAGTGGGAAGATAGTGGGGGGTTAAAAGCCGCTCATTGTCGCGTGCATCGCTTTGGCAGCCTTTCTGCCGTCGCCCATGGCAAGAATAACCGTCGCACCGCCGCGAACGATATCGCCGCCGGCAAAAATGGCTTTATCGGCCGTTTGCATGGTATCGGCATTTACCACAACCGTTCCCCACGATGTGATTTCCAATCCCGAAAAAGTGGATGGTATCAGTGGGTTTGGCGATACGCCTACGCTCACAATCACTTCGTCCACATCTATACTTATCGTATCGCCTTCAATGGCAACGGGTTTTCTCCTCCCTGAGGAATCGGGCTCGCCAAGCTTCATCCGCTGCAACACCATCCGCTGTACACGGCCGCGCTCGTCACCTTCGTAGCGAATGGGATTGTGCAGGGTCAAGAACTCTATTCCTTCTTCTTTGGCATGCTTCACCTCCTCAACACGTGCCGGCATCTCTTCTTCCGAACGGCGATAGACAATCATTGCTTTTTCAGCGCCTAACCGGCGGGCTGTCCGTACGGCGTCCATCGCTGTGTTGCCTCCGCCGATGACGGCTACTTTTTTCCCCATTTGCACGGGTGTATCGCTTTCGGGATCGGCAGCTTGCATCAGGTTTACCCGCGTGAGGTATTCGTTACACGACATCACCCCGATGAGATTTTCGCCCGGGATGTTCATGAAATTTGGTAATCCTGCACCGCTTCCGATGAAAATACCCTGATAGCCGTCGGTTTTCAAATCTTCCTGCGAAATGGTCTTTCCTATGATGCAATTGGTGATGAACTTGACACCCATTTGTTTCAGTACGTCTATTTCTATGTCCACGATGTCATTGGGCAAACGAAATTCCGGAATCCCGTACCGGAGAACGCCTCCCAGTTCATGCAGCGCTTCAAAGACCGTAACATCGTAACCCCGTTTGATCATGTCGCCGGCAAAAGCAAGCCCTGCCGGGCCGGAGCCCACTACGGCAATCTTAATTCCATTGGAAGCCGCAATTTCGGGAATGGAGATGTTTCCGCTTTCGCGTTCGAAATCAGCGGCAAATCGTTCCAGATAGCCGATAGCTACAGGGTTCTTACCCAATTTCTGCGTGTAAAAACATTGGCTCTCACACTGCCTTTCCTGCGGGCAAACTCTACCGCAAACGGCAGGTAGGGCACTGGTTTCCTTCAACGCTTTTGCCGCTTCAAGAAATTCTCCGCGCTCGATATTCTTGATGAACTTGGGGATGTTTATTTCAACCGGGCAACCTGTAATGCAGGTGGGATTGACGCAATCCAGGCAACGTTGCGCTTCTGCCTGCGCTTGCTCCGGAGTAAGTCCCATATTGACTTCGTCGTAAGTGCGGCTTCTGATTTTCGCATCAACTTCCGGCATTTTTACGCGGATGCGATCGGTTCTCTCTTTGTTTTTTATCGTTTTACGCAATTCTTCACGCCACAACTGCGCCCTTTCCGCTTGCAAATATTCTTGTGTTGGCATTTGTCTTTACTCTTTACTCTTTTGTCTTTGCTCAATTATACGCCCTCAACCGCATCAGCATTTCATCGAAATCCACCTGATGGGCATCAAACTCCGGTCCGTCAACACAGACGAATTTGGTGACTCCCCCAACCGTAACACGGCATGCACCACACATTCCGGTGCCGTCAACCATAATTGTGTTAAGCGATGCAACGGTAGGCACATTGTACTTTTTCGTCAGTTCCGATACGAATTTCATCATGATTGCCGGACCGATGGTCACGCACAGATTCACCGGCTCGCGCTGGATGACCTGCTCCACTCCGGCAGTGATCAATCCTTTTTGTCCGTAAGAACCGTCGTCGGTCATAACGATTACTTCGTCCGAAAATTTTCGAACCTGATCTTCAAGGATAATCAAGTCTTTGTTTCTGGCAGCAAGGACGGTAATTACTTTGTTGCCCGCATTTTTCATGGCCTCAATTATCGGAAGCATAGGGGCAACACCCACACCGCCACCGGCGCAAAGGACAGTGCCGAAATTTTCGATGTGTGTTGCTTTTCCCAACGGGCCAACCAGATCGGTAATGTAATCTCCCGGCTCCAATTGGCACACCTTTTCCGATGATTTTCCAACTCGCTGGATTACAAGGGTTATAGTGCCTTTTATGGGGTCTGACGATGCGATAGTGTAAGGCACCCTTTCCCCCTTTTTACCCACCCTGACCATCACAAAGTGGCCTGCTTTACGGCTTTTGGCAATCAACGGCGCTTCAATTTCGAACTTGACCACTTTATCGGAAAAATTCTCCTTCGATATAATTTTGTTCATTTGACCAGACAATTTTCTCACAAAAATAGAGATTTTAATTCAAAAAACGATGGATAATACCTCTATTTGTGATTTGAAGGTTGCCAACAGATATTATTTACTCGTATCCAGGCAAGTAATTTGTCGTACAGTTCCAAAAAAATTTGTTCATATTAAACCAATTTATTAACTTTGTGTCTGATTCATATCATTCAATTATGGGCTTGACCGGTTTTGACAGCGGGCAGAAGTGGTTTGTAAGCATGCAGTGCGTTGTGGATTAGCACTTTAATATCAATCTTCAAAGCTATAACTGGCAATAATAACAATTACGCTCTTGCTGCGTAACCGAAGTACAGTAGGTTAATCGCTTAATCCCAGCCAAGGTGTTGGGACAAGACATCACCCGGAAGCTGTGGCTTCGAAGCGTGCCGATAAGGTGGTGCAGGCAAATCGGAGATAGGATAGGGGAAGCTTTGGCTCCTTTCCGAAAAATAAAAAGCTAAGGATTGAGTTTGGTGGTTTCAGTCGCGCTCTCTCCCTACAATTAAAATGAGACTAAGCATGTAGAAAGCGAATTAATTCCTCGTTTGGACGAGGGTTCGAATCCCTCCAGGTCCACAGATAAATCTTCTTAATTGTCTATCAAATGTTTTACAGGCATTTATAGACAATTATTTTTTTACTATTTTACATTTACACGAATCCGACCAATCAAATTTCGTAATATAGCATAACATACTGAATAACAGTTCTTATATGACAAATATAAAGTGTAAGCTCATTGTGGCGGAATTTAGACATTACCTCTCATTTTTACAGAAAATAATGATGACATAAAACTTTAAAAAACGGATAGTTATCAAAATATGAGTATATTTGTATGTAAAACCTGTTAATTTTACAACTATGGGTAGAAACAGAAAATCCGTATCGAGAGATTTGATACTGAATGCAGCGTTCGTTTTATATTCCACGCGAACATACGATCAGGTTCGTTTCGATGATTTTGAAAATATAACTAAACTTTCAAGAGGAGCTATTTTGTATCATTTTAAGAATAAAGAGCTTATTTTTAAAACCATGTGCGATAAATTTCTTTTGGAAGAATCCTCGATGTTTATCAAGCTTGAAATGTACGAGAAGGATACTAAACTCTATGACTACATTAAACAGTATATTAAAACATTGGAAGCTTTTAAAAAACAGGCAAATGAACTTGGTGTGAAGAACCTCAATAAAGCAATGATCAATATTACTTTGCAAGCAATGTTTTATTACCCGGATTTTGCTGAAAAAGGCCATCAATGGCAACTTGATCAGATAAATCAATGGAAAAAGACATTAACAAGTGCGGTTTTAAGGGGTGAAATCCGGGATGATATAGATATAGATGTCATTTCCGAATTATTTGAGGATGTGTATTGTGGACTGGCATATTCTTCCTTACCGCTTAAAGACGGCATCAACTTAAAAAAACTTGAAACTGAATTTTATTTTATTTATGATAATATAAAAAAATAATTGGAACTTTTTAGAAAATAATATAACCTTGGCAGTTTATACCGTTGGAAATATATTATTTTCTATTTTATGCAATACTATATCGATCTTCAGAACAATAAAAAGAGTGGGGACGGATCAATCCTCTCTAAAATCGCTGAATTCCAGAATCAATTGAAAATTCATGAAAGGGGTAATTTTAATATTTTAAAAAAATCGCCTCTCACTTCTGCTTGTAACCGTGAGGTAACATATTATGACCGTCATTCACGAAAAGAAAAACGAACTATTATGTTCGGCTCAAACAATTACTTGGGCATAGTTGTGAATGAAGATGCAATCAAAGTGGCAAATGAGGCTACACAGCAATATGGTATCGGTTCTGGAGGAGCCCCCTTATTAAGTGGGACTACCTTATTGCAAAATAAACTTGAAGCTGCTATTGCTCGAATAAAAGGATTTGATGACGCTATAGTTTTTTCTTCCGGATTTGCTGCAAACCTTGGGGTATTGGTCGGATTATTGAATCCGGAAAATATTATCATACATGATAAACTTAATCATGCCAGTTTGATTGACGGGTCTATTATGTCAATTGACCAATAGATTGTATAAAGAAGATTCCTTAGTTATTTTATAACGAAAAATTTATCATAAATTCAAAAGGCTCATTTCTTTTCTGTGATATCAAAGTTGTTGAAAGTTCTTTTGGAATAATTAGCATGTCAACTACTCCGCTAACACCACCCCAGAGGCTTCTTAAATATGCTTCTGTCTTTGGAAAAGCAGGCGTACTTCCATAAAATACCCTTGTTGAGTCAATAAACCGTAAGTACCCGAGTAACTACCTCTTGATTATTTCGGAGCATTTACACCCACGGATTTTATCAGATTTTTTATTCCAGCAACCAGTGGATCTCTCTAGTAAATTGTTAGAGTATTGTTAGAGTATGACTATAGGTCCGCCAGTTTCTTCCTTTTCCCAGTAATTCGATAAGAGGTTTTTCAGGTTTTCATCATTTCTCGGCTTCTGGTAATATGGCATTTTTCCTATTACATTACATCGATGAGCCATTCACGCGGGTTCACTCCCTGCTCCTTGCATGAGGTTAACAAGAAGCAGATTATGGCCGTGTTTTCTGCTGCCTCGTGGTTGCCACAAAACATGAAGTTCTTTCGTGATTATGTTGACCATACAATTATGTTGGCATCGTAGCATAAACCCCCTTAGTAGTTAAATACGCATTGATGGCCTTCACAACATAATGATTGAATAAATTGCAACCGTCCTCTAATGAACGTAACTGCAATATGATAGAAACATTATTTCAAAACCAAATCAAAATTCAGGAGCATCTTAGTGCTCCATTATTAAAGGAAAGAGAAGGATTCATCACCCTCAAGAAGGACAAGGGTCGTTGCTTGAGATCCCTCCAGATGACTGCCGATTATCTGTTATTCGCCGTCAAGAATCTGAATCTGGGCAAAAGCAAGCCACGAATCGTCAAGCTTGAAGAAATCATAGCTTGTCGAGCTGTATGGAAGGACAAAAAATTCTGGTTCTATCCCTTAATCCCAAGGTATGGACAAATTCATGAATAATTTACGGAATAATATCTTTTTTAAAAAATATAAGAGAATAAGCAGCATTCCCCGCTTCCTTTACGTAAACTGCCGGAGCGGAATATACATCCTCACCGAGGTACAACCTCTCGGTATTGGAGGGTGCATCCAGTTCGTACTGTCCCTCTATGTAATAGTTTTCCCTGCAGCACTTGTCAACCTGTTAAGGTTGTAATAGGAGAATGTTTCTGTCTTATTGTGCTTGTCGTCAGTCTGGCTTAAAAGGTTGCTTTTTTTCATCAGAGACATGCACAAGTAGGAGGAAACTATTATTTTTCCCCTACTTAGTTAAGTATAAAAATTAATTCAAATTACATCTCTCTTTAATTATCTGAGATCTTTTTTATTATTAAAGAATTAGACATATTACAATTGGACGTTGGATAATTTGTATAATACATAGTTATCTGTAATGATTCCAGGAGAGATAAATCTATTGGGTGAGAGTCTTTACATTTTTTCAGTTGAGAAATATCTAATAATACATTGAACTCTTTACTCTTCCCTTTTTTAATTTTGATTACTTGAAAAGTATTAACAAGTCTTTCATATGGAAAACAATATTGAATATTATCTTGATCAACAATCGAGATGTCCCAAGGATGGTTAATAGAAGCTTCTCCTAGAAATTTCACAGGGTCAATTAAATTAATCCTTTTTCCTAAATTATTCTGCACAATTATCTTTATATTTATTGGAACCTGGAAATTAGTTTCCATATTAAAGTCATTTGGATTTAATTCTAATTTTATTTCTTGAGCTTTCATTATCTGCGAAAAAGAAAAAAAATAATAAAAAAAAAGCATTATTTATATTCCTCATTACCATATATTTTTTAATATTTGACGAATAGAATAAGTATTTGGTATATTTTCATCGACATACATCAACGGGCTATTGAGGCAATAACTATACCGGTTGAAATTCCGGGTGCGTATGCCACCTGTGTGGAAGGATTCCTAAGCCGTCCCCGGGCATCATAACTCAATCCCTGTTTCACGGCTACGCCGTAGAATTCCCCCTCGCTCGGCATTTCGCTGTTTGCGGAATTCCTCCTCGCTCGGCAAAGCATAAGCAAGCTTTGCTCTGCCCTCACTCGTTTGTCATTTCAAAGAACCATTATCATAAGCAATATGCGTAATACTACCCAGATAATCACGGCAAATATATAAAAAAGATTATGATAATACAGTCCAGACTGTTTATTGATGTAGATTATTTAATTTTATTTAACGAATCTGGAAATCATAAACTTATTCCTTTTGTATAAAATTTTTGAGGATAAGAAAGCGCTCAGAAAATAGACATCAAACAGACTCTTGCTAATATATCGTCTGTCCGGTTTCAATGTAATGTTACCGATACCTTATTTATTGTCGTTATATTTATAATTTACAACAAAGATGCAAAATATTTTAATCAGAGTTATAATATTTACTGAAATTCAACTAAAGATCAACTGTGCTTATATTTTTTATATAATTCTTTAAGAGGATAGAATCTAAATTGTATAATGTATCCGGTCGTCAACCCAAATCAGGAAAATACAAAAAATAAATCCAACTAATTGAATATAAATTGGTCGGATTTTAAGCGGTACACCCGGAGGGAGTAAATTCGAACTCTTTCTTGGAAGATTTGAAACGAATTAACCAATTAAAAGACAGTCCATACCAGTATGATTTAGAAGAAAATCAACCCAAAGGGAAACAACCTCAAATCACGACAAAAGTAGTAAAATTAAAAAGGTGAGAATAAAATTATAGTACGAACGAAGATTTCACGTAAAATGATTCACAAAATATTTGCAGGTTATAATTTTATAACCTATATTTGTGGTGTAAAATATAATAGTTATGCCAACGCTTTTAATATTATTCGGATTAAGATTCTATTTCTACACACGTGATCATGAGTCTATTCATATTCACGTAAAGAGTAGCGATGGAGAGGCAAAATTTGAAATTGAAGAGGATCTCCGGTTAGTATATAATAATGGACTGAAACTAAAAGATGTGAAACTTGCCGAAAGTATTCTCGAAGAGAACAAGGAGAATTTTATTAAGGAATGGAAAAGGGTTTTCGGGGAATAATCCCTGGAAATCCGGATTAAAACAAGTATTGCTATGAAAGTTAAAAAATTATGGTTTGACGGTGAAAAAATTTTCATCCTTACTGATGACGGAAGAGAACTGTGGCAATCGTTGTTATGGTACCCGCGGTTGCTGAATGCAAGCCCGGAACAACGCCAGAATTACGAAATAGACAACTCCGGCATACGTTGGGGAGATGTGGACGAAGATATGTCGCTGGACAGCTTTCTCTACGATGATCCGGAACCTGTAGGAGTTGCAAGGATTTTCCGCAAACATCCCGAACTGAATGTGTCGGCGATTGCCCGACGCCTAGGGATGAAACAAAGCCTTTTGGCTGCTTATATAAGCGGAAATAAAAAGCCTTCAAAAGAACGGGAGAAGGAAATTATAAATGTCGTGAAGCAGATAGGTCAAGAACTGATTGAGGCTTGACTCAGCGAAAGGAAGGACGTTTCGTTTGCCGTAAATATATTGAACAATGGAGTTAATATCAAAATTGTAGCCAGTTCATTGAGGCCCACTCTTCCATAATAAAAAGCCGGGTTAACGTTTAATTAGTCCGACTTTTAGTTCTACATTTAAATAATAATCTGATTATCAATGCATATCGTACACCCGGCGAGAATCGAACTCGCATCGTCGGAACCGGAATCCGATATTCTATCCATTGAACTACGGGTGCAGAAATTATTTGAAAGAGATATTATTCCAGTTCAGCGTAATGGTCTCATTTTTTATAAATGGCCTGATCTCTGCCAACTGCTCATCGGAAAGATAGTTCTCCAAATCGAGTTTTAGTGTTAATGAGTCCGAGCCGTTTTCAAATTCAGCCGAAACGGGATAAATATCCGGCAAAGATAGTGCAAATTTATAATTATTGGAATCTTTTTTTGATGAATCGAAAAAAGATTCTGCCGAAATATTAGAAAGAAGCGTATTTGCGTCCAATTCTTTCCAATCGGTGGAGTAAAACCGGATATTGCTGTCGCATGCCTTTGCGCAAACGGTTTTAATGACACAAATGATGTGGGTATTGTTAATCAACGGCAACAGCTTTATTTGTGTTGTACCTGTTTCGGAAGTTTTTATTTTCAGAAAGCTCGGTGAATAAGCCAGTTTCTCTATTTCGCCAAGCGGATAAGGAATGACCGTTTTTCCGGTATCTACCAGAAGCATGGTTTTGTTGCCTTCCGACAATCCCGGCAAAATAAAGTTGGGCATTGTTTTGAAAAAATTGTCTATTTTCTGTGGAAATGCTACAACAGAGATAAGAATGAATGAGGTGATTAATATTTTCTTCATTTGGATGTTGTTGGGTAATAACGTCTGTGATGATTATAACAAAAAAGCCATCCCGTTCAGGATGGCTTCACGTAATTTTTTTCGAAGTTCTCCTTACTTAACTTCAGCTTTTTCGGCAGGTTGAGCCAATGTGTCGGCAGCAGCGGCAGCAGCAGCGATGCTATCAGCTTTAGCTTGTTCTACAGCAGCGATACTGTCTAATCTGGCCACTTCGGCAAGGCTGTCTAATCTGGCTTTTTCAGCTTCAGCTTGTTTGTTTGTGCAAGAAGCAAATCCGATAGTAGCAACTAAGGCTACGAATAACAATACTTTTTTCATTTTTCCAATAATTTTAAACGATAAATAATACTCTGTTTTATAAAAACAGTGCAAAGTTATATTGTTTTTATGTTTTACAACATGTTTTGTCGGAAAAGTATAGTTAAATAATCTTAATATGCTAATTGCGTAACAGCCGGGCAAGCAACAGTTACTTAATTGTACAAAAATCGTTTGATGCTTTTCTTCGGAGTTTTTTCAAACTCTTTATCAATAATTACTATAGTGCTGATTCTCTCGTAATTGGCAACCTGTTTATTCAAGGCTCCTTTATTCCCCTCCATAATTTGCGGTAGCTGATCGTTGGCCAGGCCGTCGGCTTCCAACGCAGAAAAATCGGGATAAACCAATGCCACGAGTTTGTTGTCTCTTTCAACTACAAGGCTTTCGGCTACGTAAGGAAGGTTGTTTAACTTCGACTCAATCTCTTCCGGATAAATATTTTGTCCGCTTGGACCGAGGATCATGGTCTTGATACGTCCTTTTATGAACAGTCTCCTGCCTTTCATAATGCCTGAATCGCCCGTTTTCAGCCATCCGTCTTCGGTGAATGCCGCTTTTGTGGCTTCAGGATTTTTGTAGTAACCTTTCATCACGTTCTCACCACGAACCTGAATTTCTCCCGGTACTTTTTCTGGATCGGGAGAATCAATCCTCGCTTCCATAATATCTTTCAAAACAGACCCGCAGGAAGTGGGAACAAACTCGTAGTGATGATCGTAAGAAATGAGCGGTGCACATTCCGTCATTCCGTAGCCGACGGTAAAGGGAAATTTTATTTTGTAGAAAAACGCTTCGATCTCTTTTCCCAAAGCTGCCCCGCCAATAATCACTTCCCTGAAATTACCCCCCAGAGAATGGATAAGTGATTTTTTTATCTTGCTGTAAATCAGATTGCTTATCCCGGGGATGCGAAGCAATATTTTTACGATGGGTTTGCTGATAACCGGAAGGATCTTCTTTTTGTATATCTTTTCAAAAATAAGCGGAACGGTAATAATAATGTCCGGTTTGATTTCTTGAAATGCCTTAACAAGGTTTTGCGGCGATGGAATAATATCGAGAAGGGTGACGTGAACACCCACAGAAAGCGCATAGAGGAAATCGAATGCGCAACCATAGGCATGCGCCATCGGCAGGAACGCTAAATCTCTTTCGCCCTGGAAAAGCAGTTGGAGGGTATGGGCATATGTGATATTGCCTGCAAAATTATTTGCGGTGAGCATGACCCCTTTGCTAAACCCTGTGGTCCCCGATGTGTAATTCAGGCAGATTACTTCATCGTTGTCAACGTTTGCATAAACAATATCCTCCTTATTAAATCCGTTTGGATATTTCTCTGCAAAAAGGGCATCGAGCCTGCCGGTAATTTCATTTGCTTTTTCGTTTTCACTTTGGAGTAAATTAAATGACGGAAGCGAAAAAACGGGAAGTTTAATGTTGCCTTTGTTCAGACTCTCCCAAATGCTCTCGTTGATAAAGATACATTTCGATTCGCTGTGGGCAATAATATGCTCCATGCTCTCGAGGTTGAACTCGTGCAAAATGGGTACGATAACAGCTCCATAAGTGAAAGTGGCGAGAAAGATTACCGACCAACTGGTATGGTTTTTCCCGATCAACGCGATCTTATCTCCTTTTTCTATCCCTAATTCTTTAAACAGAATATGTATCCGGGCAATTTTTTCAGATAGTTGCCTGTAGGATAGGGTCTCCCGGTCTTTATAATTGGACAGCGCAGATAATTCCCAGTTCGTTTTAAAACTTTCTTCGTAAATTTTTATAAAGTTCTGTTGTATCATTATTTTGCACAAACAATTAAATTATGTGCAAAAATAATACGAATTTGTAGATTGACAAAGAAATACTATCGGTAAATTGATGCAATTTTTGTATTTTTGCAGTTTGGACATAAGAGTCGAGAAAGTGAAATATATATAATGATTGATCAAACTGTTTTTGAAAATAAAACTGCTGCATATTATACATTAGGCTGTAAATTGAATTTTGCCGAAACATCGGCTATCGGCAAGCAACTGCTCCATGCCGGAGTTCTGCGCGCCCGTAAGGGACAGAAGGCCGATATATGTGTTATTAACACCTGTTCCGTAACGGAATTGGCTGACAAGAAAGGACGTCAGGCCATTCGCAGGATGATTCAAAGCCACCCAGACGCTTTTGTAGTGGTTACCGGCTGCTACGCTCAGCTTAAACCCGATGAAGTTGCTTCTATAGACGGTGTGGATTTGGTGTTGGGCTCGGAACAGAAATTAGATGTGATCCGCTACCTGGATGATTTGAAGAAAAAAGACAAAGGGGAAATAATCACGTCGAAAACGCACAGGATCAGGACTTTTGTACCCTCCTGTTCTGCCGACGACCGCACACGATATTTCCTGAAAGTACAGGACGGGTGCGATTATTTCTGCTCGTTTTGTACCATTCCTTACGCCAGGGGCAGAAGCCGAAACGGCTCCATTGCCGATTTGGTAAAGCAGGCAGAGGATGTGGTGGTTAGAGGTGGAAAGGAAATTGTGCTCACGGGTGTTAATATCGGTGATTTCGGACATACCACCGGCGAAACTTTCTTCGGCTTGATAAAAGCCCTGGATGAAGTAGAAGGTATCGAACGTTTTCGAATTTCGTCTATCGAACCCAATTTGTTGTCGGATGAAATTATAGATTTTGTGGCGGCCTCAAAACGGTTTGCACCGCATTTTCATACCCCGCTGCAAGCCGGAAGCGATGCTGTTTTGAAACTGATGAAAAGAAAATACGACACGGCTTTGTTTCGCCACAAAATGGAAAAAATAAAATCTGTCATGCCGCACGCTTTTATCGGTGTGGATGTGATTGTAGGGCTCCGCGGCGAATTGGATGACTATTTTGACGAAAGCCGTGATTTTATAGAGTCGCTCGATTTTTCGCAACTTCACGTTTTTACCTATTCCGAACGTTCCGGTACACAAGCCCTGGAAATAGACCATGTTGTTGACCCGCGAACCAAACACGACAGGAGCAAAGTACTGCACGATATCTCCGACCGTAAACTGCGCAGTTTTTACGAATCGCAAAAGAACAGTGTCCGAAAAGTGCTTTTCGAGCATACGCGCCACGGAAACATGATGCACGGATTCACGGAGAATTACGTGAAGTTGTACACCACATACAATCCGTCGCTTGTAAATAAAATAACTACAGTAAAAATAGGGGAATATAACGAAGACGAAATGGCCATGGAGGTCGTTTTTGTTGAATAACAAGCAAAAAAATGGCCGGAGAAAACAAAAAAGGAGTCGGGTTTTATCTGTTATACGGCGCAGTATATCTTATGGCGATGCTTCCGTTTCGTGTGTTGTATCTCTTTTCCGATATCCTCTATTTTGTCGTATATTATTTAGCCGGCTACCGGAGAAAGGTGGTCAGGAAAAATCTGGTTAACTCCTTTCCCCAAAAAAAAGAGAAAGAGATCCTGCAGATCGAGAAAAGGTTTTACCACCACCTTTGCGACTACTTTGTGGAAACCATAAAAACATTGCGTATTTCCGACAAAGAGATTCGTCGGCGTATGGTTTTTAAGAATCCCGAGATTGTCAACCGGCTAACCAAAGACGGAAATTCCTGCCTGTTGAGCCTGGGGCATTACGGAAATTGGGAGTGGGTACCGTCAATAGGTTTGTATCTGTCGCCCGGAGTAGAACCGGGACAGGTGTATAAGGAGTTGAAATCAAAAGCTTTTGATGAACTTTTTCTGAAAATCCGTTCCCGTTTTCATCCCCAATCCATTGAGATGAAAACGGTTTACCGAACTATTATCCGGCAGAAAAACGAGGGTAAAACTATGGTTATCGGATTTTTAACAGACCAGCGGCCGCGAAAACACAATCCTGAACATTGGACCACATTTCTTAATCAGGATACGTTGGTACAGACCGGGATGGAACGTATTGCCCGGCAGTTCGGATTTTCAGTGGTATATCTGGATATAAAGAAGGTGAAACGCGGATATTACGTGGGTAATTTTTCGGTAATAACGGCGGATGCGAGTGCCGAAGAAGAGCTTTCAGTAATGGAGAAATATACCCGGAAACTAGAAGAGACCATTTTGGATGAACCGGCCTATTATCTGTGGTCGCACAACAAATGGTCCCGGTCGAAAAAACAAGAAGAATGAAGACATCGGTCGTCATATTGAACTGGAACGGGCGCAAATTATTGGAGCAGTTTCTGCCTGCTGTTTTGCAGCACACGGTGGATCACGAAACCGAAGTTGTGATTGCCGATAACGGCTCGTCCGACGATTCCCTCAATTTTTTGAGGACTCATTTCCCTCAAGTTCCCTTAATTGTTCTCGATAAGAATTATGGCTTCGCCGAAGGGTATAACCGGGCCTTGCAGCAGGTTGACGCGGAATATGTGGTATTGCTGAACTCCGATGTTGAAACTACCGGAAACTGGCTTTCAATCGTGATTAACTATCTGGATGAACATCCCGGCGTGTCTGCCGTCCAGCCTAAGATTCTGGCACAAAAAAACAAAAAGTATTTTGAATATGCCGGCGCTTGCGGTGGTTTTATTGATAGGTTTGGTTATCCTTTTTGTCGGGGAAGAATTCTGGAAAACGTGGAGCAGGATCAGGGGCAGTACGATGTCATAATCCCGGTATTTTGGGCTACCGGGGCTTGTTTGTGTATTCGTAGGAAAGACTATTTCGAAGTTGGCGGACTGGATGCACGATTTTTTGCGCATATGGAAGAAATTGATCTTTGCTGGAGGCTGAATGCACGCGGAAAAAAAATTGAATGTTTACCACAATCGGTGGTTTATCACGTGGGCGCTGCCTCGTTGGCCAAAGAAAATCCGAGAAAAACCTACCTTAATTTTCGCAACAACTTATTTATGTTGTATAAAAATACTCCTGCAAGGAGTTTGTTTTTTGTCTTTATCGTCCGGTTGATTTTAGATGCGCTGGCCTATTTTCATTTATTGGTTAGAGGAAAGTTTAGCAATGCAAAATCGGTTATCGAAGCACACAAGGATTTCTTTAAGATGAGGCCCGGTTTCAGGCATGATCGTCGGGAAAATTTAAAAAACAGAGTTGTTGACGATATCCCCACCAAATTCAACGGCAGTATTTTATGGAATTGTTATATAAAGGGGAAGAAAACATACGGGAGGATCATTCAAAATTAAAACTCAGTACAATCATTCTTTGCGTGGCTTTTGCAAGCGCTAACGAATATTTGTCGGGACGTTCTTTCTTGAGCATCTCATTCAGTCCGATACAGAATTTAAGTTCGGGACAAAATTTAAAGTAAGGCAAATAAAAATCACACCCGACCCCAATCTCAATCCCATAATCGTAAGGTTTCAGTAAAACAGGTTGATTTTTTCGCGATGTCGGCTCAATGCTGCCGTAAGCTCCCACAGAAAGATATGGACGGTAATTATTTATACGGCTTGCCGCGAGTTTTACCTGTACCGGCAGTGTAATGTAATTGCTTCTCACACCTGTTTTAAACTCTTCGCCCGAACCCTGCTCTTTAAAAACAAAATCCTTACTCCCCAAATGCAGTGTGGGTATGGCTCGCAGGTTCATAAAGCGGTTCAGGTATAAATCGGTAATGATTCCCACGCTGAAGCCGGGAGAGTAGGAGGGGATTTCGGAAAACCACACTTCGCCGTTTTCATTCATATGTCCTGATTGTGTCAACACCAAGTCTTGCGTGTGCATACCAACCATAAATCCCAAGTGAAAGATCTTATGATCGGCATACGGCCGGTTCTGAAGCTTTTGCCGTTGCCCGTAAGCCGATATGGATAAAACGGAAAGCGCAAAAAACAAAAAGAATATCTTTTTCATTACAATTTAAACGTTTCCAAGGCAAGGTTATTATAAAATGAGAGTGAAAAATCTCTTTGCCGGATCAGGCTTATTTAGAAATCGTAAAAATAGTATTTCATTAATGGTATTCAACGTATTTATGATCAGTTAAATAGGATGTGCTTGTGTTTTGAATCACAAGAAAAACAATTGTTCCAGTAAAACTAAGTATGAAACAAACTTTCTTGTTTTTAAAAAACTATGTATCTTTGTACGAAATTTTATGAATAAAATAATCACACAACATTAACTAACAAATTATTTATTATGGCTTACGTAATTAGTGAAGATTGTATTGCTTGTGGAACTTGCATAGACGAATGTCCTGTTGAAGCTATTTCTGAAGGTGATATCTATGTGATTGATCCGGACGTTTGTACCGACTGTGGTACCTGCGCAGAAGTTTGTCCGACCGAAGCAATCCATCCGGCTTAATATATACCGGACAAAAAGGTAAAAAGAAAGCAAAAAAAAAACGCCACTCGAAAGTGGCGTTTTGCATTATATTTATGCGTTTACTTTAGCCATGTGAGCAATCAAGTCGAGCACTTTATTTGAATAACCCCACTCGTTGTCGTACCAGCTGATCACTTTAACGAAAGTCGGACTGAGTTGGATACCTGCTTTTTCGTCGAAGATAGATGTGCGTGAATCGCCGATAAAATCTGAAGAAACCACATCATCGTTGGTATAACCGAGAATACCTTTTAATTCGCCTTCGGATGCTTCTTTCATAGCGGCGCAGATCTCTTCGTAAGAGGTTTCTTTTGCCAGACGAACAGTCAGGTCAACCACAGAAACGTTCAGCGTAGGAACACGCATGGACATGCCGGTTAATTTTCCGTTCAATTCCGGGATAACTTTACCCACAGCTTTTGCTGCTCCTGTAGAGGATGGGATAATATTACCCGATGCGGCGCGGCCGCCTCTCCAATCTTTAGCCGATGGGCCGTCAACCGTTTTTTGAGTGGCTGTTGTAGAGTGAACGGTAGTCATCAATCCTTCGAGGACGCCGAATTTATCGTTCAAAACTTTGGTGATAGGAGCCAGACAGTTGGTCGTACATGAAGCGTTCGATACAAATTGCTCGCCTTTGGTGTAGGTGTTTTCGTTTACACCACAAACATACATGCGCGTGTCGTCTTTGGAAGGAGCCGACATAACCACATATTTTGCGCCTGCATCAATATGGCCTTGAGCTTTATCTTTCGAGAGGAACAGACCGGTAGATTCAACCACGTAGTCAGCGCCAATTTCTCCCCATTTCAAATCGGCCGGGTTTTTTTCAGCTGTCACGCGGATGGTTTTTCCGTTTACCACCAAATGGCCGTCCTTCACATCAATTGTTCCGGTGAACTGGCCGTGGATAGTATCGTATTTCAGCATGTAAGCGATGTAATTCACATCGAGCAAATCGTTGATACCTACAACCTGAATGTCGTTTCTTGTTTGAGCTGCCCGGAAAACTAAACGTCCGATGCGCCCAAATCCGTTAATACCTACCTTAATCATAATTTTATTGAATTTTATTTGTTAAAAGAATTTATCCTAATTATTATTACTACGCTTCTTCGCTTTATGCCGGTTATTATACCTGCCTCCAGCCTGTTCAACCTGATGAAAAACATCCCTAAAAACCATCTTTTAAACTGGCTTACAAAAATAGCATATATTTTCGGTTTGATAAAATTATTTGGGACAAAAAACTGAAAATTGGCCCTGTCGGGAAAAATAAGGAGATCGCAATAACACTTTACTCCGGGGGTGAGATATTTGTTGTAAATGTTGTTTTCTGCAAAACTGAAGTGCTAGTTGGATTTATTTGCCGGTTTTATCCAGTAAATCCAGGTCTTCTTTATCCAGATTCCGGCGATTCCCCCTCGATTTCATCCATTTTCCGATAATGGTTTCCGACAATCCTCCTGTACCGTTCACCCACCAGGGGTAAGTATCGGCGGTATCGATAAAATTTCCTCCGTTTTCAGTGAATTGATCCAGAATTTCAAAGGATTTGGCTTCGTCCAATGTCCATCCAAATACATTGCCGCCCAGGTTGATGCGGGTTATCTCCAAATCGGTGTTGTTGATCTTTACTTTACTCATAATTATTTTCTATTTTCCGGCAGGATGTAGAGGTATAATCCGCCAATTTGTTTTTTGAATTTGCGAGCACGTCTGTCATTTTAAAACCTCTTCGAGGAACATCAAGGTGTGTTTCCAGGCTCTTTTCGCCATAACTTCGTTGTATTCATTCGATTCGGGATTAGTAAAGGTGTGTCCGCTATTGGCGTATGTAATAATCTGCCAATCGGCATTGCCTTCCTGTAATTCTTTCACCAGAGCGTCATAATCTTCCCCGGAAACGCTCTGGTCTTCCGCCGGGTGTTGCACCAATACTTTTGTCTTTATCGGAACGTTCGTCCGGTTTTTATCTTTGCCCAATCCGCCGTGTATCGAAATAATCCCTTGTACGTCAAACCCTGCCCGCGCTGCTTCCAAAGCCCCTGTTCCGCCGAAACAATAACCGATGACGGCTATTTTGTCGGGCAAAGCACCTTGTTTTTTTAGTTGTTCCAGTGCTAAAGCGATCCGGTGCCGGTATGCTTTATAGTCGTTCTTGTATGAACCGGATAGTTTTGCGGCGGATGCGTTATCTTCGGGAATATTTCCTTTACCGTAGATATCCGCAATGAAGGCAATATACCCCTCTTTTTCCAATTCCAGTGCAGCCGTTCTGGCCTCATTGTCGATACCTTTCCATGCAGGCAGGATCAATACGCCGAGTAATCGTTGCCCTGCATTGGCGGTGACCAATCCATTCAGTTCCTGTGTCCCGTCCATATAGGAGACCGTTTTCAGGGACTGGCCCGGACTTATTTGTATGATGGTCATTAATGATATTATTGCTATTAATTTGTTCATATCCGGTCAATTTGTTCTTCAACCTTCCCTTAATGGTTGTTTCTTATTAAACAAAAAAAGGGATTGAATGTTTATCCCCTTTTGCTCGTATTGCTTAACGAAATAGTTCACTATCTTTGTGACTTCAAATCAAAAAATCAAAAATCATAAATCGAATTATGTCCGACGATAAGAAAATTATTTTTTCCATGGTGGGTGTGAGCAAAACGTTCCCACCGCACAAACAGGTATTGAAAGATATTTACCTCTCTTTTTTCTATGGTGCCAAAATCGGTATTATCGGTCTCAACGGATCGGGAAAATCGACGCTGTTGAAGATCATTGCCGGAATCGAGAAAGAGTATCAGGGCGAAGTGGTGTCCGATAAGAGTTTCTCGGTGGGATACTTAGAACAGGATCCGGCGCTGGACGCGGATAAGACGGTGATCGAGATTGTCCGTGAAGGGGTGCAGCCTGTGATGAACCTGCTGAATGAATATGAAGAGATCAACCTGAAATTCGGACTCCCGGAGTATTATGAGAATGAAGATAAAATGAATTCCCTTTTCGCCCGTCAGGCCGAGCTGCAGGATAAGCTGGATGCTGTTGACGCATGGAGTATCGACAACCGGTTAGAGCGGGCGATGGATGCCTTGCGCTGTCCCCCCGAAGAGCAGCCGGTACGCGAACTGTCGGGTGGTGAACGCCGCCGCGTGGCGCTTTGCAGGTTGTTGTTGCAAGAGCCGGATGTATTACTGCTGGACGAGCCTACCAACCATCTCGACGCAGAGTCGATCGACTGGCTGGAACAGCATCTGCAACAGTATAAGGGAACGGTGATCTGCATCACGCACGACCGTTATTTCCTCGATCATGTGGCCGGCTGGATCCTCGAGTTGGATCGTGGCGAGGGAATACCCTGGAAAGGGAACTATACTTCATGGCTCGAACAGAAGACCAAGCGGATGGAACAGGAGGAAAAGCAGGTGAGCAAGCGGCGCAAGACACTGGAACGGGAGTTGGAATGGATCAATCTGGCCCCCAAGGCGCGTCAGGCGAAAGGGAAAGCGCGTTTGAACTCTTACGAGAGGTTGTTGAATGAAGACCAGAAGGAGCGGGAGGAGAAATTAGAACTCTTTATTCCGAACGGCCCCCGGCTGGGAAACAAGGTGATTGAAGCGGTTAACGTGAAAAAAGCGTTCGGCGATAAATTGTTGTTCGATAACCTGAATTTCATGCTGCCGCCCAACGGTATTGTAGGGGTAATCGGCCCCAACGGTGCGGGAAAGACCACACTTTTCAGATTGATCCAGGGGATGGAGGCTTCCGACGCAGGGAAATTCGAAGTGGGCGAGACCGTAGTGACGGCGTATGTGGATCAGGCACACGAAGCCATTGATCCCGAAAAAACGGTTTACCAGGTAGTCTCCGGCGGTTTGGAATTTGTGCGGGTAGGCGGAAAAGAGGTGAACGCACGTGCCTATTTATCACGATTCAATTTCTCGGGAGCCGATCAGGAAAAACTGTGCGGCGTGCTGTCGGGCGGTGAACGGAACCGTCTACATCTGGCGCTGACACTCAAAGCGGGAGCCAATGTGCTGCTGCTGGACGAACCGACCAACGATATCGACGTGAATACTTTGCGGGCGCTGGAAGAGGGATTGGAAAACTTTGCCGGATGTGCTGTGGTGATCTCGCACGACCGCTGGTTCTTAGATCGTATCTGTACGCATATCCTGGCTTTTGAAGGCAATTCGGAGGTATTCTATTTTGAGGGTTCCTACAGCGAGTATGAGGAAAACAAGAAGATGCGCCTCGGAAATGTGGAACCCAAAAGGGTACGTTACAGAAAACTGTGAGGACAGTCTTTGCTCTTTGTTCTTGACTCTTTGCTCTATTAGGTAGAGATGAAAAAAACTTTTACACTGTTTTTCCTATTTTTGACAAGCATGGGTGTTACGGTATTTGCGCAAAACACCTTGGTCAAAGGAGTGGTGATCGATGCGAAATATCGTACGCCGGTGTCCTATGCGGCGCTCTTTATGCAGGGGACTCCCATAGGAACTGTGGCTGACAATGTAGGAGAGTTTTCGTTTTCTGTTCCCGATTCGCTCACAAACAGACAATTGGTGGTTGCGAGAGAGAGGTTCCAACTGATGTATCTCTCTTTGGATAATCGCGACCCGGGTGAGTTGATCATCGCCTTACAACCCGATGACTATACAGAGAGGATTCAAGCGTTGCGGGACAGCATGACCGCAGGCCTGAGTGGATTTGGAGGATTTCTTGCCAAAGCGACGAAGTTTGTGAAAAACGACTGGATCCCGTTGGGGGATCCGGAAACCAACCGGTTCGATTTAGGCAGGATACAAACCTTCTTTACTTATAACCCTGTTGAAGGGATCCGGCTCAGGGCGGGCATTGCATCCAACTCCCGGTTGAGCCCGCACTTTTTTGTGAGGGGATACACGGCTTACGGTTTCAAAGACCGGCGAATTAAATACCGGGGCGAAGCCATCTACTCGTTCGCTGAAAAAGCCTATCACGAAGAGGAGTTTCCGAAGAGTAACCTACGGCTGGTGTATGAGAATGACCTCTATTCTCCCGGGGAAATACATCCGTACTCACCAAACGACCTGTTGCTGATCACCTACAGGCGATCGTTGAACGAAGCAACCTACCGCAATTTTACCGAGATCAATTACGAGAAAGAGTATAAAAACGGACTGGCTCATATGTTGCGGGTGAGGCGCTCGCGGTTTGTACCCCAGGGTAAACTGCAATTCGACAGGGATAATGCATTGAGAACTACCGATGTGGGTGTGCAGTTGCGCTACTTGCTGAGGGAGGCTTATGATCAGCAGAAACGGGAAAAAACAGCGCTGGAGATGACCGCTCCGGCCTTTTTTCTTTCCCATACGATAGGGTTAAAAGATTTTATGGACGGTGATGTGGCTTATCACAGGACGGAATTTTCGATACAGAAGCGGTTCCTGTTGGGAAATGCCGGTCGATTGGACGCTGTGGGCACAGTAATGAAGGTGTGGAATAAGGTGCCCTTTCCGTTGTTAGTATATCCCAATCAGCAGCAGCTGTACCATCTTGTGAACAACTCCTTTTTCCTGAACCGCGCATTGGAGTTTGTAGCCGATGAGCAATACACGCTGCAGATGACTTTTGTGGGAGATGATCTCCTGCTGGCGAAAATGCCGGTAACGGACGGGTTGCAATTAAAGGAGTTGATCTCATTGCGGGTTTCCCATGGCCGGCTGAGCAGTAAAAATAATCCGGAGCTCTCTCCGGAAGGATTGTATCGTTTCCCCTCTGTTTCACATCAATACAATACCGCTCCTTATGTGGAAGGATCGATTGGCATCACCAATATTCTCGGGCTTTTACGCGTGGAATATGTCCATCGTTTCACCTATCGGGATCATCCCGGCGCTCTGCTCGGTGCATTCAGGGTGGATGTAACTTTATAATTTACGACATTGAACAGAATAATAAAGGATATTTGGATAAATGTTTTCTGGAAGAATCCCGATCATTTATGGGCATTGAAGGTGACGGTATCCATCGCTTTCCTGTTGATTCCCGCCGAGTTGATCTTTCATAACTCTTTCATCGGGACAACCGTGGCGCTGGGTGTGGTCGCGATGGCGTTGGGGGAGACCGATGTACATCCGCGCGGACGGCTGAAATCGGCTGCTGTTGCGCTGATCCTGTTTTTCATTACAAGCAGCGTAACGGTAATATTCCTGCCGTACCCGATCCGTTTTGCCGTTGTATTGGCCGTCTTGTCGTTCTCCCTCATACTGACCGGCGGTATCGATTCGCGGTTGCAGGGTGTTACTTTCGGAACCATGCTTATTCTTGTTTACACTATGTTGGGTGCCGAGAATAGTGAAAAATGGTTTTATCAACCGATATTTCTTACTGTAGGCGCATTTAGCTATTCCGTTGTCTCCATCTTGCTGTTGTATTACAGGCCATACCGGTTATTGAAAGAGCAACTGGCTCGCGGTTTCCACTATCTGGCAGAATATATCAACCTGAAAGCAGACCTGTTTCCGAGTAAACAGCAGGTCCAGACACAGATCAGGACCCAGTTGGCACAGAAAAATATAGAATTGGCGCAACAGATAGAGACCTGCAAAACGAATCTTTACAGTTACTCGGAGGAGAGTAGCAGAGACGCGCTTCCGATGGTGGATCGTTATTACCGCAAATGGTTTTTATTGCAGGCCATGCAAGAGAGGGCTATTTCAAGCCACGAACAGTACGACCTGCTGTCCCGCCAGGTTAAAAACAGTGAGCTGTTGGATGGATTCGGACAACTGATGAGGGAGATTGCATCGGCAATGCATCTTTATGCGGACTCCCTGCTGACCGATCAACCCTATAAGCATCCTCTCTCATTGAAATGGACGGTGTCGGCCATGCAAAAGATGCTCGAAGCGGAGAAGGACGGACCGCATTATCTCACTTTGTCGCTGTTGATGAGGAACCTGACGGGATTGGAAGAGAACCTTCGACAGGAAGAAAGCTCCGTGCAGGAAGACCAGGATACCGCACGGCTTGATGTGGCTGTTTTCCATTCACGTAAACCGGAGAGAAACAGCTTGAAAACGCTACTGAATCCTGCTCATCCCCGTTTTCGATTTGCCGTGAGGCTCTCTTTGGCCTGGCTGTTGGGATATGGCATTATGCTGTATCTGAACTTTGGAAAAGGGGCCTGGATCCTGATGACATCGCTTATCGTCTTTCAGCAGACTTACAGTGCAACGCGGCTGCGCTTGTTCCACCGTGTTTTCGGTACGCTGTTGGGAGTGGTTTTGGGAATAACACTGGCACAATTGCTGCCGACGCTTTCGGGTCAGATCTTATTGCTGCTTTCATCCATATATCTCTTTTTTTACTGGCTGAAAAAGAATTACACGGTAGCTGCTATTTTTATCACTATTTTCGTGCTGGCTGCTTTCAACCTGCTTTCCAACCAGGGGGCTGCGGTGATGCTACCCAGGATCATCGATACAGTGACCGGTGGCGCGCTCGCCTATCTGGCGGTACGTTTTATCTGGCCCGATTGGCAGTATAAACAGCTCCCCGGACTGTTGCTGAATGCGGTGGTCAAAAACAGGCGCTATTTCGAGAGTATTTATGACGGCTCCATTACCGAAGAAGCTTATCTCCACAACCGGCGCACCGCTTATAATGCCGATAATGCCCTCACCTCGGCCTGGAAATGGATGCGGCTGGAGCCCAAAAGCAGGCGCAGGTACCAGGATAAGGCTTTTAACCTCACCAACCTGAATCATGCGTTGTTATCCTATATTTCCGCTTTCGGTGTCCATAAATCCTCTGAATATCTGTCGGAAAGAGAACTTGATCTTTGTCGCGATGTGAGCGATGTGCTCCGGCTAGTTTCGGAAATGTTAACCAACAACGCTGATGAAAGGCAGATAGAGGACAGTTTCCGGAAAACAAACTGTTGGGATGAACAGATAGACCAGATGATGGGCGATACCGGGAACCGTCGGGCAAGGCTTATCTATAATATAGCCCATGTTGCACGTGAGTTGCTGACAGAGGCAAAGGGGATTGTGGGGCTATATAAAGCATAATAAGTTTTTGTGAAAATGACATTAAAAGTAAATCCATGGGTAATTTGGTTGTATTAAAATATGTATTACATTTGTCATACAATAGAGTTTATGATATGACAATACGATGCAATGGAAACAAGGACAGCTGGAGAGTGTTTATAATACACAAGGGATAGTGGTATCCGATGAAGTACCGAAAGATTTTTACAGGGCTATATCTGTCGATGAAGCAAAGGCAAGAGTTCAAAAAGGGCTTAGGAAGATGTTTAACACAAAACGTGAACAAGAAGAAGATGTATAACAAACCCTTAGCCATGGTTTTCCCTTATCTCCTGCCTGCAACAGTTGTGCATTGGAAAATGAAGCTTTTGTCTGTCATATTATTAAGTATCATTCCTTCCGTACTGCAATCCCGGAATATAGAAGGTTCTGTGGTTGATGCAGAGGGTCAGCCGTTTGGTTTTGTGAATGCTGTCCTGTACACAAATGATTCGGTTTACATCAGTGGATGCGTGACCGACAGCAGCGGTTATTTCAGGTTTCAAAATCTGCCGGATGGGAGTTATATCCTGAAAATCTCATTTTTGGGTTACAATGACAAGTTCCGGGACTTTAATATTGATGGCAATTCAATCAAACTCGAACCGATTGTCTTAACTGAAAGCACGATAGAGCTTGATACCGTAACAGTGACGGCCAGGCGCCCTGTTTATCAATTGGAAGGCGGAGGATTAAAAGTTAATGTAGCTAATTCAATTTTGCAGAATGAGACCAAACCCATTGATGTGCTGAGAAAAATCCCCGGCATGACGCTTACTCAAGGAGAACTCCAGGTATTTGGATTCGGTGCACCTGTCATTTATATCAATGGAAAGAAGGCTCAAAGCTTTGACGAAGTGGAGAGGCTCGGTGTTAAAGACATACAATCAGTTACATTGTTAACCAATCCCGGGGCAGCATACGATGCGAGCGGGAGCCCGGTTTTACTGATTGTCACAAAGAATAAAGACAATGGCCTGATGTTCCAGTTAGATGGTGATATTTACAAGGGTAATAGAATCAACCATACCGAAGGAGTAAATATGAGTTATCAAAGAGACGGGCTGACCTTATTCGGTTCTTATCGTTTTATGGACAAGCAAACGGAATCTTATGAAAATATGATTTCCGGGATCCGTTCCGATACTGTCTGGAATTACAATAGCCGGGAAAATCAATATGCTGACGATAAGAAAAACTCTTATCAAGCCGGGATTAACTACAACCTGAATCCCAACCACAGTTTAGGGATGCAATACGACGGGATATCAAAAGACGGCATAAATGAAATTAGCGGGACAAGTGAAGCCACTGCCAATAATGAGCCGTATGAAAACCTGGATATTCAAAGCAAAATTGACCAGCATATAAAAAATCATCACCTGAATCTCTTTTATCGGGGAAAATGGAGTGAAAATTTGGCCTTCAATATGTATGGAGATTATGTCAGGAACAAATTGACCCGGGAACAACATACGAATGAGACCAATGAGACAAGCAATATTCCAAATTTGGTTTTTATTACCAGCCGGTCCGATTTTGATGTTTATGCCATAAAAGGAGTATTCAATTATTCGATGAAGGATAAAGGTTCTGTCTCTTTTGGAGGCGATTATAGTTTTGTAAAAGGGAACAATACCCTTGATGGAGAAAATAATACAATTGAAAATGCATCTTCCCGGAACACAGAATCCAAGAGAGCCGCATTTGTATCTTATGCCTTTTCAAGCGGAAAACTTGATTTAATAGCCGGATTGAGGTATGAATCATTACTTTCAAAAATGCATGACTTTAAAAAACCGTCAAATAATATAGACAGGGAATACAATAACCTGTTCCCAAGCCTGAGCCTCAATTATATAACGGGTAACGTCAGCCACTCCCTGAATTATTCGGTATCAACAACACGCCCGGACTTCGATATCCTGAATACAAATGTTTATTATACCAATCGCTTCAATTATCAGATCGGGAATCCAAGCGTAAAGCCGGCTATTTGGAACCAAGCCAATTATAGCCTCCGGTATAAGTTTATTTATCTGAATCTTATTTATGCCAATGCTAAAAATTATATCGGCTATAATTTCTATACAGACAAAGAGAATCCGTCCGTTGTTGTAACTTCTTATACAAACTATGGCCGTTATCAACGGCTTGCCGCAGCCCTCAATTTGAATTATCAATTTGGTTTTTGGGAACCTACAGTTTCGTTATATTATCTGAAGCCTTTTTTCAAAATGGATTACATGGGTAAACCGGTTGCCCATGACAAGCCCTGTTACAACATTGGATGGGATAATGGCTTTACCCTTCCCAAAGGTTTCTACCTCAATGCTGAATATCAATATTCTTCGCCCAGCAGTTATTTGATGTTTGAGTTAGGAGCGACAAATGTTGTAAATCTCCGACTACAAAAACCTTTCCTGAAGGACCGGTTGCAAATAACACTCTACGGAAATGACCTTTTCAATGGAAACAAGGTGAAGATGAATGGATTAATCAATACCATCAGTTTTGACCAGCGGGAAATTCCCGATAGCCGGAATTTTGGGGTTTCCGTTATCTTCAGGTTTAATAATTATAAGAAGACGAAGGAATATAATTCCGCGGAGGATGAGATGGAAAGATTAAAAGTGAAGTGAGATTGAACTTACCCGGTATGTTTCCCGTTCGGGAGGCTGGTACGAAGTGGAGGCCTATCCTGTGGACCACGATGGACAGGCCATTAAGATACCGGCACCCTTTACTTTTCCCGCAAAAATAGAATTGAAGTTTACGACATCCCTGAAGTAGATGATGAAGAATTAGTATCTTTGTACCCGTTTTGTCGAAAAGGGGCGGGAACCTCTGTGATCTATAGGATAGAAAAGGGCGTCCCGTGTGGAAAAAATAGAAAGGAATGAATCGAAATAAATTTACAGGAGGTGTTTTTGTTTTTCTTGGGGCATGCAGCTTCGGAGTACTGTCAACCATTGTAAAAAATGCTTATGAGGAGGGTTATACGCTTGGACAAATAACCGGGTCGCAGGCTTTTCTGGGGATGGTGATATTGTGGGTGCTCTATTTTTTACAAAAATCTCCTCGTGGAAAGGAAAATAGTGAAAGCAGTCCTTCACGCCCGACTGCCTGGTGGAAAGTCTCTCTCGCGGGACTCTTCACAGGATTGGTCGGTATTTTTTACTACCAGTGCGTAAAACTATTGCCTGCATCCATTGCCATTATCCTGTTGATGCAATACCTCTGGATCAGTATTTTGATTGAAGTTGTTGTGTTCAGGAAAAAACCGCACAGGATGCAGTTGATTTCCGCTTCCATAGTGCTTGTCGGGACAGTGCTCGCCGGAGGGATCTTCAACGAGGCCATCACTTTAAACATAAGAGGAATAGGATTTGGCCTGCTGGCCGCATTTTGTTATGCACTGTTCCTGATAGCAAGCGGTAGGGTGGGGAATGATCTGCCTGTGTTAAAAAAAGGAGCATTGATGATTACCGGATCTTGCATGGTCACCTGGATAATTTTCCCTCCGTTATTCCTGTTCGACGGCCTGTTTTTCGACGGGCTTTATAAATGGGGATTAATGTTGGCATTGCTCGGTACCGTTATTCCTCCCCTGTTCTTCTCTTTCGGCATGCCGCGCACGGGAGTTTCGTTAGGTGCCATACTCAGCGCTGCGGAGTTGCCGGTTGCGGTGGTCTCTTCCAGTTTAATCCTTCGGGAAGATGTACAAGCGCTCCAATGGATTGGAGTTTTCCTTATCCTTTCTGCTATCGTACTTACCAATATAAAATTCGGAAAAACTATTGACAAATTGAAATAGTTTCCGAGAAGAGTATAACCTTTTATCCGTTTTATTTGTATTATCTTTGCAACTTATTTGAAATGGTTACAATATTAGGTATAGAGTCTTCTTGTGATGATACTTCGGCTGCGGTTATCCGCGACGGGGTTATTTTGTCGAACGTGATTGCTTCCCAGGCAGTACACGAGCGGTATGGGGGCGTTGTGCCCGAGCTGGCATCGCGAGCGCACCAGCAGAACATTATCCCCGTAGTGCATGATGCGCTGAAACAGGCCGGGATCACGAAGAAAGAGCTCTCGGCTGTGGCTTTCACCCGGGGGCCGGGGCTACTGGGCTCGTTGCTGGTCGGCACATCGTTTGCAAAAGGTTTTTCATCGGCGTTGAATATCCCGATGATCGAGATCAACCACCTCCAGGCCCATGTGCTGGCGCACTTCATCAAGGAGGACGAGAATGATACCGGCCAGCCCGGATTCCCTTTTCTCTGCCTGCTGGTTTCGGGAGGCAATTCGCAGATCATATTGGTGAAGTCTTACGACGATATGGAGATTGTAGGGCAAACCATCGACGATGCGGCGGGTGAGGCGTTCGACAAGTGCGCCAAGGTGATGGGGCTGGGTTATCCTGGCGGCCCGGTGGTGGACAGGCTGGCGAAGCAGGGCGACCCCGGCAGGTTCACGTTCAGTAAGCCGCATATCGCGGGTTACGATTACAGCTTTAGCGGGCTGAAAACGTCGTTCCTCTATTTCCTCCGCGACGAGCTGAGAAAAGATGCCGGTTTTATAGAAAAGAACAGGGAGGATCTCTGTGCGTCATTGCAGAAAACCATTATCGATATTTTGATGGATAAGTTATACCGTGCGGCCAAAGACCTGAAGATAAAAGAGGTTGCGGTAGCCGGAGGCGTATCGGCCAACTCAGGCCTGCGGAATGCTTTTGAAGAGTATAGCCGCCGCTACGGATGGAAGATCCATATTCCCAAATTTGCCTATACGACCGATAATGCCGCCATGGTTGCTATTTCGGGATATTATAAATACCTCGACAGCCAATTTTGTTCTCCCGATGTGGTCCCTTACGCCAGGGTGTCGATATAAGATTGAATATGCTTCCGTTATCGGAAGAATGATGGGAAAACCGGAACAGAATATCAAGAGGAAAATATTTTCATATAGAATTTTTCGCTAAATTTGCAGGTTATGATTCGCAGGTGAAGAATAGCCTGATTTTATTAACAGACATATGTTGGAAAAAGAAACATCCATAGTTGAAGAGGGTAGGAAAAGCCTCAATTTTATAGAACAGATTGTGGAGAACGATCTGAAGGAAGGGAAAAACGACGGCCGCATACAGACACGGTTCCCGCCGGAACCAAATGGTTACCTGCACATCGGGCATGCCAAAGCCATCTGTCTCGATTTCGGGATTGCGGAAAGATATGGCGGCGTTTGTAACCTCCGTTTCGATGATACCAACCCGGTGAAAGAGGACGTAGAGTACGTAGATTCCATCATGGAGGATATAAAATGGCTGGGATTTCACTGGGAAAACGTCTATTATGCATCCGATTACTTCGGACAACTGTGGAATTTTGCAGTGCAACTCATCAAAGAGGGGAAAGCCTATGTGGATGAGCAGTCGGCCGAAGAGATCGCAAAACAGAAGGGAACACCCACCATTCCGGGTACACATAGCCCTTATCGCGACCGGCCTGTCGGGGAATCGCTGGAGCTGTTCGAAAAAATGAACAACGGAGAGATCCTCGAAGGAAAGATGGTGTTGCGTGCCAAAATAGACATGGCCTCATCGAACATGCATTTTCGCGATCCCATCATTTATCGTGTGATCCATATCCCGCACCATCGCACCGGAACCACCTGGAGAGCGTACCCGATGTACGATTTTGCACACGGGCAGTCCGACTACTTCGAAGGGGTGACCCATTCGCTCTGTACGCTGGAATTCGAGGTGCACCGTCCGCTGTATGACTGGTTCCTCGATCAATTGGCCGACAGCGATTATCGCCCGCGACAAACCGAGTTCAACCGCCTGAACATGACCTACACCATGATGAGCAAGCGCAAACTGCTTCAGCTTGTTCAGGAGAAATTGGTTTCGGGATGGGACGACCCACGTATGCCAACGCTTTGCGGATTGCGCCGGCGGGGTTACACACCACAATCCATACGCCATTTTGTAGATAGCATCGGTTATACCAAATACGACGGGACAATAGATGTGTCGTTGCTCGAATTTGCCGTACGCGAGGATCTCAACAAGAGAGCCGTTCGCGTTTCGGGTGTGATCGACCCTGTGAAACTGATCTTGACCAACTATCCCGAAGGGAAGGTGGAAGAACTGGAGGCGATCAACAATCCCGAGGATGAAAGTATGGGCGGCCGGAAAGTGAAGTTCAGCCGCGAGCTTTGGATAGAACGTGACGATTTTATGGAAGAGGCGCTTAAGAAATATTTCCGCCTGACGCCGGGTAACGAGGTACGGCTGAAAAACGGCTATATCGTGAAATGTACCGGTTGCAGGAAAGATGAAGAAGGGAATGTGACGGAGGTGTATGCCGAATATGACCCGAAAACAAAGAGCGGGATGCCCGATTCGAACAGGAAAGTGAAGGGAACCATCCACTGGGTATCCGTACCTCACAGCCTGGATGCCGAAGTAAGGCTCTACGATCGCCTTTTTATGGTGGAAGACCCGGCAGGAGAAAAGGAGAAGGATTTCCGCGAACTGCTGAATCCCGGTTCACTTATCGTGAAGAAAAGCTGTAAAGTGGAGGAATACCTGGCTGATGCCGGGCCGTTGGACAGTTTCCAATTCCAACGCATCGGATATTTTAATGTAGATTACGATTCCACAAGCGAAAAACTCGTTTTCAACCGGACGGTAGCGCTTAAGGATTCGTGGAAGAAACAAAACAACGTCTCAGGCTAAATGGACGAAGAATTAGACGACATAACATCCTTAGTAGAAAAACACGAGCAAATGCGCGCATTCGGCAAGAAGATTTATTTTGATGCCGGTGAATTTGCCATGCTTGCCGATTATTACAATAGCTTGGGAGACAACGAACAGGCCGAAGAGATTATTGAGGAAGGACTTAAAATGCATCCTGCCAGTCCGGAGTTGATGATTTTAAAGGCCAAAACATTGGTCTTCTCCGAGTTGTATGACGAGGCGTTGTCGTATCTGAACAATATTCCTGAGGAAGGCGATGTTGAACTTCCCTTGCTCCGGATCGAGAGTTTGCTGCATCTGGAGAGAATAGACGAAGCTAACGAGGTGATTAATGAAACGATGAACAAGGAGTTGTCTATTGATGATTTGTATGTTTTTATTACCGAAGTGGGCTATGTGATGAACGATATTGAGAATTTCGACCGGGCAATTTCCTACCTCGAGGAGAGTTTAAAAATTGACGAATCCAATCCCGATGTGCTTATCGATCTGGCGTACGCCAACGAAATGAAAGGCGATTTCGACCGGGCAATAGAGTACAACAACCGCTTGCTTGACCTTGATCCGTACTCGTTTGAGGGTTGGGTGAACATTGGCAAACTGTATTCGATGAACGAACAGTACGAGAAAGCCATTGATTCTTTCGATTTTGCACTTACCATTAACGAAAACGACGTCTCGGCCCTTAAAATGAAAGCACTGTCGCTTTACCTGAACGATAATGCATCCGAAGCCATTCGTATTTTCGAGGAATGTATCCGTATTTCGCCCGACGATGAGTCGCTTTACGATTCGTTGCTCGAAGGCTATGAGGCAATGGAACAATACGGTCAGATGTCGCGCATTATTGATATAAAGGAAAAGCGCTTCGGGCCGGAAGGGATTGCTGTACGCCGGGCATTTGTTGAACTTTTAAAAGATAATATACCTTTAGCCCGGGAATTATATAATAACATCCCCGATGATGAAAAGGAATCGCTCGATTACTATATGCTTGAAGGGGAGCTTATGTTTGTCGATGGCGATTTGCGGGGGGCGGAAGCAGCGTACATAAAGGCTGCTCTGCTGTCGGAAGATAATGAAGAGATTATTGACCGCCTGGCAAACGTGAGTGTTGCCCGGGAGAAATACGAGCAGGCTGCCGGGTATCTGGAGCACTTGCTGGACCTTGATCCCGATTATCCGACGGCAAAATCGCGCCTGGCTTTCATCCGTTTCGAAATCGGAAACAAAGAGCCTTTCGACGAAATTATGGAGCAGTTCTCCGACGATGAACTTCGCGCCTTGCTGCACATAATTTCCGGTTACGAAGATGTCGACTTCTCCGGCTACAACCGTCAGAAAATGCTGATCCGCCTTAACGAGGCGCGCGAGAACAGGGTGCTGTTCAAGAATATAAAGTATTGATCATCCGTCAAATAACTTGAAATAATTATGAAAGTTCAAACTCCTGTTTCCAAAGAACGCCTTGCTTCCCTCGATATTCTGCGTGGTTTCGACCTGTTTATGCTGGTCTTCTTCCAGCCTGTTTTTGTGGCCTTCGCCCGGCATTGGCAAGACGTTCCGGTTTTCTCGTTCCTGTTGAACCAGTTTGAGCACGTTCAATGGGAAGGCTTCCATGCCTGGGATCTGGTAATGCCGCTTTTCCTCTTTATGGTGGGTGCCGCCATGCCTTTTTCATTTGAGAAATACCGGACGAATCCGGACAAGGCAGCCATTTACAAAAAGATCACTAAACGGTTCTTTATCCTGTTTATACTTGGCGCCGTAGTCCAGGGAAAATTATTGAGCCTCGATCCGTTGCAGATCCGTATTTATACCAATACATTGCAGGCCATTGCCGTGGGTTATGCCATTTCAGCCATGTTCCTGCTCCACCTGTCCGGGAAATGGCAGCTTGCCGCCACCTTCCTGTTGCTTGCCGGTTACTGGGCATTCCTGACTTTCCTGGGCGACTTCACCCCCGAAGGTAACTTTGCGGAAGCTGTTGACAGGGCGGTCCTGGGGAGGGTTCGCGATGGCGTATCTTACGCTGAGGACGGTTCGTGGAGCTTTTCAGATAATTATCATTATACCTGGGTCCTGACAAGCATGGTGTTTGGTGTGACCACCATGTTGGGCGTTTTTGCCGGACAGATCATGAAAAACGGCAAAGACAAACTGAAAAACAGCAGATTGTTGTCCATCATTGGTGTAGCGTTACTCATCTCGGCCTGGTTACTGAGTTTTCAAACTCCAATCATCAAAAAGATCTGGTCGGCCAGCATGACGCTTTGGTCGGGTGGGTTATGTTTCTTGTTGATGGCGTTATTCTATTACATCATCGATTATAAAGGCCGGTCGAAGGGATTGAACTGGCTGAAAATTTACGGAATGAACTCCATTGCCGCTTACACGCTTGGGATGGTTATCAATTTCAGGAGCGTGGCGAATTCTTTGCTTTGGGGATTAGAAAAATATACGGGTGACTATTATTCCGCAATCCTCACTTTCGCAAACTTCCTGATCCTCTTCTTTATTTTGCAGTTGATGTATAAGCTGCGGGTTTTTGTGAAAATTTAGTCTTAACACGGTTTGTCGCAATATTGAAAGGAATTTTTCTTAATATTATTGAGTTTAAATACACTAAACAAACAATTATTTACAATAAAATATTTTTCGATTATTTATTTTATTAAAAGTTTTATTCGTTCAGTTTTTATTGTTATTTTTACGCCAATTATTCCAAATATAATTTTCCGGAAGGAAAAAAGTAACTTATTAAATCAGAAAAGTTATAAAATAATATTTTTGAATTTATTTAATCTAAAACAAATTTTTTATGTCATCGAAAATGTCAAGAAGGAAGTTTATCCAGGCAGGTGCAACGGCTGCCGTCGGATTAACTGTCGTACCCTCGTCGGTACTTGGAAAAAGCATGGGGCATATGGCTCCGAGTGATAAACTCAACATCGTTGGTGTTGGAATCGGAGGAATGGGTTTTGCTAACTTGAAGAACCTGGAGAGCCAGAACATAGTAGGCCTGTGCGATGTGGACTGGAAATACAGCCAACGTGTTTTTGATTATTTCCCGAAAGCAAAAAAATACTACGATTATCGTAAAATGTATGACGAATTGGGAAAAACTATCGACGGTGTAGTAGTGGCTACGGCCGACCATACTCATGCGATTATTGCGGCCGAGGCAATGACCATGGGAAAACACGTGTATGTGCAGAAGCCATTAACACATAGTGTTTACGAATCACGTCTTTTGACCAATTTGGCAAAAAAACACAAAGTGGCCACCCAGATGGGTAACCAGGGATCTTCCGGACCGGGTGTCCGTCAGGTAATTGATTGGATCAGGGACGGGCAGATTGGCGAAGTTAGAAAAGTTGAAACTTTCACTGACAGGCCCATTTGGCCGCAAGGATTGATGAGACCCAAGCAAGTGGACAAGATTCCGTCAACATTGAATTGGGACCTCTTTATCGGACCGGCTAACAAACGTCCGTTCAACAACATCTACCACCCCTGGAACTGGCGCGGATGGTGGGATTTTGGTACAGGCGCTTTAGGAGACATGGCTTGTCATATTTTGCATCCGGTGTTTAAAGGATTGAACCTGGGTTATCCCACAAAAGTTCAGGGTTCGTCCACCATGTTGTTGACGGATTGTGCTCCCAACGCACAAATGGTTAAATATATATTCCCTGCCCGCGACAATATGCCAAAAGTGGCCATGCCTGAAGTGGAAGTTACCTGGTACGATGGAGGTTTACAACCTTTCCGTCCCGAAGGTGTTCCGGCCAGCAAAAGCCTGAACGATCAGGGTGGGGGAGTGATCTTCCATGGAACTAAAGATACGTTGATTTGTGGATGCTACGGTGTAAATCCGTGGTTAGTATCGGGAAGAAAACCGGAATCTCCAAAAACTCAGCGTGAAGTAACTCTTTCTCACGAAATGGATTGGGTACGTGCTTGCAAGGAAAGCCCGGAAAATCGCGTAGAAACGGCGTCTCCCTTCTCACAAGCAGGACCTTTCAACGAAATGGTAGTGATGGGTGTTCTTGCGGTAAGATTACAAGACCTTAACCAGGAATTGCACTGGGACGGTGAAAACATGAAGTTCACCAATATTCCGGCCGATGCGAAAATCAGAACAATCATCGAAGACGGTTTCAAAATTACCGACGGGCACCCAACGTTTAATAAAACATGGACAGAACCGGTAAATGCAAACGAATATGCTGCGGAACTGATCAACCACAGCTATCAAAACGGTTGGAAATTACCGGCAATGCCGTAAATGAATTTTAGATAATAGATATCAGATGTCAGATTGTTACACTGTTGGATAACATGGTGTTGAGTCTGATGTCTGATGTCTATCATCTTTAAGGGAAAGTTTAAATTAAAAAAAAGAACAAGTATGAAAAAAGTTTTTAATGTGTTTTTAAGCATTATTGTTGCCTCTGCTTTTGTAGCTTGCACAGGAGGTGCAAAAAAAACAGCAGAAACAGAAAATGAAGAACCTATGCAAACAGAAACTCCACAGTATTCAGTTGTTGACAGGCCACAAGTTGACTTGTCGAAGTTTAAGACTGATAAAGACGGTTATATCGTGATTTTCGACGGTAAAGATTTTACCGGTTGGCGTGGCTACGGTAAAGACGTAGTTCCCAAAAAATGGGTCATCGAAGATGGTGCTATTAAATTCAACGGCTCGGGAGGCGGTGAAGCACAAGAAGGCGATGGCGGAGATCTTATTTTCGACCACAAGTTCAAAAACTTCGAACTTGTGCTGGATTGGAAAATTTCTAAAGGAGGTAACTCGGGTATTTTTTATTTGGCACAGGAAGTTACTACAACCGATAAAGAGGGTAATGTAAAAATGGAACCCATTTATATCTCTGCTCCCGAATATCAAGTGCTGGATAATGCCAATCATCCCGATGCTAAACTGGGTAAAGATAACAACAGGCAATCCGCGTCGCTCTACGACATGATTCCTGCTGTTCCTCAAAACCAGAAACCTTTCGGAGAATGGAATACAGCTAAAATTATGGTGTATAAAGGAACCGTTGTTCACGGACAAAACAACGAAAATGTGGTTGAATACCACTTATGGACACCCCAATGGACAGAAATGCTCCAGGCAAGTAAATTCAGCCAGGAAAAATGGCCGTTGGCATTTGAATTGTTGAATAACTGCGGAGGCCCTAACAGAGAAGGATTCATTGGTTTACAAGACCATGGAGACGATGTTTGGTACCGCAACATTAAGATTAAGGTATTAGATTAAATATAGATAATCCGAAAAAGAGTATTCCCTGAATTCCAAGAATACTCTTTTTTTAATAATAAAAAAGAATGAAAAAGATTGCAAACTTATTTATAGTGGCTTTAGTAGGCAGCCTGTTCGTATTGTCGGGTTGCAATCAGGAACAGAAAGAAGAAGCCGAAGGAGTAAAGGTTAAAAAAGAGATATACCTCCAGTTGTATTCAGTTCGCGACGACATAAAAGCCAACTATCAGGCAACTATAGACACCGTTGCAAAAGCAGGTTACACTGGAGTGGAAGCGGCAGGTTATAATGAAGGCCTGTTTTACGGAATGGCTCCTGCCGATTTCAAAAAATCCATCGAAGATGCCGGTTTAGAAGTTCTTTCGTCTCACACCGGACATCCTTTGGCTGAAAATGTAAAAGATACCAATTGGGATGAAGTATGGAAATGGTGGGATACCGCTATCCAGGCTCACAAGGATGCAGGAATGAAGTATTTGGTAGTTGCCTGGATCCCTACACCCAAAACATTGGCCGATCTTCAGGCTTATTGCGATTACTTTAACAAGATTGGAGAAAAATGCAATGCGGCAGGAATTCGCTTCGGTTATCACAACCACAACTTTGAATTCACCGAGATTGAGGGAGAAATGATGTATGACTATATGTTAAAAAACACCGACCCTGCCAAAGTTTTCTTCCAAATGGACGTCTATTGGGTGGTTCGTGGCGGACAAAGCCCGGTGGATTACTTCAATACTTATCCCGGACGCTTTGAAATTCTTCATATCAAAGACAATAAAGAGCTCGGACAAAGCGGAATGGTGGGCTTTGACGCCATCTTCCGAAATATCGATAAGGCCGGCACAAAAAATATAGTGGTGGAAGTTGAAAAATACTCCGGAACTCCTTTTGAAGGTATAAAAGAAAGCTATAACTATTTAGCGAATGCTGATTACGTGAAGGCTAGTTATAAATAATCTGTGTTTCGACAAAGACAACAAAAATCCCCGGTTAAACAGCCGGGGATTTTTTTAGATGTGTAAACCTCCTTACGCTTTTCCTGCGCTGCCCAGCACCTTCTCGGTTTTGTGCATATAGAGTTTCTTCAGCGATTCGCGAGCCGGGCCCAGGTATTTGCGCGGGTCAAATTCGGCCGGCTGGTTGGCAAACACCTCACGAACGGCAGCCGTCATAGCCAGGCGCCCGTCGGAGTCTATATTTATTTTACAAACAGCCGATTTGGCAGCTTCGCGCAACCATTCTTCGGGAATACCGATGGAATCTTTCAGTTTGCCACCGTATTTGTTGATGATATCCACATATTCCTGCGGAACCGATGAAGAACCGTGAAGAACGATGGGGAACCCGGGTATGCGCTTTTCAATTTCTTTCAAAATATCGAAGCGTAGCATGGGAGGAACCAATTTGCCGTTTTCGTCACGGGTACACTGGTCCGGCGTAAATTTAAATGCTCCGTGCGATGTTCCGATGGAGATAGCCAAAGAATCAACGCCTGTACGGGAAACAAAATCAACCACTTCATCCGGCTCGGTATAAGTGTGGTGTTCGGCTTGAACGTCGTCTTCAATACCTGCCAGAACACCCAATTCGCCTTCAACCGTAACATCATATTGATGAGCATAATCTACCACCTTTTTGGTCAATGCTATGTTCTCTTCGTAAGGCAGGTGTGAACCATCGATCATCACCGAAGAGAATCCGCTTTCGATACAATCCTTGCACAATTCAAAACTATCGCCATGGTCTAAGTGAAGAACGATGGGTATTTCGTATCCCAATTCTTTGGCATACTGCACGGCACCCTGCGCCATATAACGCAACAACGTCTGATTGGCATACTTGCGCGCTCCACTCGAAACCTGCAAAATCACAGGCGACTTGGTTGCCACGCAAGCCGAGATAATTGCCTGCAACTGCTCCATGTTGTTAAAATTGAAAGCAGGAATAGCATAGCCCCCTTCAATCGCTTTCTTGAACAATTCTTTTGAGTTTACCAAACCCAACTCTTTGTAACTTACCATATTCTTGATATTTAAAAAATTAATGAATTCTATTCCTAAAACAGAGTACAAAAATAACATTTATTTCGCATAAACGGAAATTATTTATCCTAAGAGAATTTAAGAAACTATTTAAATTTCTTACGAAAGACGTATATAAACAATCTTTGCCTTCAAAAAGTTTCTTTTTTGTATTCTTCTCCCTTTTATTTGGCTCAAATAGCCCGCTATTATCGCCAAAACAAGAAAGGACTCTCCTTAAAAATAATTCTTTTTGAATAGCGAAACAAATTTAAACAGTCTCTAAAAGATTTCCGTTTATTAGAGGTTGATCTTGATATTTTTAGTAAAACTATCGTTATGTCATTTTTTTCTCTTAAATTTGTATTCAATTTTTGAGTTGCCCTTACAAAGTGAAACGTCAAAAAACTTAGTTTTCTAATATTATTTGAACAATAAAATTACATTTAATTATGATCGTAGGGATTCCTAAAGAAATTATGTCGGGAGAAGCTCGTGTAGCTGCAACTCCCGAAACCGTAAAGAAGTTTATCCAGGACGGCATGACTGTCCTTGTTGAAGCCGGCGCCGGAGTGAAATCGTTTTACTATGACGAACAGTATAAAGAAGCCGGAGCGGAAATGGTGAGTGATGCAGAGCACCTCTACCAAAGGGCCGGCCTTATTCTAAAAGTGAAAGAACCTCTCTTTAACGATAACGTGGGAAAACACGAGGTTGAAATGATGCACAAAGGCCAGTACCTGGTCACTTTCATTCATCCCGCGTCACCCGTAAACCACAAAATGGTAAAACAACTTGCGGAGCAGGGGGTAATCGGCTTGACACTTGACAGTATCCCCCGCATTTCGCGCGCTCAAAACATGGATGCCCTGACATCGATGAGTACATGCGCGGGTTACAAGGGAATCATCATGGCCGCCGATGATTTGTCGGTGTTTATGCCGCAGATGTTCACTGCTGTGGGGATGCTTAAACCCGCCAACGTATTGGTTATCGGCACCGGTGTTGCCGGATTGCAGGCTTTGGCAACGGCCAAACGACTGGGGGCGGTAACTTACGCAATGGATATTCGCCCTGCTGCCAACGAACAGGCTAAAAGCCTTGGCGCTAAGATTATTGAAACCGGTGTTCCTGAAGAACTGGCGGTGGGCAAAGGCGGATACGCCCAAAAACTGCCGGACGGATGGCTGGCAAAAGAGCGTGAAGTGTTGGCCGGTGTGTTGAAAGATATGGATATTGTTTTCTGCAGCGCGTTGATTCCGGGAAAAGTAGCGCCGATTTTGATTACCGAAGAAATGGTGGAGTCGATGAAAAACGGCGCGGTAATTGTAGATATCTCCATCGATCAGGGGGGAAACTGCGCAGTGACTCCTGCAGGAAAGAAAGAAATGTTCCACAATGTGATGGTGCAAGGGATTAAGAACATCCCGGGATTGATCCCTACCAGCTCTACCTGGATGTTTTCCCAGAATGTTTACAACCTGGTAAAATACTTATCGAAAGATGGGCAGGTTGTACTGGATTTGAACGATGAAATTGTCCGTTCAATTTTAGTAACTCATAATGGCGAAATCGTGCACGAAGGGGCGAGGGAAGCCATGGGATTGTGAAAAGTAACTTTAAATTTCTTATTTTAACATGAATCCAATTTTTTTGATATTGATTTTTGCCGTGGCCACCACCGTTGGGTACTTTATTATCAAAAACGTGCCGAGCTTGTTGCATACCCCGCTGATGTCGGGAATGAATGCCCTGTCGGGTATTACCATTTTGGGAGCGATTGCTGCGGTGGGTTTATCGGTGACGGCTGCCAGACAGCAAGATGTCTTACCCGGACAAATTTTGGGTGGGTTAGCCGTTGTTGCCGCAACCGTAAACGTTGTCGGTGGTTTCGGAGTTACACACCGGATGCTAAAGATGTTCGACAAGAAAAAGAAGGAGGACAAACAACCATGACATCAACGCTTTATTATATTATTTGTGCTGTTTTATCCGTAACCGTTTTGCTTGGGATTTCTATGATGAGCAAGGTGAAAACGGCTGTTTGGGGCAATATCATCAGTGCAATCAGCGTTTTTACGGGAATTGTTGTCACGTTGCTTTACAACCAGATTATTTCTGTCGGGAGCATATATGTCTATATGCTTATCGGAATTATTATCGGAAGCACGTTTGCCGTTCGGGTAAAAATGATTCAAATGCCGCAACTTGTCGCTCTGTTAAACGGGGTAGGTGGATTGGCATCGGCTTTGGTGGGAATTTTAACGTTGCTGGGAGTGGGGCAGTTAGTAAGTGATTTTCCCGTTTTTTCCGACGTTACCGCTGTTTTGGCGATTGTGGTGGGAATTGTGACCCTGGTTGGCAGCCTGGTTGCTGCCGGAAAGCTGCACAGGCTTCTGTCCCAAAGGCCGGTAATCTGGAAAAATCATTCTGTAGTATTGAATCTCAGTCTTGTTTTGCTGGCAGTTTCTGTTATCTATGCTGCTTTTGTGGGAAATATTTTTGGTGCGTCAACAGATGTTGCGATAATTTTGCTGATAAGTATTGTTGTGAGCGCACTTTTCGGATTTGCCTTTTCAATTCGTGTCGGCGGGGCAGATATGCCCATTACCATTTCGTTGCTCAACTCGTTGAGCGGTGTAGCCGGAGCTATTGCCGGTATGGCTATTGGCGATATCCTGTTGGTTTCGGTAGGTGGAATTGTGGGTGCATCCGGATTGTTTCTGACACAAATAATGTGCCGTTCGATGAATCGTAACCTGATGGATATTTTAACCGGAAAAACAACGATTAAAAAATCCTCATCACCGGTGGAGGAGATAAAAGAAAAAGTATCAGAAAAACAACCCGAAAACAGAGGTAACCTATCAGACGGAGAAATCTTAAAAGCAGCCAAATCGGTCATTATCGTTCCCGGTTATGGAATGGCATTGGCGCAGGCGCAGCACTGGGTCAGGCAACTGGCAGATAAACTGGCCGCCAACGGAGCGGATGTTCGCTACGCTATTCATCCCGTTGCAGGACGTATGCCCGGACATATGAACGTGTTGCTGGCCGAAGCCGATGTGCCTTACGAACAGCTTTACGAAATGGATGCGATAAACGGTGACTTCAAGAATACCGATGCCGTTATTGTGATCGGCGCCAACGACGTACTTAATCCGGCTGCCCGCGATGCTGTTGGCACACCCATCTACGGGATGCCCGTATTGAATGTGGACGAAGCCAAGGAAATCTTCATTTGCAATTTCGATTTAAATCCCGGCTATGCCGGCGTGGAAAATCCGCTTTATACAAAGAAAAGCGGAGTGCATCTGATGCTTGGAGACGCAAAAGATTCGCTTTCAAAAATGATAGATTGGTTGAATGATTGCGACTAAATCATCGTCTGACGATATTTTACGACCCATCTTAGCTCACGTAAACTAAAAGAGTAGAACTCGCTTCGCTTTGAACAGCTACTCTTTTTTTACGTTCAACGCGAGCTATGGGTCCCCCGTAAAATATCTAAAGGCCTCCCGCTTTAGTCGCATACACTATTTAAGTTTCGCGTATTTATGAGTAGTTGATACATGTGAAGGTTGAGTTATTTACTTTTTTCGTAAGAAATTTAAACAGTTTCTGAGTTTAAGTAGAACATTTCTGCATTTTCTTTTATAGATAACTTTGTAGATTAAGAAAATTTATTTTTCTTTGTTTGGCTTTTGTCATCCTTTCCAAGCTTAATGTTTAATTTTTTTAATCAATGGAAAATTTCAGCAACGATAATCAAATTCAAATAGAGCTCACAGAAGAAATCGCTCAGGGAATATATTCAAATTTAGCCATAATCTCACACTCTTCTTCGGAATTTGTGATAGATTTTGTGCGGATTGTTCCGGGTATTCCCAAGGCAAAAGTAAAATCGCGTATTATTCTCACGCCCGAACACGCTAAAAGGCTCCTTTTAGCTTTGAGAGATAATATCGATAAATTTGAAAAAATGAACGGGACCATTTCGGTAAACAACGAAAATCCCGGTTTTCTTCCTCCTATAGGGGGAATGGGGCAAGCGTAGCTTCTCCGTGTTTATGTTTAATTTAAAAATCACGCATTTTATGGATTCAGCAGTAAAGGAAGAGACCTTCAATTGGTTCAGCATGTTTTGGGAAGGTTTTACCGGTATGTCGAAGCTCGGTAGAACACTATGGATAATAGTGATTATAAAGCTCATTATAATGTTTGCCATATTAAGACCCATCTTTTTTCCGGATTTTCTCAAGTTACAAGTAAACGATGAATCGGAAAAAGCGGGATATGTGCGTGAACAAATGATTGAAAGGTCGTCTTTCGATTCAGGAAAATAGAATTATTAACAAATTTAATCTTTGAAAGATTTATGGACTTATTACTGAATGCAACAGCTGTTGGCTGGGCAAGAGGACAATTTGCCTTAACAGCCGGCTATCATTGGATTTTTGTTCCGCTCACGCTTGGATTGGGTGTTATTATGGCTATCATGGAAACCATTTACGTGAGGACCGGAGATGAGAAATGGAAAAAAACCGCCAAGTTCTGGCAAATTCTCTTTGGTATAAATTTCGCGATCGGCGTAGCAACAGGTATTATTCTGGAATTTCAGTTCGGAACAAACTGGTCGAATTACAGTTTGTTTGTGGGTGATATTTTTGGTGCTCCACTGGCTATTGAAGGTATTTTGGCGTTCTTTCTGGAAGCAACATTTATCTCTATTATGTTTTTCGGATGGAACCGGGTAAGCAAAAAAATGCACCTGGCATCAACTTGGCTAGTGACGCTTGGAGCCACGTTGTCCGCATTTTGGATCCTTGTGGCAAACGCCTGGATGCAGTATCCTGTGGGGATGGAATTTAATCCCGATACCATGAGGAACGAAATGGTCGATTTCTGGGCTGTGGCCGGATCCTCCATCGCGATGAACAAATTTTTTCATACGGTTACTTCATCGTGGGGCCTGGGAGCCGCATTTGTGGTGGGCGTAAGCAGTTGGTACCTGATAAAGAAGAGGCATCAGGATTTTGCGCTCAGGAGTATAAAAATTGCAACCATATTCGGATTGATATCTTTTATTTTGATTGCCGTCAGCGGTGATGGATCCGCTTACGAGGTTACGCAAAAGCAACCGATGAAGCTTGCCGCTATGGAAGGTTTATACGAAGGGAAAGAAGGTGCCGGATTGGTGGCAATCGGTTTATTAAATCCGAAAAAAGAAGCATATAATGACGATATAAATCCTTATCTGTTTAAAATAGAAATTCCCAAGCTGCTCTCCTTAATGGGTTACAGAAATATAAACGCGTTTGTACCCGGAATTAAGGACGTTATTGATGGCGGATATACGTTGCCCGATGGCACCACCGCCTTGTCTTTCCGGGAAAAAAGAGAGCGCGGTTTACTTGCGCATAAGGCGCTGGCCGATTATCAACAGGCAAAGAGCGAAGGAAGGGATACCGATGCCGCCAATTTTGAAAAGGTAATTAAGGATAATTACAGCTATTTTGGCTATGGATTCCTTGAAAAGGAAAAAGATGTAATTCCGAATGTTCCGCTCACGTTCTATATGTTCCATTTTATGGTGTTGGTTGGCGGATATTTCATCTTGTTCTTTGCTGTGGTTTGGTATTTCCACCAGAAGAAAAAAATGGAAAACTCCAAAGTATTGCAATATATTGGTTTGTGGAGCATTCTACTGGCCTATCTGGCAAGTCAGTTCGGGTGGGTGGTTGCCGAAGTGGGGCGCCAGCCGTGGACAATTCAGGATGTGCTGCCTGTTCAGGCGGCAGTGTCGGGAGTTCCGGCAGGAAACGTGATGACAACCTTTATTCTCTTCGCGGTATTGTTCACAGTCTTGCTTGTTGCGGAGGTTACCATTATGCTGAAACAGATTCGGAAAGGCCCTGATTTTTAATCTTTCGCAGAATATATTTATAAACTTTAAAAACATTAGCAAATTATGATAACTTACGAATTTTTACAGAATTACTGGTGGTTTATAATATCTCTGTTGGGAGGATTACTGGTATTTCTTCTTTTTGTGCAAGGCGGACAATCGATGATTCATTCGATTTCGAAGACAGAAGATGAAAAGAAACTGGTCATAAATGCTCTTGGGCGCAAATGGGAGTACACATTTACCACTCTAGTAACGTTCGGAGGTGCTTTTTTTGCATCGTTCCCGTTGTTTTACGCCACAAGCTTCGGCGGAGCATACTGGGTTTGGATGTTGCTTTTATTCTCTTTTGTAGTACAGGCCGTCTCCTATGAATTTCAATCGAAGCCGGGCAATGTGTTCGGACCGAAAACTTACCGGGCATTCCTGTTCTTCAACGGGATAATCGGGACTTTTATATTAGGAGTTGCTGTTGCCACATTCTTCACCGGATCGGAATTTACCATCAACAAGGTGAATCTGGTCAATTTCGGAGCAGCCGGAAACGTGATGAGCGGATGGGATAATCCGCTTCACGGCCTCGAAGCATTGGGGAACCTGAGGAACTGGTGCCTGGGATTGGCAGTCCTTTTCCTGGCAAGGACAATGGCCAGCTTGTTTTTTGTGAATAGGCTGGATCATAAAGTGTTGCACGAGAGATCGAGAAAATATACGCTGTATAACGGTGTGCCGTTTGTTGTGTTCTTCCTTGCTTTCTTAATCTGGACGTTGGTTTCAGACGGCTATGCCGTTAATCCGGATACCAGGGAGGTATTTATGGAACCATACAAATACCTTCACAATTTCATTCAGATGCCTGTAGTGCTTATTATTTTCTTAGTGGGTGTCGTGGCTGTTTTGTGGGGAATTTCCGGTACGGTGCTAAACAAGTCGTTCAACAAGGGAATTTGGTTTACAGGGATAGGTACTGTGTTGGCGGTGACCATGTTGCTACTGGTGGCCGGATATAACAATACGGCGTATTATCCTTCATACACCAATTTACAAAGCTCGCTTACCGTGCAAAATTCATCTTCCAGTGAGTTCACGTTGACGGCTATGTCTATTGTTTCATTGCTTGTTCCTTTTGTACTTGCCTACATCGTTTATGCCTGGAGGGCGCTGGAAGGGAAAAAACTGAAACTCGAAGACCTGAAAGATGACGGACATGCATATTGAGTAATGGTAAATAGTGCTGTCTGGCATGATCTTAAAAGGGAATAATCAAGAAAAAAAGATTATTCTCTTTTATTTTAACGGTTTTGAAGTAAGTGTAAAAAAGAAAATGAGTATATTTGCATAAATATTTTTTAACAGATGAAACAAAAAGTATTTGGGTTTTCATTCTTTGCGGCCGTTTTGCTCTCTTTACTCTTGTTCTCTTGTAATAACAACAAGAAAAGTTTGTTTAAAGCCGATAATGGGATAGAGTTTGACACGATAAACATAGAAAAGAGATACTTCCTGGATAATAATCCGGAAAATCCCTCGTGCAACCTGACATTGAACTTTATTTATCCGAAGAGTACTGATAATTTCGATGCTCAGGCAGCTAAAAGTGTTTTTTTAAGAGCGGTTATCGGTGTAAGCTACGATAGTCTGTCCGTTCAGGAAGCCGTTGACGGATACGTCCGGAATTATATAGGAAATTACAAAAACGATGCGGAAATTTATAAGGTCAATAAACCTTTGCAGGAACATACCAGCGATACGTTAGATGGTCTATTTATTGCCGCCGATGATCCCGGTTATCTTCCTGAAGTTTTCTATTCTTATTACGAAACCCTTTCCGATACGATTGTTTACAACCAATATGGGATTATCTCGTTTCAGGTAAGACAAACTAATAATAAAGGCGGCCGGATGTCATACGAAACCATTAAAAATTATGTGCTTGACCTGTCGAGTGGTGAACTGATGAGTGAAGGTGATATTTTTTCTGCCGGTTACGATCTGGCTCTGCGCCCTATCCTTCAAAACGCGTTGTTGGAAGCAAACGATGTGAAGTCTATTCAGGAACTTGAAGATTTGGGTTTCTTCGGTGTCGATGAAATTATGCCGAACAAAAATTTTCTTATCACCGATAAGGGGATAACCTACACATTTAATAAGGGAGAATACTCGGCTTATCAGCTTCAGGTACCCCAGGTCTTTATTCCGTATCCGGCTGTCCGTTCTTTGTTGCGTGAGAATTCCATTGTCTCAAAGTTATTCCGGCAGCAGTGAGCATCATCGATAAATATTTTCCCTCACTTTCCGCAAAACAGAAAGAGCAGATCGATGCCCTCTTTGATTTATATTCCGACTGGAATTCCCGGATAAACGTCATTTCGCGTAAGGATATCGATAACCTTTATCTCCACCATGTTTTGCATTCGCTTGCCATTGCAAAATATATCCGCTTTCAACCCGGTACGTCCATAATCGATGTAGGAACCGGGGGCGGGTTTCCCGGTATCCCGTTAGCCCTGTTTTTTCCGGAAGTCAACTTTTTGCTGCTGGACAGTATTGGGAAAAAGATTAAAGTTGCCCGTGAAGTCTCGCAAGCCATCGGCTTACAGAACGTGGACTTTATACATTCGCGTATGGAGGACGAAAAACAGAAGTTCGACTTCGTGGTAAGCCGTGCTGTAATGCCGTTGCCCGATTTGGTGAGAGTTGTACGAAAAAATATCTCCAGCGAACAAAAAAATGCTCTCCCCAACGGTATTATCTGTCTTAAAGGCGGAGATTTAGCCCCGGAGCTATCCCCATTTAAGGGTAAAGTGGAGGTTTTCTCCCTCGACAAATACTTTTCCGAATCTTTCTTTGAAACCAAGAAGTTGATCTATTTGCCGGTATGAGTCGGGATGCGTGTTGCCTCGGATAAGATTTTCAAAGGAAATTTTGTCATACAAAGAATAACCTATATATTTGTTTTTTTAATCACAGCTTGCTGCATCCAAGGAAATCTCTATGTCCTTTGGTGTGGGCAATAAATATATATTAATCAATGTATAACAATCAGTTATCCGGTCACGTAAAGGTCCCGTTGGCCAACAGGATCTATCGTTTTTTCTTTATCAGTGCCTTAGTGATTATATTCACACTGGGTTGCATGTGGGGAGCCATTAATTTGCTCCTCATCGGGTTGGAAGGGAGTTTCCACGGTATCGACTATTCCTGGGTGCTGGCGCATGGACATGCTATGGTATTCGGCTTTGTGGGCCTTTTCATCATGGGATTTTCCTTTCAGGCAATACCTCGCTATACAGGAATAACTTTATGGCGTCCCCGTTTAGCCCTTTCGGCATTGCCTCTTATGATTACAGGCATCCTGCTGCAGGCATGGGCTCATGTTATAGCTCCCCGGCCACCCTACCTCCTGCTTGGAGTTGCCGCGGGGGGATTGCAGCTTGTAGCGGTGGCTATCTTTGTATTGGTCGTTGTGCGTACCCTGCATGGTACACATGTCAGAAGAAATAACGACGGCTTCATCTATGCCGCGCTTGGTTGGTTCCTTCTGGCAGCGATCATCAATCCAATAATTTTCAGTCTCTTCGAATCGGCAGGAACAGAGGAAGAATTTCTCTTCAACGTATCCTCATTCAATATACCTTATCGTGATATTCAAACGCTTGGAATTGCCGTGGTGATGATCCTTGGCATGTCGTTACATATCCTGCCGCATGCTTACGGATTTCGTGAGCCTTCATCACGCTGGAGAAAATTTCTGCTGTGGGGAGTTAACGGGGCCATCCTTTTCGGTGTTATCTCGTTTACGGCCGGCATGACTACCGGCGTTCACTGGTGGCACGCAGCCAACGGCATATCTTACATCATCCTGTTAGTGGCTGCCATTGGCACACCCATCCAGTTCCGGCTGTTCAGACGGGTGCCGGAGGGCAGCGACAGGAGTTTAAAGTTTATCAGGGCGGCTTATCTCTGGTTTATCGTGGCCATGTTGCTTTTGGCGTTCGGGCCCTATTATATGTTCGGTATTTATCTACCCATGACAGGAGGTGAAAATCCTTTCTCGCATGCCTACTTTGGCGCTTATCGCCATGCGTTGACAGTCGGTTTTATAATGATGATGATTGTGGGTGTCTCTTCCAAAGTAGTACCTATATTCTCGGGGATCGACATACGGAAAACAAACTCGCTTTGGGCAGTCTTCATCTTGCTCAACTTAGGCAATGCTTGGCGTATTATTTCGCAGATAACCACGGACTTTTTTCCTCAGGCCTTTGGGGTTATAGGCATCTCGGGCTTTATTGAGCTCACCGCGCTTGGCTTATGGGGCTACGAACTGATCAAAAATATACAGGCCGGAAAACGGATGCATACGTATCAACCTTAATGATCGTATTTGTGCTGTTTTTTTTATCCAAATAAAGAAAACAGACCTCATAAACACGATGAGTATTACGGACTTAATAAGATTCAACAATTCATAAACCCTTAAAAAATTAAATGATGGAAACTTTAAATAAGAACAAACAGTTTACCGTGTATGGCGCTGACTGCAAACGGCGTGATTTTTTGAGAAAAGGTGTCAAGCTAGGCACATTGGCCGCTGTTACCGGTATGAGTTTGCTATCCGCCTGCAAAGAGGAAAGTGAAGAAGAAGGAGAAGTAACCCCTTCGGAAGATCTGATGCGTGAGCATGGTGTCATGAACAGGATTTTGCTAATTTATGATACCTGTAAGTTGCATTTGACTAACAATGAACCATTCGATTTGGCCGTGCTGAATAATTCAGCACAGATAATCCGTACTTTTATTGAGGATTACCACGAAAAGCTGGAAGAAGATTACTTGTTCCCCCGGTTTGAAAAGGCTAACCGGTTAACTGATTTGGTTCAGGTATTACGTTCGCAGCATAAGGCCGGACGGATATTGACCGACCGGATCATGGAGTTTGGAAAAATGAAATCACTGGCAGGCATGGACGAAAATCAGAAACTGGTGAAGCTGCTCGGCGATTTTAACGGGATGTACCGTCCACACGGATCAAGGGAAGATACGGTCCTGTTTCCGGCAATCAGGGAAATCGTCTCCAAAAATGAATATTTCGCTTTAGGTGAAGATTTCGAACGTAAGGAGCATGAGCTTTTCGGTGAAGATGGCTTTGAAGCAATGGTCGAAAAGGTTGCCATTATTGAAAAGCAACTTGAGATTTACGATCTGTCACAATTTACTCCAAAGCTTTGACAATCGCCCCAATTGCCGTTGAATATTGCTAGCCGGCCATTGTTATAGTGGCTTCCCTTATGGAAATATTTTTCTGGTAATGATATTGATTTAGCGTCTGAATATGTAAATTTGTAAAAATTTATAGTTTATGAAAATAGGAATCATCTTAGAAACAAAAGAATTTGAAAAGGCATGGAATGCTTTTCGATTTGCTGTTACGGCAAAAAAACAAGGACATGAGGTGAAAGTTTTTCTGATGGGAGAAGCCGTTGAATGTGAAGGATTGACTCACGAAAAATACAATGTTGCTGAACAATTAAAAGCGTTTGTGAATGTAGGCGGGGAAATATTAGCCTGCGGAACTTGTTTAACATCGAGACAGCTTAATAGCACGGAAGCTTGTCCGATCTCAACCATGGTAGATTGCGTTAATTTAGTTGTTTGGGCCGATAAAACGGTGACTTTTTAATTCTACTTCCTTTATTTCTGTTTAAACTCTGAGTCCCCTCCGATAAATCTTTTATGCCCAAAATGCATAAGAAATCACTTTGGTTTTCAGTAAGTTATAATTCACAAAAACGGTTTTAGGAGTTTTTGAAGGGGACTCAACTATAAAAACGGATTTTAAAATTTTCAATGATTGAAAGAAAAACGAACTAAATATAAATAAGTTTGTTTAGTAAGTTTGTTTAATATTGAAAATAAATTTAGCCTGTTTTGTATTATGTGGAAAAGAACCATATATGTATTGGTATTGCCAATAGTGATAATTTCTTGTATAAAAGAAGAAGCATTAAATAAGGAGGCCGATATAGAGCGTTTTGAAATAACTGATCAAGGTTTTATAAGCTCCTTAATATCTGAAGATAATCAGACAATAAAACTGGTCGTGGAAGAAGATGTAGATTTAAGTAACTTACATCCTGCCATATTTGTTTCTGAAGGAGCTACGGTCACCCCGGCATCAGGTATATCGCAAAATTTTGCAGATGGAAAAATTGTTCTTTATAAAGTTACTTCCGAAGATGGAGTGTATTCTAAAGAATATCAAGTTAGGGCCGTCCATGCTTCTACATCGCTGAGGTATGATTTCGAAGAATGGGAAGAGTCCGGAGGATTAGTGAAATACCCCATTCTGTCCGATACAGAATGGAGTTCGGGCAATCAGGGAGTCTCTATCGCAACTTTAGGTAAGATTCCGGAATATCCGACCCACAAGACTGCCGATTCTTATTCCGGTGAGTATGCCTTAGAACTGAAAACCATTGAAGGAAAACCCAAACTGGCCCCCGAGGTTCTTATATATTCAGGATCTATGTTTAGAGGAAAATTTAATGCCAATCCCGGCGATCCTTTAAAATCTTTATATCTCGGGCATAAATTACCTCAAGCTTCGGGAAAACCGTACAAATTTGAAGGGTATTATAAATATAAACCGGGCGAGGTATATCGCAACAGCAAAGATATAATAGTACCCAATAAAGTAGATGAATTCACCGCATATTCCGTGATATTTAAGGTCAGTAAAGGGGCTGCCGGAAATGATGAATACCTGGATGGTGAAACTATCTTGACATCAGATAAAATAATTGCCCGGGCAGACCTTACTGATACATCAGCCCAGGATACATACAAAAAATTTTCGCTTAAGTTCAAATATACCGAAGAGATGAATTATGATAAATATGATTATAAAATGACGATAGTTTTTGCTTCCAGCAAAAATGGAGATTTTTACGAAGGAGCGATTGGCAGCACACTTATTGTAGATCAGGTAGAAATAGTATGCACCCCTTTTTAACAAATAACAAATGAACATAAAACTCATCCTTATCGCGTGCATATCGGCTATTAGCCTCTTTACGCTAAAAGCGCAGGAAGCCGTTAATAAGAAAATAGAATGGAGTATGGGTGTCGGATTCAACATAGGTGCTACTGCTCCCCTTTCCGTGCCCCAAGAAGTGAGGTCGATTGATTTATACAGCCCTAATGTTAATCCGAACCTGAGACTGAATGCAATCTATAATTTTGACGAAAAATGGGGAGCAGGGATAGGATTGCAATATGAAACCAAAGGAATGCGTGTGAAAAGTCAGGTAAAACACATGTATATAAACTTTGTACCGGTTGGAGGTGATCCTAAGACAGACAATCTGGAAGGATACTTTGTGGGGAAAAACAGCTCGGAGATTTCCAATTCTTATTTAACAATACCCATTTATGCCACATACCGTATTTCTAATAAATGGAGGTTGAAAGGGGGATGTTATTTTTCAAACACTTTAAAAAGTAAATTTACAGGAAGTGTTTCCGACGGCTACCTTCGTATCTATTCACCTGTTGGTGACAAGCAAATTATCGACTTTGAAGAATTCGATTTTAGTGAAGATGTGCGTGATTATGACATTGGTTTCATCCTGGACGCTGAATATAAGTTGACGAATAGAATTTCTATCACAGGAGGGTTATCGTGGGGAATGATGCCGATATTCTATTCGGAAAGAAGTCCCATGCAATTTAAAATGAGGAATTATTATGGGGCATTTGGTATTTCATATCTACTTGGATTTTTTAACTAAAGTCTTGCCTTGGATGGGAACTGCATAGCAGATGAAGAATTGTTAGAGGACATGAATATGATTTTTGTAAACTTATTTGCCCAGTGAAGCTTATTCTGCACAGTGCAAATTGTTTTCCATATTATTTTCTCAGTTTATTGTAATACCTGTTTCTCTGCTTGAACATCTTCTCAAAGTAATCAATCCTAGAATTCCGATAATCAAATATTGCAGGAGGTTTACCGGAGCGCTGCATTCTACCTATATATTACACTAATTTTCCTTCAGATGCAAATGGATAAACGATAAATAAGCATTCCAGCTTACTTTTGCGGATTCACGCCGAAATAGGGATTTGAATAGATTTATATTCTTTCACCCGTTACTCACTCCGTTTTGAGAGATGCTTTTTAAGAGAGTTTCTCCTCTTTAAGTTGCAGGATAAAGATAGAAAAATTATCTGGAATAAGAAGCATTTACCTACTAAAAAAACATTGTCAAAGTAAACGATTTTGTTTATTTATTTGTATCTTTGTAAAAAGAGCAGGATTTATGGATAGTCGTATCAACATACTAAAAGGCATTCATCCCGGAAAACTAATAGAAAGGGACTTGAAGAAACAAGCTATTACCCAACGCAGTTTGGGGGAGGAAACAGGTATTCCCTATCAAACTATCAATGCAATAATTACGGGAAAGCGTAACCTTACAATCGGGCAGGCGTTAAAAATAGAAACAGCTTTGGGATATGAAGAAGGATTTCTGTCGATTCTTCAATCCTATCATGATATAGAACAATACAAGGATAAGGAATCTGCTCTCCTTTATCCGGAAGCGCCCAAGATCCGGAAAATTCTTTTTTGGGATACAGATTTTAGTGGGATCAATTGGGGGAGATACAAACGGGCGGTTATTGAAAGGGTCTTGGAGAGAGGTAGTAAAGAGGAAATTAATGAAATTAAAAAGTTCTATAATCTTTCAGCAAGTGAGTTGAAACAATTTAGACCAAGGAAATCCCGTCCAGCTAAATTAATGCAGAAAACGAATGGCTAAGAAAAATTCTATCAAGCTACATTACGAAACGGTTACTCCTTTATTGAAGAAAATTCTCAATGAGATAATGAAGGAGCCGGTATTTGCTCCGTTCTATTTAGTGGGAGGAACTTCTCTAAGCCTACGTTTGGGACATCGAAAGTCGATAGATATTGACTTATTTACGAATGCTTCTTATGGAAGTTTGGACTTCTCTGTTTATGAGAATTTCTTTCAGAATAATTATAAATATTACGATTGTACGGACAAAACAGATATTGTGGGATTTGGCCGGTCATACTATATTGGAGAATCGGAAGATAACAACATCAAGGTCGATTTATTCTATCATGATGAAATAATAAATCCTTGCGATATAATTGACGGTATCCGAATTGCGAGTTTAGCTGATGTTACAGCGATGAAAGTTGATGTAGTTTCACGGGGTGGCCGCAAAAAAGATTTCTGGGATTTACATGAGTTGCTGAATACATATACTATCCCGGAAATGCTGGAACTCCATAAAAAACGATATGAATACACTCACGATAGAGAACAGATTATTGCCAATTTTGTGGATTTCTCTTCCGCCGATAAAGATATTGACCCAATCTGCCTGAAAGGGAAAGAGTGGAAATTGATAAAACTGGATTTTGTGGAATTAATGGATCAAAATCCATAAATCTGCGAATTTTTGCGGATTACGATCCAAGGTTATTGCTAAAATTTACATTTCATTGATGGATACTTTCCACAAGACAAAAGATTTGTCTTTAAGGAGATCTGCCATATAAATAGTGATTTAGTTTCACTATTTCAATAAATCCAAAACCTCAGATTAGCATTGTCATAATTTCCATTTGGATTTGTTCGCTGAAAAACCAAAATAGTATGCTTTCGGACAACGATTTAAAATTTCGCTATATCCAAATGCTAGAAAACGCAACCGCCAAGGATGGATGAAGTTGGAGATCATTTAAAAGTAGATGTTTTATTACCTAATTGCTGGACTTCTAATCCTCTTCGAATATCCGAAGGATTTGACCCGCGATTAATTATTCCGGCACATGAAAATGAATTAGGTCATACCATAGATCATCGTGAAGCCTATGCTTTAAATTATTCACGATGGGACGTACCTTACAATAAGATAATAATGACTTGGGGAGAATCCTTTCAGTATATTCCGTAAACATACGGGAATATCTGCCTCAATTCCTGCGGAAGGACGTACGTTAAATAAATATTTAATACAAAAAAACCCGGTTGGGGTAATTTAAACTAAAAAATGATGACAAAATTTAAATATGTTGATTTGATTATTCTCGTTTGTTTCCTTTTCATTACTGTTTCGTGCAATGAATCAAAAGGTTCACAAGAAATTATTGTCGGAGGAGATGATGTGGTGATGATTTTGGATTTTAATTATTCAACTGACAGCATAAAAAAAGTCAATTGGTACTTAAAAACATCTGAAATTCCAGGTATGCCCGATTCAATGATCCGGTACATGAAGACCGTTGATGATCACAAATCGGTAGATAACAATGCCAGGATACTGATTTGTTCTTCAAGCGGTGGAACTGTTCTGGTAGATCGTGCGACCAAAAGGTGTCTTTTTTATGCCATTACACCCAATGCCCACTCCGTTGAGTATCTTCCTGGCAATCGAATAGCAGTTGCGTTGTCGACTGCAGACAAGGGGAATCGGTTGGAAATTTATGATGCAGACCGTTCAGATACAGTGTTATTCAAAGACTCATTGTATTCCGGTCATGGCGTTACCTGGATGGAGGAAAGGAACCTGCTCTATACGTTGGGATACGATGAATTAAGGGCATATTCATTGGTTAATTGGGACAGCCCCAATCCGGGATTACAATTGGAAGAAAGCTGGACATTGCCTGAAACCGGCGGGCACGACCTGTATGCTTCTTCTGAAAACCAATTGTTAATATCCACTTCAAAAAAAGTATGGAAGTTTGATTTAAATAACAATACATTTGGGCCTTTTCATCCCATTGCAAACGAACCCGATGTCAAGTCGGTTTATTATGACGAAAAAGCAGATCATCTGATTTATACAAAGGGTGAAATAAGTTGGTGGACTCACCATGTATATTCAGTAAATCCAACCAAAAAGATTGCGATTCCCGAAATTGATGTGTATAAAGTAAGAGTTATAAAATATAAAGGGATTGTGTTTTTCGAAAAGGAATAAAAAAAGCCGGGCATTACTGCTCGGCCTTACGCAAAAAACGGGAGTATCCCATGAACTGTGTAAGTTGGTAATCTGAAGGGTTCAAGTCCGGACTTGAACCCTTCAGAAATTTTTATTAACTTACCATTTCAACAGTTATGAGAAAAGAAGAATTATTAAACGACGATTTTTTTAAACAATTCAAGAGCGGGAAAGAGTTCGAGAACTTTCTTTCCCAATTACACAAGCGAGGTATCGAGCAAATGCTCGAGGGTGAACTCGACCATCACCTGGGTTACCGGAAGCACGCCCGGAGTGACCATTCCAATGCCCGTAACGGGTATGGGAGCAAAACGATAAAGACCGACTTCGGTGAAGCCCGAATAGATGTTCCCCGTGACCGTGAGGGTAGTTTCGAGCCGCTCATCGTTCCCAAGCGTGAAAGTATGGCCGAGGGCATTGAATCCCTGGTTGTCTCCCTTTACGCCAAGGGGATGAGTAATGCCGATATCGAGCGGCAGCTGCTGGAGATGTATGACTTCCGGCTTTCCACCAGCGCCATATCCAGGATAACCGACCGCGTGACGGAAGATATCGTGGCCTGGCAGAACCGCCCCCTGGAAGAGGTTTACTTGATAGTCTGGATGGACGGTGTCGTGTTCAAGGTACGCGAGAACTCCAAGGTGGTCAACAAGACGGTCTACATTGCCGTGGGGCTCCGTCGTGATGGCAAGAAGGAGGTCCTGGGCCTCTGGCTCGGCAAGAACGAGAGCGCCTCTTTCTGGATGAGCGTTTTGACGGATATGAAAGCCCGCGGCGTCATGGATATTTTAATTACCGCCACCGATAATCTGAACGGTTTCACCGACACCATCCAAACTGTGTTCCCCCAGTCCAGGACACAAATTTGCGTGGTTCACCAGATACGCAACGCGTGCAGGTACGTGGTGTGGAAGGAAAAGAAAGAGTTTACCGCGGACATGAAGCAGATATACGATGCTCCCCACAGGGAAGCGGCAAAGGCCGCCCTGAACGACTTTGCAGCCAAGTGGGAAGACAAGTATGGCTACGCGGTCAAGTCCTGGCGTGACAACTGGGAAGAACTTACCGTGTTCTTTGATTTTCCAATCGAGATCAGGCGTATTATCTACACCACCAACCTGATAGAAAACTTGAACGGGAAGATCAGGAAATACACCAGGAACAAGCTCTCTTTCCCCACGGACGAGGCCGTCATGAAATCCGTGTACCTGGCCGTGAGAGAAGCCACCAGGAAATGGACAATGCCGGTGAGGAACTGGGGGCTGATTTTGAATCAATTTTTGATTATCTTTGCAGACAGGGTTAAGTTATAAGTAAAGACCCTTCAATTACTACTTACACACTTATTGGGATAGTGTCCAAAAAACATATTATGTTTTTTAAGATTTTTCTTCCATTGGGTCTATTTCGGGATGTAGTTTTAGATATTCATCCCTTAAAACAAGGCTCATCAACTTTGCGATTTGGGAAAGACTTAAACTAATATCCACTTCTTTTTTTGTATCAGGATTAACGAACTTTGCAGGGTCTGGAGCAACATAAAGATAATCCTTTAATGGTTTAAAGTAGGGCTGCCCTGTATTTTTGAGGATTATATTAAATGATTCATTCTCCACATCATAAGCAGTCTTAGGGTCTATTCCCGCTAGAGTGTCAATAAAAGCAGGAAGATGTTCTTCCATCAATTTAGCGGCTCCGGATTCATTATAAACAACATACCCGAGTGGAGTAATATTTAAAGGGCTTGCTTTTGCCATAAGAGCATCGGTCATTTTACTGTCTTTTTTATAATCCACTTCGATACTTCGATGAGCCTATCTTCCATTCCACTGACTGTGACATTTACCTCATTGGTAACTCTCAATAGTTCATTGTAGTTGCTATGAGAAGTGTCAATATCTTCGCGGTGTTTAGTACAAGGTAAATCATCTACCTTTTCATTAATCGACTTTTGTTTTGCATACAAGCGACTAACCTTCCATGTAATCCAAATGACCGCGATAAATGCAAAGACTAATGGGTAATTATCGCCTATCCATTCAACAATTATTTCAATGATTTTATTCATTTTTCTGACGGTAATCGGTATTTATTCTACAAATATACAATCTAAATCTGTAATAATACAACTATACAACGTTAAATTCATTGTTTTGTTCTTTGTTTTGTTGGCCCATATCCTTTTGAGGCTCTTAAATATATCATCCATTGCATTGAAGATTGCATTGTAATATATCTTGTTTAATGTTTTAACTTTGGTTATCTTTGCAGGAACGTTTAATTTTAAAAATAAAAATATATGAAAAAATTCACATTACTTGCAATTATAGGCATAGCTATAATTATTCTACAACAAATTTTTTACTTGCTGCTAAGTGCTGGTATAATTTCTTATGAAACAATAGGCAATTATGCCTTGCCATCAAATATAACAGGATTAGTGGCTTGGTTATTGATAGGATTATTTTTTGTTAAACTATATAAAAATCAAAAGTAAAATGGAAGATAACATAAATAAGGCTTTGGGGATCGATAAAATGCAACAGCCACAAGCAGAAAAAAATATAGATATTAAGGTAGGTGTTGAAAAAACTTTAATTCAAACTGCGAATTTTATATTAACCGTTGGTATTATTGCTTCAGTTATAATGCTTTTCACGATTGTATTTCCAGAGGTGGATTACACTGAAAGAAAGTTTAGTATGACTGGTTTTCTTATTACCGTTGGAACATGCGTTTCATCTATTGCCACATGGGCTGTTTTCAGAGTTATTAGCAATATATCAATAAATCTATTTGAAATTAAGAGTACAATAAAAAAATAATACTATTCTAGATAGTTTAATAATAAGAAATTTCACGTTCTGTTATTTTGTATATTTCCCCATTTTCATACGTATTCCTTTCATACCATTTTATTTCACTTTATTAGTGGAAAATAAGGGCTATTTTAACAAAAAAAGCGAGAAGTACAGGATTGTACCAACTCGCTTTATGCTTTTATTTTGCTGTTAAACAGCTCTTTAACTCGGTGGGCGTTGACGGATTCGAACCGCCGACCCTCTGCTTGTAAGGCAGATGCTCTGAACCAGCTGAGCTAAACGCCCGATTACTTTTCCTGCTTTTTGTCCGCTCCCGGAGGTTGCTTTCTGAAAAAGTGATGCAAAGATAAGTTGTTTTTAGTTTGCTGCAAAATATTTCGCAAATATTTTTCATAAATATTTTTACGGCACTGTAATTATCACTACTTTTGTACTCTCGATTGAATGAAAGATTGAAAATTACTGATTCGGCAAGTACTGAAAATCAAAACATGATGAATGGAGCAGGGTAGGAAGCGATTTTTCGCCTGCTTCGAAATCTGTAAAACCAATGCGTTAACAATGAAACTCGACGAACTTTCCGCCATTTCTCCCATCGACGGACGATATAGGGACAAGACCCGCGAATTGGCTCTCTATTTCTCGGAATATGCACTGATAAAATACCGCACGCAAGTAGAGGTGGAATATTTTATCTCGCTTTGTGAATTGGGAATTTCTCCGCTTGATAAAGTGGATAAATCTGTTTTTGGTGTTTTGAGAAAGATCGTAGAAAACTTTTCGGAGCAGGATGCACAACGGATCAAAGAGATTGAGAAGGTAACCAATCATGACGTTAAAGCGGTAGAATATTTTCTGAAGGAAAAATTTGATGAACTGCATCTCGAAGCGTTCAAAGAGTTCATCCACTTCGGACTCACATCGCAAGACATCAACAATACGGCTACGCCGATGATGTGGAAAGATGCGCTGCAGAAAACTTACGTCCCGCAACTGGAAGATTTAATTTCTTTGCTCGGCAAATTTGCCGAAGAGTGGAAAGATATACCCATGTTGGCGCGCACACACGGACAACCGGCATCTCCCACACGGCTGGGAAAGGAGATAAAGGTTTTTGAGTACCGGCTGAGGAACCAAACTGAAGTATTGAAACGTATTCCGGCGAAAGCCAAGTTTGGCGGGGCGACAGGCAACTTCAACGCTCATCGTGTAGCTTACCCACATATCGATTGGAAAGGTTTTGGAAACAGTTTCTTATCGGATAAACTGGGATTGGTGCGCGAGGAATATACCACGCAAATATCCAATTACGATACGTTGGCGGCTTCCTTTGATGCCCTGAAACGGATCAACACCATTCTCACCGATTTTACGCGCGATATGTGGCAGTACATATCCATGGAATATTTTAAGCAACGTATCAAAGAAGGTGAAGTAGGCTCATCGGCAATGCCACATAAGGTAAACCCCATCGATTTTGAAAATGCCGAAGGTAATTTGGGCATTGCCAATGCTTTACTGGAGCATCTGGCGGCTAAACTCCCGATTTCGAGGCTGCAGAGGGATTTGACCGATTCAACGGTAATCCGTAACATAGGAATGCCGCTGGCACACGGATTAATTGCGATTAAAAGCACAACAAAAGGGCTGCATAAATTGTTGTTAAATGAGGAGGCCATAGAACGGGATCTGGAAAATAACTGGGCTGTGGTGGCAGAAGGGATTCAAACCATACTGCGCCGGGAGGGTTATCCAAAACCTTATGAAGCACTGAAAGCTTTAACACGTACAAATCAACACATAACGGAAGAAAGTATTTCGAACTTCATTGATACATTAAATGTAAACGAAGAAATAAAAAAAGAACTAAAGGCAATTTCGCCAAGAAACTATACAGGAGTCTGATAAAAGTTATTCGATTGTAATTCAATGGATAATATTCTTTACGCTGTTGAAAACATCAACGACATAACGAATAATGCGAACGAAATGAATAAATATCATAGGAAATGACGCGAAGCGAATGCTAATTGGTAAATGTTTTAGGTAATTATTTAAAAAAAACCGTGAGGTTATTGAAAATTAAAAATTTTAAAAAGAAAAATGGCAACTAACAACAACGATTCGCGACCCGGCCGGAGTTATGGCAACGCGAACAATGAGAGACACTCTTCTTCAAACAGGAATTACAACGTCGAAAGAAGACCACAACGTGAAGATGGCAACTATCGCCCATCGTATGAAGAGAACTACAACAGAAACTACGAAAGCAATCCGAACAACCCTGAAGGAGGCAGAAAACGTCGCCCGAGAGTGGGTGAGAGGGTTTCTTCGGGAGGTCAAGGTCATGGCGGAGGATACGGTAACGCGCCGGGCAGGAGCCGGAACGCACAGCCTGTGAGCCAAGGCTCGCAAGGCCAGAAAAAACTCGTTAAAAAGAAAAAAATATTTAAGCAGATTAAATACAAGGAAAATGCCGATCCAACAGCACCTATCCGTCTCAACAAATATTTGGCAAATGCCGGAGTTTGTTCGCGTCGTGAAGCCGATGAATTTATTCAGGCAGGCGTTGTGAAGGTGAATGGTGAGACAGTTACCGAACTGGGTACGAAAATTACCCGTGCCGATGAGGTGATCTTCAACGATCAGCCGGTAACGCTGGAAAGCAAGGTCTATGTGTTGCTGAACAAGCCAAAAGGATTTGTTACCACCACCGATGATCCGGAAAACCGGAAAACAGTCATGGACCTGGTAAAAGCAGCCTGTAAAGAGCGGATTTATCCCGTAGGCCGTCTCGACAGAGCCACTACCGGAGTGTTGCTTTTAACAAACGATGGAGATCTGGCATCGAAACTTACGCACCCCAAGTATGAAAAACGTAAAATCTATCAGGTCTGGTTGGATAAACCGGTGGCTATGGAGCACATGCAAGCTATTGCCGACGGCATTGAACTGGAAGATGGTGAGATTCACGCCGATGCCATCAGTTACGTTACCGAGGAAGACCTGAGCCAGATAGGTATTGAAATTCACTCGGGAAAAAATCGTGTTGTACGCCGAGTCTTCGAGAAATTGGGCTATCGGGTGTTGAAGCTCGACAGGGTATATTTTGCCGGGCTGACAAAGAAAAACCTGTCGCGCGGAAAATGGCGTTATCTAACAGAAAAAGAGGTGAATATGCTAAGGATGGGGGCGTTTGATTAACCGATTGGCGAAAAAGAATCAAAAATATAAAGGAATATTTAAAATCATATTCCCTTGAATCTCTTGGAGATTCATGGGATTAGGAGTAATATGAAACAACTGGAAAGAACAACGATTGCCGATGCATTAAAATCGGCACAAACCGGAAAAGAGATAAACGTAAAAGGATGGGTGCGTACCCGCCGTGGAAATAAAAACGTGAGTTTTGTAGCGTTAAACGATGGGACAACGATAAATAATATTCAGGTAGTCATAGACATAGCTCTGTTTGGTGAAGAATATCTTAAGCCTATCACTACGGGAGCCTGCCTGAGTGTGAACGGCAAATTGGTGGAATCGCAAGGGCAGGGACAATCCGTAGAAATTCAGGCTGTTGAGGTTGAAATTTACGGAACGGCAGATCCGGCAACTTATCCGTTGCAAAAGAAAGGACACTCGCTGGAATTCCTTCGTGAGATAGCCCACCTGCGCCCAAGGACAAATACATTCGGAGCCGTTTTCCGTATGCGTCATCATATGTCGTACGCCATTCACAAGTACTTCAACGATCGGGGATTTTACTATTTCCATACGCCCCTCATCACGGCTTCCGATGCCGAAGGTGCCGGTTCCATGTTCGAGGTTACCACATTAGATATAAACAATCCTCCCAAAACAGAAGAAGGCAAAATTGATTTCTCCAATGATTTCTTCGGACGGCAAACCAATCTTACGGTTTCCGGTCAACTCGAAGGCGAACTCGGTGCGATGGCTCTCGGATCCATTTATACATTCGGCCCCACTTTTCGTGCCGAAAACTCCAATACGCCGCGACACCTTGCCGAGTTTTGGATGATTGAACCGGAAGTGGCGTTCAATGATATTACCGATAACATGAACCTGGCGGAAGATTTCCTGAAATACCTTGTCCAATATGCGTTGGATAATTGTATGGAAGACATTGAGTTCCTGGCAAAGATGTACGACAACGAATTGATCGACCGCTTGAGATTTGTGGTGGACAACGATTTTGTGCGCCTTACCTATACCGAAGGCGTGAAGATCCTGGAAGAATCGGGGCATAACTTTGAGTTTCCCGTGTACTGGGGCGCCGATTTACAATCGGAGCACGAACGATACTTGGTGGAAAAACATTTCAAGTGTCCGGTAATTCTTACCGATTACCCCAAGGAGATAAAATCGTTTTACATGAAGCAGAACGAAGACGGTAAAACTGTTCGGGCAATGGATGTCCTTTTCCCGAAAATTGGTGAGATCATCGGTGGATCGGAACGCGAAGAAAACTACGACAAACTTATGCGGCGTGTAGAAGAAACGGGTATGCGCATCAACTCGATTTGGTGGTACCTGGAAATCCGTAAATTCGGCACGGCGCCACATGCCGGGTTTGGCCTTGGTTTTGAGCGATTGATGCTTTTCGTTACCGGAATGACGAATATCCGCGACGTCATCCCGTTCCCGAGAACGCCCAATAACGCGGATTTTTAAGAATTGATTTTTAAATGAAAAATATACGCAATTTTTGCATCATAGCTCACATCGATCATGGAAAGAGTACGCTTGCCGACCGGTTGCTTGAGTTTACCAAAACCATAGACAGCAAGGACCTGCAGGCGCAGGTACTCGACAGCATGGATCTGGAACGCGAGCGCGGGATTACGATAAAGAGTACCGCTGTTCAGATGGATTATGAGTACGATGGCGAAAAATACATATTAAACTTGATTGACACTCCGGGACACGTGGACTTTTCGTACGAAGTTTCCCGATCCATCGCCGCCTGCGAAGGTGCTTTGCTCATTGTGGACGCAGCGCAGGGAATTCAGGCGCAAACCATTTCCAACGTTTACATGGCTATTGAGCATGACCTGGAAATTATTCCCATCATCAATAAAATAGATCTGGAAAGTGCAATGCCGGACGAAGTGGAAGATCAGATTGTGGAACTTCTCGGTTGCCCGCGTACCGATATTCTTCGCGCAAGCGGAAAGACCGGAATAGGAATTGAAGAGATCCTTGCTGCGGTAATTGAGCGTGTTCCTGCACCGGCAGGCGATCCGGATGCTCCGCTTCAGGCGTTGATTTTCGATTCTGTCTTTAATCCGTTCCGGGGAATCATCGCTTACTTCAAAATTGTGAACGGCAGCATTGCCAAAGGTGACATGGTGAAATTTGTAAATACCGGAAAAGAATACGATGCCGACGAGGTGGGTATTCTCCGTCTCGGCATGGAGCCTCGCCAAAGGGTTGAATGCGGCGACGTAGGGTATATTATTTCGGGAATTAAAACTTCGAAGGAGGTAAAAGTGGGTGATACCATTACGCACGTAAAAAATCCGTGCGACAAAGCCATTGCCGGTTTCGAAGAAGTGAAGCCGATGGTTTTTGCCGGTGTTTATCCCATTGAAAGTGAGGATTTCGAAAATTTGCGTGCATCGCTTGAAAAGTTGCAGCTGAACGATGCTTCGCTTACGTTTCAACCCGAATCGTCGGTGGCTCTGGGATTCGGTTTCCGTTGTGGTTTTCTCGGATTGCTGCACATGGAAATCATTCAGGAGCGCCTGGAACGCGAATTCGATATGGATGTGATTACAACCGTTCCCAATGTTTCGTACAAGGTATATGACAAAAAAGGGAATATGAAGGAAGTGCACAATCCTGCCGGATTACCCGATCCTACACTCATTGAGCATATCGACGAGCCCTATATTCGTTCATCCATCATTACAAGCACTGCTTATATCGGCCCGATAATGACCCTCTGCCTTGGCAAACGCGGCATTCTCATCAAACAGGAATATATTTCGGGAGACAGGGTTGAGATTATTTTCGATTTGCCGTTGGGTGAAATTGTTATCGATTTTTATGATAAACTGAAAAGCATTTCAAAAGGGTATGCGTCGTTCGATTATCATATTCACGATTTCAGGCCTTCCAAACTGGTTAAACTCGACATCCTGCTCAACGGAGAGCCGGTGGATGCGCTTTCTACGCTTACTCACGCCGATAATGCGCAATCTTTCGGACGCAGGATGTGTGAAAAACTGAAAGAGTTGATCCCCCGTCAGCAGTTCGATATCGCCATTCAGGCGGCAATCGGGGCTAAGATTATTGCCCGGGAAACTGTAAAGGCTGTTCGTAAAGACGTTACCGCTAAATGTTATGGTGGAGATATTTCCCGTAAACGCAAACTGCTTGAAAAACAAAAGGAGGGGAAAAAGCGTATGAAGCAGGTAGGCAACGTGGAAGTTCCGCAAAAAGCGTTTTTAGCAGTATTGAAGCTCGACTAAGAAATTGTATTCTGAACAACTCTATTCAGGTGGAAGGTGTGTGTTGCATGGTTAAATTTCCGTTATACTTTCCTCCCATTTCTATTTCAACATTATCTGCCTGAATATTGCCGTTTACGACCCCGGAGCTTTTGATGTTTAATTCCTTGCATACGATATCTCCGAAAATGCTTCCGTAGATGATGATGCGGTCGCTTTCCAGGTTCCCGTTCACTTTGGCTTTTTCGCCAATCACAATGCCCTTGGAAAGGGATATGTTTCCTTCAATGGTCCCGTCGATGCGTATAATGTCTTCTCCTTTAATATCGCCCTTAAATATTATACTAGTGCCAATCACAGTTTCTATCGGTTGTGATTCAATAGAATGGTTGCTTCTATTTTTACTGCTTCTCATTTGATATTCATTAATGGAAATTCAAGTAGTCGTCCGGATTCATCTTCTCATCGTTTTTGATGATCTCATAGTGCAGATGTGGCCCCGAGCTTCGTCCCGTACTCCCAAGCTTGCCGATAACCTGTCCGCATTCCACTTCTTCACCTTCCTGAACAGTTATTTCCGATAAATGGCCGTAGAGTGTTTTCAATCCATTTTCGTGTTTTACAACCACACATTTTCCATATCCTCCGTGCCATCCTGCAAATTCTACCGTACCGTTTGCAGTTGTTTTAACCGAAGAGCCTCTTTCTCCTTTGATATCAATTCCGGAATGATATTCTGCGCCGTAACCCGTGAACGGATTTCTTCTGTAACCGAATTTTGAGATGATGTTGTCCGATAGGGTAGGATTTCCGATGGGAGCGTTTTTTAAGGTTTTTTCTAAATTATCGAGTTGTTCTTTGTAAAAATCCGCCAGTTCATTTATTTTCACCGCCTCTATATTTTCCGGGCCGCCCATATTTTCGAAATTAATCTGGACCAATCCCCTTGCTTTCAGAAGTTCATTTATCCGGACAATGCTTTCATCAATCGATTGAAAGGCCTGTTGTGCTTTTGGAACGTTAATGAGGTTTTTTATTTTATTTGCCTTAGCTATATCATTTTGATAAATCTCGCTTGTTTTGTGGAATATTGTTAAACCTAATGCGGTAATCAGGCAAACAATAATAAGCACGACAACGGCTAAATATTTTTTCCAATGCAGAAGTATCCCCGTTGGAACAAGAAGGGTCTTATTTCTTTTTCCTTCGGTATTGATAATCAGAATGGATGTTTTACGACTACGCATGTTGATTTTCCGAAAATAACACAACGATACGATTGCAAAGATAATTTTTTTTTGAGAAGAATATGTTTTTTCGGGTAAAAAAATGCAAATTACATCAAAGTAGCTTTTATTTTAGCGAAAAAGACAATCAGGAATTTTATCTGTTGCGTCGTAAAAGTTCGCTTCCCGGCTACGACAACCGGGGAACGGTGGATTACGACACAAACACCCAAAACCGGTAACTAAAAAAGAAAGGCATTCCAAGTGATCAGAATACCTTTCTTACCAAAATATAAATAATGAGTATTAACGAAAGGAACTTAATCTAAAAACAGGGCATTATTGGGATATAGGCCTACACCCTTGATTTTGTATTTATATTTTCCATTTTTATCGTAACAAACGATATTTCCATAAGAGCCATCCCCAATTGCATCCATCACAAAAACATCTTCATTAAAAGCATCAACGGCAATGGAGTAAGGCATAGCTATTTCTGTGTCACCCGAAAGCAGATTGTTGGTAACTACTTTCTCGTTCAAACAATCATAAACCGCTATAATGGTTTTTGTGTAATTGTTAACGAGAACGTAAGCTTTATCGTTCACGATGGTAAATTTGTTGGGGGAAATGGTTGCAATAGTTTCTACTTTTCCGGTGGAAACGTTTATCTTTTTAAAAGAAGCCGGAACATCTATTTTTGTCCAATCGCTGGAATTGTAGATGTCGCGGGTGGAAACATATATATCCCCTTGCGAATCGGCAAAGACCTGGTACGGATTTTTGCCCACTTCAATTTTTTTCTCTTCTTTAAAAGAGTGCAAATCGATTACGGAAACTGTGTAGTCGAAATTTCCCGTTGAATAATCCAACCCGCCGGAATTTGCCACATATATCTTGTTGTTTTTAATGCAGATACCTTCCGGATCGCGCCCCACTTGAACCGACCCGTCAATGGCGAGCGAAGTTGTGTCGATGCGTGTAACCGTGTCGTCAAACGAAGTTACATACACTTTACCGCCATAAGCTGCCGCGTTGCGCGGCTGTTTTGCTTTGTTATCGGCAGTCTTCATCGGAATTTGCTTTAACGATTTTCCCGTTTTGGCATCAACAATTTCTACGGTGCTCGAAACATTCACTACCACATAAATTTTTGATCCGTACTTAATCATATCGTTTGCCGTATCACCTAATCCGCGATTATTTGCAGTTTCAAAAAACTTGTTGTCTAACTTTTGTGCAGTGAAATCATACATGGCCAACGACGCATTATTGTGGTTAAGCGACCCTTCCGATAAAATAATCAACCGTTTGGCTTCTTTTGCCGGAAGCTCCGTTTCATCAATAATGGTTTCGGGTCTGCAAGCCGTAAATAAAACGGCGGTGAACAGTAAAATAAGTAAAAAATTCTTTTTCATTTGAATTGATATTTAATTGATATTTAATTGGTTATTAAAAGTCTATAGAAATTGTTCCTCTGAAAGAGCGTCCCGGCATCGGAAAATTGCGGACGATCTCGTAATTTTTATTACACAGGTTAAGCGCCTCGAACGACAGGACGACCTTATTTTGCTTTATACAGGTGCTTTTCGATAACGAAATACTGTGATCGGCATACCCGCTTAATCGGTTGTCCGGCATATTCTGTGTAGATGTGTATCTTGTTCCCGACCACAGCAGCGAATAAGCCGCGTTTATCCAGGGTGTTTCAACGGCTGCTCTTCCCGAACCCGAAAATCGCGGTGCGTAAGGCAATTGATGTTTGTATGCCGGACTGTCGGGATTGGTCATGTTTTTCGAATCCTGAAAAGTGAATGAACATCCTGTAAGCAGTTTCACTTTGGGTGAAAGTTCGAAAGCGCTTTCCAATGCGATATCCACACCGTTGATGTCCACTGACCCCAGGTTCATCATGCTCCACTCAAAAGTATTGCGGTTGGGGTAGGCGACGATTTTGTTTTTTATTTTGTTGTGATAGGCATCCGTGGTAATCGTCAACAGCGGAAGCCATTCGCCAATAGAAATAGAGTAGGTGAATCCGATATTGAACTGATGTGTGTCTTCGGGTTTCAAACTCCGTTTTCCTACGTGTGAATAATACAAATCGTTGAAAGTGGGCAACCGGAAAATATTTTTGTAGAATACCCTCAACCGAAAATCGATGGTTTCGAAAGGCTGAAACGTTATGCTTGCGTAAGGCGAGACCCTGCGTTGATTATCAGCTGCAGTACCCCATTTCACCTGTTCTGATGTTTGCGTGTAAAGCAAACTGGCGGTAGCCAAAAAACGATTGGTAACGTACTTGGCTGCAATGCTTGTGAGCAAGGTATATCGGGTGGGATAAACGAAATCGGGGAGATTTGCCGACATATTATTCACCGCAACATCGGTTGATGCCGAAAAGGAAAGATTCTCAAACGCCCTGAAAAGTACCGATCCTGATCCGTAAATTTCGTTTTGCCGGAACGTGTCTTCCAATTTCCCTTCGGCATTCAGGAAAGTAGGGTCAAGATAATGCACATAACCGTGATTGTATTTGGCATTCGCCTGAAAATTCCATCTGTCGGAAATGTCGTTGCGATAGTGTGCTTGTGCGAAAAATGTTTTGTCCCATAAGCGCTGTTTTGAAAAGTCGGAAGTGTTGTAAAAAATAGTGGCTCCGGGCAGCCCGCGCTCCGATTGATAGTAGTAAGCGCGCAGGTTTCCGCTGCTCTTATTGGAAAAATCGGCGAACAGCGCTCCCTCCAGACGAAGATTTTGAACATCGGTATTTTCGCGTTTCTCCACCGATGAGCTGTCTTTCCCGGCTTCACCGTAATGCAGGATGTACGGATATCTCCCGTTTGCCGAGAGCCACTCGCCACTTAGCGATGCCGACAGCTTTTCGTTTAATTTCAGGTTAGTGAAAACCGATGGGTTGAACATCCCGAAGGAACCAACCTTAAGTGAAGCCCGTCCGTTTATTTTTTGGTCATCGTCAAATCGCGGAGCGATGGTTTGAATATTCAAAACCGATGCCGATGCAAACAGCCGTGCCGGTTGAAAGATATTATCGCTTTGTCCCGAATTGAGTGAGATTATGTCCACGTTATCCAGCGAGAATCGTCCGACGTCAATTTGTCCGGTTTGTACATCGTTTATTGTAAAACCGTTGTAATTCACTGCCGTGTGATTGGCTCCGAGACTACGTACCGAAACGGTTTTAAGCCCGCCAATACCGCCATAATCTTTCACCGTAACACCCGAAAAGTGTTTCACCGCGTCCGAGAGTTGCAGCACGTTCAGGTTACGGATGGATTTTTGCGATAAAACCTGCATCGGTGCCGATGAGCGGATTTCTCTGTCGGTGTATTTCTCAGTAATTACCACTTCCGGTAAGTGCTGCAAGCTATCTAAATTGTTTTGTGCCAACAACGGGGTAGTTATTGCACAAGATGCAACAACAATTACTACAATTTTCTTTAAAATGTTCATCTTATACCGAATTTTAATTCCGGTAAAGCAATCTGAAAATGAAGCGCGTAAATAATAAAGATTTTGTTCGCGAGTCGTTTTCAAGCTTTATTTCCCGAAAGCCATTAACAGTTGTGAAACAGTGGCAGGTCTTCTGACTTTTCCTTCGAACCGCAAATCCTTCCCATTCCTTTCGAGGAACAGTGGCATTGGTGATTTTTGCGGCATCCTGCTCCCCTCTTTGGGAGGGGTTGAGGGAGGCTTTACAGCAGCGGGTCTGTTCAGGATTTTCACCTGATTCCCTTTTCATTACGCGTTCCGAAGCCAAATTTGGAATACGTAACACCAACATTTCGGCTACAAAGATAAGAATAAAAAATAAAAAAACATATCTTTGTGTTATGAAGAAGGAAATTATATACGGTGTTGCCGATCACCTTTTCAGCATAGATACTCCCGATAGGGAAGTAACTTCTGATATCCTGTTTAATTATAAACCGTTTTTGGTTGAGAATAATTCAGGTGGCAATTTATTATTCAGTTTAAAAGGCAATGGGAAAATCCGTATCCCCAATGCCCCTTCGGATGATGTACTTGAATGGAACGGTGTGGATTACAATGTTTATCACTCACCGGAAGGCATGATTATCTCCATGAGGCAAGGTGACGAAGAGCACCGGTTCTTTGCTTCACCGGATTGGAAGGAAGTGGTTTCCGACCTCACATTTACAAATGAAAGAGAAGCCGTCTTTCTCAACAGTTTTTTGAGATTGGCTTTTGGGATGGCATCCATTCTTAAATACAGAACAATCAAGATTCATGCATCCGTAACCGAACTAAATGGCAAAGCGCTTGTTTTCTTAGGTAAAAGCGGAACAGGAAAAAGTACCCATAGCCGGCTGTGGCGTGAATTTGTACCCGGTTGTACGCTGTTGAACGATGATGAGCCGCTGATACGTCTGTTCGAAAACGAGCCGGTAAGAGTTTACGGGGCGCCCTGGAGTGGGAGTACAGCCTGCTACAGGAACGAGTCGGCAGAAGTTGCCGCTTTCGTTCATTTATATCAAAGCCCCGATAATAATTTAACTAAACTAAAAAATGTTGAAGCGCTCTCTTCACTGTACGCGTCGGCTGCTATGCTGAGGTCGGATATCGGTAATAGGAACAGGGTGCTGGATATTGTTACAGAAATATTGCAGCGTGTGCCGGTTTACCGGCTCGATTGCCGGCCGGATTATGAGGCCGTGTCATTAACCAGATCGTTATTGTCATAAAATGGTATCCTTGATCATCCCGAATGAAATTTTCTTTTTGCATATTTTAGAGGAGTTAAATTCGTTTCACGCCGTAAAAATTCCGGTAAAAGGTTCCAGTATGCTCCCTTTTATCCGTCCGTTGTCGGATGAAATAGAACTGACGGGGTTAAACGAGGAGTCCATTACAAAAGGCAATATCGTATTAGCAAGGACAAGTGAGAACAAATTCATTGTTCATCGGATTGAAAAGGTAGAAAAGGACGTAATCACATTGAGGGGCGACGGTAATCTGTCTCTCCGTGAACAATGTGATAAAAAAAACATCTTTGCAGAAGTAACGGCTGTTTATAAAAAGAAGAGAACAATAAGAAAAGGAAGTTTCGAATGGAATCTGGCCAAGGAATGTTGGTTCTCCAGCCCGTTGCTGCGAAGAATTTATCTAAAAATTGACAGAAGCATGAAAAATCTATTTTATTTTCTCATTGTTGTAGCATTTCTGGCAGCCTGCTCTGGGCCAAGAGGAATGGTGAAAATTGAAATGGAGGGAAATGAGGCTGCACAGGAAGATTCCGTAGAATACGAACTGGTTGTGTTTGACACGGGATTTGAAACCTGGTATGCACTTCAGAACTCTCCGGCCAGATACCGCTCTCAGCAGTACTACGAGGGTTGGAACCAGCAATATGTATCGGAATGGAACTATCTGGCAACCCAGCCTCGGAGAAGATCGTTCTTTCAGCCCATTGTAGGATATGAACCGGGTGTGGATTATGGCTTTGAACTGAATCATAAACTGTTCTACTATTTTCAATATGTGGAGCGTGTGCTGCGGATACCCATACTGTCCAACCATCCTTCGGGGGTGATTTATTGATTAAAAAAACAAGCCTATGAAAATAAAAGAAAACATTAAAATTAAACAGATTGGAGAAGAATCTATCCTGGTTTGCCACGACGGGGGAACCCTGAATTACACGCGTATAATCTCTCTCAATAAATCGGCAGAATTTCTAATATCCGAGAGCTTCGGCAGAGATTTCACTCTTCAGGATTGGGCAGAGAGGCTGACGGGAAAATACGGGATCAGTAAAGCACAGGCTATGGCGGATGCCCGGGCATTAGTGGAGAAACTTATACAAGCAGGTGTGGTTTATGAATGACCGGGCTGTTTCTCTTTTTTTGGAACTGCTTCGTTCTGCCATTTGGAACAGGCCTGCCGACGAAAGTTTGTTTCAGTGTATCGGCCTTTCCGTTTGGGAAGATGTGATCAATTTGGCTGAATCTCAAAAGGTGAACGCCTTGTTGTACGATGGTGTTATGACCCTGCCCGGTGTCCTGCATCCGGAAAAAAAAGTGTTGTATAAGCTTTTTTTACAGGCTGGAGCTATTGAGAAATTAAACGAAAGGCTGAATGATGAATTGAGAAATCTTACGTCGGAATACGGAAAAATGAATTGTCCTTTCATTCTATTAAAGGGACAGGCGAATGCGACCCTTTATCCTAAACCGGAGCATCGTGCTCCCGGAGATATTGATCTGTTCCTTTATCGAAAAGGAGACTACGGAAAGGCGAATGAATGGGCAAGAGAAAAAGGGTACAAGATGGATGCTGAAAATATTCATCATCAATCATTTGAGATCAACGGGACTCATGTTGAAAATCACAAGAACATCAGTTACTTCGGGATTAAGAAATACGACAACCTGTTGGAAAGAGAAATTCAGGAGATCATCCGGAATCAACGTTTTATTGAACTGGAAATTGATGAACTGAAAGTTGAAATATTACCTGTTGAGTTTAATGCGTTCTATTTATTTTATCATCTTTTTCATCACTTTATCCACTTAGGTATTGGCGTTCGTCAGTTTTGCGATTGGACGCTGTTTATGCATCTGCATTCGCAACAAATGGATAAAGAGGTCCTTGTGAGTTTGGCAAAGCAGTTCGATTTGTTAAACGCCATGGAGATATTTGCATCGGCAGCAGTTAAATACATGGGGGCAGAGCCGGAAATTTTTCCTTTTAACATTGACGTAGAGGGTAAATTTGTAGATTTAGTGATGGCTGATATGTTGAGGGGTGGAAATTTTGGATTTTCTACTTTTGAAAACAAATCTTTCAGAGGAAAATGGGATGCGAAATGGTACAGGTTCAACTATTCGACAAGGAGAGCGAAGAAGATATCCGGTATTGCTCCCCTTCACATAAAGTCGTTGGCGATAACTAAAATTATAACGAATCTGAAATTACTATTCAAAAAGTAAATGTTGCACTTTCTGAGGTTTCTGGCAGATATCTCCAAGGGCCATCGCAAAGCGCTCGTGATGATAACGCTGATTGGAGTATTAAGTGTGGCCGTGTCGCTGAGTTTCGTATGGGCACTGAAGATAGTTATTGATGTGGCCTCAGGAGATGCCGGGGGCTCCCTGGTCCGTTATTCACTGATTCTTGTCCTGCTCACTTTATTCAGGGTATTGCTGAATGTGGTTGATGTACGTTATACAAACATGACTGAGGTAAAGGTTGGAAATTCGATCCGTCAAGAAGTTTTTGCAAATTTGCTCTACACGAGGTGGACCGAAGCCAGCTCATTGCACAGCGGCGACGTGTTGACACGAATTATCAAGGACACGGATGATATCATAAAAACATTGATAACTGCGCTTCCGATGCTGATAACAGCTACTCTTCAACTTGGCGGGGCATTTCTGATCTTACTTGTGATGGATCCGGTTTTAGCCCTTATCCTGGGCATTGCTATGCCGGTTTTGCTTCTTTTCAGCAAGCCTTATTATGTGAAGATGAGAAATTATAGCAGACAGATAAAGGAGAGCGAGAGCTTCATAACTTCTATGATGGAAGAAAATTTACTGAATCAATTGGTGGTGAGGACGTACGAAAGACAGGAGGATGAGTTGGGCAGATTGGGAAATCTTCAGCGGGAATTACAGCGAAAAGTGGAAGAGAAGACAACCGTTTCCGCCTGGGCGCGTTTTGTATCGGGATTGGCTTTTAGCGGCGGGTACATCACGGCATTTATCTGGGGCGCCTGGGGAATCGCCGCCAAAACGATTACTTTTGGTACGGTCACTGCCTACCTGCAACTGGTAAATCAAATACAACGGCCGCTGTTCGATTTAATGCGCTTGTTCCCAACACTGATATCGGCTCAGGCAGCCGGTGAACGATTATCGTTTCTAAGAAAATTGGAAAATGAGGAAATAGGGGAGAAGCAATTCCTGGAAGGCCGTGTGACGTTACATGTGGAGAATATTGCATACTCATACAACGATGACAATAAGCCGGTTATTTCCGATTTTTCGTTGGATGCCGGACCGGGCGAGATGATAGCTGTAATGGGAGAAACCGGTACGGGAAAAACAACCTTGATCAGGCTTATACTGGCCCTGATTGAGCCCCAAAAAGGGGTGATATTGATAAGAAATGAAGAAAAAACAATAAAAGTATCTCCGGATACCCGTTCCAATTTTGTGTATGTTCCTCAAGGAAACACGTTGTTTAGCGGTACAATCCGGAGTAACCTGTTGGTAGGAAACCCGGATGCCGGTGAGGACATGCTCGTGAAAGTGCTTGAAGTTGCCTCTGCAGGTTTTGTTTTAGGCCTGCCTGAAGGGCTCGATACTGTCCTGGGTGTAGGTGGTTCGGGGGTTTCTGAAGGTCAGGCACAAAGGATCGCTATCGCTCGATCGTTATTGCGCCCCGGAGGAATACTGTTGTTGGATGAAGCCACATCGGCTTTGGATATTGAGACCGAAAAAACTTTTCTGGCCAATCTGAAAAAACATATCGGCGACCGTACGGTTTTGTTTATTACCCATCACATAGAGGTGGCCAATTATTGCGACAGAATTTATAGAATTTGACCTATCTTTTGCTTTCAAGGTATTTTATCAAGGCTTCACTACGGCCTTTTTCATATTTAAGCTTCTCAATGTCGAGCAGGAGTGTGGAGAGCTCAAACGAGCGGGCAATGGCTTTTTTAGCCGTTTCAGACAAGGTGATCGTAGTGGTTCTGTTCCCGATAAAACTCAGGGTGATGGGTGACTCTTTAAACGTGTAGATGAATTTGGCTACGCCATTGTCATCATTCCCTGAAAAACGAACAATTTCGTAAGTGGTGTTGAGTGTGCTGAACCGGTAATTCAGCCCGTCGGTAGTGACAGGCAGCGATTCCGCAAAGGACCCGTCTTTTATGGCCACTTTTATCCGGTTGTGCCTCAATGAACCACCCGCCAGAACACTCTCGATGTACATCTGTCCTTTTTCGCTCACGGCTGAACGGAGGCCGTTTTGATTAAAAGAGGTGTTTAGCGGATAGATTTTGGGAACATAATCTCCAAACTCCTGATACTGAGGATCCCTTACATAAGTAAAGCCATTCAGCATATTGGTAAGCAGTTCATAGTTGACGGTAAGCATTGAGTCGCAATAAGTAATATTCCTTCGGTTTTCGGCCATCCGGATTTGTTGCATCAGCTCAAATCCTTTGTTTATTTCGTCAAATGATTTTGGAAAAAGTACCTTGATGCTGTCAATCTTAAGTTTTGCCAACGGATAATTGCCTTCATTCAAAGCTACTTCGGCTTCAGCAAGGTAGGTTTTGGCATTTCTGGTTTTTTCCGAACAGGATATGAGAAGAAATACAAACACACACACTATCGGCAATATAAAATAATAACCCTTTAATTGCCTGAAATATAATTTATTTGATATAGTCACTTCCATAATCTGCATACAAAATTAAGAAATAAATTTCAACGTTAAAATGGTTTTCACGCTCATTTATTGTAATTTTGCAAATCATAACAGAATTTGATTTGACAATGGATATTTCTCGCGAAGAGATACAAGATTTTCTAGACAAAGATATCTTCAAACTTATTTCGGATGTGGCCGGCCGGATGCAACTCGATTGCTATGTGATTGGCGGTTACGTTCGTGATTTCTTTTTGTACCGCCCGTCAAAAGACATAGACATTGTCGCTGTCGGCAAAGGGATTGCATTGGCCGAAGCCGTTGCTTCAAAACTGGGACCGCGCACAAAGTTGTCGGTTTTTAAAAACTTCGGTACAGCGCAAATAAGATACAAGGATTTTGATATCGAGTTTGTGGGTGCCCGAAAAGAGTCTTACACCCGCGACTCCCGAAAACCCGTTGTGGAAGACGGCACACTGGAAGACGATCAGAAACGGCGCGATTTCACCATCAATGCGATGGCATTCTGCCTGAATAAAGATCGCTTTGGCGAATTGCTGGATCCCTTTAACGGGTTGCAGGACTTGGAAGAGCTTACTATCCGTACTCCGCTTGATCCGGATATCACTTTTAGCGACGATCCGTTGCGGATGATGCGTGCCGTGAGGTTCGCTTCGCAATTGGGATTCGATATTTTTCCCGAAACCTTTGATGCTATTTCCCGGAATAAGGAACGCATAAAAATTATTTCAAAGGAACGGATTGCGGATGAGCTTAATAAGATCATTCTTTCGCCCAAACCGTCTATCGGATTTGTTTTGCTGGAGAAAACGGGCTTGTTGGAGATTATTTTCCCCGAACTGGTCGCGCTTAAAGGAGCCGAAACCAAGGACGGGATAGGACACAAGGATAACTTTTACCATACGCTCGCCGTTCTCGATAACATCTCGTTAAAAACCGATTACCTCTGGCTGCGCTGGTCGGCTCTCTTGCACGATATTGCCAAACCCGTTACCAAACGCTGGGACAATAAGCTGGGATGGACATTTCACAACCACAACTATGTGGGCGAAAAGATGGTACCCAAGATCTTCAACCGCATGAAAATGCCGTTGAACGAAAAAATGAAATATACGCAAAAAATGGTGTCGATGCATATGCGCCCGATGCAACTGGTGGAGGAGGAGGTTACTGATTCTGCCGTCCGGCGCCTGTTGTTTGATGCGGGTGACGACATAGACGATCTGATGACACTTTGCGAAGCCGATATTACATCGAAAAACTCTGAAAAAGTACGTCGCTTCCTGCAGAATTTCAAAATCGTCCGCCGGAAACTCGCGGAAATCGAAGAGAAAGATCGTGTGCGTAATTTCCAGCCACCCATCGATGGCAACGAGATTATGGAGATATTCGGCTTGGGGCAGGGAAGGGAAGTGGGCGAACTGAAATCGTACATAAAAGAAGCCATTTTAGAAGGCGAGATTCCCAACGAACGCCAGGCGGCTTATGATTATCTGATTCAAAAAGCAGAAGAAATAGGATTGGAACCGATAGATAAAAACAGTTAATTACCGGAGTAAATTTCAGATTTTCGCAATATTTTTGTTACTTTGCACCCAATCTGGAAAAAATCGTTTTGAAGAAGAGAAAGATATTCACGGCACGATTTGTAAATGCAAAAATCACATCGACCATTAGCATTTCGTTAGTGTTGGTTTTGCTGGGGCTTACCATACTCATTTTGTTTATGGGCAACGGGTTATCAAACTTCGTGAAAGAAAATATGAGCTTCAGTGTGATGCTCGACAACGATATTACCGATGCCGGGATTCAACGTTTGAGAAAAAGCCTGGATGCTCAGCCGTTTGTAAAATCTTCCCGATTTATCAGTAAAGACGAGGCAAAAGAACAGTTAATCAAAGACCTGGGTGAAGATCCCGAAGAATTGCTCGGTTATAATCCGGTACAGGATGCCATAGAGATTTATCTCCATTCGGAGTATGCCAATAACGACAGCATTGCGGTAATCAGCCGGATAATCAGGCAGCAAAATAATGTCCATGACTTGTTGTATCAGCAGGAAGCTATTGATCTTATCAACGACAATCTATCTAAGGTTACGATGATATTGCTGATTTTAGCAGCAGTTTTAATGTTTATTTCATTCACGTTGATCAGGAACACAATTCGATTAAGCGTCTACTCCAGGCGGTTTATTATCAACACGATGAAGCTTGTAGGCGCCAACGGGAATTTTATCCGAAAGCCGTTTATCCGAAATAATATCCTTACCGGAATTGTTGCCGGAGTTTTAGCAGATGGGATCATCTTTCTTATTCTTGCGTACTTCAGCAAAGCATATGTCGAGCTGAAACCCATCATCAGCATAACGGATTTACTCATTATTTTTTCTATCGTAATTCTGCTTGGAATTTTTATTTCCACGGTGGCTACTTATTTTGCTGTAAACCGATATCTGAAGATGAAAACTGAAAACTTGTACTACGTTTAAATTTGTCAGATAACAGATAACAGACGGTCCTGCAGTCTTAATATTTGAAAGTGGAGCGGTCTGACATCTAATAAATTAAATCAAATTATAAACTCAAAACTTAACAATAGTATGTCTCACAAAAATCTTGCTTTCCACAAAATGAACCTTATTATTTGTGGTGTTGCTGTTCTTATTATTATCATCGGTTTCTTGCTGATGAGTGGTCCTGCAACAACTTTTGAAGGCTTTGAACCCGATATCTTTAGCGTGCGGCGTATTAAAGTGGCGCCCGTTGTTTGCCTGGCCGGCTTTGTCCTGATGATCTTTGGAATTCTATATCCGGCAAAAGAGAGGAAAGAGCAAGTATGAGTAGTTTAGAAGCAATTATTATTGCTATTGTAGAAGGCTTGACAGAGTTTTTGCCTGTTTCGTCAACCGGGCACATGATCATCACACAGGCGCTGCTGGGAATCGAGAGTACACCGTTTGTAAAGGCATTTACGGTAATTATTCAGTTTGGAGCCATCCTGTCGGTGGTATTTCTTTACTGGAAACGTTTTTTTCGATTGAACCGGATTACGGTTTTCGATAAAAGTGCGGTTGTCGGAATGAGTTTCGTACAGAAAGGACAGGCGTTTCTGAAACGATTCCTGCATAAGTTCGATTTTTACTGGAAGCTGTTTATCGCCGTTATTCCGGCGGGGGTGCTGGGGTTGATTTTTGGAGACCAGATTGATTCGTTACTCGAAAATGTTTTCGTAGTGAGCGTGATGCTCGTAATTGGCGGTGTTGTGATGCTTTTTGTGGATAAGTGGTTCAATAAGCCGGGTGAAAATCAATCTATTTCGTGGCAACGGGCATTGAAGATCGGTTTTTTTCAGTGTATTGCGATGATCCCGGGTGTCTCCCGGTCGATGGCTACTATTGTAGGCGGTATGAGTACGAAGCTGGATCGGAAGAACGCTGCTGAATTCTCCTTTTTTCTGGCTGTGCCAACCATGGCCGCGGCAGCCGGCTACAAGCTATATAAACTGATAGGGGATCCCCTAAGCGCATCTATGCTGCAAGATAACATCCGTACGTTGATTATCGGGAATGTGGTTGCTTTTGTTGTTGCCGTCATCGCCATCAGGTTTTTTATCGATTTTCTAACCAAACACGGGTTTAAGGCGTTTGGATGGTATAGGATAATCGTGGGGATCCTGCTGATTGTATTGCTGTTATCGGGGACAGTCTCAAATATTGCCTGATGGATTTTATTGAAGGAGAGATTTTGTGTATCGATAAGCCGCTGCATTGGACTTCGTTCCGGCTGGTAAGGGTGGTGCGGGCAAAATTGTGTCAGAAACTGAAAATAAAAAAGCTGAAAGTGGGGCATGCGGGAACACTTGACCCGCTGGCGACCGGTGTAATGATCCTATGCACCGGGAAAAAAACAAAAGAGATTGAACGTTTGCAGGCCCAAAGCAAAGAATACATTGCCGAGATCCGGTTGGGAGCAACAACCCCTTCTTTTGACCTGGAAACGGAAATTGATGCCGAATATCCGATTGAGCATATCACACGCGAAAAAGTAGAAGAGTGCCTGAAGACGTTTATCGGCAAAATTGAGCAAATCCCACCTCTTTTTTCGGCAGTCAAGGTCGAGGGCAAAAGGGCTTACGAGTTTGCCAGAAAGAATGAAGAAATTGAACTAAAACCAAAGATATTGGTTATAAATGATATTGAATTGTTGTTTTACAATTTACCAAGCATAACTATCCGGGTTGTTTGCAGTAAAGGTACGTATATACGTGCTTTGGCGCGCGATATAGGCAAAAGCCTGCAGTCGGGCGCATATCTTCTTGCACTCAAACGAACAAGAGTGGGAGATATTTCGCTGAACGATTGTTTAAAGGTTGAAGAATTAGACGGGTTTTTTGATCGGAATATAGTTACAAAAGAAAATGAGTAATTGGTAAAATAGTTGTAACAATGACGAACGTAATGCATTATAATAAAGAATTAGTTTAATCACATATGAAACTTTCCCAGTTTAAATTTAATTTGCCGGATGAATTGATAGCTAGGTATCCGAGTAAACATCGCGATGAATCAAGATTACTCGTGGTTCATAAAGATTCCGACAAGATAGAACATCTTATTTTTAAGGATATTCTTAATTACTTTGACGCTCACGATTTTTTTGTTTTTAACGATACTAAGGTTTTCCCTGCCAGGTTGTTTGGAAACAAAGAAAAAACCGGAGCTAAAATAGAAGTGTTTCTACTAAGGGAACTGAATCCCGCCCAGCATTTGTGGGATGTTTTGGTAAATCCCGCCCGAAAAATAAGGATCGGGAATAAATTATACTTTGGTGAAAATGAAGAACTTGTAGCCGAGGTGATTGACAACACTACATCGCGTGGGCGCACGCTTCGTTTCCTTTACGACGGGCCATATGATGAGTTCAAGGACCTGCTTTTCTCCATCGGTGAAACACCGATTCCTGAATATATGGAGCGGCCGGCCGTGCCGGAAGATGCCGACAGGTATCAGAATATTTTTGCCAATAACGAAGGGGCTGTAGTTGTTCCTGCAGCCGGTTTGCACTTCAGCCGGGAGTTGATAAAACGCATGGAGATTAAAAACATTGATTACGGGTTTCTTACACTCCACCACGGCTTGGGAGCATATCGCGATATAGATGTGGAAGATTTAACCAAGCACAAAATTGACTCGGAGCAGATGATCATCACACAGGAGTTGTGCGATAGGGTGAATACCGCAAAAGACAGCGGCTACAAAATTTGTGCTGTGGGTACATCGGTTTTGCGTGCTATTGAAACCACAATCAGCACAGATGGCCACATCAAGCCGCGGGAAGGATGGACCAACAGGTTTATTTTTCCGCCCTACGACTTTACATTACCCGATGCGCTGGTTACAAACTTTCATTTGCCGTTCTCCACACTGTTGATGATAACAACCGCTTTCGGCGGTTACGAAAGGATCATGGATGTATATCAGACAGCCATTAAGGAGAAGTATGAATTTGGCGCGTATGGCGATGCCATGCTGATTATTCCATAAAATGCCTGATAACGATACTCATATTATTTTTTTGGGGATGGGCTCCAACTTGGGAGATAAGCAAAAAAATATCGAGCAGGCATATCGACAAATTAACAAGCGGATGGGGAAAATTATTTCCAAATCCGCTTTTTATGTTTCTGAACCCGAGGGCTTCGAGTCTAAAAATAAATTTGTTAATTCCGTTTGTGAAGTTGTCACAGCCATGAATGCCGGTGAGGTTCTGCAGGAGACCCGGGAGATTGAAAAGGAACTGGGCAGAACAAAAAAATCTCAGGATGGAGGGTATGCCGATCGCATCATCGATATAGATATTCTGATGTTTGATGATCAGGTTATTGAAAGCAACGGTTTAATTATCCCGCATCCCCGGTTTCATCTGCGCGATTTCGTCTTAATCCCTTTTGCCGAAATTTCGCCACACACCGTCCATCCGGTTTTCGATAAAACCGTTCTGCAACTCAAAAATGAGTTGAAAAATCCCAAGGATGCATGAACAACAATGTCTATAAGCGTAACAACCTGTTCTCTGCCGGTGTAGCTACTTTTCCTTCTCCGTCATTTATCTTTTTACTTATATTTAACATTATTTGTGCAGCGTTTTCTTAAATTCTACGTCTTATGTAAAAGAACAATTAATCAGAGTCTTTTAAAGATGCATTACAATGAAAAAAACTACATTGAAAAACAGTCTCCTGCTACCAGTAGCAGCAATCTTTTTTGTGTCGGTTTGTTTGACAAGTTGTGAGAAAATACAACACGAATCGCTCTCTTTCTACTACGATTATCGCGAAGTACCCGTGAATGGCACGGTTTTAATTGGGCCGAAAACAGGCAGTGGAAATTATACGCTTGAAGTAGAAAACCCGCTTCTGCTTTCTGCAGAAATACAGACCGGTTGGTCAAGTGCAACGGGAATGATTGCTATTCACGGGAGGCTCACAGGAAATACCTGGCTTACCGTTACCGACAATGTAACGAAAGAAGCGCAAAAGTTAAAGATTAAAGTAACAAACAACTATGAGGCGATGCGCATATCAAAATATTACGATTCCGATAAAGACAAAGAGTTCCCACTTCCGCCTTCTTTGAGTGGTATCGAATGGATTTGCCTGATAAATAACAAAGCGCGGGATTTTTATCTTATCAACAAAGAGAGCATATCATTAACCGATTACGTTTTGAAAGTGCAGGGCAAAGGAACTTACACAATCGACACAGAAGGAGAAAACTACCACCTGACATTATCTTATTTGGTTGATGAGAAAGGGCAACCAACATTGGATGAAAAATTGGCAACAACCGTCTCGTACCGTTTTTTCATATCGATGAATGATTACGCGCTGCATCGGTTAAATCAAAACTTAAATTTGGGCTTCGATACATCCATGTCAAGTAACTGGAAAGAACTCATCGGGCATGATTGGGAAACAGGTATAAAAATGGATGGAGTGGGCACAGAGTATAAAATGTTCGGATTGCTATTGCCTTTCCTTGATATGCCTGTCGGTTTTTTATAATATGTAAATTAGCACTCGCGCAGGTACGTTTATAATTAACCTTCCGCGCAAATCCTTTCACGCTGTAAACAACTGACTTTTCCGGCGTGGGGAGGACTGTCGTTTAGACACAACAAAACCCGCAAGACAATTAAGGCTTTGCGGGTTTTTTAATTAACTGCAGCGGGTAGAATTCACCCGTGCTTTATAAACGTTCCGTTTTCAAGTTCCTCAAATGCCAGGTTCAACTCCGCATGTGTATTCATAACAACAGGCCCACCCCACGATATGGGTTCGTTCAACGACTCTCCCGACAATAAAAACAACCGTAATCCTTCGCTCCCTGCGTTGAAAATCAGACGATCGCCCTCGTCGAACAAAACGGCAGAATGAGATTGTACAGGGCGTGATTCTTCGCCTGTTGTCCCGCTTCCGTCAATTATATAGACAAACACGTTTTCGTCTGGATTTACGGGAATAGCCGTCGTCTTTCCCGGATAGGTCATAACATCGAGATAAAGGACCTGCACGTGATCGGGTTGCATGGCGCCTGGTGTTCCTTCATAAATGCCTGAAAGAACCCTGATTTCCCCGTTTTCATCTTTCAAAACCGGAACCATATCGACGGTGATATCTCGATATTTCGGTTCGGCTATTTTATCTTTTGCCGCCAGGTTCACCCAAAGCTGTGCTCCCAGCATCCTGTTCGATGCAACAGGCATCTCCTGGTGCAATATACCGCTTCCGGCGGTCATCCACTGGCATCCTCCGGCTGTTATCGTGCCTCTGTTGCCTAAACTGTCCATGTGGTCGATCCGTCCGCTGATCAGGTACGTTACCGTTTCAATTCCACGGTGAGGATGCCATGGGAATCCTTTTGTATAATCTTCCGGATTTACTGAATCAAACGCATCGAGCATCAAAAACGGGTCAAAATCCTTTACATCCCGATGTCCGAAAACCCGCACCAAATGAACACCTGCGCCATCCATTTGGCGGGATCCTTTTACTACTTTCTTTATTTCTCTCGTTTTCATTTACTTTTTCTGTTTTTTTGCCTGCAAGTTACGATTATTTTACGAATCACGGATGTCTGGCTGAAATTGTTTACAGATGGGAGGTACGGATAACAGGTAATCAGGTCTTTGTATAAAAAAATATAAATAAACAATTTAATAACGGCTTTATCTTTGAAAATCATCAATTTTTTTAGCATATTTGTAGTACCATTAATCGAACCGTCATGGCAATATTTGGAAAAAATTTTAAATATTATTTGGGTTACGCGCTAAGTGGTGGCGGAGCAAAGGGGTTTGCTCATTTGGGCGCTTTAAAAGTATTTGAAAGTTACGGGATAAAGCCCGATATAATTGCAGGGACCAGTGCTGGTGCCCTGGCCGGGGTTTTTTATGCCGACGGCTTTACGCCCGATGAAATCAGTGAACTTTTCAAAAAGAAAGAATTCAGGGAATTTATCGGTTTTTCCTTTCCTAAAGCGGGCTTTTTCAAAAGTTCAGGGGTCGAGAAATTCCTGAAAGATAATTTACGGTCACACTCTTTCGAGCAATTGAAAATCCCTTTCAGAGCGGTAGTGACCGACTGGGAACGGGCCCGGACTGTCGTTTTTTCGGAAGGCCGGTCGTTAGTAGATGCGGTGGTGGCCTCCTGTTCGGTTCCTATCGTTTTCATCCCTAAGGTTATCGGTGATGTTCCTTATGTTGACGGCGGATTATTGAAAAATTTTCCGGTTTCCGTTATCAGAGACGAGTGTAAGTATGTTATAGGAGTTAATGTTTCGCTTATGACGCCTTTGTCCGAAAAAACCAGCATCAAAACTACCGCTGAACGTACGTTCAAGCTGATGTCTAATTCAAACACATTGGTGGACAGAAGCTTATGTGATATCCTTGTGGAAACTGAGGAAGTGGAAAAATACTTTATGTTCGATTTAAACAATATTGATAAAATAAGGGAAATAGGATACGAATGTGCTTCAGCAGCGCTTGGAAAAGAAAAATCATTAGGCATCATCAGCAGATGCCATCGACATTATCAATTGGAAGAGAAAGTGAAGCAGCAAATAAGCAAATTTAAAAAAGCAACTTTATGAAGCCACGCAAAATATTCATCTATCAGGTATTGCCGCGCTTGCTTGGAAACACACAGGCCAGTAATATTCAAAACGGGACCATAGAAGAAAACGGATGCGGAAAATTCAACGATATAACCGGTAAGTTTATCAATCAATTAAAGAAAAACGGGTATTCCCATATCTGGCTTATCGGAGTGTTGGCTCATGCATCCACAACAGATTATACAAAATACGGCATACCCGGGGAATACCCCGAAATTATAAAAGGAAACGCCGGATCTCCGTACGCCGTGCGGGATGTTTATGATGTTGACCCGGATTTAGCGATGAATGTAAACGACAGGATGCGTGAATTTGAAGCTTTGGTTGAACGCATTCACAATGCCGGGATGCAGGTGATTATCGATTTCGTGCCCAATCACCTGGCAAGGAACTACAAATCTATAAACCGGCCGGAAGGGGTTAAAGAGTTTGGCAGCAACGACGATACCTCGGTTGCTTTCTCGCCCGGTAACAACTTTTATTATCTGCCGGGCAAGGAGTTGGAAATACAATTCCCGGTAAAGAAAATGGCTGATGTAACCTATAAGGAGTCGCCGGCAAAAGTTACCGGAAATGATTGTTTTACCAATAAACCCACCCCATACGATTGGTACGAGACGGTTAAGCTGAACTACGGCGTTGATATGCAGAACGGTAATGAAAAACATTTCTCGGAAATTCCCGATACGTGGAAAAAGATGAAAGACGTATTGATTTTCTGGTCGAAGAAAAGCATAGACGGTTTTCGGGTCGATATGGCAGAAATGGTTCCACTGGAATTCTGGCAATGGGTGATCCCGCAAGTGAAAAAGATATTTCCGCACATTATCTTCGTGGCAGAGATATACAACCCCGATGCCTATCGTTTATTCCTTGCCAACGACAATTTTGATTATCTGTACGATAAAGTAGGATTATACGACGTTTTGCGCGATGTTGCCTGCGGCTATCGACCGTCGTCGGACATTACTTTCACGTTGAACAATGTGGGCGATATCCAGCATAAAATGCTTAATTTCATTGAAAACCACGACGAACAGCGTGTTGCTTCGGATTATTTTCTGAAGAACGGAAAGAGCGGAGAGGCTGCCATGATTGTTACCGCTTGCCTGAACATAAATCCTGTAATGGTCTATTTTGGCCAGGAGCTGGGCGAACGGGGAATGGATGAAGAAGGCTTCAGCGGCAAGAACGGCCGGACTACCATTTTCGATTACTGGTCGGTTGACACGATAAGGCGTTGGAACAACCATGGAAAATGGAACGATGCATTGTTGACGAAAGAAGAAAAAAAATTGCAGAGATTTTATGCTAAACTTCTTACTTTGTGTAACCGGGAGCAAGCGTTGGGCCAGGGACTCTTTTATGATCTGATGCCGGCGAATTATGATAACTATGAGTTTGATTCCGCCAAGCAGTTCGCATTTTTGCGCGGTACGGGGAACGAATTGATTCTGGTTGTTGTTAATTTTGATAACAAAGATGCTGAAGTTGTGGTAACTATTCCCGACCATGCATTTGATTTCTTCGGAATATCTCAAAACGGGAATTTTAACGCATTCCCGTTGTTATCGGACGACAAGCCTAAAATCACTTTTTCAAAAAATAATCCCATCCGGGTAACTGTTTTGGCAACCTCGGGCGAACTGTACAAAATTTCTTCTTTTTAAAGGTTTTTTAGAATTTAGTTTGTACTTTTGTCTGTCGAAAGGCTATTAAAAAGAGAGAATCAACCAATAATTTACTAACTAAGTCATAATCAACAAGTCATGCAAGACAAGCCGTTTAAGATCTTCTCGGGGACAAAATCACGTTATTTTGCCGAGAAGGTTTGCAATAGTTTAGGGTGTCCGTTAGGGAATATGATTATCGAGCATTTTGCCGACGGAGAGTTTTCGGTTTCTTACGAGGAATCCATTCGTGGAAGACAAGTATTCCTTATCCAGTCCACTTTTCCAAATTCAGATAATCTGATGGAGTTACTGCTCATGATAGATGCCGCGAAGCGCGCGTCAGCGAAGTCCATTATCGCGGTTATTCCTTATTTCGGATGGGCGCGTCAGGACAGGAAAGATAAACCGCGCGTGAGCATCGGGGCGAAACTGATTGCCGATATGCTCAGTACTGCGGGCATCAGCCGATTGATCACCATGGACTTGCATGCCGATCAGATTCAGGGCTTTTTCGATGTGCCTGTTGACCACTTGTATGCATCGGGAGTTTTTGTGGATTATATGAAAACCTTCAATCAGGATAATCTGGTCATTGCCACGCCCGATGTAGGCGGAACCAAGCGGGCCAGTGCTTATGCCAAGTTTTTGGGTTGTCCCATGGTTATCTGCTACAAGATCAGAAAAAAAGCGAACGTTATTTCGGATATGCAGATTATCGGAGACGTGGAAGGGATGGATGTGTTGTTGATCGACGATATTGTGGATACGGCAGGGACAATGACCAAGGCTGCCGAATTGATGATGCAAAACGGTGCTAAATCTGTTAGAGCCATTGCCAGTCACGCTGTGATGTCGGATCCGGCCAGCGAACGTGTAGAAAATTCTTCCCTCAACGAGATTATATTTACCGACAGCATTCCTTTTACAAAATCATGCAGCAAGGTGAAGGTATTGTCTGTTGCCGATATGTTTGCCAATGCCATTATGAGGGTGTGCAACAACGAGTCGATAAGTTCGCTGTATGTAGTATAATAGTAAGATCATGAAGAAAATAGTTGTTTGTTGTTTTATTTTATTGTGTTTCACTGCCACAAAAGCCCAAAAATTAAACTTTAACAAAAACGGCTTATTTAAGATAGCACAATTTACCGATGTGCATTACGTGCACGGAAATTCAAAATCGGATACGGCATTGTTAAACATTCAGCGGGTATTGGACACGGAAAAGCCCGATATGGTGATTTTTACGGGGGATGCTGTTACCGGAAGGCCGGTGAAAACGGCTTGGGACGCCCTGACAAAATTAGTTATCGATAGAAAAATCCCATTTGCTGTTGCGCTTGGAAATCACGATGACGAAAACGGCACTACACGCTTCGAACTCGAAAAGATCATCACGAGTTATCCGTACAATTGCAATTATCCTACAAGCGGACAGTTAAACGGTGTTATGAATAACGTGATCCCTGTTTATGGAAGCGAGAAAGATATGCAGGTGAAATCGTTGATTTACTGTTTCGACTCCGGAACGTATTCAACCATAAGTGATGTGCCGGGCTATGGATGGATAACCTCCGACGTTATCGACTGGTACAAAAAACAAAGTTTTCATTTTACCAGACAAAATAATTTTCAGCCGTTGCCCGCATTAGCGTATTTCCATATTCCCCTGCCGGAATACCGACTGGCATTCAACGACGAAAGCAACAAAAGAGTGGGAGTGCGCAAGGAAAACGAATGCCCGCCCGATTTAAACTCCGGAATGTTCATTGCAATGAAAGAGATGCAGGATGTTATGGGTATATTTGCCGGGCACGATCACGTCAACAATTACATGGTGAATTACTACGGCATTGCTTTAACTTACGGTCAGTTCTCGGGATGGAGAACCACATATGTGCCGGAGATCAACGGTGCGAGGATAGTGCAACTAACGGAAGGAAAACGTGAGTTTGACACCTGGATCAGATTTCTCGACGGAACTGTTAAATACAAGGCAACCTTTCCGGCCGATTTAACGAATAATTGAAATTTTTATTATCGCCTTTTGTAGGTCGAGATATACTCTTTTTTCAACCGTTTGGTAAGAACGTTCTTTTTTTGTGCTTTTTTATCGAGTTTCTCCAGGGACTTCATTTTGTCTTTTCCAGGGTCAAAATTATCGGAAAGCAGGAGGATAGATAGCGTTTCTTCATCTTCGCTCTTAACTTTAAAAGCAACCGTTTGGTTCTCAATAACATTGTTCTTGGCAAGTTTTACTAAGAAATCTTTTCCCTGCACAACATCGAAAACGATGTCGTCGTAACCCAGATTTGTAACTTTTACCTTTTTGATCTTCTGATCGTTGGGGTGTTGAGATTTACCCTGGTCATCCGTAATGATTCCACGAATAACTTTATTGGATTCCGACAAGAATTCCGTTAAGGCTCCCTGAACAGAATAATTATCCGGGTCAACTACTTTTACAACGACAGAGTCTTTTTTAGAGCCGTTGATGGGTTCAGACACCGATTTTTCACCCGAATAATCGGAAGTATTTACCAGCAGATAATCATTAAAATATTCGTATTCTCCTTCACCAACCATTTGGGTGAACAGTGCTCCAAAACCGCTTATATTAAATATCACTTTCCCGCTGGAAAAAAATAAGGAATCGGTCCTGTCTTTATAATTGCCTTCAAAGTCTTGAGACAGAAGAATAAACGATCCGGAAAGAAAAAAAAGGACAGCAAAATATCTTTTCATGTTACAACCCTGAATCATAAAGTTCATTTAATAATACAAAAATAACAATTTATATAAACGGAAAGTGTTAAAATCCCGACTATTATCAAATTCAAAAATATTATCAATGGCTTCAGGCATATGATGCAATCTCTCCAATGCAACAAGGGCAACCCGTCCGGCTGCCCTTGTAGAATATACGGGATACTCTTGAGATTTTTACTCTTCTTTCTCTTCTGCTTCGTATTCCTTCAGGAGTTTATCCTGAACATCGGATGGAACGAGTTCATAATCCAAAAACTTCATGGTGAAAGATGCGCGGCCACCGGTAAGCGAACTCAACGAAGTGGAATAACTCGACATCTCTTTCAGTGGAACACGGGCTTTCAGTTTTTCAAACCCTTTCTCGCTTTCCATACCCATGATCATGGCACGACGGCCTTGCAGGTCGCTCATTACATCGCCCATATAGTCACTGGGAACAGAAACAACCACATCGTAAATCGGTTCCAGGATCTTTGGCCCGGCATTTTTAAATGCGGTGCTGAAAGCATTACGCCCGGCAAGCATAAACGAAATTTCATTGGAGTCAACCGGGTGCATTTTGCCGTCATAAACAATAACACGAACGTCACGGGCGTATGAGCCGGTTAACGGTCCCTGCTCCATGCGTCCCATAATTCCTTTCAGGATGGCCGGAAGGAAGCGGGCATCGATAGCGCCGCCTACGATACTGTTCACGAAAACGAGCTTTCCGCCCCAATCCAGATCAATGGTCTGAACGTCACGTGATTGTACCTTGAATTCTTGACCGTTGAAACGGTAAATTTCCGGCATGGGCATACCTTCGGTGTAAGGCTCTACAATTAAGTGAACTTCACCGAATTGACCGGCACCGCCCGATTGTTTTTTGTGACGATAATCGGCACGGGACTGTTTTGTAATGGTTTCGCGGTACGGAATTTTAGGTTCGATGAAATCAATTTCTATTTTATCGTTGTTTTCGAGTCTCCATTTCATGGTTTTCAAGTGGAATTCACCTTGTCCTGAAACGATGATCTGTTTCAATTCTTTCGACACCTCAATAATTAATGACGGGTCTTCTTCCCGCATACGGGTCAACGCTTCGCTTAATTTTTCGGAGTTAGCTTCGGATTTGGGTTTTACGGCCCTGCGATAACGCGGTTCGGGGAACTGGATAAAGTTAAACCGGTTGTCGGTACCTTTTGCGTTTAACGTGTTACCGGTGCGGATATCTTTCAGTTTAACGGCAGCAGCAATACTTCCTGCTTCCAACTCTTCCACTTTGTTACGCATTTGTCCGGCAACCAGATACATTTGTGCAATACGTTCTTTCGAACTTCTGTTGGTATTGTTTAAATCATCCCCTTCCTTCACTTTTCCGCTCATTACCTTGAAGTAAGAAACTTCACCAATGTGCGGTTCAACGGTAGTTTTGAAGAAGAACAAACTGGTTGGGGCGTTCGAATCGGGTTCTATAATCTCTCCGTCGGTATTTTGAGGAGCCGGAACCTGATCGGGTGAGGGAGCTGCCAGACAGAGGAAATTCATGAGCCTGTGAACAGCCATGTTTTTTTCTGCCGACACACAGAAAACTGGGAAAAGGTCCCGGGCAATCATCCCTTTTTGAATGCCTTCGAGCATCTCTTCCTCGGTCAGTGTGCCCTGGTCGAAATATTTTTCCATCAATGTCTCGTCGTTTTCGGCAGCAGCTTCCAACAATACCTGATAATATTCGCCGGCTTTATCTTTTTCGCTATCGGGTATTTCCAGCACCTCAGGCGCAGTGGCTCCCGGTTTCCACTTATACAGTTTCTGCTTAAGAACGTCCACTATGCCGTCGAAAGCCAGACCGCTTCCGGTAGGATATTGAATGGGGGTGACCTTGCTTCCGTAAAATTCTTTCAGGTTGGTAATCGTGTTTTCGAAATCGGCTTTTTCGTGGTCGATGCGGTTAATGACAAACATAAGCGGTTTATCAAGAGATTCAATCTGACGGAATTGGTTGATTGTGCCTACTTCTACTCCGCTGTTGGCATCGATAAGCATCACAGCTAAATCGGTTACTCCAAGCGCCGATGAAATATTTCCTGAAAAATCGTCCGACCCCGGGCAATCGATCAACGTCATCAGCTTGTTTTTCCATTCGTATGAGAATACGGTTGAGAATACCGAATAGCCATACTCTTTTTCAACAGGAAAATAGTCGCTCACGGTATTTTTACCATCTATCGTGCCGCGTCGTTTTATAAGACCACACTCGAAAAGCATAGCTTCAGCGAGAGTGGTCTTACCCGATCCTGAATTGCCAACAATAGCAATATTCTTGATTTCGTTTGTCTTGTAAACTTTCATGATGAATAAAATTTATCTGTTTGAATGTATAAGTCTCTATAACAAAACGACTCTGCTCCTTTTTAAAGATACAAAGCCGTACTACAAAAATAGCGACGCAAGTTAGCCATTTTTAACGATATTTTCTGCTGTGAGAAACATGTTTTATAACATATATTTGGCCTGTTACGGAAGATTTATTCCGATTGGTCTTCTCTTGCTATTTTTTGTAGTAAATTGTAAAATGATATGAAGATTTTATATCTTTGCGTTCGAAATTTGATATTATTTGTATCAATAATCAAAAAAAAGGAACTCATAAACAGTAATCCTCTAATTAATAATCAACAATGGGTAAGTACAAGATTAAAACCCTGAATGGAATTTCCGAATCGGGGTTGGAAAAATTCGGACAGAACTTTGAAATAGGTGAAAAAATCGATTCACCGGACGGAATCATTTTGCGCAGCGCGTCGCTGCATGAGGTGGAGCTTCCCGACAGCCTGCACTGTATTGCACGCGCCGGAGCCGGTGTTAATAATATCCCCATAGACAAATGTACTGAAAAAGGAATTATTGTTTTTAATACTCCGGGAGCTAATGCCAATGCCGTAAAAGAGCTTGCCATTGCCGCCATGCTCTTGTCATCGAGAAAGATTGTGGAAGGAATTAATTGGACACGCTCGTTAACGGGGGACGATGTGGCAAAACAGGTTGAGAAAGGAAAAGCGCAGTTTGTCGGGCCGGAAATCCGTGATAAAAAGTTAGGCGTAATCGGGCTTGGAGCCATTGGTGTAATGGTTGCCAATGCAGCGGTAAACATGGAAATGGAAGTTTACGGATACGATCCCTATATTTCCGTAGATCATGCCTGGGGTTTATCTCGTTCAGTGAAAAAAGCGAACGATTTGAAAAAAGTTTTCAAGCACTGCGATTATATCACCTTACACATTCCTTTAACTGATGAAACAAAAGGTATGCTGAATAAAGAGGCGTTTGCGCAAATGAAAGAAGGAGTGCGGATAATAAATCTTTCGAGAGGCGAACTGGTGTTCGATGAAGATATGGTGGATGCTTTGCAAGCCGGTATCGTAAGCGAATACGTTACTGATTTTCCCAACGAAAAGGTGATTAACGTCCCCGGTGTTATTCCTGTGCCGCATCTAGGCGCTTCTACTCCCGAAAGCGAAAACAACTGTGCCGTGATGGCCGTGTTGCAGACAAAAGATTTTCTGGAGAATGGAAATATCAAGAATTCGGTGAATTACCCTGTCTGCGATATGGGCATAAGTACTGTAAAACACCGGTTGACGATTGCGCACAGAAACATTCCCAAAATGCTGGGACAGATATCTGCCGTACTTTCTGAACAAGGTACCAATATTGCCAATATGATTAACCGCAGCCGTGGCGATTATGCCTACACGATGGTAGATCTGGAGGAGGAGATTACCGATGAAAACGTGAAACGTATAAAAGACATAGCGGGTGTGTTGAAGGTAAGGGTCATTTAACCCGCTTCCTATCGTTCATTCATCAATAGAGGTGATCTCTACCAGCAATTCTTCCTGTATTATGGATTGTCCCGGCACAACGTGAATTTTGCGGATAACGCCGTTGCAACAGGCATTGATCTCGTTTTGCATCTTCATTGCTTCGAGCCGTAAAACCGGTTCGCCTTTGTTTACCAAGTCGCCCTCACTGACAAAAACATCGACTATTTTTCCCGGCATGGGAGATTTTATGTTATTGTCGGCATGTACCTCAACTCCTTTGTTGAGCAGGTTGCGTCGCAAATAGGAAAAGATAGACTCGATGCTGAATTTATATTCCACGCCGTTAACTTTCACCATAATCCGGTGTTGGTCGCGTTGGGTTATTTCGCATCGATACATCACATCATTCATGCTGAATGACGAAAAGTTATTTTTGTGTTCAATGAAGAAAACATCTTTTTCTTCACCGTTGATAATCGGTTTCGACTCTTTGGGCAAATAAATTTTATATCGGTCGCCGTTGTCCCGCATAGCAATAAACAGGCGGGTTGCATCTCTTTTATATACGTATGATGTTGCCATAAATATCCTTACAATTTTATTTATTTATCCTTTTATTGAGCACCCAAACGTTGAGCGATTCACTTTTGAACATGGGAGAATCGGAAGAGTACTGCAAGTATTCTTTCGCATAAGTTATGGTTGCCGCCAGTGCCGCCATCATGGCTTCGTCTTCCGATTCGAGCATGTCGGTTGTGAAAACCGAATCTACCCAATGGGTGGTATATGTGGCCTCCCTGAACTCTTTACTGCGTAGAACGGTCCGGCAAAACGGCACGGTCGTTTTCAGTCCCGAAATTGAAAATTCTTTTAAGGCACTCAGGGTTTTCGCGATGCAATCGTCCCGGTTTTCGCCATGAACGATGATTTTCGCGATCATCGAATCGAAATAGGGAGTAACCACCGAGAAGTCTTTAACGCCGGTTTCAACACGGATGTGATCGCCGTGCGGGAAGAAAACTCGCTCAATAAATCCGGTTTGCGGCGTGAAACGGTTTTGCGGATCTTCAGTGTTCACGCGGCATTCGATAGCCCAGCCTTTGAACTTAATATCTTTTTGCTTCAGCTTGAGTTTTTCACCCAGAGCAACCCGGATCTGCCATTCGATAAGATCTACTCCGGTAATCATTTCAGTTACAGGATGCTCTACCTGGATACGGGTGTTCATCTCCATGAAATAGTACGATCCGTCCTCATCTAAGATAAACTCGATGGTACCGGCGGAATAGTACCCGATTGCTTGGGCAAATTTCACGGCCAGCTTACCCATCTGTTCTCTTGTCTTAGTATCGATGCTGGCCGAAGGCGCTTCTTCTATCAATTTCTGATGTTTCCTCTGCAAAGAACATTCCCGTTCACCCAAATGGATGACGTGTCCGTACTTGTCTCCAAGAATTTGAAATTCAAGATGCTTTGGATTTGTCAGGTATTTTTCGATAAAAATATCTCCGTTCCCGAATGCGGCTACTGCCTCATCGTAGGCCGATTTGAAATGGCGCTCCATGGTCTCGGGTTTTTCCACGATACGCATCCCGCGTCCGCCACCACCGGCTGATGCTTTCAGGATGACCGGATATCCTATTTTATCGGCAAACTTTTTTGCAACTGATGCGTCGGTTATAGCGCCCGCGCTACCCGGGACGAGCGGCATCTCAGCTTTGGCAGCCATCTCCTTCGCGATCGTCTTGATCCCCATGTTTCGAATCAGATCGGACGACGGGCCGATAAACGTAATGCCGTTTTGTTCGCAAAGCGTGGCAAAATCCGGATTTTCTGAAAGGAACCCGTATCCCGGATGGATCATATCGATTTGGTGTTCAAGAGCGAGCCCGATGATCTCTTCGGAATTAAGAAAAATTATTTTGTCAGACAGGTTCTCCCGGATGGAAATGATTTCATCGGCATACTCCAGATACATGGCATCGGGCTCACGATTACCTTGAATAACGTAGGTGGTCAGGCCGAGCTTTTTTGCCGACCGGATAATGCGTATAGCTATTTCACCTCTATTGGCGATAAGAATTTTTTTACTCATGTTTTATAACGGTATGTTCCCGTGCTTCCTTTCGGGATGGGAGTATTGTTTATTAGCCAAAATATCAAAAGCGGTGATAAGAACCTGCCGGGTTTTCGAAGGCTTGATCACGTCGTCGATCATTCCCAGCTCTTCCGCTTTAAACGGATTTGCAATTTCGTCTATATACTTTTCAACCAGTTCTTTTTCAGCAGACTCTCGATCTACAGCAGCAGCAAGTTCTGTTTTATTTACTATCTTAATGGCTCCGGAAGGGCCCATAACCGCAATTTCGGCGGTTGGCCAGGCAAAATTAAAGTCGCCGCCGATTCCAAGGCTGTTCATCACGATAAATGCTCCGCCATATGCTTTTCGGGTAATTACGGTGACTCTGGGAACAGTGGCTTCACAAAACGCATAAAGCAGCTTGGCTCCATTGCGGATGATCCCGGTATGTTCCTGTTCGGCACCGGGCATAAATCCGGGAACGTCTTCCAAAACAAGAATAGGTATGTTAAAACTGTCGCAAAAGCGGACAAAACGGGCACCTTTTATGCTGGCGTTTATGTCTAATGTGCCCGCTATTACTTTGGGCTGATTGGCTACAATTCCAATCGTTTTCCCATCCAGGCGCGCAAAGCCTACAATTATGTTTTGTGCGAATTTCTCGTGAATTTCGAGAAAAGTATTGTTGTCCACCAGAATGTTGATGATCTCCTTCATATCGTAAGGGCGGTTTGGATCGTCGGGGACAATCTTGTTCAGGTATTCCTGGCGCTCTTCGTTGAAATTCACATCCATGGAAACGGGTACCGGATCAAAATTGTTTAATGGCAGGTAAGCCAGCAGTTTGCGTACTTGTATGATAGCATGCTCCTCGTCTTCGAACACAAAATGGGCAACACCGCTTTTTTCGGCGTGGATATTTCCGCCGCCCAGTTCGTCCATGCTGATGTCCTGATTAAGGACTTCCTTCACCACATTGGGCCCTGTGACAAACATGTATGACGTTTTGTTGGTCATGATCACAAAATCGGTAATGGCAGGAGAATATACCGCGCCACCGGCAGATGGCCCAAGGATAACGCTTATTTGCGGAATAATTCCGGACGACCTGACGTTGTTCCTGAAAATTCGCGCATAGGCCGATAAACTGCTAATGCCTTCCTGGATTCGCGCGCCACCGCTATCAATCAAGCCCACACAAGGAGAACCGAACTTAAGGGCCATTTCCTGAACCTTGGCAATTTTCATTCCGTGTGCAAAACCCAGCGACCCGCCCATAACGGTAAAATCCTGAGCATAGGCAAATACACTGCGTCCCTGTATCAATCCGCGCCCTACCACAACTCCGTCTCCAAAAGCATTTTGAGTTTTTTTTATCGCTTTTGCCGGCTCAACGAAAGTATTCAGTTCAAAAAAACTCCCTTCGTCGAACAGCACGTTTAACCTTTCGCGCGCTGTAAGTTTGAGCTTAGCATGTTGCTTTTGCACGGCAATTTCTTCCATCTCCTGCAAGAACTGCCTTCTCTGTTCGAATATTTTTCTTTTATTCATATATTCATACGATTAAAGTTTAGGGCCAGGATTTAAGACTCAAGAACCAAAACAATGACAATTGAATTACGCTTGCAGGATGTTTGGCAAGCTTGATGATTTGCAAAACTTGCCAATCCGATACGGATAATTTTGTGCCATGAGCGGCTTTTAATCCGGTTGCTCTGAGTTTTTTAAAATGTACGGCGTGTCAAAAATACACAATAAATTCATAAATGCAAGCATTATGACGTTTTTTATTGTGAATAGAACCAATATCCATGCCGTTTAGTTTTGGGTTAAACAGATTTTTTTTATCTTTGCGGGAGCACTTCAGTATGAAAAAAGCAATTGGAACAGGTTTATTGTTGCTTGCCAATATAGTTTTATTGGTTCATACCGTTATTCCTCATCATCACAATCCGTTTCCCAATTCCTGCAGCATCTCTTATCACCGGAGCGATCCCGCACATCATTGCCGGCATCTGGAAAATAGGGCCGTTACTTCTGAAAACGACAGGAGTGCCCACAGAAATTTAACTTTGGAAGATTGCCTGCTGGATAATATTTATATCCGGTTTGTCAATAATAACCACACCATTCAAACAAGCGAGCAGGGTCCGGATATCGATCTTCAATTTTTGCAGTTGTATATCCTGACGGATAATTCCATTCGAATTGGAACGGATTATACGCCTTTACCTTTTCGGGAAAAACCACATTTAGAATCTTTTTATACCAGCCACATTACTCAATCCAAAGGATTGAGGGCTCCTCCCTGTTGCTGATTTTATCTCCCCTTTGTTATTTATGATCAATTGTTTGTAATAATCATTTATCCAATTGATTATCAATTTAAATCAGTTGTCCTCCCGACGGGAGGATAATGTGCGAATTCAGTAAACATAGACTTTAATGAAAAAAATAAAATATTACCGTATAAAAATAACCTATTTGATTTCGGCGCTGTTTTTTGCGATTACCGTAATGTCGTGTAATCGGCACAGTGAGCCGGAGCACGGTCACGACCATGTGGATAACCTGCAATTGACTTCCTATGGCGATGATTTTGAATTGTATGTGGAAGCAACTCCCTTTGTGGCAGGACAAGAAAGCGAGATTCTTGCTCATTTCACCCGTTTAGATAATTTCAAACCGCTGAGAGAGGGACGTGTTACGGCAAACTTGGTTGCAGGTACCGACACAGTAGAACAGACCCTTGAATCACCCACGCATCCGGGAGTTTTTAAATTTACCCTGAAACCCGGGAAAAAAGGAGATGCAAAGCTGGTGTTTCACGTAAAAACATCCGATAAAATATCGCAGCTCACCGTGGAGGGCATCACTGTGTTTGCCGACGAGCACGATGCCGTTCATGCGGCAGAGGAGGCCGTGATTACAAGCAGCAACAGCGCTGTTTTTACCAAAGAACAGAGCTGGAAGGTCGATTTTGCCACCGAACAAGTCCGCAGGGAGCCTTTCGGGCAAGTAATCCGGGCAATAGGACAAATTCAGCCGTCGCCGGGTGATGAACGTATTGTTACGGCAAAAACCGGAGGTATCGTGCTTTTCCCCGGAGATAATGTTGTGGAAGGTAAAGCCATAGGGGCAGGACAGACGTTGTTCGCCATCGATGGCAGCAGCATGGCCGACAATAACCTCTCCGTCCGTTTTTCCGAGGCTCAAAACGAGTACAACCGGGCCAAGGCCGAATACGATCGGAAAGCTGAACTGGCCAAGGAGAAGATTGTCTCGCAGAGTGAATTGTTGAGGGTAAAGACCGAGATGGATAACGCCCGGGTTAATTTCAATAATTTGCAAAAGAACTTCTCCGCCGGCAAACAATCCGTGAATTCACCCATCGGCGGATTTATTACGGGCGTTTTGGTGCGAAACGGGGAGTATGCGGCAGCCGGCCAACCGGTTTTAAAGGTTTCACAAAATAAGGACCTGTTTGTAAAGGCAGAACTGCGTCCTAAATATTTTGAAAAACTCAACCAGATCTCTACCGTTACTTTTCGCCTTTTAGAGAACAAAGCAACCTACACGCTGGAAGAACTGAACGGGCGTATAGTTTCGTTCGGGAAATCGGCCGACATTGCCAATCCGCTCCTTCCGGTTGTATTCCAGATTGATAATCGCGCCGGTTTTCTTCCGGGAAGTTTTATCGAAATGTTTATCAAAACGCAGGCACAGGGTGAAGTGTTGACGGTTGCCAACGAAGCAATTGTTGAGGAGATGGGGAATTATTTTGTTTATGTTCAGCTGACACCCGAACTTTTTGAAAAACGTCCGGTAAAAAGAGGCCAGACCGATGGGCTCCGCACAGAGATTACAGCAGGCGTCTCGGAAGTTGAACGTGTTGTCAGCAAAGGAGCAATTCTGGTTAAGTTGGCGCAGGCAGCAGGAGCGATCGACGTACATTCCGGCCACGTTCATTAACTTAAAATCCTGAATTATGCTGAATAAAATAATTAAATATTCACTCAATAATAAGCTTTTCGTATTATTGGGCGCGGTTCTGCTCATTGTGGGCGGGGTATTCACGACTCAGAAAATGGATGTGGATGTGTTTCCCGATCTCACTGCTCCTACTGTTGCCATAATGACTGATGCTCACGGCATGTCTGCCGAAGAAGTGGAGCGTTTGGTCACTTTCCACATTGAAACTTCCGTAAACGGCGCCACCAATGTACGCCGCGTGCGCTCGGCATCGATGCAGGGATACTCCTTTGTATGGGTTGAATTTGACTGGGGAGCCGATATTTTTAAAGCACGCCAGGTGGTGAGCGAGAAAATGGTTACGCTGGGCAGCGTGTTGCCCGAAGGGATCGTTCCGGTCCTTGCCCCGCAATCGAGTATTATGGGTGAAATTCTTTTTATCGGATTGAAGTCGGACAGCACTTCGCAAATGGAATTGCGCACGCTTGCGGAGTGGGTGGTTAAACCTGCAATTCTGGCTACGGGCGGTGTCTCGCAGGTTACGATTATAGGTGGAGATTACAAGCAATACCAGATCCTTGCCGACCCGCAGAAAATGGATTTCCTGGGAGTCAGCATGAATGAACTGGCACAGGCCGGGAGAAGCTTCAGCGCTAACTCGTCGGGCGGTGTGGTTCGCGATTTCGGAAATGAATATATGATTCGCGGGATAGCCCGTTCCAACGACCTGGATGAACTGGGGGACACGTATGTTAAAACAGTGAACGACAGGCCTGTTGTGATATCCGATGTGGCCGATGTGGTTATCGGTAGCGCCGTCAAGTATGGCTATGCCTCCGAGAATGCCGAGCCGGCTGTCATTATAGCCGTTTCCAAGCAACCCAATATCAATACGTTAAAAGTAACCGAAAATATCGAAAGGAACCTGGCCGAAATAGAAAAATCGTTGCCTTCGGATGTGATAATGAATACCAAAATATTCCGTCAAGCCGATTTTATCGAATCATCCGTCAGGAACGTGGGGAGCGCCATGTTCGAGGGAGCCCTGTTTGTGGTTATCATTCTTTTCCTGTTTTTAGCAAGCTTCCGCACAACGATAATTTCCATCGTGGCCATTCCGCTCTCATTACTCGGAACGGTTATCGTTCTCTACTTGCTGGGTATGAACATCAACACCATGACACTGGGCGGAATGACTATCGCTATCGGTTCGCTGGTGGATGATGCCATTATTGATGTGGAGAATGTGTATAAACGGTTAAAACAAAATCATCGAAAGCCAAAAGAAGAGCGAAAGCCGGTATTCGATATCGTGTTGAATGCCTCTGTCGAAATCCGTGCATCTATTCTAAACGCGACATTCATCATTATCGTGGCGTTTATTCCATTGTTTTTCCTTACCGGAATGGAGGGGCGTATGTTGAAACCGCTTGGCATCGCTTTTATTGTAGCGCTGTTTATGTCGCTGATTATAGCAATGACGGTAACTCCGCTGATGTGTAAGCTTTTACTCTCGAATGAAAAGTACCTGGATAAAAACAGGGAAGACAGCTGGCTAACGAGAAGATTGGTGACAATTTATGAAAAATCACTCGACTGGGTACTTCGGAACAAGAAAAAGGTGCTGTATCCAACGGTTGGATTGTTCCTGTTTTCGGTTGTATTGTTTTTCCTCATGGGCCGGAGTTTCCTGCCGGAATTCAACGAGGGCGCACTGGTAATAACGGCAGTCACAAAACCCGGTGTTTCGCTGGAGGAGACTAACCGGTTCGGAAATCTGATGGAGACCGAACTGCTGAAGATCCCTGAAGTAACCAGCACAGCGCGCCGCACAGGGCGTGGCGAGCTGGACGAACATTCGCAGACGAGCAATAGTTCCGAGATTGATGTACAGTTCAAATTGAAGAAAAGGAGTAATGAAGAGTTTATGAAGGAGGTCCGCAGCGTGCTGGCAGCCGTCCCCGGAGTAGCTGTAACCGTAGGACAGCCGCTCGGACACCGCATTGACCATATGCTTTCGGGTACGCGGGCAAGCATTGCTATTAAGCTTTTTGGCACCGATTTGAGTGACCTGTTTATGATTGGCAATCAAATTCAAAACTCGATAAAAGATATTGACGGTTTAGTGGATGTTTCGGTGGAACAACAAACCGAGACACCGCAACTTCAAATAAGGGCCGACAGGGGGATGCTCTCGAAATACGGTATATCGGTAGAAGATTTTAACCGGTTTATTGAACTTGCCTTTGCCGGGGAAAAATTAGCCGATATTTACGAAGGCCAGCGAAGCTTCGATCTGGTTTTGCGGCTGAATGAGAATTATACGGGAAGTATCGACCGGGTTCGCTCGGCATTGATTGACGTGGGTAGCGGCCGCAAAGTGCCGTTGGAAGAAATTGCCGATGTTGTTTCGGTTGGCGGGCCAAGCAGTATCTCGCGCGAAAATGTGCAGCGTAAGATAGTTGTTTCAGCAAACACATCGGGGCGCGACTTGAAAAGCGTGGTGGATGATATCAAGCAAAATATTGATAAGAACATCAAGTTGCCCGAAGGTTACAGGATAGAGTACGGCGGACAGTTTGAGAACGCTGCAAATGCCGCCCGTACGTTACTTATTGCATCGCTCCTGGCTATTTGCGTTATTTTCTTGCTGCTATACGGAGAATTCAGGGACCTGACTCTCTCCGCCATTGTTTTGCTCAATCTTCCGTTGGCGCTGATTGGCGGAGTCATGGCCGTATTTTTCACTTCCGGTATCATCAGTATTCCGTCCATCATCGGTTTTATTACACTTTTTGGTATTGCTACACGGAACGGGATCTTGTTGATATCAAGATATCAGCACATGCAGCAAGATGGAGAGCCGCTTCACCAAAGGGTTCTGAACGGTTCCATCGATCGCCTTAACCCCATTCTGATGACTGCGCTCACAGCCGCCCTGGCACTTATTCCGCTTGTTTTTCAAGGCGGAAAACCCGGAAATGAAATTCAAAGTCCCATGGCTGTAGTGGTGTTGGGTGGTTTGCTTACTTCCACGCTACTGAATATATTTATTGTTCCCATCGTGTATGAATTAATTGAGAAAAGAAGGCGAAAAAAGTCAGGATTATAAATATAACAGTTTATTAATAAGTAAATTAAATAAATTCAAATGAAATCTCTTATTTATATACTAATCTATTTTGTTTCTTTTGCAGCAATGGCTCAAGACGGATACGATGCTGTTTTGCAACTTATTGAGACAAACAGCACCACGCTGGCTGCGTTGCGGGAACAGACAGAATCGCAGAAAATCGGAAACCGTACCGGGATTTATATCTCCAATCCGGAAGTCGAGTTCAATTATCTTTGGGGAAATCCTAGCAAAATAGGGCATCGTACCGATTTTGCGGTCAGACAGTCCTTCGATTTTCCAACTGCTTACGGTCATCGCAGGAACATCGCCGATTTGCAAAATGCGAATGCCGAGCTCGTTTACAAGTCGGAGAGGACCAACTTGTTGCTTCTGGCCAAACAAACCTGTATAGAACTGGTGCATTACAATGCGCTTGTAAAAGAGTATTCGGTGCGCCTTGATAATGCACAAAGAATTGCAGACACCTATCGGATCAGGTTGGACAAGGGGGATGCGAATATTCTCGAGTATAACAAGGCTAAGCTGAATTTGGCAACTATACAGACCGAACTGACAAAAATAGAAGCGGAACGGGTAGCTTTGTTGGCTGAACTTAAAAGAATGAACGGCGGAAAAGAAATTTCACTTTCGCAGGATGAATTTTTTCCACCGGCGCTTCCCGTTAATTTCGAGGAGTGGTATTCGAGTGCGGAAGCAAAGAATCCCGTTCTTCAATATGTGAAAGGAGAAATTAATATAGGGAAAGAACAGGTGAGGCTGAACCGTGCCTTGTCGTTGCCCAAATTTTCGACCGGATACATGAGCGAAAAAGTGGTTGGAGAGCAATACCAGGGTATTACATTGGGGGTCTCCATCCCGCTTTGGGAAAAGAAGAATACACAACGTTACGCACAAGCCCGGGTAAAGGCTTCCGAAATGGCGTTAGTGGATGCTAAAAACCAGTTCTATAACCGCCTGGAGAGCCTTTATGGTAAAGCATCGGTATTGCGACAAAACGCGTTGGAGTTCCGCCGCACCATAACGGCGAACAGAAACGATGCGCTCCTGAAAAAAGCATTGGACAGCGGAGAGATTTCTTTGCTGGATTACTTGCTGGAAATCGGGTATTATTACGATGCCATTGTACAGGCGCTGGAGATTGAGCGCGATTATGAGCTTGCTTTGGCGGAATTATCCGCAGTGGAGCTATAACCCCAAACCAACAAGGCAGGCTCAGTAGCCTGCCTTGTTCAAAAAATCGTTAAGCGGATATTGTACCTTGAATATTTCCATCAATCGTTCAACGACATCCTCTTTCGTAAAAAATTCATTGTCGAGCGCGTGGTGCGTAACAAAATGTTTGTTTTTCAACAGGTCAATTTCCTTGAAATCCTTCGGATAACCTTTGGGCGGGTTTTTGAGCTTCTCCTCGTTCGAGAGTTCGGAGAAGAGTTCCTTAAACCTTTTGCCGTCCAAGATCCTGCGTATCTCTTCCGGATGGTGATAAATCGAGTTCCGGATAGATTCCAGCACGGCAGGGTCCGGGGCATAAACACCTCCGGCAATGAATGATTCATCGGGCTGCAGGTGAACGTAATACCCGGCCAGGCGGGTTTTCCTTCCGCCGTTGGCGATAAAAGCGCTGAAATGGGTTTTATACGGTGTTTTATCGTTCGAGAAACGGATATCCCGATAAATGCGGAACATACACTCGCCGGCGGTTACCGTTCCAATAGCCGGGTCGAGCTGGCTGAGCGGTACGATAAGCGTGTTGATAAATGCTTCAAATGTTTCACGCGCTTTATTGTAATCGTCTTTATGTTCGTTGAACCAGTTCCGATCGTTGTTTACTTGCAAGTGAGCAAGGAAGTTGAATATTTGCTTGAAGTTCATAGCGTTTATTTTACGGAGTTTTTTTTAAAATGCCTTTTTTTACACTTTCGTTTATTAGATTTTCTGCATAGTCCCAAATGGAGGCGGAACCATCCTTAATTGCTTTTTTCTTGTCATACACCTTTTGATAATCCACATTAAACTCAGTCCATGTCCCGCCATTATTGGACGTGTTTTGCAGTAACGGCTCAAACCGGTCCATCGATTTGGCGAACTTCGCTTCATCGGTGATCCCGTCTTCGAACTCTTTCCATATTTCTACAAATTCTTCGGCTTGTTTTTCCGGTAAAAGGCCGAATATTCGTTTTGCCGCCGCCAACTCTTCCCGGGTATTCGTATGATTTTTTAATGTGTCGTAAAGGAAGGTGTCGCCTGCGTCTATTTCTACAATATCGTGGATCAAAACCATTTTCACAACTTTCAAAATGTCAACCGGCCTGTTGGAATGTTCCGCCAGAACAAGCGCCATCATAGCCAGGTGCCAGCTGTGTTCGGCATCATTTTCGTGCCTGTCGCTATTGAACAGTTTCGTTTTGCGTTGAATGTATTTTAATTTGTCAATCTCTTTTATGAAACTGATCTGTTTTAATAAATCGTTTGCTTGCATTGTTTTATGATTTTTTGACCGATAAAAAACGTTTTGTCAAATACCTGCGCACCGGTAAGTGCCCTCATTTTGTTTTGGGGTTTTTGGGTACTGCTTTTTTCTTCCATATCTGATATGAGTTTACCAAATTCTGCCACAGCACATATAATCCGGGACCGAGCGAAGCTATGGGATTCAAATACGTTTGCGTAAGCCAGATGGCAAGAACGGTGTTCTTTTGTCCCAATCCCTGTCCGCCGGCAATGGTCCTGTCAAATTTTGATCCGATCTTCCGGCCTGTCACGAATTGTAATAAACAGATGATTAAGGATATTATCCCGATAATAATTTCGAGCGTGTATTTCCCACCGCCCTGGGCAATTACAAAATTTACTACGTTCCCGATAACTATCGTAAGGGCTGTCGCCCAGAGATAAAAGGAGACAATTTGCGCCGAACGGATCTTCTGATGTGCCTTGGGGGATACTTTCCGCAAAAGCAGGGCGATAAAAAACGGGAAAACAATAATGGGAACCACTTTTCGGAAAATGTACCAAAACGAAGTGATAAACGGAACTTCACTACCTGTTTGTCCAATCAGTGAAAGATAAAGCGGGGCAATGAATGCCACCGAGAGATTGCTGAACAGGGAAAAAGCAGCAACAGAAGCGATATTTCCGCCCAAAATACCGGCAACAACCGGAGCCGAGGTGGCTGTAGGAGCCAGCACGCAAATCATTGCCGCCTGAGCCAGCGTCTCGTTCAATTGTCTTAAGGCCAGGTAAACCGACGCACTGCCCACATACTGAATGGCAAGCAGAATATAGTGTAACCTGGTCAAATGAATGTCGCTCCACGAGATACGGCAATAGGTGATAAACAGCATCAGCGAAAGCAGGTACGGCGTAACGGGTGACAGTACTGCCAACTGATTGTGGAATGCTATCCCGATAATCATCGCAACCGGGAGCAGGTATTTTTCTAAGAATTTTTGCATATGAAACGTTCAAGCTCCAAAATTAGTCACCCGGAGCTTTAAACTTTAAACTTTTAGTTGTAATAACTTCCCGGATTTGTTGATGTGTCCGATTTACGAAACTTGTCTTCTAAATGGATATCCAGCATCCATTGTTTGTGATCGAAAACAAAATCCCGGATGAAACGGTCAATTTCGGGCAGAAATTCTTTCATCGGGTATTCCGATACATCGTGCCCGATATTTTCCATTGTATAAAATGTGTAGGGATAACCTTCTCCCTTGAAGCGTTTTGCCAAAGGCTTTGAACCAAAAACTCCCCTGTTGAAAAACCGGGTTTTGTTGTAGGGCACCAGCTTGTCTTTGCTCCCGTGGAAAAACAGGGTGGGAGCGGGACGCTGCGTGTAAGACGGAAGTCCTTCGGTACTGAAGATTGAGCCTGCAAAAGCAATCACGCCGGCATAGCGGAAGTCATCGGGCAACACCTTAGCCGGCTCCCTATGATCGCATTTTTCGTAATCGGCCTGCAAAACTGTTATTGCACCGGCGCTTGAACCGCTGATAATGATTTTTGAAGTGTCTATATTCAGTTCTTCGGCATTTTGAAGCAAATAATTTGTGGCGGAATAGAGATCGGCGACCGCTACTCCGATAGCGTTGCGGAGCGGCTTGTTGTTGAAAAGGGTTGGTGCTTTTTGCCCTTTCATTCCCAGGCGATAGTCTATGGAAACTACTTTAAAACCTTTATTCGCAAAATAATAGAAGTAATCTTTATACAGTGCGGCATCACGTGTCCCTTCCTTGAATCCGCCACCGAAGACAAACATCAGGCACGGTTGTCCGGATGTGAACAAGGAATCGGAAGAATAAACATCCATTTTCAGCTCCTGATTGTCTTTTACGGCAAAAACCCGGGTTTCTTTCTTTATTTCGGCTGAAAAAAGAGAGAGCGGAACAAACAGGGTAATAAATAATATGGAAAGTTTTATACGATTCATGAGTTATCTATAAAATTTTTTATTGCTTTATACGCTTCCTCTTTCGCCCTGTCGAAATCATCGTTCAGGATAATCCGGTCGAACCGGGAAGCAAAGCTCATTTCATATTCGGCTTTTGCCAGGCGTCCCTCGATAATTTCGGGCGAATCGGTTCCGCGTTTTTCCAATCGTTCTCTCAGCGCCTGCACCGAGGGCGGCATCACAAAAATACTCAATGCCCGGTCTCCGTATATTTTCTTCACGTTCAATCCGCCAATGCAATCGATATCGAAAACTACGTTTTTTCCTTCGGCAAGAATGCGGTCAACTTCACTTTTTAACGTGCCGTAAAACTTATCGGGATACACCTCTTCGTATTCTAAAAAATCTCCTTTAGCAATTCTCTCTTTGAATTCCTGAGGAGTAAGGAAAAAATACTCCACACCATCCTTTTCTTCCCCGCGTGGCAACCGGCTGGTGGCCGAAACAGAGAATTGCAGGTTTAAATCCTGTTGCAGCATATATCGGACGATAGTGGATTTCCCCGCTCCCGATGGCGCCGAAAAAATGATTAGCTTTGACATAGACGGTATGTGCCGTTCACAACACATTCAATATTTGTTCTTTTATTTGTTCCAGTTCGTCTTTCATCCGGACTACAATTCGTTGCATATCGCTATGGTTTGATTTTGAGCCCAATGTGTTGATCTCGCGCCCCATTTCCTGCGCAATAAACCCCAGTTTTTTACCTTGCGATTTTGGGTCGCCCAATGTTTCGATGAAATAATCCAAATGGTTGGTCAGACGCGATTTCTCTTCGTTCACATCCAATTTTTCGATGTAATAGATCATCTCCTGCTCAAACCGGTTAGCATCGTATTCCTTGTTTTCGAGTGTTGCCAATCCATCGTAAATGCGTGATTTCACTTTCTCTATCCTTTCGCTTTCGTAAGGTTCAACGTCTTGCAACAGTTGCCGGATATTCGCAATCTTTTCTGCCAGTATGTTTTCAAGCATTTCTCCCTCCTGAACCCGAAAACTGATAAGTTCATTTACAGCTTTTTCGATAGTCTTTTCGATGATTGACCATTCCTCCTCATTCAGTTCCTCGCTATCCTGTTTCATTACGTCCGGCAAGCGTAGCAATGTCTGAAACCAATCCTGAGGCATGCCGATATTGAGTTCCTGGGCCAATGACTTTATTTCCTGATGATATTGCTTCAGAAGCGTATGATCGATAGTGGCGGAGACATCTTTTGAAATATGTTCAATAGTAAATGAGAGATCTATTTTTCCGCGCTCGAGTTTTTTCGACAAGTAATTCCGCAAGCCGATCTCTTTTTCCCTATAGATCATCGGAATCCTTGTAAATAAATCGAACTGTTTACTGTTCAGCGATTTAATCTCTATAGTCAGTTTCTTGTGCGGAAGTTCTACAACGGCTTTTCCGTAGCCGGTCATTGAATGTACCATTTCCTGATTTTTTTAGCAAAGGTAGTTAGAAACTGTTTAAATTTCTTACGAAAGAGTATAATAAAGATATCTTCGCCTCCAAAAAGTTCCTTTTTTGTATTCTTCTCCCTTTTATTTGGCTCAAATAGCCCGCAATAGCAAAACAAATTTAAGCAGTCTCTTATATTCATCGATTTTTACGTGAAACAGCACAAAAAAGCCGCTCTCTTGAGCGGCTCTTCATGCTATTTTGTTCGATATCAAGCATTTTCGTTTTCATCCTCGGTAGGTACAATAAGTTTGTATCCTTTCCCATGAATGTTGATGATCTCGATATTCGATTCGGGTTTCAACAATTTACGTAACTTGGTGATATACACATCCATGCTTCGGGCGTTGAAATAGGTGTCTTCTTCCCAAATTTGTTTCAGCGCATGGTTGCGCTCCAGGATATCGTTGGCGTGTGAGCAGAGCAGGGAAAGCAGTTCCGATTCTTTCGTGGTGAGCTTGGTCTGCTCGTCTCCGATGTAAAGAATTTGCTTTTGCGTATCAAAAGTCATTTCACCAAACTTGTAAATCTGCTGTTCTTTCGATTTTTTACCTTTCACGCGACGGATAATAGCTTCGATACGAAGTACCAGCTCTTCCATGCTGAATGGTTTGGTAATGTAGTCGTCCGCACCTGCCTTGAATCCTTCCAATACATCGTCTTTCATATTCTTGGCGGTCAAGAATATAACCGGAATCTCCGTATTGATGCTTCTGATTTCCTTTACCAGTGTGATGCCGTCCTTTTTAGGCATCATTACGTCAACAATGCACAGGTCGTACTTTGTTTTCACAAATCCTTTGAATCCTGCTTCTCCATCGGGGAAAAGATCTGTTTCAAATCCTTTTGCCTGCAGATATTCTCTGAGCAACATGCCAAGATTCTCATCATCTTCGCATAAAAATAGTTTTAATTTTTCTTCCATAATTATTTTTGTGTTATAACGGGTAAACTAATTATAAATTTTGTACCTTTATTTAATTCGCTATCAGCGCGAATTGACCCTCCTAAGTCAGTTACGATTTTTTTCACGTAAGCAAGTCCCAACCCAAATCCTTTCACATCGTGAATGTTTCCGGTGGAAACGCGATAAAACCGGTCAAATATCTTTTTCACATCTTCTTTCTTTATCCCAATTCCGTTGTCCTCTACCTGAATAATGATTTTGTTCCCTTCGTTCCGGGTACGGATCATTAAAACCGGAGGTACATCTTCTCTTTTGTACTTCAGTGCATTGTCGAGCAGATTAAAAAGCACGTTTGTGAAGTGCATTTCGTCAATGTTCACCATCGTGTTTTCTGCCTGCAGATCGATATCGAGCTCGCCATTGAATTTTTCCACCTTCAAAATGTGCGTATTGGCAACATTTACAATGATATCGTTCAAATCCACTTCCTTAATTTTCAGTGTGGCTCTCTGTTTATCGAACAGCGACATTTGCAGCACTTTTTCTACCTGAAAACTCAATCGTTTTGTTTCGTCGTTGATCACCCCTGCCACGTGTTTAAACACTTCGGGTGATTTGGTGATTGATTCGTCTTTCAGCATCTGCGATGCCAGTGAAATGGTGGAAACGGGCGTTTTCAACTCGTGAGTCATGTTGTTGATAAAGTCGTTTTTCATTTCAGACAGACGCTTTTGCCTGAACAGATTCGCAATCGTAAAGATGAACGTAACCAAAAGAATGAACGTAAAAATCATCGATGGCACAAAGAATGAGAGTTCACTGTACACAAAATCCCTTTTTGTAGGAAAATAGACCTTCAGGGAGTTCAGCTTCGATGGCGGATCTCGCGGAAACAGAATCTGAGTGTAGATTGATTTTTCGTCTTTCGTAGAAAATCCGGGCGAAGAATAAACTATCTTGTTGTTGAAATCAATGACCTGAAAACTGTATGGGACGTTTAAAGCGCTGTTCAGCAATTCGGACCGGATGTATTTGTCCAGTTCATAGAAATTTATTCGTTCCTCAATCGGATCATTGCTTGCCTTGTACAACAATTTCAAGATTACTTCATTCATCAGTGCCTGCTCATACAGGTATCGTCTCAGGAATGACTGTTGCAGGTCATACGAAGTTTTGGAGATGGTATTTACGCCGTGCCGTGGCGATAAAAACACACCACCTTTCCCTATTTCGTCGATAGAATTCTGCTTTTGAATGATCTGTTCAATTTCCGTTTCACCCCCATCGGGATTAGTAATGGTTGCCTTAGCCTGTTCGGTAACAATATTGGTTGAAGCTTGGGGCTGGGTGTATCGGGAGTATCTGTTTTCCGACTCCAGCATATCTTCTTCCAGATATCGCAGGGTTTGTTCTTGCTCCAAGTCTCTCGATACATTAATAAGGCTTCGCTTCACCATCTCGTTGAATTGCTGCTCCCTTACAGACATACTTGCTTTCATATACCTTACCTGAAGGAATAGCAACGAGAAGAAAGCTACGAACATAACTAACGCAAGCAACCAGATAGTCGATTTTTTCATACTTTTGCTTTACCTGTCTCGGTTTTTTAATTGACAAATTTAAAATATTAAAGATCGTTTTTTAGTTATTAATTTAACAAATAAACGACTTTTTTGTTTAACATATCCTCTTAAAATTATAAAAAGACGTAAAAATCCGTTATTTGCAACATTTTTTAAGAATAATGTTAAAAGCAAGCTTTTTTTTTAGAGAAAATTTACGTTAGCAATTGCCCCTTGCCTGCATCTATAATCAATAAAACCCCGACGGATATATCGGGGTTTTGCTATATGTTGTTGCGAACAATTAATCAGGCGTTTTCTCTTTGTTGGTTTTGAAGATCCTCCACTTTCATTCGTTTCTCTTCCGCATCTCGTTGATCGGCCAGTTTCAGTAACTTTTTCGACTCCACTATGCTCGAATAGAACAAAAAGGCCGTCACCAACGTAGCGAGGTAATAGATGGAATCAGGAACAAACGCTTCCAGTACCATGATTGTCCCGAGAATGATGCGGACTTCGGTGGGACCGAAAATGCCCGAATCTATGGAGTATTGTCCACCCACCTTATACCTTAGTTGTGCTGTAATCATTTGCCAACCGTATAAAACCACGAACAAGAATCCCAAGTATTTCCACACGCCTTGCACGTAAATCGTAAATCCAAGCCCTATCAATATGGTTCCAATCCAATCGACAGTAATGTCCAATGAAAATCCATACCATTTACGGGGATTGTTCCTGTAATAGGCAATCCTGCCATCGAGCGAGTCGCCGAACCAATTGATCGCGAATCCCAGGAGGGACAGTAACAGCCAGTATCGGCCGTAGAATGCTCCCAAAACAATGCTTGACGCAACCAGCACGTTCCCGAAAAAACCGATAGCGGTGAGGCCGTCAGAATTTATCCACGAAGGAATTTTTTGGACCAGGTAGGCTATTAATTTCTGCTCTGAGTTTTTTAATATATTGGTCCTTTTGCGGTCTTTCGCTATGATATTTAGCGTTTTGACCATTTTTTCTTTTGTTTCTTTTTTCATTTCCGTATTTTTTACATCTGGAAATATACCTTAACCAGGAAGTAATCAATTTGCAAATTTAGCTTTAAAAACGGTAGTTACGAATTTGTTAAGGATAATTTATATTTAAAAAAAGTTAATTATTCGTTTTGAAACAAAAAAAATGCGCCACTCCGGCGCATTTAAAAAGGTATGTGACAGACAGATTACTCTGCTTTTGGTTCCTCCGTTGTAGCTTCAGCTGCTTCCGGGGCTTCCGTCGTTTCTACAGTTTCAGTAACCTCTTCGGGAGTTTCCTCTACGGATTCTTCCACAGTTTCTTCAACAACCGGATGGTTTGCAGCTTCTGCCTCGGCTTTTTTCTTTGCCAATGCTTCTGCTTTTGCTTTGTTTACTTCTTTTTCAGCGTCGAGTTTTGCTTTTTCAGCTGCACGCTGCGCTTCTTCGTCTTTATTTTTCAGCTTTTGATTAGCTTGCAACTTGGTATTTTTCCATGCTTCGAATCTCTTTTCAGCTTCTGCTTCGTCAAAAGCGCCCTTTGTTACACCTCCAAGGAGATGTTTCTTCATGAGCACACCTTCATCTGATAAGATGTTACGAACGGTGTCGGTGGGTTGTGCACCGACTTGCAGCCAATACAAAGCTCTGTCGAAATCTAAAGTGATAGTAGCAGGATTGGTGTTCGGATTGTAAGATCCGATCCTTTCAATGTACTTTCCATCACGTGGAGCTCTGCTATCTGCAACGATAATCTGGTAGAATGCGTAATTTTTACGTCCTCTTCTTTGTAAACGCAGTTTTGTTGCCATTTAGTAGTTTTTTATTAATTTTTAAAATTGCGACCGCAAAGGTAGAAAATATTTTTCTAAACGCAAAATTTAGAAACAGTTTCTTGAATCGGCGTCATTTTTTAGCCGAACCTTTCAAATGCCTTAGGAGAGATTTTTGTATTTCCGTTACGTGTGGAAGCATTAAAAAGAGTCTTATGAGCACAGACACCTTTAAGCAATAATGGCTTTTCAAAGAAGGCACAGAAGAAGTCCGGAGAATGTATTATACTTCTCGATAGCAGCAAAGTAAAAAAAGATTTATCAAAATAAACCGATCTCCTTTTGAAAATCAGAAAAAATCGTAAATTTGAATTTGAATTTTTTCCTGTCAATATGAACTTTGAGCGAGATTACCTGATAAAGATGGCTGAAGACGATATTGCATCGTTTGATCATCTTTTTATGCTCTATTATCCTCCGGTAAAGAAATTCATTTTAGGACTGGTGAAAAATGAAGAAGATTCCCGCGATTTGGTTCAGGATATCTTTCTGAAGATTTGGCTCGGCAGAGCAAAATTGACTGAAATAGAGAATTTTAAAGGATATCTTTTTCGGATCTCTAAAAATGCGGTATTTGATTTTTTCAGAAATAACAAATCGTTAGAATCTCTTGAGGACGAAAAGAGTTTGCCTCTATCGGAAGAGGCCTCTACCGGAGAGTGGATGGATGCCCGGGACCTGGAGGTATTTGTGGAGATCTGTGTAGAGCAAATGCCCGAAAAACGCAGGCTAATCTATAAGATGAGTCGCGAAGAAGGTTTAACCAATGGAGAAATAGCCGAAAAACTGCATATCAGCAAACGTACCGTGGAAACACACATTTCAAATGCCTTGAAAGAGATCAGAAAGCTGATAATGATCATTTTTTTATTTATGTGACATTTCTGTTACGTGTGAAAGCATCAAAAGGAGTCTTAAGAATACAGACACCTTTAAACAATGCAAACAAGACAAACAAGAAACCTGATTGAAATTTTCTTTAAAAACGACTATTCAAAGAAAACACAGAGGAAGTTCAGGAAATGGTTGGTGCAACCACGCGATGCGAAAGAAAAAGAGGAGGCTCTCCTGGAGATTTGGAGAGAAGTAACCGCACAGACCGATGAAAATACTCTGTCTGATTTGCAGCAGGTGCACCGGAGAATAGATGCACAATCCCGCAAACGGAGCATAAACCTGCATACCTTGATGCGTGTGGCAGCGGTAGTGCTGCTTCTCTTTTTCACTTACTATCTCACACAACGTTATGCCGTTGATTCTGTGAACCTGGTGGAGTGCTTCGTGCCTAACGGCGAGGCTCGCTATATTACACTTCCCGATAGCAGCAAGGTGTGGGTCAATGCAGGATCGATGTTGATTTATCCGGACCGCTTCACAAGCAATACACGCAATGTGTTTCTGAGTGGCGAGGCTTATTTCTCTGTAGCCAAACGACAAGGAAAACGCTTTGTCGTTACTACGCAAAACTTTACGGTTGAGGCAGTGGGTACAGTCTTTAACGTACAGGATTACCCCGATCTGAACCAAGCCGTCGCAACCCTCGAAGAGGGAGTGGTAAAAGTGGATACAAAGAGTAGTGCGCACCATTCTGTGACGCTAAAACCCGATCAGCAGATCATTTACAATCCTAAAACTAACAATTTCACCTTGAAAACGATCGACGCGTCCCGGGCTGCCATGTGGCGGGATGGTTATTTGGTATTTCAGGAAGCATCGTTCGCCGAAATTCTGCATGCTTTGGAAAAACGATTCAATGTGGCCGTGCAGTTTGATGCAGGCAAGTACGAGGGGCGTACTTTTACCGTACGCTTTTTCCCCAATGAGACGCTGCCACAGACCCTTGAGATCCTGCAGGAAATCATTACCGACTTTCGCTTCACTATCAAAGATGATGTACTCTATATCTACTAAACATAATCAGAAACCTTTAAAAATTGAATTGAATGTTACACAAAAAGCGTTTGTTTACATGGCTTACAATGCTGTTTTTCTTTTGTACAGGTCATGTTTGGGCACAGCCTTCGATAACTATTGAAAAAAGCAATATTACGCTGAGGGCTGCATTGTATGAGATTGAAAAGCAAAGCGACTACTCGTTGGGTTTTGATGAAAAGACCCTCGATCTGACCAAAAAGAAGTCGTTTTCGCTGAAGGATGTGTCGCTCGCAGAAGCGCTCGACCAAATACTGAAGGACGAGGATTGCAGCTATGTCATCAGGAATAAACACATTATCATCACCCGAAAAACGCCACAGACACCGGTACAACAGAGCCGGATGGTGCGGGGAAAGGTGACGGATCAATCGGGAGAGCCGCTTGTAGGAGTGACTCTGGTGCTTGTAGGAACAACCACAGGTACTACAACTGACATGGATGGGATTTTTTCCTTGAATGTGGAGGATGAAAATGGGGTGCTGGAATTCTCTTACGTGGGATTTATACCCCAGCGCGTACAATTAGACAGCAACAATCGCTTCCTGCAGGTGCAGATGGCGGAAGATAGCCGTACACTGGAGGAACTGGTGGTGATAGGGTACAACACCGTACGAAAGAAAGATCTCACCACTTCAGTAGCAGTGGTAAGCACAGAAGATATCAATGAGCGCCCGCTCGTCTCTGCTGCTCAGGCAATTCAGGGAAAAGCCGCCGGGGTACAGGTAGTCCAACCTTCGGGACAGCCGGGATCTGCCCTCTCTATCAGGGTGAGGGGAGCCACATCCATTCAGGCAAATAACGAACCGCTCTATGTGGTGGATGGTATGCCGATGACTACCATTTCAAACCTGAGCCCCAACGACATTGAGAATATGCAGATACTCAAGGATGCTTCTTCAGCGGCAATATACGGTGCCCGTGCCGCAAATGGGGTGGTGCTGATCACTACCAAACGGGGGAAAGAAGGGCGACGGGTGATAAGCTTCAGCTCCTATGCCGGGTTTTCGAAATTGGGAAACAAGATTGATGCACTCAATACGGAACAATACAAGGATTTTATCAAGGATCTGAATAAGTATGCTGATGCGCCGATCTCTATCCCGGATGAAGAAACCCGCTATACAAACTGGACAGATGCTTTCTACGGTACAGGAAATAACCAAAACTACCAGTTGTCGCTTTCCAGCGGTACAGACAAACTGAACTACTACGTTTCGGCAGGGTATCTCAGGGAGCAAGGGATTGTGGCGAAAGCCAATTTCAACCGATACAACTTCAGGACAAACATCGACAATCAGCAAACCGACTGGTTAAAAATGGGGATCAACCTGGCCTATACACGCACAAGCGGGCGCACGGTATATGAAAACAGGAGTTCAATGAGGGCGGGATCGATCCTCTCTGTGATCAATACCCCACCGTATATGCAGGAATGGGATGGGGACAATCCGGGGCGTTATGATGAGTTTGCTTATGGTTCACGTATATTGAGCCCGCTCGCAGCGAACGCGGCAGACCAAAACTATAACCGCGGACGGTTAGTGGGATCGGCATACCTCGACTTTACACTGACAAAAAACCTTCATTACAAAGCCAATTTCGGCATCGATGAGAACAATTCCAGAAGCCTCTTTTACCTCGATCCGGTCTCTAACTCAGACGGGAGATCAACAAAAGGCCGTGTAGAAGAAGGGAACAGCAGGGAGTTCGAATGGCTGTTGGAGAATCTGGTGACCTATGAGAATACTTTGAATGAGAAGCACCACCTCTCCATCCTCGGAGGCGCCACTGTGCAACGCGCTTCGGCCGAAGGGGGCAATCTTGCCGGATACGATCTGTTGGAATCGTTCCCAAACATCCGCTCCTTCGCTGCCGCAAACATTATCGACAAAGATGCTACCTGGAGCTATTCCTCCGATTGGTCGCTGGCCTCCTTCCTTGCCAGAGTGGCTTACGACTTTGAAAGTAAATACTTGATTAGCGCTAATATCCGCGCGGACGGATCTTCGAAGTTCGCACCGGGAAAACGATGGGGGATCTTCCCTTCAATCTCCACGGGATGGCGTATCTCAAGCGAACCGTTCATGGAAGCGACGAAGGATGTAATCTCTGACTTGAAATTGAGGGCAGGATGGGGGCTTAACGGTAATCAGGAGGGAATAGGCAACTACTCTTGGAGAGCGCAGTACTCTGCAGGTAAAGTGCCGCCGACTACCGATAACTTACTGCCGGGAATGTCGCTTTATCTCAATACACCCGGTAACCGCGAACTGACTTGGGAGAAAACCACCCAAACCAATGTGGGAATTGATCTGAGCATGTTCGATTCGCGACTGGTGTTCACGTTCGACGTTTACTCTAAATACACAAGAGACATGTTGTTGACGGTCTTCTTGCCCAGTTATGTGAACATTCCCGGCGGAATCGTACGCAACGATGCCGAGATGCTGAACAGAGGGCTGGAGGTGGGTATCTCATCCGTGAATATAAAAAACAGCGCTTTTACCTGGAATACCGATTTCAATATTTCATTTAACCGTAATGAGGTAAAGAAGCTGGGCCTGAACAAGGTTTACTACTACGCGTCAACCTACACCACCGAGCAACCTGCCATCATCCTTAAAGAGGGATATTCGTTGGGGACATTCTTCGGTTACGTTGCGCAGGGAGTAGATCCGGAAACGGGAAATGTCATTTATGAGGACAGGAATAAAAATGGCATCATCGATCCGGAAGACCGGACAAAGATCGGAGATGCACAACCACTTTTCTTCTCCGGCCTTACCAATAACTTTTCTTACAGGAACTTCAACCTTTCCATATTCTTGCAGGGTTCTTACGGAAACGACATCTTCAACGCCTCCAAAATTGATATGACGGGTATGATGGATTTTCGGAATCAGTCAGTCGAGGTGTTGAAGCGATGGAAACGTCCGGGTATGGAAACAAACGTTCCGCGCCCGGGTAATATCGAGAATATATACAATTCTACCCGTTTTGTAGAGGACGGTTCTTACTTGAGGCTGAAGAACATTACCCTCTCCTATAACTTTAAACCGGGAACAGGATTCCTGAAGAGGCTGGGAGTGAGTACGCTACAACCTTATGTTACGGCACAAAACCTTTGGACATTGACTAACTATAGCGGGTACGATCCGGAAGTAAATGCCTACGGATCGAGCTCGGTACAACTGGGAGTGGATTACGGCACTTATCCGCAGTCTCGTTCAGTCATCTTTGGTTTGAATATTGAACTTTAAACGGAACGAAATAATGAAAACAATCAGTAAAATTTTATTACTATTTATAACTCTCGGCTTGACAGCCGCTTGTAGTGATTTTCTTGATAATGAGCCACAGTCTGAATTCACCGGCGATCCGCAAACAAGTTCTAACCTGGAATCTCAATATGCGTCCGTCTCCGATGCTCAAGCGGGCTTAAATGGCGCTTACGAAAAGTTTAAGATGGACATTTTCCAGTTTGAGAATTTTAGTTACGGTGATATTCAATCTGACAATGCTTACGCAGGGGGAGATGGCGTGCCGGGAGAAGAGGTGGATGGCATCAGGGTAAGCTCGATGAACTCCAAAAATCGTTTAATGTGGGCGCAATACTACGAGATGGGAGGCGCCGCCACCAACGTAATCGAAAATACGAGATTAATGAAGAGCGGTATTGATGAAGGGGAACGGAAACGGATCATCGCTGAAGCGAAGTTCATACGCGCCTGGGCCTATTTTGATATCGTGCGCATTTGGGGAGCGGCGCCGTTAATGATTGAGCTGATCCCTCCAATCACTGCTGAGAACCTGGAAGAGATGTATCCGAAGCTCTACCCGGAACGTACTCCTGTTGAAGCCATTTATGACCAGATCATTAAGGATTTGGAAGAGGCGATCCCTGCGTTGGAAAGCAAATCGAAGGGTGATTTTAAAGCGACAAAAGGAGCGGCGAACGGATTGCTTGCCAAAGTGTACGCTACCCGTGGCGATAAGGCCACCCGTAACTACAAGAAGGTAGTAGAACTATGCGATCTGGTGATTGGCGATGGCTATTCGCTGTTACCGGACTATGATCAACTCTGGAATCCGGCTAATAAGTTTACGTCGGAAAGCATTTTCGAGGTATATTATAACGCTACATCACCCAATTGGGCATTTTGGGTGCTCTTCAGTGAGGAGGACGGCTCCATCACCTGGCGGTGTTACTGTACGCCAACGCACGATCTTATATCGAAATTCAATCAGGACGATGCGCGTTTTGCTTCCTCCATTGTATTTAAAACGGTGCCCTATGATACCTATTTCCCATCCACTCACTATCCGATAGCTAACAAGATACGTCAAAAGGATGCACAAATCATCCTGATGCGCCTCGCAGACATTATGCTGCTGAAAGCCGAAGCACTGGTGGAACTGAACAGGCCCGGCGAAGCCATGACAATTGTGAATATTATCCGCAGCCGTGCAGGAATAGATGCCCTGTCGGTGTCGCTTTCACAGAACCAGGCACGACTGGCCGTTGAGCAGGAGCGACAGCTTGAACTGGCATTCGAAGGCCACCGTTGGTTCGATTTGCTCCGCAATGGGAGGATGATTGAGGTGATGCAGTTGCACAAAGACAAGAACGGAAAACTTTTTTTCCCGAAGATCGATGAGTTCCGCATACTTTGGCCAATCCCGCAGACAGAAAAAGACGCTAATCCTAACCTGACACAAAATCCGGGTTATTAAATGAAGAACAAGATGAACATATATAAATTACTCCTTGCAGGAGCTTTACTCACAGTAGGGCTGCTCTCATGCAACAACGACGATGCGGAAACGGTGATAACCATCCCGGAGATTGAAACACTTGCCGTGAGCGGTAGTGACAATGTCACGTTGGGCGACTCTGTATTCTTTAATGCTACGGTGAATGATGATAAGACACCACTCTCTACGCTGGAGGTGGAATTGTTGTCCGAAGAGGTGGTGCTGGAGCATAAAACGATCCGCACCAAAGGGAACAAAGTATCACTGAGCGACATCTCAATTTTTGTACCATTCATGCCCAATGTGGCAACGGGCGACGAACTGACTCTCCGCTTCACCTTAATCAACGTAAATGGCGGGGAAGCGAAGATGGAGAAAAAACTGAAAGCGGTCAGGCCGCAACTGCCCGAAACACTCTATATGGTGTTGAGCGATGAATCGGTGATTGAACTCCATGCCACGGAGGAGAACCCCCTGATGTACGAGTCGGACGAAGGAGGATATGTGAGCGCTTTCAGTGCCAAAATAGCCACATCGCCCAATCCGCTGGAAGCTGAATATGTATGGAATGCCGGTGATAAAGACAATACTGCCGTGATCGGTAACAAGTTTGGCCCGGATGTGCGCTTTTCGTACAACAGCTGGTTGGTAAAAAAAATTAAATTCGACGCGTTTTCCTTCACGCTGGATGTAGAGGGATTAAAATTAGTGGTAAAGGTGAAGGGCGTGCAGATGATCGCGTCCGGTGAATACCTCTATGCGGGCGTTAATTTCACCAAAGGCGGTGAATTTGAAATTGAAGGGATTGAAAATCCGGAAGCAGCCTGCAACCGTGATTTCTTTACCTACAATGCCCAAACCGGCAAATATACCTTTACCGGTGAATCGGGAAAATGGGATGTCTATTATTCGTTGAACTACAATTACATTTGGGTGAACCGTATGGCTGATGTGGCGCCCGCGACATACTGGATCATTGGTGCGGGGCTTTCTTCCATACCCCGGTGGTACCCTGCATTCAACGATGTGGGATGGGATCTGGATGATGTGAAGCAGCTGGCTTACATGAAGCCCATAGAAGCCAATAAGTACCAGGCATCCATCTACCTGTCGGATCAGGTCCCCTGGGGATTCGACATCCAAATATACAGCAACCGTACCTGGAAAGCGAATTTTGCCGTTTTTGCCAACGATCGCCTTACCGGCGACATGGAAGGATTCGCGGCTGCCGGCCGCAATATGGCCGATTTGGTGATGAGCGACGGCTTTGTGCCGGGTTATTACCGCCTGACACTTGACATTACCGACGGCCTTGCAAAAGCAAAGGTGCATATTGAGCGGCTTATAGTCGAAAAATAATGGATTTAGTGCTCCGGTTGGGAGGTGTTCTCTCCCGCCGGAGCACTGTTATAAAAAAAGTGACGAATGAAGAATTATCGAATAAAATTAAGCATATGTATCCTTGCAGCAATCGCCCTTTGGGGATGCGGCAGAAATCCTGTGGGTGATGAGCCTGCAGTTACCGGAAAACCTGAACTCAAAGGCAAATTGGTATTCCATAGCTACACCTCTTACGATACGGGCGATTCACAGATATTCCTGTACGATTTTGAGACAAACAAGCTGGAACAGATTAGCAGCGGCTGGAATATTTCTAACGCGATGAATGCCCATTTTTCTCCGGACGGAAAATCGATTGTCTTTATGGGCATAGGCGCAGAGACCAACACATGGGATATCTTTCTTTATGATTTCACCGCGGCACCTCCCCGGAATCTTACAGTTAACGGATCCACACGCGATGAAGACCCCAAATTTTCACCCGATGGGAAGCGGATCGCATTTAAACGCGATTTCCGGGTGGCCGAAATGGATCTGGAAACACTCAACGTGACTATTCTGAGCCCGGCAGATTACTCCATGCCTTATTACAATGCCGATGGCACCCGGTTGATCTGTTCCAAAGGGGATGGGGCAACCTCTTCCATTGCCGTTATCGACATCAAAAGCAAAACAGTGAAAACGCTATATGACGAGCCGGGCGTACAGGATTATTACCCTATTAACGCGGACGAAACTTCATTTTATTATTCACGGGGATACGCGGCCTCAAACAGAGTGGATCAGGTTTACAGAGGTTATTGGAACGGATTGAAAAGCAAGAGGTTGCCTTTTAATAGTACCGATGGGGATTACTCTGATGCATATCCGGTGAATGAAAAATGGGTAGTCATTTCCAGTACGCGTACCGGCTCACTCGGCGGATATGATCTTTACATAGCTAATGTGGAATCCGGCGATATTTTTCCCATGACAGACTATCACCCAAAAATCAATACATCCAAAAATGAACTCGGTGCAACAGTTCACCTATAAGCTCCTCTATGCCGGCGATTTCGAAAACGGTATGAATAATTTTGATACCTCGATTTGTTTATGTAATTTCGCAGTTCAACTTCGGATTTACATAAATTTAAAAGAGGTATGGAAAAGGAGTTTATCAAAAGAGATATAGCCGCCGTGATGCTTGAAATGCACCGGTATTTTCCTGTCATCACGATGACAGGACCGCGTCAATCGGGAAAAACCACCTTGTTGCGCCACGTTTTTGACCGGTTTCCCTATTATTCGCTGGAGAATTTAGATGTAAGACGTTTTGCGTTGAACGATCCGGTTGGGTTTCTTACTCAACATCCCGAAGGAATGATTTTGGATGAGGTGCAAAACGCACCCGACCTCTTGTCTTACATACAGGGAATGGTAGATGAAAATACCGAAAAACGTTTTGTGCTTTCGGGCAGTTCCCAATTTTCGGTCATCAGGCAAATTACTCAATCGCTTGCCGGTCGAACCGGCGTGTTGGAATTGCTGCCGTTGTCGTATGGCGAAGTTAAAAAACAAGCGGATGAAAAAGAATTAGACAACGTATTGTTAACAGGATTTTTTCCTGCCTTATATGCCGGTAAAAACATCCCTGGCTTACTCTATCCGTCGTATGTGAAAACCTACCTGGAAAGAGATGTACGCGATTTACTGCAAATAAAAGATATGATGCAGTTTCAAACATTTCTCAGGCTTTGTGCCGGGCGCATAGGCAGCTTGTTCAATGCTGCCGAATTGTCTGGCGAAGTGGGAGTGTCAGCCAATACTATCAAGTCGTGGCTTTCCGTTCTGCAAGCCTCTTACATCATTACGCTGCTGCCGCCTTTTTACGAAAATACAAGAAAACGGCTGATCAAAACGCCCAAACTCTATTTTTGCGATACCGGATTAGCCTGTTATCTGCTGGGGATAGAAACCGAGCAGCAGTTGGCAAGAGACAAAATGCGCGGACATTTGTTTGAAAACTTTATCGTTATGGAAGCCGTCAAAAGCCGTTACAATAAAGGCAAAGAGAGCAATTTGTTTTTTTATCGCGACAGCAACGGCGTGGAGGTCGATTTGATTCTGAAAAACGGCAGCGATTATACAGCCATTGAAATCAAATCGTCCAAAACATATCATCCCGACTTTGAAACAGGTATTCGTTCGCTGAGTTCCCTATTGAAAAATAGACTGACGGATAAAGCTATCCTCTATGCCGGCGATTTCGAAAACGATACAGCCGAAATTAAACTGTTGAACTACAAAAAGATGAATATCCTTTTTCCATAATCTCTACAGGGCGCATACTCTTTTTTACGTTCATCGCGAGCTATGGGTACCCCGTAAAATAGCTAAAAGGTCTCAACATGCGAAAGTTGAACCGTTCTAAATTCAAAATTCCTTCAAAATCGTTTTGCATCTTTGCAAATTAATAAATCGCAAAGATGAATATTTTGAAAATTTCCCTGATAAGTTGTTTGTCGGCGATTTGTCCCGTTTGTCTATATACACAAGCAATAGATTCGACAAGGCGTTGCATCCTTACAATGCTAATGCTCATTCTGTCGATAGGATTGCATGCCCAGACCCATAATTTGGAATACTATATAGATGTGGCTTTACAAAACAGCCCGCTATTGAAAGACTATCAAAACCAGATTGTCATTAACCGGTTGGACAGTCTTATTCACAAAGCCGGCTACAAGCCGCAAGCAGATTTATCAAGTACAAACGTGTACGCCCCCAATATAAAAGGCTGGGGTTACGATACGGGAATTATCAATAATGGTACTTTTAACGTTTTGCTCACAGTCAGGCAAACAATAATCGGGAAAGGAAATAAAAAAACGCAATTACAATCCTACAGTATTGAAAACCAGGCCTTGCAAAATACTGCTAAAATATCGGAACAGGATCTGAAACTGGCTGTTGCGTCGCAATATGTGGCTTCTTACCATGTTTTACAGGAAACACTTTACAACAAAGAGCTACTCGACCTTTTGAAAAAAGAAGAGGGAGTATTGAAAAAGCTGACGGAAAAAGCAGTGTACAAACAGACCGATTACCTGAATTTCCTCATCAGCCTGAAGCAACAACAGTTGCTCATCGACCAACAGACGGCGGATTATAAAAACAATATCGCCCTGCTCAATTATGTATGTGGCATTGTGGATACAGCGTATGTAGGGTTGAAAAATCCGAATATCGCACTACTCCTGCCGCCTTCGTTCGAGAACACGCTCCAATATGAGCGATTCCGAATCGATAGTCTTAAACTAAAAAACAGTGACGACCAAATCGACTATGCTTACCATCCTAAGTTGGAAATATTTACTGATGCCGGCTTCAACAGCACGCTGACTTATCAAGCGTATAAAAATTTTGGGGCAAGCGTTGGTCTGTCTCTGATAATGCCGCTCTACGACGGAGGTCAACGACAAAAGCAACACAATAAAATCAGGGCTTCGGAGCAAATACGCCAAAGTTACCTGGACTTCTCGCGAAACCGGTACCGGCAACAATTGGCACAATTGTACCAGCAGTTGCAACAAACCGACGATATTATAAGGCAGGCACGGGAAGTGGTGGACTATACGCAAGTACTGGTCGAGGCTCACGGAAAATTGTTGCAAACCGGCAACGCATCCGTCACCGATTATGTTCTTGCTGTAAACAACTTGCTGAATGCTCGTCATACGGTGGTGCAAAGCATGAACAACCGTATGCAAATCATCAATCAGATTAATTACTGGAATTATGAGAAATAATATCCCCGCCATCGTCGCCGTGCTTTTTGCGGCATTTATCTTTTATTCCTGTAAGGGGAAATCAACTTCGGGCGAGGGGGGAGGAGAGCGGAAGAGTGTTACACCGGTAACCGTTACCCATCCGGTGGTAGGTGTAATGCAGGAGGAGATAGAATTGAATGCCGTTTCAGCGTTTCTGCAAAAAAACATGGTAAAAGCTACTACCAACAGCTACCTTAAATCAGTGGATGTGCTCCCGGGACAAAAGGTTACAAAAGGACAGGTGTTGTTTGTCCTGAAAGGGAAAGAGGCTGAAAATCTGGGTTCTGTTATCAATGATTTGGACACTACTGCTCATTTTACAGGAGAGGTGAAAATTATAGCCAACCATAATGGGTTCATCAACAATATTACCCATCAAACAGGCGACTATGTACAGGAAGGCGATATATTGGCTGAGGTCAGCGATGCCGGCAGCCTGGTATTCTTGATGCAATTGCCTTATGAGTTGAATACTTATTTATCCAAAAATCATGGGTTAGACCTGGAACTTCCCGACGGCAGGATACTTAAAGGTACACTGTCGTCGGCTATGCCCACGGTTGATCCTGTTTCACAAACACAAAGCATCGTCATCAGGATTAACAGTAGGGGAGGGGATATTCCTGAAAACCTGATTGTCAAAGTCCGGTTTGTAAAAAGTGTGAAAAACGGTACGGTTTCACTTCCCAAAGCGGCTGTACTGTCTGATGAAACGCAGGAACATCTGTGGATTATGAAGATGACGGATAAAGAAACAGCAGTAAAGGTTCCTATAAAAACAGGACTTGAATCACTGGGAATGATTGAAATATTGTCGCCCATGTTATCGCCGGATGATCTGATTTTGGAAACAGGAAACTATGGACTGCCCGATACGGCAAAAGTAGTTATACAAAAGTAAAGGTATGAAATTCTTTACTGATTATAAATCGCCCCTCTCTGTCCTGATGGTTATTATCATTATGGGCGGGGTGTTTGTGTATGGCAAGATGCAAACAGCGTTATTTCCCGAGATCACCTTTCCGAAAATCAAAATAATCGCCGATGCCGGGCAACAGCCGGTCGATAAGATGATGGTAACGGTCACCAAGCCGATTGAAGATGCCGTCAAAAGGGTGCAGGATTTGCAAACCGTGCGAAGCATTACCAGCCGCGGTAGCTGCGAGATTTCGGCATACATGAATTGGAAAAGCAATATAGACTTGGGTAAGCAGCGGGTAGAATCGGAAATCAGCCGGATTCGGGGTAATCTTCCGCTCGACGTGCAAATTACGGTGGAAAAGATGAATCCGTCTATCCTGCAAGTCATGGGCTATTCGCTGGAAAGTGCCAGCCGCTCGCCGGTTGAAATGAAAATGCTGGCTCTCTACACCATCAAGCCCTTCCTTTCGCAGGTGGAAGGTGTGAGCGAAGTGCGTGTATTAGGCGGAAAGACCAAAGAATACTGGCTTACGCTCGACCAACAAAAAATGAGCACGCTCGGCATTACACCCGATATGCTTAACACAGTGTTAAACCAAAGTAATTTCATACAATCGAACGGCTACCTGACGGATTACCGTATGTTGTATCTAACGGTCACCGATGCACAGATATACAATCTTGATAATTTAAATAACCTGGTTATCGCCAACGACGGCAAGCGGATTGTGAAATTAAGCGATATTGCCGAATCGAGTATCCAGGAAGCCAAAGAATACATCAAGATAAATGCCAACGGTAAAGAGGGCGTACAAATCGCTATTTTCAAGCAACCCGACGCTAACTTGTTGACTATATCGGATGCCATGAAGGAAAAAATCGACGAATTAAAAAAAATATTGCCTTCCGATGTGCACATTCAACCGTTCTACGTACAAGCCGATTTTGTACAGGATACCATACGGAGCGTCAGCGACAGCCTTTGGATAGGATTGGTGTTGGCGATAGCGGTCGCCATCCTGTTTTTGCGTTCGTTCAAAGCAAGCTTCACCATCCTCGTCACCATTCCTGTTATCCTGTGCCTTACTTTGATTGTGCTGTATGCTACCGGCGGCACGCTCAACATCATGACATTGGGCGCCATTGCCGCAGCCATCGGGTTGATTATTGACGATGCTATTGTGGTGGTGGAGCAGATACACCGGACACACGAAGAACATCCGGACGAGGAATCGGCCACGCTCGTGGGGACAGCCATTAAATACTTGTTCCCGTCCATGCTGGGCTCTTCCGTCAGCACCATTGTTATATTTATTCCTTTTGTATTGATGAGCGGTGTGGCAGGCGCCTATTTCAAGGTAATGACCGACACCATGATTATCACGCTGGTCTGTTCGTTCTTCGTCACATGGATATTGTTGCCCGTCGTGTACTTGCTGCTTTCATACAAAGGCGAGGTCTCAAAACATCAGGTTACACACGAAGTAAAAAAACAGGGTTGGGTACAATTTTTTGTCGAAAAACCGTGGTTGAGTTTTGGCATCATAGCCGGATTCACATTTATAATCGTTTTTGTATCCCCCCTGTTAGAAACCGGTTTTTTGCCCGAAATGGACGAAGGCAGTATTGTGTTGGATTATGTTTCGCCGCCGGGAACCTCGCTCGAAGAAACCGACCGGATGTTGAACGAAGTAGAAAAGTTGATTATATCCACTCCTGAAATAGAGGCGTATAGCCGTCGGACCGGTATACAAATGGGCTTTTTTATTACCGAACCCAACACAGGCGATTATCTTATCCAGTTAAAGAAAAACAGGAACAAAACAACGGAAGAGGTTATCGACGAAATCAGGCAAAAGATAGAATCTTCTCAACCCGCTCTGCGTATTGACTTTGGACAGGTAATTGGCGATATGTTGGGCGATTTGATGTCTTCCGTACAGCCGGTGGAAATCAAAATATTCGGCAACAATCAAGTGCGTTTGCAACAATTATCGAAAGAAGTGTCGAAGTTGGTTGAACAAGTGGAAGGTACGGCCGATGTATTCGATGGTATTGTGATTGCAGGACCTTCTGTCGATATCAATCCCAACTACAAGAACCTGGCACAATATGGTATTACGCCTGCCGGTTTTCAATATCAGTTGCAATCTTCTTTGGAAGGGAATGTAGTCGGAAGCGTTTTTGAAAAAGAACAACTGACGCCTATTCGCCTGTTGTATCCCGGCAGCAGGGAAATAGGATTTGCGGATATCAAGCGTTTACAGCTGTTTACTTCAAACAACAAGCTAATACCGATTACTTCGCTAGCCGATATTTCAGCCATTGGCGGTGAAGCTGAAATAACGCGGGAAAACCTGCAAATGATGGGTGTAGTGACTGCCCGCCTCAACAATCGCGATTTAGGCAGCGTGATGCAGGATATACGCAAAGAAGCAAATCGTCAAATACATTTGCCGCAAGGCTACCATATTGAGTATGGCGGCGCCTATAAAGAGCAGCAGCAATCGTTTGCCGAATTACTGCTTATCCTGATAACTTCCTGCCTGCTGGTTTTCGTGGTTATGCTTTTCCTCTTCCGGAACCTTTGGATTTCGGCCATTATCCTGCTTATAGCCATACTGGGCATCAGCGGAAGTTTATTGCTGCTCTACCTCACCCATACCCCGCTAAATGTGAGCAGCTACACAGGTCTGATTATGATTGTGGGAATTATCGGGGAAAATGCCGTGTTTACCATTCAGCAATTCCGGACTACCCTGCAAACCACGGGTGACGCCGAGCAATCGGTTATTTACGCCATTTCTACCCGATTGCGCCCAAAACTGATGACAGCCTTAGGTGCCATCATCGCCTTGATGCCGCTGGCATTGGGAATCGGCACAGGGGCACAGATGCACCAACCGTTAGCCATCGCCGTTATCGGCGGGTTCCTGGCGGCGCTTCCCCTGTTGTTAATCGTGCTGCCAAGTTTGATATTGATGATTTACTCATACCATCATCTGCGGGCTACATAATTTTAGAATTTTTAAAAATATACAGGCTATGAATATTTCCCTATCAGTAGATAATTAAAAAAGTATGACTTACTAATTATTAAGTAAATTAAATACGAAGTTTTTGTTCTGTTTGTATTATTAATATTATATTTGCAAACGAAAAAGTTCTGATCATGTGCCTTCCATGTATGTTTGGCACACATTAATAATAACTTATGATACTAAAAGGTGCTAAGCTTTTTCTGGTAGTGATTCTCCTTATTGGTCGTGAGAAAAACGATTTAACTCAAACAGCTATGATAAAAAAAATTTTTGCAAAAAGTATTTCATATTTGATGGCCCTTGTACTTTCTGTATTCAGTATAAGTTGCCAGGGTCCTCTTGCAGGCGAAGAAGTTAAATTCATCACCCCTAATGTTTATAAAGATCTGTCCCCGGAAGCTACCCGGATTGTAATGAAAACGGAGAATAGCAATTGGATGTTCCATGATGTACAATACAACGACACTATTGCAGATCTTTCTACCGGGAAGATCTATAAAATTGAGCACGGTGAAGTAACGGCCCCGTCATTCTCATACGAAACAAAGACCTTAAACTATAAATGGGTAACAGAGATAAAAGGTTCATTCTTTTCAATAACATCTGAAAGTCCGGGAAACAAGAATGAACCAACTGTCATCACAGTTGACATTACTGAAAATGCAACAAAAGAAAAAAGAGTTTTGCTCGTTCAACTGATGAACCTCGATGCAGGAAATTATTTTAGGATAGAACAAAATCCTAAATAGCTTTTCCGTTTTTTATCTTTCCCGTTGATAATCGTATCTATTATAATAGGACGCAATGACAGACTAAAAATTTGGTATAAACTAAATGAGAACATCATCATAATTAAAATTGCAATACACTAATAAAAAAATAAGAATAATGAAACAATTTAAAGTTAACAACCTGTTCATCATGCTACTGGGGTTACTGCTGTTTGCATCATGTCAGAAAGACGATGGTAAAAACCTCCCTACCGACGTAAAATATAATTATCTACCGGGTAAATACAAGATTACCGCCATCCAATCGGCACAGCTTATCGATTTAAAGGGGGACGGTAAACTTTCCACCGACCTGTACCGTCAGATGACGGAGCCGATATACATCGATAAAGAAAAAAAAGCTATCAGTTATCCTGTAACAGATCCCGGTAATATTTTGTCAGAAATAAGACCTGTAAACGGATTTGGGCAACAAGACATCCCGTTGGCCATTTTCTGGTTCCCGTTGCCGGATATTATCCAAAAACTGGATGGCTCGCAAGGTTGGGAATTAGATAATTACACGAGTTCGAGCATCAGTTGCCGGTATGAATTAGATTCCGAAGGAAATGTGAAACTAGCTGATATGAAAGGCGACTCCCGTTACCCATTCAATAAGATAAATAGTCTTGACAGGGAGAATTTGGATATCTTTAAACTTTATATGACTGTAAATTTATTCGATTTCTCTATAAATAACTGGGCCCTCACTGATGTAGTAATTACTTTTGAAAGAATAGGGTAGACCGATTTGAGACACATAGTCTGGATTGGGGGATTGATAAGAAACAATAATCTTACGACATTATATTTCTAAAACTATAGGTTCCGATTTTCGATTTTACGAAACTGATGCGTTATGCCAAAACATGCGTATCGGCAAAATTATACAAACGTATGTAACAATGCAGCTATGATTTAATGGGACAGCAATGATCCGTAAAGTTTTCGTAAAGTGATCAATTTGTAATAAGATTAAGTATTAAACAAATCATTGATGTTCCATATTAACTTGGTTCAATTGTTCAACACGTAATTGTCCATCTTGATAAGCTTCAATCGTGATTCCGAGCCTTTCCATATCTTTCTCGGTAGCATCAAGAAAATATGCCTGTTCTACTTCATCGTATTGAATTAAACTATACAGGATCATATCCTTGTTAGTCTGATATCTATAAAGGGCTTCTTTGTCTGATTCAATAGATACTCTCTCATCTGGTGGCAAATTTTCCATATCTTTACGTGGTAATTCATCCTTACATGATAATACTATACCGACTAACAAAGTAATAAGGAAATACAGAATTCTATTTTTTGATTTCATAATAATAACATTTTAATATTCATGATTAATAATGGCCGTCATAATCTCAAATTTCCCATTAATCACAAGTTTCTCTGAATCATTCTCAGGAGAGATAAGAGAATAATGTCCATGACAAACATTTGATTGATAATCAATCCTTTCTAAAATAAGTTCACCTTTAAATGGTATAGATACATCGGATATGTTTGAAAATGCATAGGCAATTCCATCTACATCCTCAATAAGAACGTTATTCCTGTTCTCGGAAAGATAAGGTAATACATGCCACCAGTCTAATGATTCAACATCCAATTCATCGGAATAAAAATCAATCTTATAGGGGTGATTCGTTTTGAATTGATTATCTTCAACGGAAACATAAAAGTGAATCGAGTAAGATGGTTCACCAGCTTTTTCCGGAGACAATCTTGCTATAAAATGAATGATTTTATAGTTTTCATAAAGTATCATCGACGAAGGATATCCTTTGAAATTCCAAGCCCACCAAGTTGACTCTTTATAATCCTTACCGTTAATTGTTGCTGTACCAACTATTTTTTCGTATCCTTTAAGTTCTTTCTCGCATCCGCACATAAACGTGGAAAGCATGAAAATCCAAACAAAGTGTTTTATTAAAAAGCTATATTCACTCATAATCTTATATATTAGTTACGTACGTAAATGTTACAGGGACAAATTGTATTGCCCTACTTTTATAATTCAACAATATTAAAGTATATCTGTACACCTGATTGTCGGTAGAATTATTTTTAATATAATCTAATTCGTCAACGGAAAGTATATTTTTAATTAGAGGGCCTCCGCTTCGAGCGTCAATTACACTGGTAACACTAAAGGGCTTTAGAACCATTGCGGTTGTAGCCATCCACTCTCTTTCCTTGTATTTGTCGGGGATATTTGCTCTATAAGAAATGTACAACCTGGCTGAATTATATAAATACTTCGTTTTATTCTCTTTGTATAATACACCTTGTGCATTGATATATAAATTTTGATTCTCTGCTACATATACATCTTGTGAATTTATTTCAATATGTTGCAGGGCCGATTTATTTCCCAAGGCATCAATTACTTCCAAAAACACAACAACTTTTTCATTTTGTCCTCGTAAATCTATTTTCAAGCTAGGCACATCCGCCTCAAGCCAACGAATTTCCCGGTTAGGGTATTTCACACCCCAATTATATTTTAGAACTCCATTAAGATTTGATAAATAGTCTTTAAATTGAGTATCAATACATTCGGCATTTATCTTATAACCACCAGGCTCATGCGAGGCGACTAGTATAAACCGTGGCATTCCAACCATTATCATTTGACTATATGATTGTCCCCCATGTTGAGCTGTAAGAGTTCCAATATTATTTTCTTCAAGAGGAACTTTACCGGAAAGGAGGTCTAAATCTCCATATTCGACTGCAAAGTCTCGTAGAAGCCCTGCTGGGACAGAGTTTTTGTCTATATGCTCGAACGTAAAATCGAGAGATTTACGCATTTCGTTATTTTGGGAAACTCTTTGTCCAAAAAGAGTTGAAGCCATTAGAAAACAAATTAAAAGGAGGGAAATCTTTCTTAAAGTGATTCTTTTCATAATGTTCTTAGTTTAAAAGTGAATAACATGGATCTCAATAAAATCTATTCATAAAAGCTATTACTTACTTAATATATGGTAAATATAATATAGTAATCGATTACTTAGTGATTTTTTTTGCATATTTATATTTATTTAATTATTTTTTATCAACCAAAGTAAGTGTAATGTTCTGGCTGGCCGTGGACGTAACATTTTGTATCCTGGCGGGTATGTTCCCTTTTGGTCATTCTTCAAAGTTAAGTCATTATATGTTAATGGTATAATAACTTATAATGATATAAGAAAATTTTGTTACAACATTGAGGTTATAACCCAATGAATCAAAGTTTAATCTTATAAACTTTGATATTCTACGAATAATTGATAATTTTGCAGAAAACAAGAGCCATGGCAAAAAGAATAAGAAATAAAGAAGGATCAATCAATAAAGCACTAGAGACGGCATTCCTCTTTCATGCCACGAGGCCTTATGATAAAGTTTCGCTGGAAGAGATGGCCGCTCATTCTGCCATGACTTCCGGGGGTATTCTTTATCACTTTAAGACTAAAAACAATCTTTTTATGCAGATGTGCGACAAGTTCGTTTTGGAAGAGTCGTCTTTGTTTAATAAGGTTGAAATGTATGAAGACACAACCTTTCTTGAGTATATTGATCGATACATCTCATTGCTTGACAAACAAAGACGAAAGGCTAAAGAGCTTGGTATCGATAATTTAAACAGGGCATTGGTGAATATTACCAATCAGGCTATTTTTTATTATCCCGATTTTATTGAATTGGGGAATAAATGGGTTGATCTGCAAATTGAAGAGTGGAAAAAAGTGCTAATTAAATCCATGGTGAAAAGAGATATCCGGGAAAATATCGACATAAATTTAGCAGCTCGTTCATTTGAAACCATTTATATTGGGCTTGCATATGCTTCAATAGCCTCGGAAGAAGGCCTCGACTTGCCAGAGTTAAAGAAGAGTTTCATTTTTTTATATAATTCCTTAAGAGTATAGAATTCAAATTATTTTATATCATTCTGTATCTTTTTTGCGGCCACGGATCGAGTAGTTACGCCAACACTATTAGCTGCGGCTATTGAAGCTTGCAAAATATGACATTGACGCTGGATGCGTAGCTCTTTTTACCAAATAAAGTATGTGGATTACCTTATCTATTCTTTGAACGAAATAAATGTTCAAATTCATACCAAAGAGCTATGAGTAAAAACCGTTTACCGTTATCTTTTCAGTGGTATAATTCAATTAATGAGATAAATAAAACAGAATTGAAATTACTGCATATTAATTCCATGTTTCGGGTAATCGGTAACCATTCGGTGTAGTCTGTCTTTAGGGACCAATTCGTTTATCGTACCTTCGTTCCTAAAAAACCATGTTGAATTTAAAAAGATTTGAAAGTTTATATGACCGGTTCAAGTCGAGCGGTCTACGAGTAAGAGATTTTTGTATTAACGAGTGTGTCAGCGAGAGTAAATTCTATTATTGGCAAAGGAAACTCAAGGAGCAAGAAAGGGAAAAAGCAATCCCTCCGGATTTGTCCCTATCATTTTTAATAATGCCCCAACACCCGTAAGCAATACCGGTTACAGGAACAACCCTGTCCTGTCGGACCGACCGACTTGTAGTCATCCCATTGAAATCGTTTACCCCAACGGGGTAATACTGCGTGTCTCCTCCGTGGTGGATCTCAAACAAATCGAACCATTAATCCTGATAGCCCGGTAGTCATGTTTAACCTGAACGACTCGATGTATTACTGGCTGTATCCTTATCCATGTGACATGAGAAGAGGCTTTTACGCGCTCACCGGCCTTGTGCATGACCATATGCAGCAGGATGTGCGTAGTGGAGATGTTTACCTTTTTTATGTTGGCAACAAATTATGTTGACATGCTGATGTATACAGCTGTTATAGAGTTAACAACACGCTCGCACGCCAACATAATAAGATGATTACAACGATTTTAGGAAGTTGAGTATTCCTTTATTCTCCTTCCATTGCTTTGTGACATTTTCTTTACCATCCACAGTTCAAGACATAATGGCTTTCTCCTTCATTTGCATACTGACCTCTGTATAGAGGTTAGTCGTATTTACGGTTGCGGATACGTGCCCAAGCCATGCTTGGATAGTGACGATGTCGTTGCCAGATTCATACAGATGACAAGCCGCTGTATGTCGCAAAGTATGTGGATTTATGTCCTTCTTAGCCATCGTCGGGACAAGCGCAACTGCTTTAGCTACGTTCCTTTGAAGGAGTTCATATATACCAAATTCGAGTAATAGGATTACCATAACGGTTTAAGAACACACTCTCTGTTTCATTTCGACCGACAATTAATGGTTTGATGGCATTGAGGGTCTTATTCCATAAAAGACAAGTGCGACTCTTGTTTCCCTTACCATAAATCCTCACCCATGGGCATGAGACATTGTCACAAATGATGCTGCCAATCGTCAATGAAGCAGCTTCAGAAGCACGCGCGCCAGTATTATACAAGAAAAAGTAGGATAGCATAATCCTTTCGACCCTGTTTCGTCCTTTGGTCGGGTGCATTAAGTAAAGCGTCCATTTCATTTTTATTCAGATATGAGACATTGGGAACCAGGCAACCTTCCACGACCTTGACCTTACCTTTCTTTATAGGAATCGTATTAATTAAACGGCTCCATTCCATATATTCAATTACGTTACTTGACACATAATGAACGAAGGCCTTGATAGCGGACAATCTGTGATTACGTGTTTTGATGGAGCACGCTTTCTCTTTCTCGATATAATTCAAAAAAGCAATGGTACGATCCACTGTGATGTCCACAATCAGAAGTTCGTCGGCATGTTTATCCGCCTTCTTGGCGATAAACGGCAGATACTGCTTGTAGCAGTCACGATAGCTGGCTAGTGTGTTATGAGACAGATTCTTAATAGCTGGCATATATTCAGAAAGATATCTCATAAGCCAGTAACTTACAAATGATGTCTTTTCTAATTTATTCATAAAGGTCAAAATAAGTATGATTCAAATCTGTGACTTACTTCAACAGTTCATTCGTCATCGATACATATAACCGTTCTGATTCTTATTCCTCCTGTCGATTTATTATCTCTATCATAGGAATTAATAACGGCACATATACTAGCTGCTGATCACCTGAATCCGTATCTATTTTTCCCGATAAAACTTTAATTTCTTATTATAGGTTATGTCACTATATCTGAGTAAACAATAATCTTTAAAATTCATTTTGCTGCTATAGAACATGATAACAAAGACGTCGCGCAAGTCCTATCGCCGAGTGATCCGTTTCAAACTCCTCTATTTTCCAAAAAACCTCAATTGTTAAAAAGTTCTCCTTTCGGGTACTCGATGGTGTGAGATACTTTTCTTTGCCTAAAGGATATGCTCTATCCTTTAGGTACGGATTTTCGTCGTTCTTTACTATCACACGGATTGTTTGCATTCGAAAACAAAAAAGTGTCTGTTTCCCGTACAGACACTCAGTAATAAGGTATTCAGGGCTAAGTTCCTTTCCGTGCTCACCGGGGAATTGGGCGATGCCGGCATCATTATCGGACAGAGTATCCGCAAAAAGGCGATGGCGAAGGACCAAGTCGTCTATAGCCGGCCTTTGTGCGGATCCGCCATTACGGTATCCTTTCCCTATCCAACAGGAATAAGGTACGCAAGGTGCAAATGCAACTCTCTGCCACATCCATTACGATGGTCAGGGAGAAAAAAACTATTGGCAGGTTTGTCTGGAAAATGAATGGAACATCGGTAAATACCTTTTTGGAGTTGCTAAATGTTCATCATCGCACAATTCATCCCACTGATACCGCCAAGGCTATCCATCCTGGGAAACAATTAATTAATTTTTCTATTCTCCGCAAAATTATTTTTTTACAGACACACCCGTTATGTCCCAATGTGATAGCATCAGCATTTGAAAGAGAACTTTTGCAGTTTCCTACTGCTATTTTTGATGGAATCGGAAACTTCTTAATCGATGAACCGATATCGCATCCTCTGTATATGTTCTAACGCCATGGAAACAAAGTTGAAAACTGGGATTAATCCCAATGGTTAACACATAAAAATCTTACAATAGGGCCTCATATTGCCTCGTGGCAATACGAAGACCTGTATAGTTTTATTTTTTTCCTTTTTTCCTTTTTTTGGGCTTGGAATAATTAAAATAAACTTAATAAAGTAATTATTAAAAAATATATTTACTGTGCGCTTGGTAAGTATAAGATATTTTATACTTTTGTGGTGTAAAGTTTAAGCTTATAAACGTCATGACGATCCAAATGATAAAAGTAAACGCAGAAAAGATGTAAGCTATCTTTAAAGCACGTAGATATATAGACAGAATGATAAACGTTCTTTTAACCGATATTGCCAAACTATATACATAACCCAATGAAAGAAGTGTTTAAAGAAATATTTAAAGAAATATTAGCTTCAATTAAAGTTCACAAAATTCGTTCTGTGTTTACTGGTTTTGGCGTTGCGTGGGATATGTTTATATTAATTGTTTTGTTGGGCGTAGGTAACGGTTTTCGCTCTGGAATGCTGTCAATGTTTTGTGGATCTGGATTTAGAAAGCGAGATGAGTAGAAAAACTATAAATTAAACCTCATAGAATATAAATTAAACTGAATTGTTATGGATAAAAAAATTCACCCTATCTCTTTCAAGGTCATTCTTTTTTTCTTATTTCTGATTAATCCTCCTGAAATTTATTCCCAAATTATCTCCGGTACCATCACCGATGAGAACAAAACACCTCTCGAATTCGCAAGCGTAGTCCTATATTCACTACCTGATTCTGCTGTATTGGGAGGCAGTATTACTGATAAAGAGGGCCGGTTTTCGATAGAATCCGGAGGAACAGAAAATACCATCCTCAAAGTTTCCCTGGTCGGATATAAAACCGTTGCGATAATTCCAGATGACTCGCAAATGATCATTTTACCGGAACACACTTACGAATTGGAAGAGGTCGTGATTTCCGCTTCAATGCGGCCATACAGAATGGGAGAACGGGGAGCGGTTGTGGCTAATGTCGCAGGATCTATTCTCTCACAAGAAATGAATATGGTGAACCTCCTGTCTAAAATGCCTGGTATTATTGAGAAAAATAATAATATAGAATTATTTTCGGGCGGTTCGGTTTTGATATATATTAATGGACGCAGAGCACACTCTTTCGAAGAAGTGCGTATGTTAGAAGTGAAGAATATAAAGGATATAACCCTCGATTTTAACCCAAGTGCAGAATATGATGCTTCCACTTCGGCCGTAATGCTCATTAAAACTTTGAAACGTGATGACGGCTTTGCTATTCAATTATCCCAGGGAATTAAAATGAATCATCACTGGAATAACGAGACAGGCATTAACTTGAATTACCAGAGAGACAGGCTAAATCTTTATATGATGCTCTCTTACAACCTGTCGCAGTTTAAATCTTATGAAAAAACAGATATTACGGTCAATAATCCCGATACACTCTGGAATGAATCCATGGAACTCAGTATCGACAAGGCACGAGTTGATATCGGATTTATTTCTGCCGGTGCCGACTATTCCTTAACGGAAAAACAAAATATTGGGGTGCGGTATAACGGGATGATATATGGGAACAACGACTTGCTTGATCAGGTCGGAGCGGTGTATGCCAACGGAGACCATTACAAGAATATAACAGGAGATATAAGACGTGACGACCGGTATGGACAGAACCAGTTTTCGGCTTATTATACCAATATTGAAAATAGCAAGATTGAATTCCGTTTTTATACCGATTATATAACTACCCGCACAAAAACGATGCGGACATCCAATGAAGGAGAGACTAGCGGGGATCAGGTAACCATACAGAATGACAACGATGGTTCTTTGGATCTTTTCGCAGTTAACCCCAGATTTAAATACGTCATCAACGATAACAATAACATCTCTTTCGGTGGAGAGTACTCGATATTTTCCAATACAATAAACTCCTCCCTTACCGAAAACAGATTTCAGAAATCGGACAATGAGAACAAGGAGAATAAGGCCGCGACTTATGTAGATTACTCGTTTTACAAGAACGATTTTTCGATCTCTGCAGGATTGCGGTTCGAAAATGTGCGATTCAGATTCTCAGATCACTTGAATAGTTCGGAAAATATTTCCAAAGACTATAACAACCTTTTCCCGAATATTTCCATTTCGTATAATAAGAATGGATTTTCCAACTCGTTGAATTACCGGACATCTGTCACACGTCCTGATATTGCTGCTCTGGGGGGCACCTCTGTCTATTTTAACCGTTTCATGATAATAAGAGGGAACCCTGCCCTCGTGCCGTCTGTCGCGCATGCGGTAAATTATTCGTTCATGTATAAGATATTGTACCTGAGCGCAGGGTACATTTATCATAAAAATCCTATAATCAGTGCAATCAGTAGTGATCCCAACGATCCTAAGGTAATAATAATGACCTCTTCGAATCATAACAATTCGCATCGGTTTTATGCAATGGCAAATCTGCAACCCGATTTTGGAATATACAGGCCGGTACTGTCCGCACAATACACGAAGAATTATATCAAATTGATGGATATTGACGGTCAACGGATTAAAATTGAACCGGCCATAAACATCGATTTCAATAATAGTTTTGCTCTTCCTTCAAATATGCTGTTCAGTGTACGCTATAATTATTTTTCGGGAGGGATGGCTTCCGATGGGGTAACAGATAAACCCAAGAATATTTTTGACGTGAGTCTCCAAAAGAATTTTGTGAAGAATAACCTTCAGGTGGAATTATCGGCCAATGATATTTTTAATAAAAATATTGACCGGCAGGAATTCCGGGCAGGACGGTTCCATTACACATCATATAGTGACTTTGACCGTCGGAGTGTCACCCTTCGGATTGCATGGTTTTTCAATACGTTGAAAAAAGAGTTTATGCCCGATATGAATTCTGCGGCCGAAGGAGAGCTTGGTCGGCTGAACAGATAGTTAATCAGGAGTCAGTTGATTGATAATGATAATAATTTGATTTACAGTGTATTTTATTAATCATTTAATAAATTACTATATATGACTAAAGCAAATCACACTATAGTATTATTAATAGCATGGTTTGGTAAATAGCCTTAGTATTCCTCATACTTCTTACATTCTTGTAAGTATAATCCGGATATAGACTTTTATATATTTACAGATAATTATTTGGATAAATCCTACACTCCTACAAATGTATCCTTGATTGAATCCTCATTAGATAAGTTTAATCGTATGGCTCCGCAAGCACTGAAACTTAATATTAACATAGAAAAATATTATAAATTATGTGACTTTAAACCGGCATATGGATTAATATATAAAGAATTTATTTCCACTTATGACTTTTGGGGATATTGTGATATTGACACAATATGGGGAAATATCAGGTTATTCATGCCTAATGATATTTTAGAGAGGTATTATGTTATTAGTGCCCGGCATGATTATTTAACAGGCTCTTTTACAATATTTAAAAATAACGACTACAATTTAGAGTTGTTTAGACAAAGTAGAGATTACATAAAAGTTTATACAAGTCAGGATAACTATTGCTTTGATGAAACCAATTATGCTTTTTATGAATTTGGAAAAAACATGCGTTATAGTGAAATTCTTACAGAGATCGAAAGTATGACCCATGTCGTTAAACGATTGGAAGAAGAAAACAAAATAAATGTCTATTTCGAACTCCAAATTATAGAAGGTAATCCGGGTAATCTGCTGTGGAACAAAGAAAAATTAATATTTAAAGATAAATTTGAAATATTATACTACCATCTAATTAAACTGAAGGAAATCCATTCTCAAGAATTGAGCCTTTCTAAAATAATAAATAATGAAATTAGAATAGAAGTAAATAGCATTGATTAAAATATTTTAATGCGAATACTCCTTCATAATTACCACAATATCAATTGTTTTATAATATTTTTAATATGAAAGATCATAATATTTTAAAATTAACACTCAAAGCTCTTCGAGTTAAATACACCGAGTCTTACGTAAATACTTTAGCAGGTACCCCCGATAGTCGCCAAAAAAGAGCTGATGGAATTAATTTTGCATGGACAAATGGAGCCTCTGTAATTTCAAACTCTTGGTTCTCAACTGTTCAATATACCATAATCAATGATGCTATTTCAAACGCTCTTACAAATAGAAGATCGGGAAGAGGATGTGTGGTTGTTTTTGCTTCCGGAAACGATAATTCAACTTCAGTGGGGTGGTATCCGGCTAACATTCATCCGGATATACTCGCTGTAGGATCAATTAATCGCAATGGTACCAAATCTAGTTTTAGTAATTATGGAACTGCTTTGGATATTGTAGCTCCGAGAGAAAGTGTATGCACAACAACTACGAATAGTGGTTACGTATATTCAACAAGCGGCACTTCCTTTGCTTGTCCTCAAGTTGCCGCAGCTGCTGCATTGGTGATTTCTGTAAATCCGAATTTGACTCAAAAGCAAGTTGCAAATATCCTTGAAAAAACGACACAAAAGGTCGGAGGATATTCTTATGCCATTACATCTGGTAGACTTAATGGAGCTTGGCATCAGGAGATGGGATATGGTTTGCTCAATGTGTTTTCTGCGTTATCTGAAGCAAGCTATGGTGTAACAAACTATTAATTATAATCGTTTATAAATCAAAAACTAGTTATTTTCTAATTTAGTAATATAAAAACAAGAAGTAGTGAAAAAATTTCTGATATATTTGAGATGTGAAATTAAAGAAGGTAGTTTTCGTGGTTTTAAATTGAATTTTTGTTTATAATGCGGATTTATTAGCCATAAATATCTATTTACCTGAATGTAGTTATGGGTTTTCAATAACCTCTCAAATTTTTCGATTGAAACTCTGCATCTCTTTATATCAATTAATTCATCCACACATGATTGGGGTTCTCCAAAAGAATAAAGTAATCTACGGTAAATCGATTCTGGTAAAAGATGAATGAATGGTAACTTAGAACAAAACCTATTATGGCAAATTTGTTGATGTCCACCAAAAGGCATTTGCCATGCGGGAAATCTCCAAAAAATAATACCATCCTTTGCGACAAATTGTTTTAGATGTTTCAAAAATTCATCTTTGCGACCAATATGCTCTATCACATCATGCACCAATATAATATCATACTTTTCATCCTCGTCTGTATTATTCATTTCAAAGAAATCTATTGAAATGAATTTTCCCTTAGTATTCAAAGAGCCATAAAATGATTTAGCCTCAACAATCCTTTGCTCTGAGCGATCAATACCTGTTACATTACAGCCAATTTTGGCAAAAGGTAGTAAATTACCACCCTCGCCACATCCAACTTCAAGCACTTTACAACCATCACTTATAGTATAATATTTTCTGATATAATCAATGTAAAATTTCCTTGAAGTATTGGCTAGTTCGGTGAAATAACGTAATCGATCTGAATGTCTTTCCTGCATGAAAGCGCCAGAAAAACGACAGCGAACAGTTTTGTAACTATTGGATGATTCAAGAGTCCTGCCGTCCGATGAAAATTCAGTAATATCTTATCCACTATACCGAATGTAGCGTTCCATTCCCGGAATGCCTCACAGCAGTACCAGTAACAGTGGATCACAACAAATAAAATGCTGATTGCGCGCATAAATTCCATTGTTTTTGCCAAGCCCCTTAAATCGTCTTCGTTTTGCAGATCACTATAATTTTCGTTTTTTCCTTGTTTTCTTTTTTCTCATCATCTTACGCCTGAATTGCTCTTCCTCGTAGTCCGTTCCATTCATCTCGGGAGTGAAAAGGGAAAAAGCCGCACCCAGGAACCCTTCACTTATCGAGGTTGTTGGGGTATCAAAAGACTTATCATTTTTTCGGGAAAAATTGTTTTTCCAATTCAGGTACTTGTGCAGCGGCTTGTACACACTTATTGCCATTCACAAACCATTCGTGGAATGTGTTTGCTGAAAATTCTTTGCCTAAACGTGAACCTTTGTTATGAAAAGCTTTCCATAACAAAGGGCAAAATGTATTTGATTCGATTTGGAGCAATTATTTACGAGTAGATTGCGAGTTTGCCCAAGTTAACAGTGTTTTTATTGCTGTTGTACCGTTTCTGTACCGACTTTTTTGTCCAGATGTATCAACAGATGACTTTGATTTTCTGCATTTATTGCAGGTATCAATAATTCTTCCTATCTTTGTAATTGTGCAAAAAAGCACAATAAATGTGTTTTTGTTGATTTATTATGGATATTAACACAATTATAAATATATCTCCCAATGCAGTTCTAAAAGGAATTGCCGAGAGGGTTAAAGATAGAAGACTTGAGCGTAACCTGACGCAGAAGGCTTTTGCTAAACGTGCAGGTGTTGGATATGATGCTTATCGTAAATTTGAGAGTACAGGAGAAATTACCTTCCGTAATTTGGTTTTGTGTGCCATCGCTTTGGATGATACAGAAGGTTTTACAGAACTGTTCACGAAAAAATCATATCAGAGTATTGACGAATTATTAAAGACACAGGAAGTTAAAAAGAGAAAGAGGGGATCTCGCAATGAATGAAATAAAAGTCATCGAAGTTTTCATGAACAATACAAAGATCGGGCGATTGGCTACGACTCCCGACTCTCTTTGTGCGTTTGAATACGATTCCACTTACCTGCTGTCCGGCACGTCAATTTCTCCGTTTTATCTTCCTCCCAAATCAGAAGTTTTTATAGCCAAACGTACTCCGTTCAAAGGAGGTTTTGGAGTGTTTGACGACAGTCTGCCCGATGGTTGGGGAAATCTCATCCTGGACAGATATCTAAAGAGCAAAAGTATTGATCCGAATAAGTTCACTCTTCTTCAAAGATTGGCTTTAATAGGCAGTACTGGTCGGGGTGCTTTGGAATATCGACCTGATTATAGTGAATCGACTACAGATGAAATCATTGATTTCGACAATCTGGCCAAGGAAGCGGAAAAGATTCTTACAACCGACTATGAAGGAGATTCTCTCGATACTCTATACAAATATGGAGGTTCTTCCGGTGGTGCAAGACCCAAAGTATTTGTAAAGATCGGCGACAAAGAATGGCTTGTCAAGTTTAGAGCGACCATCGATCCGGCAAATATTGGAGAAATAGAATATAAATATTCCTTACTCGCTAAAAAATGTGGAATCAATATGCCTGAAACAAAGTTGTTCGAAGGAAAATATTTTGGAGTAGAGCGATTTGACAGAACATCTTGTGGAAAAATCCATACTATAAGTGCAGCCGGATTATTAAATGCAGATTATCGTGTCCCCAGTCTTGATTATGGTGATTTATTGCAACTATGTCATATTTTAACCAGAAACATGGAAGATGTTTATGCACTTTTCCGTCAAATGGTATTTAATGTTACTATCAAGAACCGTGACGACCACGCAAAAAACTTCTCTTTTCAATTAATTGACGGAGAGTGGAGACTTTCTCCGGCTTATGACCTTTTGCCGAGCAGCGGATTTAACGGATTCCATACGACAACCATTAATAACAGCGGAGAACCAACAACCGATGATGTGATGGCTGTTGCTGCCAAAGTCGGACTTAACAAACAACGAGTAATTGAAATAATACAAGAAATAAATACGCTTATCGGAGAGAATAAGATTTAGAGTTTTTCAATTTTTTTAGATCTTAATAAGCTTAGAAGCCGCTTATATAAAGTAAAAGCCGCTATTAAGGCGAATCACATTATGTGAATAAAATATCTTATTACCAGCGTCTTAAAGAATAATTTCTTTTTCAATCACATAGTCTAACTAAACTATAGGTAAGGCCATCTCGCTCGAAAAGAGATACGCACGGAGAAACAGCTTTATCAGCTGCGCCGGGATGAAAAAATGAAGGGTAAAAAGTATAAGATAGAAGTGGCCAGGGGTGTTATTAAAAGGGTTGAATAGTGAGAACACACTCCGTGCATCACCATTTCGTAAACTATTCATTGGATTAATTTCAATGTTCAGTTCACAAAAATAAATAATGATTAGGCCAAACTCACGTTATGATAATAAGTTACACAAGTTCTACAGACAATCCAAGGGCATCTACTATCTTATAGAAAGTGGATACTTTCGGTTCTGTTTTTCCCGTTTCAACACGCGATATATAAGATTTATTCGTCCCTATTTTTACGGCAAGTTCTGCTTGTGTCATAGAAGCTTTCTTCCTGGCCTCTTCTATAATCTGCCCCGTGAAAAAAGCGTATGCCCTGCTTTCGGCCGCCGCTCTTTTGGGAGTACCTTCTACACCGAATAAAGCATCAAGCTGTGCATCTACATCAAACAGTTCTTCTTTTTTCTTCATAATAATCCTCCATCAATTTATATGCTTTTTCTATTTCCTTTCTTGGGGTTTTCTGTGTCTTTTTTCGAAAACAATTAAAAAGGACTACAATATTACCCTCATCAAAACAGAAAAAAAATCTGTAATTATTTCCCTGCCACTCTATACGCAGTTCAAAAAGGCCACTACCTATAAATTTTACATACTTTGCCGGAAGCCTGTCCTGCGTTTTCAGTAAAAGCATTCCGTACAAAACTTTTTCCTGAGTATCTTTATCAAGGCTATCGAAAAGCGCTTTGTAATAATGACGGTAGGCCTTAATACTGCGTTTCATGTTGCAAATATATAAAAAGTTTATCAGTTGAGCAACTTTTGTTGTAAAAAAACAGAACTGTTCACGAAAAAATCATATCAGAGTATTGACGAATTATTAAAGACACAGGAAGTTAAAAAGAGAAAGAGGGATCTCGCAATGAATGAAATAAAAGTCATCGAAGTTTTCATGAACAATACAAAGATCGGGCGATTGGCTAATACCTTAAAAGTAATACTTTATTCCGCCCATAATGCAAATATCATGTCGCGAGCCTGTGAATGTATATCGTGAGGACAAAGATATTCCCCAATTTTTTAAAAACAGATAGTCTCCCCCCCAATAAAAGGGCTTCCTCCATAGATTACACTGTTCTGGGTTGGAATATTCTCTGTTTCATCAATATATCTCCTGCCGGCAATCATTCCAATGCCCCCAAATGGATGAATTTTTGTGGAAAGAAGAAACGTTTTCTTTGTGACTGGGGCGGGATTTTGAAAAATATAAATTCGGTAATATTTTTGGTTTATTGCCGAATTTATGGCTTTGTTATTGACGGCAAAACTGCATTTATTATCAAAAAGTAATGATTTTTGCAGTTATGAAGTTTTTCAATACAAGATTTTCAGAAATTATTTTCGGGATTATTTTACCGCTCATTCAAATAAAAGCGGTATATTTGTCCCAAAATTAAAAGCATGGAGACCAAACTTCAATCGCTATTCGAGCAAAACAATGGCTATCTGACACGGAAACAAGTGCCCGATAAATCAACTTATAACCACCTGCTGATGCTGGTGGATGCCGGTGTGATAGAACGCATTAAACATGGTGTCTATTACTACGGTAATGCGGCAGACAATACGATGATTGACGTAGGAAAAATCGTTCCAGGCGGCGTGCTCTGCCTGTATTCGGCTTGGGCGCACTACGGGTTGACCGTTCAGATTCCACAAGCATTCAATATCGCCATAGAGAAAAATCGCAAGATATCGCTTCCCGTTTACCCTCCCATTACACTGTATTACTGGAAACAGGAGTATTATGAAATGGGCATTACAGCACAAGAGATAAGCGGTTATACCGTAAAAATCTACGATATGGAGAAATCGGTTTGCGATGCCGTTAAATACCGGACAAAGATTGGAATGGAAACCACTTCCGAAATACTCAAAACATACCTGAAAAGCAAAGACCGGAACCTGACCAAACTAACCGGGTATGCCAAACAAATGAGAATAGAAAAAATATTGAAAACATACCTGGAAATACAGCTATGACAAAAGATATTGCAAAATCAATAAAAGCAAAGTTGCTGAACATTGCCAAAAAGGAGGAACTCGACTATCAGCTGCTTATCATCCGGTATTTGTATGAACGACTGCTGTACCGCCTGTCTGTGAGCCCATATAAGGATAAATTCTGCCTGAAAGGCGGTGTATTGCTTTACGCTTTTGAAAAGGAATTTCCCCGCCCTACTTTGGATATTGATTTTCTGGGAATGAAAATCAAAAATGATGTTGATACCATTAAAAATGTATTCAGCGAAATACTTGCTATTTCGTGTGAAGACGGAGTATCGTTTGACATATCCACCATTGATTCGGAGGAAATTAATGAAAGTAAGGCATACCAAGGCGTAAGGGTTACTTTTTTAGCCCGCTTGGAATCCATCAGACAAACCATGAAGATGGATATAGGATTTGGCGATGTAATTATTCCGACCGCCCAAACACTGGCATATCCCGTATTGATGGACGAACTTCCGGTTCCCGAAGTATTGTCGTATTCGCTTGAATCGGTGGTGGCGGAAAAGTTTCAGGCGATGATTGAACTGTCGGAAGTCAACAGCCGCTACAAAGATTTTTATGATGTCTATAAGATTCTATCCTTGCAACAATTAGATGATGCCGTATTAAGCGAAGCTATACGGGCCATATTCAGAAATAGAAACACATCTTATCAGGATTCCCATCCTCTATTCACGGAATCGTTTATAAAGGATGAAAACCGGAATACACAGTGGAAACGTTTCCTGAAGAAGATAAAATACGACGGTGATTTGAGTTTTGAAACGGTAATGGACCTGATTACATCCCGTTTAAAACCGGTTTACAAAACACTTCGGGAGGACAAACAATGAGCTATTATGTCGTAGATGTCGAATCTGACGGTCCGATACTTGAACGGAATTCGCTGGTTTGCTTTGGATCAGTCCGGTTGGACAACGAATTGCAGACGACAACGGTTACGATGCCTCGTGGATTAACTGGTATTTCCATACTTACTGCGGTACAAACCCTTTCGGCTACAGTTCGCACCGAATCGGCGACCTGTGGTGCGGTTTCAAAAACGACACCCGCTTACAATGGAAATGGATGCGCAGCCAGGCATTTACCGATAAAGACGATTGTTATCATGAAAGTTTTCCGCATTCTCACAATCCGGTTGAAGATGCGTTGGGCAATGCACATGCCTTGCTCTATATGATAAATGAAGGCTTGAACCTGAAAATTGAATAATCCATGAAAATCCAATACGCTTCGGACTTACATCTTGAATTTGCCGATAATTCCCGCTACCTGAAACAAAATCCATTGGTTCCTGCCGGCGATATTCTTGTGTTGGCAGGGGATATCGGCTACCTGAATGACGATAATTACAGCAAGCATCCCTTTTGGGACTGGGCTTCGGAAAATTACAAACAGGTGATTGTTGCCGTGGGGAATCACGAATTGTACAAGTATTACGACTTGGCCGAAATGCCACATGGTTTGGTCTGTTCAATCCGTGAGAATGTGAAATGCTATTACGATGCAGTCATCCGTATTGAAAATGTGGATATTATCGTTTCAACATTATGGGCAGAAATCCCGTTGGAAGAAGCCTTGATAACCGAACGCGGCGTGAGTGACTTTCACCGGATTTTGTACAAAGGCGAAACATTGACATGGGAACACTTCAACCGTGAACATGACAAATGCTTTCGTTTTATTCAGGACGAAGTGGCAAAAAGTACGGCAGAACATATTATCGTTGTAACGCATCATGTACCGTCGTTCCAATTGGTATCATCCGACTTTGCAGGAAGTAAAATCAACGGCGCATTTACCGCAGAACTGGGCGAGTATATTGAAACAAGCCCGATTGATTATTGGATTTACGGACATTCACACCGGAATATTGATAAGGTAATCGGGAAAACGCAATGTGTGAGCAATCAGTTAGGATATGTTTTCCATAATGAGCATTTTACATTTGATGCGGGTAAAACAATTGAGATATAAAAACTCAACAACGGCTGCAAATCAAGACTTGCAGCCGTTGTTGTCGTTATAACCTGAACTCTTTCGGGGGTGCTCCCTTCCGTTCCGGCTTGTCACTGTGTGTCTGCATAGAAGCCGCTTATATAAAGCAAAAGCCGCTATTTAAGCGGCTTCCCACGTGATCCGCCTGGGGCTCGAACCCAGGACCCCATCCTTAAAAGGGATGTGCTCTACCTGCTGAGCTAGCGAATCAGCCTGATGCTTTCTTGCAAAAGCGAGTGCAAAGGTAAATCAAAATTTTTTAATAAGCAAAGCTTGCAGAAATAAAATTACATTATTTTTTTAACAGTCGCGATAACTTATTAATAACGATAATGTTCAGGTTTGTATGGTCCATCGATGCTTACACCGATATAACCGGCCTGTTCGGGAGTAAGTGTTGTCAGCTTCACCCCGATCTGGGCAAGATGTAACCTGGCTACCTCTTCATCCAATTGTTTTGGGAGCCGGTAAACGCCTATCTCATAATCATTCTTCCAGAGCTCGATCTGTGCCAGTGTTTGGTTGGCAAACGAATTGCTCATCACAAACGAGGGGTGCCCGGTTGCACAACCCAGGTTCACTAAACGGCCTTCGGCAAGCAAAAACAGGGAGTTTCCTTTCGGAAAAGTATATTTATCTACCTGCGGTTTAATGTTCAGGTGTTGAATTCCCGGGAAACTTACCAGTTTGTCTACCTGTATTTCGTTATCGAAATGTCCTATGTTACATACAATAGCCTGGTCTTTCATCTGTTGCATATGCTCGATAGTAACCACATCGCAGTTCCCGGTGGTAGTCACAAAAATATTACCTTCTTTCACGGCTTCTTCCATGGTGGTGACCTGGAATCCTTCCATAGCGGCTTGCAGTGCACATATTGGATCAATTTCCGTAACAATGACCCTTGCCCCGTAAGAGCGCATGGATTTGGCACAGCCTTTTCCCACGTCGCCATAACCCAGCACGACAACCACTTTTCCCGCAATCATCACGTCGGTGGCACGTTTTATGCCGTCGGCCAGCGATTCGCGGCAACCGTACAGGTTATCGAATTTCGATTTGGTAACCGAATCGTTCACGTTAATGGCAGGAACCAGCAACTCGCCTTTTTCCATCATCTGATACAGCCGGTGAACGCCGGTTGTGGTCTCTTCCGAAATACCCTTCAGCTTGGCCACGGTGCGGTGCCAGCGTTGGTTGTCCTCCTTGAGGATATGGTTTAACGTATCGAGGATGGCCTGTTCTTCGCGATTGGCCCCTTTTCTATCAATGGTTTTTGCGTCAATTTCTGCCCGATAACCCAAATGCACGAGTAACGAAGCATCTCCGCCGTCGTCAACTATCAGGTTAGGCCCTTTCCCTTCGGGGAACCGCAATGCCATTTCCGTACACCACCAATATTCTTCCAACGATTCGCCTTTCCATGCAAAAACAGGAATACCCGCGGCGGCAATGGCGGCAGCAGCGTGGTCTTGTGTGGAGAAAATGTTGCAACTGGCCCACCGTACGTCGGCTCCTAATTCAACCAATGTTTCAATCAGTACCGCTGTTTGTATGGTCATATGCAGCGAACCCGTTATACGGGCTCCTTTGAGTGGCTTTTCAGATGCGTATTTTTTTCGGATTGACATCAAGCCCGGCATCTCGTGCTCGGCAATTTCAATCTCTTTGCGGCCGAATTCGGCCAGCGAAATATCGGCAACTTTATAAGGAAGGGTGGATGAAAAATTTTGTTCCATTTCGTTTTATCTATTTTTAAGGTTACAAAGTTACAAAATTTACAGATTGTTCCTAACTTTGAAAATAAAAAGCATTGGAAGCTTGAAAATTATTTACTCTAAATATCTGCCTGTAAGGGGTTTTCGCGCAATTAATCTTTTCGGCGTCGTTTTCGCCAGAAAAGAGCAGCCGGAGTTGAGCCGGCAGATTATCAACCACGAGTTGATTCACACCAGGCAGATGCTGGAGTTGCTGGTTATCGGGTTTTACGTTTGGTATGTTGCGGAATGGATAATCAAGTGGATTATTTACAAAGACCGGTTTATTGCATACAGAAATATTGGATTTGAGCGCGAAGCATTCGATAACGATGGGGATTTGGATTATTTGAAGTGCCGGAAACGGTACGGATTTGCAAGCTATGTTTAGCAACAAGATACGTTTCAATTAAAGATCACAGAAAATGAAATACCTGCGAATGTTTTTTTTACTCATTCTTGTGGGCACAACTTTCATCATGTGTGCGCAAAAGAACAAAAGAGATATCCAATTAAAACAATATATGACTATGGGATACAATCAATTAACTCCGGAAGAGGAGTTCGTTATTTTACATAAAGGGACAGAGCGCCCTTATACAGGCGAGCTGTTAAACAACAAGGCCAAAGGAACCTACGTTTGTAAACGATGCGATGCACCGCTGTATCGTTCCGAAGACAAGTTTGAGTCGGATTGTGGATGGCCCTCGTTTGACGATGAAATTGAGGGTGCCGTAAAACGGGTTCGCGATGCCGACGGGCGTCGTACCGAAATCCTTTGCAGCAATTGCGGAGCACATTTAGGACACGTTTTTCTGGGTGAAGGCTTTACGACCAAACAAACGCGCCATTGTGTGAACTCCATTTCCATGAAATTTATTCCTGCGGACAATCCGGTTCTGCGGAAAGTCTATTTTGCATCGGGCTGCTTCTGGGGAACTGAATATTTTTTTATGAAAGCCAAAGGCGTGAAAGAGACTACCGTCGGATTTATGGGTGGACACGTGGATAATCCTACTTATGAACAGGTTTGCCGGAAAAATACGGGACATCTGGAAACTACCGAAGTTGTTTTTGATCCGGCAGAAACAACGTACGAAGAGATGGTGAAGCTGTTCTTTGAGACGCACGATTTCACGCAAACCAACGGACAAGGCCCTGATATTGGCCCGCAGTACTTGTCTTGCATCTTCTATTCAACTCCGCAGGAGAAAGAAATTGCAGAAAAATACATCGCCCTGTTAACGGATAAAGGATACAACGTGGCAACAATGCTCAAGCCTGCATCAACATTTTGGAAAGCAGAGAATTATCATCAGCAGTACTATGCGCATAGGGGAACGAAACCGTATTGCCACAAGTACACCAAAGTTTTTTGACGGGCTATTTGAGCCAGGATATTTTATTTATTTCTCTCGTAAGAAATTCAAACAGTTTCTAAAACTTTTCGATGATCAAATACGTTTATTACATGTATTGTTTAAATATAAAATTATCAAAAGGTTTAACTAACAAAAAACAGAAGATTATGAAAGCATTTCGTTTGGTATCGATGCTCGCATTGATTCTTGCACTTGGAGTTGCAACAACTTCATGCAAAAAAGTAAAAGACGCTGATGTACAAGCTGCCGCTCAAACAGCATTGGCCGCTAATCCCGATCTGTCAAACGTTTCGGTGGCTGTGTTGAGTCAGGTAGCCACTCTGTCAGGAACGGTAAAGGATGATGCCGCAAAAGCATACGCAGAAAGTACGGTAGTGGCCGTTAAAAATGTGAAATCGGTTGTTAACGACGTCAAGGTTGTTCCTCCTGCTCCCGATTTTACAGCTATTGACGCCGCTCTTAACGCCGGTTTGGTTGATGCGCTGAAAGATCACGCCAAGGTAAAAGCCGAAGTAAAAGACGGTGTAGTTACATTGACCGGAGAGATCCGCAAAAAAGATTTACCTACGCTGATGCAGAAGGTAAACGCCTTGAACCCGCAACAAGTAGTAAATAACATTACTGTTAAATAATCGGGAACATGGCATTGTTAGACAAGTACAAAGAATTGGTTGACCTTGCAAAGCAATATGGTGCAACCGTAAGCGAGGAAGGCAACGTATTAAGGGTAAAGGGTGAAGTTCCGTCGGGCGCTTTGAAAGACAAAATGTGGGAGATCTACGACAGAATTGATCCCAATTTCAAGAGCAACGACTTGGTACTTGACGTAAATGTTAATGCCACCGAAGGCGGCAAAGTAAAAGTGATTACCCGTGAAAGCAACTTGAATATCCGCAAAGGCCCGGGGACTGACCAGCCAATTGTGGGAAAAGCCGCTCACGGAGATATTATCACGCTTATCAGCAAGGCCAATGCCCAGTGGTGGTTAGTACGCGATAACGACGGCGAAGAAGGGTACTGCTACTCTCAGTATCTTGAACCGGTACGGTAGGCCATAAAGAATTTGATGGTGAAAAGACTTCCGTTCTTAAAAGGAGCGGAAGTTTTTTTATGTGTTGGGCGGACAACTTATCTGTAAAAAATTAGGCGGAACAGAAAAATCACTACCTTTGCAGATTAATTTATTGTAAAATCAGTGTGTGTTGATTTAAGGTTATGCAAACTAATGAGAACCAGACGGGGCAGTATGCCTTTACCATTATTGTGCCTGTCTATAATGAAGAAGATAACCTTGCCCGGTTAGAAGAAAAACTTGGCAAGTATCTACCCCAGTCGCTTTATAAAGCTTGTGTTTTGTTTGTAAACGACGGTTCAACAGACGATAGCGGAGACCGTATCCACAAAATGTGTGGAAGGCACTCCGATTTTTTCTATATCGATATGGTAAAAAACGGAGGGCTTAGTGTTGCGCTTAAAGCCGGTTTTGATTGTTGTTTTTCGGAGTACGTAGGGTATATGGATGCGGATATGCAGACCGATGCGGATGATTTTAACTTACTGCTCCCCGATTTAAACCGTTATGAGTTCGTTACGGGCATCCGTGTTAACCGCAAGGATTCATTTTTCAAGAATTTACAATCGAAAATAGCGAACGGGTACCGGCGGATGATGACGGGCGATGGTGTCTCGGATACGGGATGCCCGTTAAAGGTGATGCGCACGGAGTATGCCAAACGCCTTCCCATGTTCCGGGGGATGCACCGGTTTCTGCCGGCACTCATTTTGTTGCAGAACGGAAAAGTGCAGCAGATCCCCGTAAGGCATTATCCACGTTTAGCGGGAAAATCGAAGTACCATTTGTGGAACCGCCTTACCGGACCTTTTATTGACTGCTTTGCCTATCGGTGGATGAAAAAACGATACATAAACTATCAGCTCGCTGCCAGTAATTTGAATTGAATATGCAAGGAAGCCCAGCCTGGATATATGCGATTGGTTTTTTGGCACAAGCCTTTTTTTCGGCCCGGTTACTGTACCAATGGATTGTTACCGAAAAGGCCAAAAAAGTACTTTCTCCTCCCGGATTTTGGATATTGAGCATTTTTGGATCGTACCTGCTGTTTATTTACGGTGTGTTCAGGAATGATTTTGCCATTATTCTGGGTCAATTAATTTCGTACTACATCTATTTGTGGAACTTGGATATGAAGGGGCTTTGGAGAAAGCTCCCCGTTGTCTTAAAATCCACTTTATTGCTTACCCCCGTTGCGGCATCCGTCTTTTTAATGCGGGATATTCCGGCTTTTACCGCTACGTTCTTTCAAAACAAAAATATCCCGTTCTGGTTGTTGATTTTCGGTTCTGTCGGGCAGGTCTTGTTTACTTTCCGGTTTATTTATCAATGGGCATATTCAAGGCATCATCACGAATCTACACTACCCATTGGCTTCTGGATTATAAGCCTGCTGGGTTCGGCCAGCATTATCGCTTACGGGATTTTTCGGCTCGATCCGGTATTGGTTCTCGGGCAATCCTTTGGTTTTGTGGCGTATATCCGGAATATAATGATCGATCATTTAAATAAAAAGCATTTGTCGAATGAAGAATAAGTATCTGTACCTCATTTGGTTTATCGCATTGCTGCCGGTGATGATCTTTCGCGATTATACACCCGCTAATGAGTTGCGTTATTTAAGCATTGTGGATGAAGCATTACGGAACGGCGATATTTTCACTTTCACCAATCAAGGTGAAATTTATGCCGATAAACCTCCACTGTTTTTTTGGCTGATGATGGCCGGAAAAATAATACTGGGCGGGCATCATATGTGGTTTTTATCGTTATTGTCGGTTATACCGGCAATGGTCATTTTCATGACGATGGAAAAATGGGTACGGGAGGAAAATCCCGAAAATCAGACCGAAGCCCTGCTGATGCTGATGACAACCGGTTTGTTTACCGGGCTTGCCGTTTTTGTGCGGATGGACATGCTGATGTGTATGTTTATCACGTTGGCGCTCCATACATTTTATAAGATATACAAAGGAAACGCCCGGAAAAGCGACTCTTTTCTTTTCCCGACATATGTTTTTCTCGCCCTTTTTTCGAAAGGACCCATCGGAATTCTGGTTCCGTTGTTATCAACGCTCCTCTTCCTGCTGTACCAACGAAAAATCCATACGTGGAAGCAATATTGGGGTTGGAAAAGCTTGCTAATCCTGTTGTTGGGATGCGGCATTTGGTTTGCCGGGGTTTACATAGAGTCGGGGAGCGAGTACCTCGATAACCTGTTGGTACATCAAACGGTAGGAAGGGGAATTAATGCATTCCATCACAAACGTCCGTTCTATTATTACGCTACATCGGTTTGGTACTCTTTGGCGCCGTGGATGTTTTTTTCCGTTGGATTAATTGTTTGGGGAATGGTTCGGAAAAAGATTCAAACCGAGCTGGAACGTTTCTTTTTGATCATTATCCTGACCACCTTCGTCATGCTATCGGTTATCAGTTCAAAACTGGCCGTGTACCTGCTTCCTGCTTTTCCGTTTTTCATTTATCTTTCGGTACTCTTATTGAAAAAAACCGACAAAACGAACATCTGGTTGCGCATTTCGTTAGCCGTTCCGGCGGCTGTTTTTGCCTTGGTTTTACCCGCTTTAATTTATCTCCCAAGAACCGATGAAACTTTTTTTGTCGGAGTTCCGCTTGTTTATATAGCGGCAGGTATTGCTACGCTCAGCGGTTTAGCGGTTTTGTATTTGTTGTTTTTCAAAAAACAGATCTACCGGCCGATCCGGGTGATGGCTTTGGGCATCCTGTTGACGGTATTTGTTGCCGGATGGTCCATCCCGCAACTGAATCCCTATTTGGGATGGAGCAAATTGTGTGAAAAGGCCTATGCCGTAGCAGCTGAGAAAAAGGTATCGGATTATTACGTCTATGGTATCTCGCGGGCTGAAAACATGGATGTCTTTTTTAAAAAAGAGATCATTTTAGCGGATAAAGAAGAGATAGTGAATAATAAGCTGGCCGGACAACTCCTTTTGATATCGAAGAAGACCATTAAAAAGAACAGCGATATCCAATCGGCCATTCTTGGTAAAGAGCGATATGAAGTTGGCAAGTATGTAGTTGTGGCATTATAATCGTACAAAGATGAAAATATTGGTTACCGGCGCTGCCGGATTTATTGGTTACCACGTTGCAAAAAAACTGTTTACACAGGGTTTTGAAGTGGTCGGGCTCGATAATATCAATGGATATTACGATGTTGGGTTAAAATTTGCACGCCTGTCGGATTCGGGAATCCGGAAAGAAAAAATAAAAACAGGCGAATGGGTACAAAGCGATAAATTTCCAAGCTATCGTTTTATGCAACTCGATTTAACCGATCGGGAAAATATGTTTTTACTTTTTAAGAATGAAAAATTTACCCATGTAATCAATCTTGCTGCACAAGCGGGTGTCAGGTATTCACTCGAAAATCCCCTGTCTTACATTCATTCCAACATTGTTGGTTTTACCAACTTGCTCGAAGCTTGCCGCACGTCGCCCGTCCAACATCTGGTGTATGCCAGTTCAAGCAGCGTGTATGGCGAGGATACGCCCATACCGTACAAGGAATCTGCCCGTACCGATCATCCGGTAAGCTTATACGCCGCTACTAAAAAAGCCAATGAACTGTTGGCTTACAGTTACAGTAAACTGTATAAATTGCCGGTAACCGGTATCCGTTTTTTTACCGTTTACGGGCCATGGGGACGTCCCGATATGGCTCCATGGCTGTTTATGTCCGCCATTTCGAAAAGCAAAGCCATAAAGGTATTCAATAAAGGGGATATGCAACGCGATTTTACGTATATTGACGACGTGGTGGAAGGTGTAATGAAGATTATCCCGTCTCCACCTCAATCCGTCGTTCCGAGTATGGTTTATAATATGGGTTGTTCGTCGCCCGTGCAATTGATGAATTTTATCCGGGTTATTGAAAAAGTTGCCGGAAAACACGCGATTATGGAGATGGCCGACATGCAACCCGGCGACGTTGTTTCCACGTTTGCCGACACCTCATTGCTCGAAGCCGACTTTGGATACAAACCCTCCACGCCGGTAGAGCAAGGTATCAAAAAATTTCACGAATGGTTCAGGGATTATGAAACGGGAAAATTTGGATAGGCAACGGGTGGTTTTGCAAGTAACTTCCCCAAGATGGCCGAAGAGATGAAATCCGCCGCTTTAGTATTTAACCCTCCGCCCATCACCAGCATATCGGCACGATCACGCGATGGCTTTATAAACTCTTCGTGCATCGGACGCACGGTTTGGTAGTAGCGTTTTATTACTTCCTGGGCAGTTCTGCCGCGCGACTCCATGTCGCGTTCGATAATGCGCGAAAGCCGGTAATCCGACTCTACCTCCAGATAAATGCGCATATCCATCTCTTCGCAAAGCTCGGGTTGTGTAAGAATCAAAATTCCCTCAATCAATAAAATCTTGTTGGGTTTTATCCGGATCGTTTCGGGCTGGCGGGAACAGGTGAGATACGAGTAAGTAGGGGAATCTATTTCCTGTCCCGATTTCAGTTTTTGTATATCGGTCAGCATCAAATCCCATTCAATGGAGCCGGGATGGTCGAAATTCAACGCCCTGCGCTGCTCGATGGGCAAATGGCTGCTGTCTTTGTAGTATGAATCCTGCGTGAGCAGTGAAATCTGGTCGTAGGGAACTCTTTCGAGAATGGAATTTACCAAGGTTGTTTTTCCTGAGCCGGATCCCCCGGCAATACCGATTGTGAACATAGAACGATTTACAAATTACAATTTATGATGGTGGATTGGGGATTTATTCCCTGGCGAACAGTAGTTTTAGTGAATTGATAATTTCGGCTTTGTTGCTGTTTTCACGAAGAATAACCAGGACAGTGTCGTTTCCGGCAACGGTTGCCATAACTCCCGGAATATTGTTGGTATCGATATCCTGAGCTATTCCGTGGGCATATCCACCCGGAGTTTTTAGAACGGCAAGCTGGCCCGAGAACTCGATGTTGATGATTCCGTGACGGGAAAAAGGGGAGGTCATCCCAAACTTTTCTGCTCTGGGCCGGGGCAATTGAATCCCAGGCAGCCGATAAAAATAGTTACCCGCCGCGTCGGGCGTTTTGGCCACCTTCATCTCTCGAAAATCGCGCGACAACGTGGCTTGCGTCAGCTCAAAACCCCTCTCGGAAAGCTGTTTCAACAATTCCTCCTGACTCTCAATGGAGTTCTTGCTCAAAATCTGTGCAATAGCTTCCTGACGTTCCTCTTTGCCGGGTTTCTTCATTTATCACTTCCTCCAAAAGTGAAAACAACCGGTATGGGCGCCGGAACTTTGATGGGCGTATTCCCAACCATAAGTTTAGGCCAAAGCTTTACTGTCACTTTTGTTTCATCGGACGACAAGCCTAAAAAACCGCTCAGCTCACGGGCTACCCGGTCGCGGGAGTATCTGTTCATTATATTTTTCAAATCCACTCCGATAGATAATGGCAGAACGGATGTTTGCCCCGGTTCAACACGGACGGGAACATCCATCTTCCCCGTTGTGATTTCCATTTCGTTGATTTCAATGGCATACTCGAGCGCGTTTAGAAAGGCAACCGCCTGATTGGGATTTTTTACATCCATTTTGAGGGTCATGCTGAAAGGGATGGTTTGTAAATTCCCTCCGGTCAAAATACTCGAAATGGAAGCAAAGTTAGAAAGAGAGATAGTGGAACCGTCTCCCAAATTTATCCCGGCCAACTGCATATCGGAAATGGAGTTGTACTTGTATTCACATTGCGATAATTGAATGGCTCCGCCAATTTGCTTAAATACATCACAGCTTGGCAACGAGAAAATCAGTAGTGAAAGAAATACTATTTTTTTCATCTCTCTATAGTTTTTTTAGTTGTTTATTCGATTATCGGATAGTTACCATGGTTGCCCCAAATCCGTATTTGCTGAATGAAGCATCCTGGGAGTAACAATTCTTGTATCTGTTTCTTATTTCCTTGAGCAACGCATTCTTTAATACCCCGTCGCCCTTTCCATGAATAAAGACTATTTTCTGGCCTTTTCGTTTAAGATTCTCCTGCATCACTTCATTAAATTTCCTGAGTTGAAATTCAAGTATTTCGGCGTTATTCATGCCTTCCTGACTGTCAATCAGCTGATTAATATGTAAATCCACTTCAATGACCGGGTCTTTCTCTTTCCTCAATACTTTTTGTACACGGGGGCGGTCTTCGGAAACGTTTTTTTCCTGCATGGCACGCTGGATATCGCCTGCCGAAACCAGCATTTCCCATTCGGGAATATCGTCCCGGGTGATGTAGTAAACAAGTGCTTTTTCGTCAAAATAATCGTTCTCCGTAAAACTGTGCAGCTTGTAAAACTTTACGGTATCAATACGCAATTCAACCGAGACCGGATTCTTGAAACGGTACGTTTTGTTATGCTTGAACGATACAAACTGAACGCAAACTTTTTCCAAATCGTTTAGCTGCGATTTATCGAATTCTTCGATGAAAATCTGCGTGTTCGGTTCAACAATACCGTTGAAACGACTTTTCCACGAGTTGTTTTCGCGACTCATGTAGTTGAAGAACAGGTAATAATTACTGTCGTTTACAAAATAACATTCAAACGATGTCTGGGTTATGTTTTTGATATCGGCAGGCAGGTAAACCAGGCAGGTTGTGATTTTTTCGCCTTCGGCGGTTTCGGAAATCAAGTTCGTCTCGTTAAGATGAACAACCGGTTCTTTATCGGGAACCTCAGCCTCGGGTTGACCTAATTTTTCGTTTCCGGCAGTTTCCACAACAACACATTCCGAAATAAGAACAGGTACGTCAAATCCGTTTTCGTCTTCAACAATAACCAGTTGCTTGTTTAAAAAACCTTTTACTTGTCCACCGCCAACGGTGTTCAGAAAGCGCACTTTGTCGCCAATTTGTAATTTCTTCATTCGAACCTGCAAGTTTCTTAATTACATTTTTTGATGCAAGCGCAAAGTTGCCTAATTTTGTCGGATTATTTGCAGAAATAGGAATAAAAAAAGACTAATTTTCTTAAAAATGAAAAAATGCGATGTTGAAAAAATCAGAATTGCCGATTATAATTATACGCTTCCCGATGAAAAAATAGCCAAATATCCTTTACAGAAAAGAGATGCTTCAAAATTACTGCTCTTCGAAAACAATAAGATATCCACTGTACATTTCTCCGGGATTGCGGCACAAATTCCCGAAGACAGCTTAATGATTTTCAATGATACCCGCGTGATCCATGCCCGGTTGATTTTTGAAAAAAACACGGGTGCCTTTATCGAAGTTTTTTGCCTTTCTCCCTATGCTCCAAAAGATTATTCAATTAACTTTCAACAACGTGCAACCTGTTCCTGGTGTTGTATGATTGGCAACGCAAAGCGCTGGAAAGACGATGTTTTACAAATGCAAGTCTCCATAGAGGGTGAAGAAGTGTTGCTTTCAGCAAAAAAAACAGTGAAAACAGGGAGCAATGTGATCGTTGAGTTCTCGTGGAATAATCCGGATTTTACATTTTCCGAATTGTTGGAAGTTGCCGGCAAGTTGCCTATTCCCCCTTATTTAAATCGTGCTTCGGAAGCGAAAGATGATGAAACGTATCAAACCGTTTATTCGGCAGTGGAAGGATCGGTGGCTGCCCCCACGGCAGGATTGCACTTCACGCCCGAAGTTATGGAATCATTGCGCAAAAAGGGAGTCAAACCTGCTCATGTAACCCTGCATGTAGGTGCCGGGACCTTCAAGCCCGTGAAATCTGAAACGATCGGTAACCACGATATGCATACGGAATTTATTTCCGTTCCAAGAGAGACCGTCCAAGCTCTGTACGAAAATGAAAACAGCCTGATTGTGGTGGGAACCACATCGATGCGCACAGTGGAAAGTTTGTATTATGTGGGTAAAAAAATACTTCAACAACCGGATATCGACCCTGCGGAATTGGTGGTTTTTCAATGGGAGCCCTATGATGAAGAAAATCCAATTTTGCCAAAGCTCGCCTTGAAATCCATCATCGATTATCTCGATAAAAATAGTTTGGATCAATTGCTTGCCCTTACTCAAATTATGATTGTTCCCGGTTACGAGTTTCACTATCCGCAAGCGATGATTACCAATTTTCATCAGCCGCAAAGCACGTTGCTGTTGCTGATCGCTTCATTCATAGGTGAGAATTGGTTGCAGGTTTACGAGTATGCTTTGCAAAACGATTATCGTTTCCTGAGCTACGGGGATAGTTCATTGCTGTGGAGAATATTATAAAAAAGAAAACTAAACAGGGCTTTTTGTATCGGTTTGACAGGTCTGATGCCATTTTTGTGAATAAAATTTAGTATATTTGTACTTTTAGATTTATACTTCAGAATATTAATAGGTTATCAGTTTGAAAATAAGATAATTTTATGGAAAATATAAACGAGGCACTGAGCCTTTTGCTGGTGGGTTTAATAACTGTTTTTGTTATTTTATACCTGGTGGTTTTAATTGGCAATCTGGTTATTCGCTTTACAAACCGATTTATGGCGACAGAACCCATAGCTGTGAGAAAAGAGATTGCAACCGGAAAAACCAAACCTGCCAATCCCGCAAAAATTGCTGCCGTCATTGCTGCCGTTGAGGCAATAACCGGAGGTAAAGGGAGAGTAGAAAAGATCGACAAAATAGAGAAATAAACAATAATCATACGAACAAACATGGCAAAAGAAATTAAATTCAGTTTACTGTACAGAGACATGTGGCAATCGTCGGGCAAGTATGTGCCGACGGTTGAACAGCTGCTGGAAGTGGCTCCTGCAATAGTGGATATGGGATGTTTCGCGAGAGTTGAAACCAATGGAGGAGGATTTGAGCAGATAAACCTCCTTTTCGGGGAGAACCCAAACGTGGCTGTCCGGAAATGGACACAGCCGTTTAATGACGCCGGCATTCAGACACACATGCTGGAGCGCGGGCTGAACGGTATTCGCATGAGTCCCGTACCGGCAGATATTCGCCGGTTGATGTTCCGGGTAAAGAAAAAACAGGGAACCGATATTGCACGCTCTTTCGATGGCCTTAACGACCCGCGCAACCTGGAAAGTTCCATAAAATTTGCCAAAGAAGCCGGTATGATTTCGCAAGCCGCACTTAGCCTTACAGTATCGGAAGTACATACCGTGGAGTACTACACCAAACTTGCCGATACACTGATTGAAATGGGCGCCGATGAAATTTGCATGAAAGACATGGCAGGGATTGCCCGTCCGGCAAGCGTTGGAAAAATAATCAAAAATATTAAAGACAGACATCCTGATATTCCCATTACCTATCACGGACACGCCGGGCCGGGATTTCAGATGGCTTCTATTCTCGAAGCGGCCTACGCCGGCGTCGATTACGTGGATACCGCTATGGAACCGCTAGCATGGGGAACGGGACATGCCGATGTGCTTGCTATCCAGGCAATGCTAAAGGATGCCGGATTTAACGTGCCGGATATCAATATGAAAGCATATATGAAAGTCCGCTCTCTGACACAAAAATATATAGACGATTTTCTGGGATACTACATCAATCCGAAAAACAGGCTTATGAACTCGTTGCTTATCGGCCCCGGCCTGCCCGGCGGTATGATGGGAAGCTTGATGGCCGATTTGGAAAGTAACCTGGAGTCATTGAACAAGTGGCTGGCAAAAAACGATAAACAGGAGATAACATTAGACGATTTACTGATCAAGCTTTTTAAAGAAGTGGCATACGTATGGCCCAAGATAGGAAACCCACCGTTGGTAACCCCGTTTAGCCAGTACGTGAAGAACCTGGCATTGATGAATGTCATGCAGATGGAAAGAGGCAAGGAGCGCTGGTCGATAATTGCCGATAATATTTGGGACATGATTCTGGGCAGAGCGGGAAAACTACCGGGAACGCTGGCACCCGAAATTGTTCAGTTGATAAAAGAACAGGGCAGGGAGTTTTACGATGGGAATCCCCAGAACCTTTATCCTGATCAGTTGAATGAATTCCGTGCCGAAATGAAGAAAAATAACTGGGATTTCGGACAAGACGACGAAGAGTTGTTCGAGCTTGCCATGCATCCCGAACAATACAGAGCATACAAATCGGGCGCTGCCAAAACCGCATTCGAACAAGACCTGGCCAAGCGAAGGGCTGCCACACAAGTTGAGAAACCCCAACCTGCCCCGGTGGATGCTCCGGCAAACGGGGTAACTAATAATTTCCAACCCCGGCAGTTGGTTATTAACGTGGATAACGAAGAGTATATGGTGTACATATCCTATCCCGAGAACGACGGTATTCCGTTTCATCCCGTAAACAAGGCTGTTCCACCCCAACCAAAGGTGGTGGACAATCGGTCCGATTTTTCCAATGGAAAAATAAAGGAAGTAATCTCTCCCCTCGAAGGAAAGTTTTACTTGACCAAAGACCCTTCGGAAACGCCGTTGAAGGTGGGTGCCCAGGTGAAAGTTGGAGAAATAATCGGCTATATCGAATCCATGAAAACCTATAATGCCATAGCCGCCGAAGAAAGCGGAAAGGTGACTGAGATCTGTTTTTCAAACGGCGACTTAGTGGAGGAGGACGATATACTTGTAAAGTTGAACTGAAATATTTAATATACATTACTGAACTTTTGCATGTTTTCTCGGATAACACATGCGGCTAAACCAGAGGCGGTCGCAAAATATCGTCAGACGATGATTTAGTCGCAATCATACGACTTGCGAAAGTTGAATATACATCACAATAAATAATGAATGATATTTTTTCGAATTTAGTGGAGATGACGGCTTTTGGAAGCATTTCATGGGGTACTCTCATCATGTGGATCATCGCTTTCATCCTCTTGTATTTAGGTATAAAAAAACAATACGAACCGTTGCTTCTTGTCCCTATCGGGTTTGGCGTGCTGCTGGCCAACCTCCCAATGGCGGGGTTGGGCGTGGTGGATAACTCACTTGTTCAATCTGCCGACGGGAGTTATATGAACCTGCTTGATATTGCCAGTGAGTATGGAATTATGAATTTCCTTTATTATGCGCTGATCAAGACCGGATTGCTGCCGCCCATTATTTTTATGGGAGTAGGGGCGTTGACCGACTTTGGCCCCATGCTCCGTAATCTGAAACTTTCGTTGTTCGGTGGTGCGGCGCAATTGGGTATTTTTACCGTACTTATCATAGCTGTAATGGTGGGTTTCGATATGAAAGAAGCCGCATCGCTGGCAATTATCGGTGGCGCCGATGGACCGACGGCCATTTACACTACTATCAAATTAGCACCGCATTTATTGGGTCCCATAGCCATTGCCGCCTATTCTTATATGGCGTTGGTACCGGTAATTATTCCGTTAGTAGCCAATCTGTTGATGACCGAGAAAGAGTTCCGTATCCACATGAAGAAGATGGATAAACAATTTCCTCCCAAGAACGAGATCAAACACCTGAAAGCGGTGAAGATTATTTTTCCGATTGTTTTAGGTGTCGTGGTAGCTGTTTTTGTGCCCTCTGCCGCCCCGCTGGTGGGAATGTTACTGTTCGGAAACCTTGTGAAGGAAATCGGGTCCAACACAAGCCGACTTGCCGATGCGGCTTCAGGGCCGATCATGAATACGGCAACCATTTTCCTCGGCTTGACGGTTGGTGCCACCATGACTTCCGAAGTGTTCCTGTCGCCACGGACGCTGGGCATCATCGTGGGTGGTTTCCTGGCGTTTGCCATCTCGGTTGCCGGCGGTATATTGGCAGTGAAATTGTTTAATATGTTTTCGAAGAAAAAGATCAATCCGCTCGTGGGCGCCACAGGTTTGAGCGCCGTACCGATGGCATCGCGTGTAGCAAACGAAATGGCGTTGAAATACGATAAATCCAATCACATTCTGCAATATTGTATGGCAAGCAATGTGTCGGGAGTTATCGGATCGGCTGTTGCGGCAGGTGTGTTGATATCGTTTCTGGGATAAACATCAACTTATTCGCTGACAAACAACCGTTTGCTGGAAAACAACGGGTCGCAGGTAACGTTGATCTTTAGTTTGCGCAACCCCGCTTCGTCTCCCGGAGTGGGGATGTGAGTAGAGTGCATTTCGCAATTGTTCAGTTCAGTCAGTTTTTGCAGTGCCATTTGTGCTGCCGGATTGGAAATAGCGCTAATTGCCAAAGCTATGAGCGTTTCTTCCACGTCGAGGCTGGCATTTTTCCCGTTCAGGATGTCTTTTTTCAGGTGGGTAACCGAGTCGATAATGTTTTCGGGCAGGAGGATCATGTTGTCGGGCAATCCCGCCAGGTGTTTTATAGCATTCAGTATCATACCGGAAGAGGCGTGCAAAAGCGATGAATTCTTTCCGGTAATGATGGTACCGTCCTGCAATTCGATGGCCGCGCCGCAATAGATCCCCGCATAGCCCTTACCGTTCTTTTCGGCTTCTTTCGCCGCTCTCCGGGCAGACTCAACCACCAGCCGATCTTCATCTTTGGCTCCGACCCTTTCCATAATTTCGGCATTTCGTTCAAGCGTTTTCGTACCGATCTCGCCCATTGCATAATCGACAAACCCCCTTAAATGGCGGCGGATAATTTCCTGATAAGCGGCCTCCTTGCAAATCTCATCGTCAATAATCCCTGCGCTGATCCGGTTTACCCCCATATCCGTGGGAGACTGATACACAGAGTCATCGCCTGTAATTTTCGTCAAGATCTCTTTCAGGAGATTAAAGGATTCAATATCACGATTGTAATTTACGGCTTCCACGCCATATGCTTTCAGGTGATAAGGGTCTATCATGTTTACATCGCCTAAATCGGCAGTTGCCGCTTCGTAGGCTATGTTGACCATATGGTTTATAGGTAAATCCCAAATAGGAAAGGTTTCGAATTTGGCGTACCCGGCATTTTTACCCTTTTTATAATCGTGATAGAGATTACTTAGGGCAGTAGCCAGTTTTCCGCTGCCCGGGCCCGGGCCGGTGACTACTACGATGGGCTTTGTGGTTTCGATGTATTCATTGGCTCCATATCCTTCGTCGCTAACAATCAAATCAATGTTTTTAGGATAACCGCGCGTAGGATAGTGCAGGTAAACTTTGATGCCTTTCAGCTCGAGCTTGTTTTTGAAGATAACGGCGGCGGGCTGTTTCTCGTATCGGGTAATGACAACGGCAGCTACGTTGATGCCGTACCATTTTAAGTCGTCGATGCTTTTCAGTACGTCCACATCGTATGTGATGCCGAAGTCTGCCCTGATCTTGCTGCGTTCTATGTCGCCGGCATACACGCACATGATAACATCTACCTGATCTTTCAGCTTTTGTAGAAGCCGCATTTTAACATTAGGCGTGAAGCCGGGCAAAACCCTGGATGCATGATAATCATACAAAATTTTTCCTCCGAATTCGAGGTATAACTTATCGTTAAATCGGTTTACACGTTTGAGAATAGCAGAGGTCTGTTCTTGCAGGTATTTTTCGTTGTCAAAACCAACACGACTTAAATTTTCCATCTTATAATTTCCCGAATAATAAATAATAGTTGTCACTTACTTTCGGGACTCAAAATTACTCAAAATTTGGGAGAAATCCTCTTTAATTGAAGAAAACTTTTGAACCCTCTATTCAATATTTAACGCCGTCGTTACTAACGGAGCGGTAGATTATCTGTTTCCGGAGAATATATTTTGTAACGATTGTTTTGATGTAAAAAAAACGTGTTTGTAAATCACAAAGTAAACCGATACACATTGGTATCTCTTTTCCCGAAACCTAATTTTTGATAAAGTTTGTTAGCCGCTGTACGGGCAGGCGTGGAAGTCAAATCCACTTTTTCTATTCCTTTTGCCCGTGCCATATCCAGGGCGTGATTTACCAGTAACGCCGCCACACCTTTTCCACGTGCATTCTCATCCACTACCACGTCTTCGATCCATGCTTTTTTCCCGGTAGGAATTTTATATACGACAAGCGAAAGCGTTCCTAAAATTTCATCGCCTTCCCGGGCTACAAAAATAAAGGTATTTCCCGTCTGCAGAATTTTCTGCAACTCTTCACGTGAAGGATAGCTGTTTCTTCCCGTAAGTTGAGGTATTAGTTTTTCAAACGCTTTCGAAACAGTATCATCAATATGGGTCAGTTGTTCAATCTTCATCATTAGAAATTGTCGGGTGGGGTACTGAGTGCTGTTATAGTAACATTCTGAAAGTCAGTATCAAAATTAGCTAATAACATCTCAACAAATTTGGTGTGGAAAAAAGTATAAAGTTTCGATGTTACATGCTTGCGGTCTTTTCGCTTGAGTAATCCGAAACGTAATTCATTCTCATCCACCCAGATTTGCGGTTTCAGGAAGGCCTCATTTTTCCACAACAACGGAGTAGGGGTAATGCGCCCGTCCGCCATGACCGTCCATTTTTCAACTTTCCGGGTTGCAATACCTTCGTAAATTTTGTCGAGCAGCAGGTTAGGATCGTGAGTCTTTATAATAACAGCCATAGTTTATACAAACTTTATGATTACAAAAATAGCTAATTTTGTTATGGTTATAACTGAACTACTTCAGCTTAAATGGTATCCCTGACTATGCAGTTCCGATGCGCGAAAAAGGGCATAGGCCGCTTTGTCCAAAGGATAATCCCAACAGCCGAGGCTATGGTGTATCTCGCCTCCGAATCCCGATTTAAATTTGTATAGCCCATACAGCGGATGTTCGGGGTCGGGCGACGGAGAAATGCCGAACATGTCGTAATCGGTACAGCCTGCCTGTTGTGATCTTCGGATTGCCTCCCATTGCAACGCGTAGGTTGCCATGAGGTTACGGTGCTGCGATGAGGAGGCGCCGTACAGGTATGATCCTCTGCTGCCTGTAATGACCAAAAACATGGCTGCCAGCGGCATTCCGTCGTACTCCGCAACCAGGAGGCTTACATCGGCCGGCGAACTGGTGTTGTCTGCACGGGCGTCAAGGACGGCTTGGAAATACTTTATATCATTCAGTAGCAGGTGGTTCCTTGTAGCAGTCTCTTTATAGAGTTCATACCAGATATTTATTCCTTCCATACCCACCGATCTTACGGTCACTCCTTTACGTTGCGCTAATTTGATGTTATAACGCGTTTTCGGCTTCATCTTTCCGAGAAGGGTCTCGCTATCCTGTGTCAAATTGAGATAGATCGTGTTGGCCGGTAAAATATTGGAATGGGCTTTTTTGAAATTCCATTTGTGCGTACTGAAATTGAAACGGAGTTCCTGTGAGTGGTTTTCCGGTTCACCCTTCCATATCCCGTTTTCGTCGAAATGATCTCTCTCGCTGGCCCAATACGATTCCCAGCAGAGATCATAACGAATGAGGATGCAATTGCGGGGGAGGATCGAGCGGAGAGACTCGGAGAGTTCCTCCAGGAACATACCCTGAAACTCGTCGGCCGGCTCAATCTCGGGCCCGTAAGGCACATACGCCACAGAATGATTCCGGTCGATCTGCCGCAAAATAATCAGCAGGTCTGATTTCACGTGTGGGCGATCGTGCAATTTCGGAAAGAGGTCTGTCCTTCCGGATGTAAAATTGACGGCAATGGTATTTGCTCCCAATGATGTTTTCACTGCGGACCAGAAAGCCGTTTGCTGTAAAATAGGGGTAGCGTATAGCTCTTCTGTCTCTTTGACGCAGACGTTCGTTAGCATATCTTCTTTATTTCAACTGACAAAGGTAGGCAAAATAAATCTGTTTCCGCATGGTGCGCTGGAATGTTATTTTTTCTCCCGGTCCAAACGTGCTATTTCATTCAACATTAGGGGAAATGCGGGATAAGTCATATCGTGTCCGTAACCCTGCAACTCAAGTAAACGGGTCTGCCGATGGCCTGCTATTTTCATCATGCGGGCGAGATAGGCATTCTCTTCATAACGGCCTAACATTTCCAGTTCACGATCTCCCGTGATCAGTAGCAAGGGAGGTGCATCGGAACGGACATGAAAGAGTGGAGCATATTTATCCACAACCGGTTGTTTCTCGTTAATATGTTTTTCCTCCCGTATCGTAAAATGGGTGATGGCTTGCCCGCTTAGGGGAATCAGGCCGGCAATGCTGTCGGCATTTATATTGTGGGCAGCAAGGTACTGTTTGTCCAGTCCGATCATCATGGTCAGATATCCGCCGGCCGAATGTCCCGAGACGAAGATTCGTGACGCATCGCCCCCGTATCTTTCGATATTATTGAAAACCCATGCTACTGCCGCCGCCGCATCTTCGATATATGTAGGTGCTTTTACCTTCGGTGCAAGGCGATAGTTGGCGCCGACAATGCATAATCCTTTGTTCTTCAGTGCGTCGGGTAGCTCTTTGTTTCCTCCTGTGAGGCCGCCGCCATGAAACCAGACAACCGTAGTGAAATTTTTTTTATTTGCCGGATAGTAAATATCGAGCGTACATCGCTCCCTTATATAACTATCTTTCAAACGCACTTCTTCAGCGTAATAGGGTATGTCAGATAGGGTCTTGTATCCTGTTTCCTGCGCAGCCGCGGACGTGAATAAAACAACCAACAGCAGGAAAGTTGAAATTCGATCCATAATTATAAAAATGAAAAACTAAAAATGGTTGGTTTCTATTTGTGCAGCTATAGCTTATAAGCATCGATGGCTGCCTTTACCGATCCGTGGAGTATCAGCAGATTCTTAGCCTGTTCGTACGACAGTCCCAGTTCATCTACAATCATGCGTGTGCCTCTGTCCACCAGTTTCTGGTTGGTGAGTTGCATATTTACCATTTTGTTGCCTTTTACACGGCCAAGTTTGATCATCGTGCTTGTAGTGATCATATTCAGTACCATCTTTTGCGCTGTTCCCGCTTTCATGCGGGTACTGCCGGTCACATATTCCGGGCCGACAACAGGTTCTATTTTTATTTCCGCTTCCGCTGCTACGGGTGAGCCGGGGTTACAGCATATAGCTGCCGTGAGAATTCCCTTTTCACGGGCATGACGCAGCGCTCCTGTCACATAAGGGGTGGTGCCCGAAGCGGCAATGCCTACCAATGTGTCGTTTTCATTGATCTTATAGGTTATAAGCTCTTCCCATCCTTTATCCGGATCGTCTTCGGCGGCCTCTACCGGATTACGCAATGCAATATCCCCTCCTGCAACCAGGCCGATCACATAAGTGTCGGGCATACCGAAAGTAGGCGGTACTTCGGATGCGTCGAGTACACCGAGCCTGCCGCTTGTGCCGGCGCCGATATAGAAAAGCCGCCCTCCGCGTTTCATCCGTTCCACAATTCCGGCAACGAGTTTTTCTATCTCGGGAATGGTTTTTTGTACGGCAAGCGCTACTTTCTGATCTTCCCGGTTGATTTCTGTAAGGACCTCGAAAACAGATTTTTTTTCGAGATTGTCGTATAACGATGATTGTTCTGTTATTTTAATAAAAGTCATAATCGATTTGTTAATGTACCAATTGATAATTGAGATAAGTAAGTTATTCCCTGTTCCGGTAATAATCAATTAATCCCGACATGGGCGATTGGGCAATCGTTCCAATCCCGATCCCTCTTTCGGCCGCCATTTCTTTTAGGGGATCGGAAAAATACCAAGCAATTGAGCCTACAAAATTAACTTTATTTTTTTGATAATCGTATTGCATGACATTCCTTTCAAAAAAATCGGAAAAAGTGTGGGTGACGATCCGGCGGATGCTCCGGTCGTCGATATGTTTGAGCAGGAACGGGGAAAGGCTTGCCAGAAAACGGCTTGGGAAGGGTTGCCGATATACCTTGTCGATGATAGAGGCGGGGGTAAGGCTGTATTCATCGAGTAACGCCTCTTTCAACCCCTCGGTGAGCCGGTTTTTTAATGCGTCGCCTACTAAATGTTTTCCCAATACGGCGCCACTACCTTCATCTCCCAGAATAAAACCGAGCGGTGAGATTTGTTTCACAATAGAGGAACCGTCCCATTGACAGGAGTTGCTTCCGGTTCCCAGGATACAGGCAATCCCCGCCTCGTGCCCGCACAGGCTGTGTGCAGCCGCTATCAGGTCGCTATAGACATGGATGGTGTTAGCCGGGAACGATTGACGAATGGCATCGCGCACCAACGCTGTCTTTTCCGGGATACATCCTGTTCCGTAGAAGTAAACTGCCTCGATATTCTTGTCTTTTAACACTGGATAAACGTGAAGTTTTATCTCTTCGGCAATTTCTTCCTGCGTTTGAAATACAGGGCTGATGCCTTTACTCGAAAACCGATGGATAATTTCACCGTTTCGGGTTAAAGACCAATCGGTTTTTGTAGCGCCGCTATCGGCTATTAAAATTTCTTGCATATACTGTTTTAATAATACTCGCTTTGCTTGTGAGACATTCACTTTGTTCGTGATGGCTACTCGCTTTGCTCGTGATAGTTATTTATTTGTCATTGATTTTGAGTGTTTTTTGAGAAATTTGATCAGTTTGAAGTGAATAATGTCCCAATCATTTAACAGGCTCTATCGCAACGGGGTTACCTCTGTCATAGTTTGATGTAAATATTTTTCTTGTACAAAATGTATCCGAACAGCCAGCAAATCGTTACGAAAATAAGGGCATAGAGCAACGATCCGAAATAGTCGCCCGCCCAAGGGTGTAGCAGCGCTTCGTAAATAAATGCTTTGATGGAGATCGCTTCACCCTGCCAGGTAAACCGGATATTGGAGAACAAGGTGGCCAGCACGCCCGCAAACACATATACGATAAGCGGATTTATACCGAAAGCATGGAAGAACCGGCTCCACTTCTCTTTTTTATGGATATCGATGATCCAGATAAGCAATCCCAACAGTTGGGCGGCAAAACCTGTAGTGGTGAGGACGAACGTGGGGCTCCATATTTTCTTGTTGATGGGACAGCCGTACTGCAGCAGTAGCCCGGAGAACGCGAGGACGGTTCCCCAGATCAGCAGTTTTTCCACACGGGTATGATTATCCTTATTTTCGACGATCAATTTACCGAACAGGAATCCGATCAACACATGGGCGATGGCGGGAAGTGTGCTGAGCAGGCCTTCCGGGTCGAATGCGATCCGTTCGCCTGCCAAGGTATGATCCTTATACATATGATCGGGACCCCACAAAGCCTTATCGACCACGGCAATGATATTTTGTTCCGACAATTCAAAACCTTTCCCGAATTGGAGTATCAGAAAATAGCCTAACAGCAACAGGCCCGTTACCCATGGCAGATATTTGCTTTTCACAAATATCGCGATGAGGGCTGCGGACCCGTAAGCCAGCGCCAACCGTTGTAGTACGCCCAATATGCGGAGGGTATCGAAATGGGATGCGGCCCGGAAGAAAGACTCTCCCGAAGCCAATCCCCTGCACAGCAATCCAAACCAGCCCAGCGCCAGTCCGATCACGAAAATAAGGATGGTGCGCCGCACAATCTTCCATATGGCTGCTTTGGAAGGCTCGAAGTGAAATTTTCGCAGCGAGAAAAAAGTGGATACTCCCATGATAAACATAAAGAACGGGAATACCAGGTCGGTGGGTGTGAGTCCGTTCCATTGTGCATGGCCGAGGGGTTTATAGATATAATTCCATGAGCCGGGATTGTTGACCATGATCATGCCGGCGATAGTAATTCCCCGGAGAATATCGAGCGAAAGTAACCGTCCGCTCTGCTGAGGTGTAGAAATTGTATTCATTTGTCTATTAGAATAGTTTTATTGAACTCTCACATCTGTTACGATAATAGCTAAATATTTTACTGACAATGTTTTGTGACCCGTTCTCGATTCACTGGCTATCTGATAATTAACTCGCTTCGCTCAAACAGCTTATCAGATTACGCCTGTTTCATCGGACGGGTACCCCATAAAACATTTATATGTCTTATATTTAGCTATATACTTTAGTAAATTAATACATTCTTAAATAGTCTTATATAATCATCGTCTTTACCTGACTTTATATCAATGGTAAAGATAGTATCTCTTCGACAGTTTCCTGAACGATTCTTCATCTTTTGTCCAGTAGGATTGAATATCGGCAAAACGATGGTTTTTAGAAAATTCCAGGCGGATAAAATTGCTGCCGCTCACCTTGTCGAACATATCAAACCGGTTTTCGGGAGCATGGTCGAACACTTTTTTGTCGGGATAGAGCTGCGCTGCTGCCTCCATCACATGGAACTGGATATCCGACAGGCGTGCTTTCCCGAAATTGGTCAGGTATATCTGTACTCCCTGGAAATTCTCCCCCTGTCCAACCGAGTAGTAAGGCTTCAAATGAATAGGACGGAACGTTACTCCCGGCAGCTGTTTTGCATTCAGCGCTCCGGCAAACTCTTCGGCATTGATCCACTCGGCGGCGAACATTTCGAAAGGAAGCGTGTATCCCACGCCGATAGACATATATCCCAGTTCGCCCAAAATACCGGATACCGGATAAAAATAAGCCGAATGAGCAAACGGGATATGTGGAGAGGTCGGGACCCAAGGCAAGCCGGTATCCTCGAAGTTCATCTTCCGGCGCCACTTTTTCATTTTTACCACGGTTAATTTACAAGGTTCGGGAATCATCCGTTCACCGATGATCATTTCCGCCAGTTCACCACAGGTAAGCCCATAAACATAAGGAATCCTGAGTTGGCTTACGAACGAAAAGAATCCCTCATCCACCAGGTTCCCTTCCACTTTCAGTCCGCCTAACGGATTCGGGCGGTCGAGCACCACAAATTCGATATTGTTCTCTGCCGCAGCTTGCATAGCCAGATACATGGTAGAGATGTAGGTGTAAGAGCGGCATCCGATATCCTGAATATCATATATCAGGACATCTATGCCCTCCAGCATCTCCTTAGTGGGTTTTCGGGTAGCTCCGTAGAGGGAGAAAACGGGTACGCCCGTGTTGGGATCGGTGAAAGAATCTATTTTGTCGCCGGCATGCACATCTCCGCGTACGCCGTGTTCAGGTCCGTATAGCGCTGCGAGTTGTACGCCGGGAGCCTCATGCAGGATATCGATAGTCGATTTCAGGTTATTGTCCACTCCCGTGGGATTGGTGATCAACCCCACGCGTTTTCCCTGCAGTATCTTGAAATTGGATTCTTTCAACACTTCTATTCCCGTCTTCACGTGTATCTTCTGTGCATAAGAGGAAGAAGAGATGAGTAAACCACATACGATAAGCGCTGTGATCAACCTTTGTCCGCTAAAAGCGGTTCGTTCTGTTTTTGAGAATTTGTCCATACGATTAGTAAATTGTCATTAGTCATATTCCTGTCCGGTTGACTCCTTGGACGGAGCGTCCTTTTTGGCTTTCCCGAACTCTTTATCAATTTTCATAAAAGGGATCAGCAACAGGGTAGGGATTGTTGCGATCATGATAAAGACAAAAAAGTGTTGGTATCCCAACTGCTCCTGTATCCACCCGGCAGCCATTCCCGGAAGCATCATGCCCAGAGCCATGAACCCTGTACAGATGGAGTAGTGCGCTGTCTTGTGTTCACCCTGTGAAAAATAGATCAGGTAGAGCATATATGCCGTGAATCCGAAGCCGTAACCAAACTGTTCAATCGCCACTGCTACATTTACCCAAAAGAAATTTTCCGGTTGGTATATTGCCAGAAAAAGATAAGCGAGGTTGGGAAGCGTGATGGACAGCGCCATGGGCCATATCCAATATTTTAATCCCTTACGGGAAGCTACAATTCCTCCGATAATTCCCCCAAGAGTAAGTGCTATTACGCCTACGGTACCGTAGGCTATTCCCGCATCCTGCGTGCTCAGCCCCAATCCCCCCACTTCACGGCCGTCGAGGAGGAAAGGGTAAGTCAGTTTCACCAACATAGCTTCGGCCAGCCGGTAGATCAGGATAAAAGCGATCGCCAGGCCGATACCTTTCTTTGTGAAGAAAGATTCAAACGTCTTTCCAAACTCAATAAGTACCATCTTTGGGGTATGTACCGTTTTGCCGGTATCTTCCGCAGGGTAAGGCAGCACAAAGCGGTGCCAGGCAAAGAAAGCGATAAACAGGCCTGCCAGGATAAAGAAGGTGATGCTCCAGGACAAGGGAATGTTGGCGGTGCTTTTTTCAAGGGATCCCGCCAGGATGACCAACAATCCCTGTCCGGTAATGGAGGCGAAACGGTAGAAAGTATTGCGGATACCCACAAAAAAGGATTGCTGTGAATCGTCCAAGGCAAGCATGTAAAAACCGTCGGCGGCGATATCGTGTGTGGCCGAGCTGAAAGCCATCAGCCAGAAGAAAGCAAGTGATGCCTGCAGATAGAAAGGAGTGGGGAGGGTAAAAGCGATACCCGCAAGCCCGGCACCTATCAACAATTGCATGGATACAATCCACCAACGTTTGGTTTTCAGGATATCCACAAAGGGGCTCCAGAAGGGTTTGATTACCCACGGAAGATATAACCAGCTGGTATATAGCGCTATTTCTGTGTTTGAGAGTCCGAAACGTTTGTACATGATAACCGAAACGCTCATTACTGCCACGTAAGGTAATCCTTCGGCAAAATACAAGGTAGGGATCCAAGCCCAGGGGTTGCGTGTTGTTTTTTTTACTCTTTTTTTCTCTGTCATTTTTCTTTACTTATTTCTAATTTCGGGCTATTTAGTAATTTCTTATGATCTTCGATTGAGGGAAATAGTGTTCCAGTATCTGTTGATAAGTGTATCCTTTTTCAGCCATTATAGCCGCGCCTATCTGGCAAAGCCCTACGCCGTGGCCCCATCCGGCGCCGGTGAGCGTGAATGTTTGAGGAATACCGTTCTCGTCTTCGTCCTGCGTATCCACCACGAAAGCGGAACTGTAGAGGTGCGATTTCGATAGTGTACGCCGTATCTCCAGCTCTTTCCCGATCGTCATTACCCGTTCCGTACCGATTATCTTCAGCCGGATGATGCGTCCTGAGGTCCCCCTTTCGAGCGGTTGCAGGGCGATAATTTCACCAAAATCGATTCCGGAACGTTCCCTGATCAGGGTCGATAACCCTTCCTGCGAATAGGTGATCTTCCAGCGGTAAAAATCGGCTGTTTCCCGATCGTAATCATTCAACACCTGTTTTAGTACCTGCGCATCCTGTGTGTTACAGAAGGCAGGCGGTGAGGAGCGGATCCACTCTTCTGCATTTTCTTCCACGGTCAGGTCGGGCAGGGGAGAGCCCTCCGTATGATCGGGTTTTGCCTGCAGATAGGGATGAACCACAGGCTCCCACACGTTCTCGAATGTTTCCGTCACGCCTCCGCAGCATTTCGAGAAACGGGCATCGCAGATTTCGTTGCCGAACATGAGCGCCTCGCCGCGTGTCCGGTCGATGACCTGCCGTACCAAGGGGGTAGATTGGCGGGTAATTCCCTGGTAGCGCTGGCAGTGGTCGTCGGCGCATACATCAAAATTAAAATGGTCTTCCCGGTCGTACCACCGGATGATCTCCGTAGGTGCTTCGAACGATGTCCGGTAATTGGCCCCGTCGTTTTTGAGGTCTTGATTTTTCAGGATCTGTGCCAGCAGCCAGCTCCGGGAAATAACGGCGTGCGCTTTCAGCAACTCTTCGGAGCTTGTGGCGCTCATCTCGGATGAGATCACACTGGTGAGGTAGTCTTCTAACGAAATGATGTTGATCGCCGAAATGCCCCCTTTCTCCACAATGAATTTCAAACTGCCCAAAAAATGTTGATCTTCTCTTCTTTCCCAATGGAATTGTACGCCGATGATCACGTCCCTTAATACGAATGCGTTGTGGTGCAGGTCATCGGCTTCGAAAGCGAGTTCATCGAATGCCTCTCCGTTAAAAAGGAGTTTTCCGTCCGTAACTTCAACCGAATAATCTCCGGCTTGCATGTTCCGGCTGTTCAACGTATAACCGGAGGGCAGTGAAAAATCGATTTTTTGCTGTTGCAATAATATGCCTACATGAATGAGCGGTTCTTTCATTTGAGTTTCTTTCTTGCCTGTAATTCCCATGTCCTGATCCTGTCTTTATAAAGGTTATGTGCGTTCATTTTAACGATGTCGAGCGATGCATCGCTGTTGTCCTCCCAACGGCGGCAGAGGTAGAGTACATCGTAAATACGTCCGATCTGGTAGCGGCGCGAGATGTTCAGCCCCAAGGCGTAATCTTCGCCGTAGCTGGTGTTGGGCACTTTGATGGCGCGCAGTACCGGTGTATAGAAAGCGCGTGGCGCTCCCAGCCCGTTGATGCGCAGGGCGTTGTTGCGCCCGTTCTCGGGTGTCCACTCCCGGTGATCGATAATACCCGGGGGGATCATTTCCATCTCGAAGTTAGTCATCTGATACGTACCCACCACCATGGCGCAGTTCTGTTCGTAGAAAGCGTTCACTATTTTCCGGAGCGTATCTTCTCCGCTGTACACATCGTCGCTGTCGAGCTGCACGGCAAATTTTCCGCATTTAGGATGATGCACTCCCATGTTCCAGCAGCCGCCGATACCCAGATCGTCGCGTTCGGGAATAACATGTATGAGCCGCTCATCGTTTTTAAAATCATCGATGGCCTCTGTAGTACCGTCGGTGGAGTGGTTATCCACCACGATAAGGTTGAACGGAAAATCGGTTTTTTGCTTCAGCACGGAGGCGATGGCATCCCGGATGGTCCTGATACGGTTACGCACAGGAATGATTACCGACGCTTCATACTCAAACTCATCTTTGTTGAACTCAACTGTATCGAATTCCGGTTCCAGGTATGCGCCCACATCTTTGAGGTGTTGTGTGCAGGCCTGTTCCATCTCTACCTGCACCTGCCGGTTTTTAGGATCCACATAATCGAATATTTTCTGTCCCGAAGCACGTGTATCTTCCTCCATTTCGGTGTAGAGATATTCGTTGATATGTACCAGCGGGTGGTGTTGCGACACTTTGAGCCGCAGGTCATATAGTCCGGCAAACCGATACTCCTCATCCATCCTGCCTGCTGCCTCTTTCAAAGCATCGGCATTGTAGAGCAACAGCGAGCCGAAGTTGAAATCATCGCGCAGGCTCCCCTCCTGATAATCTATTACGGGGTGATTCTTTTTCTCACCGTTCGTTACGGCGTAGTAGTCGGCATACACCATCCCCGCCCGCGTGTCTTCGGCAATGCGTGTCATCCGTTCAAGAGCGAAATATCCCAGCCGCAATACCGACGGTTTCAGGTAGATCAGCGTATAGCCGGTTTGGGATGCATGAGCGATCTTCCGGACGGTTCCGGTACTTTGCAGTTGGTCGATAACGATCTTTTCACAACCCTCCGGGATGGCGGTATTTTCATCCGGAGTGAGCAGATAAATACGTTGTATCCGTTCCGATTGTTTGAGCTCTTCTACTGTTTTTTTTGCTTGTTCCGAATCCGTAAAAAGGATAAAAGCGTCTATTTTTTGCATATGATTCAATTAAATGTGTCAATAAGTCAATGTGTCAAAGCTTCCAGCAGTCCCTTTACCAGTTTATCCCGGTCCTCCGTTTTTTTTACGGCTTCTATCGGGAAGCCCAGGACGGCTGTGCTGTATTTTTCCCCTTTATAAATGACGCCGGCGCTTAAATTATTTTCAGTATAGCGAAAAACGGTAAAAGCATTATCGTCTGCCGGCTCAATGGCATCGGGATATTCCACGGCATAGCTTTCGCTGTTCAGGGTATGGTAATAGGTGTAATTTCCCTGCACGGACGTGAAAGGCGAAGCCACCGCTTTGATCTGTCCGGTCACTGCCCCGTAATTATTGCGCCACTTGTATTTGAGGATATCTTGTGCCCACTTCCTGTCTTCTGCCGTGGCGTATGGATTGTCCCACAAGTCGGTTCCCACAAAAGCGCCGCTCACAATGATACTGCCACCGTTGTTACAGTACCCGGCTATGGCTTCCTGATATGATTTGGGAAATGTTTTGAACCGTGGCGGTTTTGCTCCCCGCGCTACCGACCATTCCCGTTGCTTACCCAGGATCCAGTCCACCATTTTGTAGGATTGTAAAGATACGTCATTATTTTCAATCGCACCGGCGGAAGAAGAGACAAATGAGTACTCCGCTCCGGCAAAAGCCTGCCCGTGAACGAACGGGTAGTCGAACGTGTTGCCCGCGATTGCGGTGGTCTCGTAGTTCGCGTCGCTGTCGCCAAAACCCGACGCATCGTCGTCCATCCAGGGGATCACACGCCGGAACTCATGCATATGCCCTATAAAATGGTGTTCGGCAATGTAGGGAACACCGTTATCCATATGCCCGGCGAAACCGGCAATGCTGTCTCCTGAAGTGGTAAAACTGAACGGAGCAGAAATCCTTGTAAACCCGTTTACGATCAAAGCCTCTCCCTTCTGGTTCGTTTTACGGCATACAGAGAGGATCTCCGATGGAAAACTGATCCCGCCGCCGTTCATTGCGACCACCTTAAAGCTGTAGATGCTGTCTTTTTGTATGGACGTAACGTAACGGTTATCGTTCACTGTAACACCGTTATCGAAACCTCCCCCGTTAATCCGGGTGTAAACGATATATTTCGTGGGATTTGCCGATGGTTCCGCCATATCGATCGTCGGTTGCCACCTCAGTTCTACCTCCTGCTCTCCCGAAAACCGGGAACTGAAATTCTTTACCGGCAGGGGTTGTACCACATAAGGACGGTTATATTCGGCAGCCAGGAACTTGAGCATCCCTTTGTAGATAGAACGGCTCACGGTAAAGCGAAACGTGGGGTCCAGCCCGTAGCGCATATCGGCGAAGTTTTGGTGCGAGAGCAGTTCCAAAAGCATTGTGGGTACGTTGGGTGTGCGTGCTTCGGCGTAAGAGCGGTTCCAGAGGTGGCGCCGCGTCCAGTCGGGTTCAAATTCGCGCCGTATATCGTTTACGACCTCATCCATCACGAGTTCGGAGAGGTCGCGCGACGCCCATCTCGACTTTCCGTTCCTGAACTGTTCGTCGTTAAAGTGTGTCATGTAAATGCCAAGCGTACCCACTATGGTATCTCCCCAGAAAGTACCGGCATCGGTATGGAAGGCAAAGGCCAGGTCCAAAGGAATATTGAGTCCTTTCTCTTTGGGCAATACCGGAGAACCGCCCGCCAGCCAGTTCACCCATACGCCGCGGCCGGCATAATCGTCCGTATAGTCATTTTTGCTTTCTGTACGGTTGTAAACGGAATCCGGCACGCCCGCCCACTGCATCCAGTAACGTGCACCTTCGGCATAGCGGGGGTAACCGCTGATTTCCGGAGAATAACCGATCTTCGGGATCACTGTCTTTTTCGCCGTCTGGGCATCCGAACTTTTGGTGTTTTCCCCTTCAAACCCTTCGGGATGGGGCATCCTGGCTATATTTCCCATTCCTCCGCCTATCTTTATCGCGTCGGCGGTAACGATCCTGCCGGCATGGCTGCTTTTGTTGGAGAGTGTGATCTTGTGCCAGTTCCCTTTGTCGAAATTAAAATATCCCAGGAAGATCCAGGTGCCGCCGCCCATCTGCTGGTTGACACGAAAATCGGTTCTCCCGCCTTCGTGATATACGCTGTAGAGCGCATCGTCGCTGCTGTTCTTTACGGTCTGATAAGAGATATAGACTCCATATTCTCCCTTTTCGGGAATATCGGGACGCCATTCCGCGAGACTCTCCTCTCCGCGGGTTATTGTTTTTGCTTGCCTGGCCGTTCCCATCCGGAAAGGATTCTCACCATCTAAATAGATCTCTTTAGGATTGGCAAATCCCGCTGAGCCTGTGTCCTGCCACGCCTCTTTTCCATTGGTTTCTTCCACCCTGCCCATGCTGTCGTCGTTGTCTATGATCAGCTCAGTTTTGTTGTAATCCCGTTCCCGCGGCAACAGCACGTTGGCTCCCGCGTTCTCCAACATCGGTACTAAGAACGGCAGTACGTAACTTTGCGTGTAGAGGTCTTCCACCGTTTGAAAAATACGTGCCCGCTGCCATTCCCACCGTCCCAGCTTCTGTTCGTAATACCAACCGTGGCTTTGCCACAGGGCGATATGGTTGTTTTTCAGCCCTTTATCTAAATTCCCCGCAGGAGAAGAGATGTTGGTTACCAACGATTTTTTTACCGGGTGTACGATCATCCGGTTTTTATCTTTCTGCTTGCTCCGGAAGAAATTGGGAATCAGGTGGCTAATCTCCTCTCCATCGGAGAAGACGCCGATACGGTATTTTTTTTGTGCCGGAGGCAGGTAATAACGTACGCTGTCGTAGATATGCAGCACAGTGCTCTCCCGCATCGGGAGATACGACAGGGAGAGGTTGGTATGAAACTCGATGCTCTTTTTCCGTTCATTCACCGCGATGCTGTCCACCGTAACCCTTCCGGGGCGAAGCATAACCTCTTTATAGATATTGGTGAGCGAGCTGTTCAATTTTTTCCTCAGGGAATCGTCGGCAAGATTTTGAGAGAACGATGAATAAGAATAAGACAATGCAAGGATGCATGCTATAAAAACGGATTTTCTCATACGGCTATTTTATCTTTTTCTTTCAAACTTTTACAAAATTAGGAAAACGAGTGAACCACATCAATCTTTTAGTAGTGTGTTTATACTCTTGAATTCGTAACCTCTTTTTTTCAATTCCCTTATCAGATCATCCAACCGGTTGTAGAGCTTATCGGTCCGCTTCGGATCTGTACCGATATGGATCAGGAGCAGGAACCCATTCAGGCTATGCTCGTCTTCGTAGGTTAAGATACGGTTGTAAATGGTCTCCGAGGAGAGGTAATTCTTCATATCGGGCGTAGTGTAATCGGCATTGGAAGTGGTTCCCGGCGTGAAATTCACTATTTGCACACCCATCGCTTCGGCCCAATCGCTGATATCCTGATTGTACCATTCGTAGGGCGGTATAAAATAGCGGGGCGACTCTATTTTCAATCCGATCTTTCCCATTGTCCGGTAGTTATCGTTCAGGTCTTTCTCAAACTCAGGCCGGGAGATCAGGGTAGAGTCACGGTTTTGCCAATCGGCATATAAAAGATGCTTGTTGGAGTGCGGGGCAAGGTAGTGCCCGTCCTTTTGAAGATTCCGCGCAAGGGCGGGATATTTCCTGTAGAAATCACCTGTCAGAAAAAAAGCTCCTTTTATATTGTTCTTTTTCAGCACTCTTTGTATTGTTTTGGCGCCGTCGGCAAATTCGTGTCCGGTAAAGACAAGCGACAGTTTTTTTTCGGATGTATCGCCGCGTACGATGCCGCCTGCTACTTTTTGCGGCTGTTTTGCCTGTGCGCTCAGATAACCGAGATAATAGGTGAGCGACGCCGTTCCGTCCATGGTAGGCTCGTTGGTGGAATAATCGGCGTAGTCATCGTGGTACACCACGTCATCCGATTGGAAATCGGCATATTCATCTTCATTGGCCAGATAGATCCCTCTTAAACTGCTGAAGATCGAATGATAGATGGGGCCATCAACAATGCCGCCTGTGACCGGCATCCGGCGGAGGTGTGTAAATGCCGAATGCGGATCTGTCGGCGTATCGCCCTGTTCGGGATATCCTACGATCATGGATGTACCCCATGGGTTACATCCCAATAACCAGTCGCGCATGGCGGTCTCGATCTCAAGGAAGGAGTCATCCCCTGTAATTTCGTGGTACAACCTGCATTGGGTGATAAAACCCACCGTCAGGTTATTGGAGCACCAGATAAAAGGGATCCCGTTTAAAAAAGCGTTCCCCTCGGCCCTCTCCTTCACGCGCTGCAATCCGGTCTTCATATTCCGTATGAACTCTTTTTGGGCACGCAGCTCGCTGTTCTGCACCGCTAAGTGATAATTGGCCAGGTTTACGAACGGGTACCATTGGTAATGCCGTGCCGAATCAGCTCCCATCCAGGGGGTAACAGGTTCCAGCCTGCCATAATCGACCGCTTGTTCCAGGTATTCTCTCTGTCCCGAAGAACGATACATTTCCATGGCTGCCAACTGCATATCGTCCGCCCAGTTATCCTCTTCGTAGAAGTAAGGCGCCCCGCCGGGTGCGGTTTGGGAAACGCCGGGATTCTCAACCCCTTTGCGGTAAGCCTCTCCGGCTTTTTGAGCCAATGTATCGGAAAACCCGGGATAGTATGCCGCCAGTAATTGGGATCCCAAGGAAAATGAAGAGGCATATTTGCCTAAGGTAGAAGCCATCCCGGTACTCCTGTTCTTGTAATTGAACAATCCTTGCGGTTTGGGGCTGACAAAATAGACGGGACGTTCTTTTCCCGGGCCCCACCCATAATCCACCTTCTGCCGGTTAGGCAGTGTAAATCCCACATGGTCGCGGTCGTCGGCCAGTTGATTGAAGTAGGTATTGGAGTCGGGATTCATCTTCACCAGCCAGTCCAACCCCCATTTGGCTTCATCCAGGATGTCGGGGATACCGTTGGCTCCTTTGAGTCCGTTTGCGTCGTACCTATCCCCGAACGATCCGGGATACCGGCTGTATGCAAAAAGCATCTGATAGACGGCATTGGCCGACGTGGCTACATATTGCAGGTAATCCGACGCATCGTGCCATCCACCGGTGGTATTGAAATAGAGCCCGTTGCGTTTACCGTCGGGGTCACCCACGGAAATGGCGTCGTGCACGTGGCACGAATCTTTCAGGAAAGGATTGTATCCGCACCGTTGTTGGCGCATGTACATTAACGGGATCTCCGCTGCCCCGGCATATACATCGTTGCCGATCCGGAAGGGGACGGATTCCACTTCTCCCGCTTTCACAATGTATGTCCCGGGCGTTTTAAGCGCGGTGAAATTGAGCCGTGCCGATGATTCGAACGCCGCTTGCTTTCCCGTATTCCGGATGTCCGAGCCTGTGAATGCAACTTCTCCGGTAACCGGATTTATGACCTGAAATTCGCGGATAGCCTCGTTTCCTTTGCTGATCCAGACGGCCATTTTTACGTCATCTTCCAGGTACCCGACCTGGTTGACCCGTATCCATGATGATTGGGAATAGCCTGTATAGAAAACAAAAATAGACAACAGGAGTACAGTTATTCTTCTCATAAAACTACATTAAAAAAACTTTCCTTGAAAAAGGGTTGTCTAAAAGTTAGATTCTCTCCCTGTTACACCCTTGAATTATATAAAGACAAAGATTGGCGAACAACTTTTAGACAACCCCTTAAAAAATTGGACAATAATCAAATAATTATTTCCATCCCGGGTTCTGTACTAATTGAGGATTCAATGAAATCTGATCAGAAGGTAAATAACATCCTCATACGCACGTATAAGTTGATGATAATGTTATACCGTTCATTAAACGGCAGCACTTTCAATGATTCTTAACTTCATTGTTCATGTTCATATTGTCAACATTCCCCAGTAAGACATTCGCAAAATGTATTTCAACCCAGCCGTCACGCCAGTTGGTGCTGCTACCACCACGTTCTAAAATATCCAGTCGGCGAAGCTACCATCCGTCTAGTTATTCGGTAGGTAGCGCTTGGAAATAAATCAGCCCCATTCCACTGGTATTTCTAGTACCCAGAAAAAACTTGTTTATAACCAACAATATTATTTTGCTGATTTGAATTTTTTATTTAGGAAACTACATTGACCGACCAATATGGAAACTAATTGGACTAGTAGTGTTACGAAATATCAATAATCCTTAGACCATTGGATATTAGGTATGAAAACTTTTGTCGAAGTAACAGTATTATTATTCCCATTAATACTGGTTTCCATCTTTAATGTAACTTCAACAATATATACTGGCAAAATTCCAAATTTACTATACATATACATTCTAGGCAGTCTCATATCAACATATTTAACATCATCACTTGCCTCTTTTAGTGTTAATAAAATATCAAATTCATAATCAAAAGAAGGGTTATAATAGGTTATACCATCTTTAATAAACCCAATGTCATTATCACTAAAATCTTCAATACAGCGTTGACTTGGTTTTGCTTGTAAATCTCCGAAATCTAAATCATATTCTTGCATATATGCAGGTAAATTAATATACCCTCGCCCCATTCCATATATATTTGTGTAAATTGAATAACGCGTTATATATTGTCTAATATTCGGATTTATTTGTACATTACCAATACTGAGAACATATGAGTCTGCTTTTAGTTTTGCTCTTCTTTCCTGTTCATCTAAACCTACCTCTTTTGGATATATTTCAGCATAAGGATCTAAATAAATTATCGGTAGTCTTTCGAGATTCCATGCCCCTAAATTGGTTCCTACTAAATTATTATTAATAGGTATTGACATGTTATTAATAGGCACAGTTTCTGGAGTACTTACAGTTCCATTAATTATCATGGTTCCATCTGTTGAAAATCTTAAAGATTGCACTGTGCTATCATTTTTACTCAAAATACCTCCCAGCTTATCAACTCCTAATTTTAAAGCACCTGAAACTGGGTTTGTTAGGAAATCAGTTATGAACTTACCCTTTTCTCCACCTAATAACCCTTGTAAGAAACTTATAGCTTTATTACCCGTTAATTCTACCTGTGATTTACTTAAAGTTCCAAGAGAACTTTCATTACTTTTTCTAGTAATTATGGCTCCTGAAGAGTACATTTCTAATGAACCACCATAACTAACGGTAGAATTATTAAGAGAATAAGGTAGTATTTCTAAGTTTCCTGTATTAAAATATGGATTATATGATAATTCAACTTCGTAACAATTCCAACCTGGCGTAAAACCTTTTGTGTCATTTTGGCTAATATTTGAAGAGTGTAGGGTATTATCTGGAATGCCTGATTTATATTTTGTACTTGAGGGCAGTGCATAATAATCTTGAAAAAATAATGTTTGATAATTATTCGTGAAAATTGACTTCCATATCCCAGTATTATTGGGTGAATTATTTTCCAGATAATAAAATACTTTTAAAACTCCTGTAAATTTATTATGAAACAAAATATAATTAGAACCAATATCTGGAACATCTAATGTATGCACTATCATATCCCACCCATTCTTAGGACTAACATCTTTCCTTATATCTTCTGGAATCGCAGTATTAACGATACCATTAGACCAGGGAGGCGTAACAATAGCACCTGAAGGCAACTTAATCGTTTGCCATGTTTCCCATTCATTAATATTATAAGCACGTAATTGTTTTTTATTTCCTCCTATATTAGTAATAGGATAGTAAATGTTACTATTTGCTTCTAAATTATCTTCTATTTGATAGCTTTGGGTTTTCAATTCATCTGAACATGAGAACAACCACAACCCTAACATTAGAATAAATAATGAATTCAATATTTTTTTCATTATTTAAAAATTTTAGATTTTGACAAAAAAATACCTTAAAGAGTAAAATCACCATTATCGGATAATATTGTAGATGTTTTCCAAGCAAAATTATCAGAATAATTATACTATCTTAACTAACCAAACTGACTTGGTGGTGATTAATGTCACACCAAAAGTAGCCTTAGCACCGTAAATAGAAGTTGTGGCTACATCTTTTAATACTAAGACGATCTGAATATTCTACGTATTCAATAAGGAAATATCGTCCGTAAGTAATTTATTCACAACTACCAGAGGATTACTTTTTACTTCATTGCTTAACTTAGTGTTCCTCTGACGGTGATAGTCGGCTGGGCTACCAATCTATTGTTACTACTAATGACTGACAGGCCGGAGGGCTATTTCCTGAAGTACTTTTGCTTTGCTTACCATATCCTAGAACTTCCACTTTGTCCAGCACTTCTGTGTCTAATAGAAGAACAATATGAACGGTCGGGGTTACCGCTACTTTCTGTGTTATTATGCCCGTATGGGAAATAGCAAATATGTCATTTCCCCGGGCTAATATGGAGAAGTTTCTGTCGATTCCCGTTATCATTGTCCGTACCTTTAATTCCATCCCGGAGTTTGGGTCAAAGTGTACCCTTTATCTTTATATTGATCAATTTGAGCTTTTCCGATAGGCGCTAAATAGACCTTGTCGTCAAATGCTTGTCTATCCGCTCCTTTCTCGATCATATAAAAACCAACCATTTCATCACCATTTTTTCCATTATAAGTGACAATAGTTCCATCTGCCTTCCTCACTCTTAGAAGCCCTACTTTCTCACTTGCCAACTGAGCAGGAAGTTCTTCCTTGATATTTATCCACAAACCGAGTAGATTGTCAGGATATTGCGTTGCACTCATATATTTAATCTTTTTCCAACGTTTGATATCCAGCAACCGTGAATATTCGAAGACAAATTCCATTCTCCGCTCTCGTCTGATTTCCCAAATCAATGCCGAAACATCAGATTCACGATCCGGATCATCGGGTAATGAAGCTAAACTCATGGGAGCAGTTTTCTGTACACCTTTTGCAATAGCTTCCGCATCCAAAGGCCTATTCCTTATTTTATTGATAGAATTGTTAATGTCGGTTTGCGTAACTGCTGCGCCTCCCATAGTGGCAAGTTCCGCTTTGGCTTCAATCCAGTTTAAAAGTACTTCTGAATAACGCATTACAGGAGCGTCATTTGTGTTGGTATTGCTTGCATAAATAGCGGGAATGTTCCCTGAATTCCAGTATGTTGGACCAGTTCTATCTATAAATTTACTTGCATACAACAATGTTGCTGACTGAACCTTAGGAACACTCTGAAATGTTGCTTCAAACCTTGGATCGCGTGTTTTAATCATGTTTCTTATATTCAGCGAATCGGCATTTTTAACTGTTGATAATTTATAGGGTTGTCCATCAACGCAGATAAACGATTTTGCCAACGATAGGTTAGCCGATGGAATTTGACTTTCATACCCGTTCGAATAAGAGGCGACGTGGTGTGTTACACTTTGTGCCGCATCATAATGACGATACATCAACATCTCTTTATTTCCTTTCAAATCTTGTGAACCAAATAGGCTCCTAAAATCTGACGTGATATCGTATTTTCCACTATTAATCACAAAATCACCGGCAGCAACAGCCAATTCAAGATATTTTTTAGCTCTTGCCTGATCGTTATAATGATATTTTTGCCAGGTTCCTTCGAACAACATAATCCGTGAAATAAATCCGGCAACGATATATCTGTTAAGAACGTTATCGCCATCATTTAACCTGACATTTTCAAATGCAAACATTAAATCATCGTAAACATGATCCATCACTTCTTTCCTGGGCGTTCTATCTTTATACATCTGATCGTGATCGCTCGCGTCAAAGGATGCCTCATAATAAGGAACATCCCCGAATACGCTTACAAGCCTGTGATATTCAAATCCTTTGAAGAATCGAGCAACACCCATCCAGTGTTTATATGCTTCCTCACTTATTTTAGATTTGGAAACATTTTCAATTCTATCGATAAACAAATTTGATTTACGAACCCATGCAAAATTCCAGTTTGGGCCTGCGTATTGTGTCAGCATATCCGGTGTTTCGGAAGTGCTTCCTCTACTTGCAGGTATGTTCGATTCAAAATTTGATTGAACGTTTGCATTAGAAAAATCATCGCTAAAGTAGTAGCCTCTCAATGGTGCGTAAGCTACTCCCCATGCACTATTGTATCCCACGAAATAATTGATATAGAAGTCATTGGCAAACAGTCGAAGATCTGTTTCATTTCTCCAATAGGTGTCGTCGATCATATTATTCAATTCTGGCCTGTCAAGTACATCGGAGCAACTACTTATTAAAAAAGCGATGAATAATATGCTACTTAATAATATATTTTTTTTCATTCTTTCTTGATTTAAAAATTAATTTGTAATCCTAGCGACCCGCTCTTGAAGACAGGTGTCCCAACCCCTGTTCTACCTAAGTTATAGTTCGTTTCGTTAAACATGGAATAGCCCGAAATTACTTCTGGATCAATAGGCAAGCCCCCTAAATTATCAAAGGTGAAAAAGTTTTCCAGAGAAGCATATATGCGTACCTTTTGAAGCATGATTTTATTTAATAGGGTTGACGGTAGGGTGTAGCCTACAGTGATATTTTTAACCCTAAGATACGACATGTCCAATAAATATTTTGACTGGACTTGCATATTGTTACCTGTGTTACTTCCTGCCATATTGTAGGGTGCAGGATAAAAAGCATCTGTTCTGTCCGGTTTCCAAAAATTACCCGCAATAGCCTGTGGCATTGCCCCGTCAGAAGCGTGGTATCCGGGAGTTGTCAGGAACCCTTCTCCCCAAATCTGCCTGCTTCCTACACCTTGCAAGAATACAGATGCATCTACTCCGTGCCAGTCAGCACCTAAACGTAATCCGTACTCAAAACGGGGGTTTGAATTCCCTATTATTTCCAAATCTCCATGGTCATCCAGTAAGCGGCTTCCGGGATCTATTTCTCCATCTCCATTGAGATCTATAAATTTTACATCACCCGGGCCAAAAAAGAAATTTGAATTGTTTTGCAAGAATACCTGATATATTGGTTTGCCATTAGCATCCGACAGTTTATTAGCTGTTTTTCCAGCATATTTACTACTTTCATTTTTGGTGAGAACGATTTTCTGTGGATTACCGTCTGCATCTAGGGCAAAATCACTTTTTTGATATAATCTGTCTGTTCTATAACCCCATATTTCGCCATATTTCTTGCCCTCATACCATCCATCTACACTCTGCGTATCTCCATATTTTAATACTGTGGTTACTGCATCAGAGAGTGTTCCCATTACATTAATACCTAATCCGTTTTCGAAACGATGATTATAATCTATGCTTATTTCCCACCCATCGGTTCTCATGGAACCATAATTGCCTTTCGGAGCTCCTGCTCCGAATGTAAGGGACACACCTTCACCCGGTACGATCATATTCTTTGTATCTCTTCGATACAGTTCAGCGGTAATACCAAGTGAATTATTAAATAGCCTGAGATCAATTCCCAAATTCGAACTTTCCAAATCCTGCCATGTTATATCTCTTACAACAGCAGCCGGAGTACCCACTGCTGTAGCTTTTGAACCACCCGGTTCAAGCCAGCTAGTTTGTGATGTAGTCATGGATGGAACATATAGTCCGCTCGGAACCGTTTGGTCACCAATAATACCCCATGAGGCTCTAATTTTCATCGATGTAACTACGGGAAGGATCCATTGCATCCATGGTTCTTCGGTTATTCGCCATCCGGCAGACACTGAAGGAAAATAACGCCACCAAAGCCTGGAAGGAAATTTAGAACTTCCATCGTAACGAAGGTTTCCTTCCAATAGATATTTATCTCTGAATGCATAATTAATACGCCCGAAATAACCCAATTGCGCCTCTTGATACGTATTACCTCCCGATGTCATTGTGCCGACAGCTTTACCAAATTGGGGATCAGTGATATCCGCTAAATCTGTCTTTTGTGACCAGTTGTTTTTTGCATCGTAAGTTACCCTGTTCACTCCCAACAAAAACTTGAGTGCATGGTCTTCTTTTAGATTTAGATTATAGGTAGTGGTAATGTTCAATGTGTTTGTCACCCCGTTCAATACATTTCTGTAAATATGATCAGGGTTGGCCCCGTGAGCGGTATATTCCGTTAAACCAAGCTGATAGGCAGGCATTGCCTTTGGAGTAGTTGATGGTACTTGTTGGCCTTGCTCATTTACATAAATTCTGTTCCCGTTCTCATCATTTAAGGGAACAGCGCCTCCCCATGAATTTAATGCGGTATATCTGGTTCCTAATCGATTATTGATGTAGGTCTCATTTGCATTTGTAAAGTCAAAATCAAATATCCAATTTTTGGTTAGATTAACAAGAGCTCCGATATTTACATTAAAATACTTATTCTGTTGATTGGCGGTATTGGCCTGTTCAGTCTCAGAAACTGGACTACGCATAGGTTGTCCGTTTTCATATCCGAGTGGCTGAATGGGGCCCCAACGATATAAATAGAGCCATGGATCGGCTGTTGTACTATTGGTGACATAGGGATACCTCTTATTACGATCTGAATAGATAGCACCCGCTCTAACAGTTACGTATTTACTGATCTCCGTACTTAATCTGATTGTTCCATTATATCTTGAGAAATCATCATGTTCCGCAGGTTTCATCATTCCCGTTTGATTTAAATAACCTAAACCTACATTGTAGGTTGTCTTTCCACTCTTGCCATTCACTGATAAATCGTGATTAATAGTCGGAGTCCATTCCTTTATCATATAATCATATGGATCATACGTGCGTAAACCCAATTTCCGACTGTTCGCATCAACATACCAGTCCCGTCCATAGACCATCGGTTCTTCCGGTCCCATTTTGCCATAAGTGGAATGCCAGGCTTGCGATTTCTCAAAACTGTCCCTCGTAATTTGCCAAAAGGCACCGGAGACAGATCCGCCCACTCTTTCCATGGCCAAAATAGAATATTCCATCGCATCTAACATTCCCATCTCCATTTTTTTAGAAATATTCTGCCAAGCGAAGTTATTTGAATATTGTACATTTATTCTATCCTGACTTGCTCCCTTCTTCGTGGTTATTAAAACCACACCAAACGCACCCTTGGATCCGTAAATGGATGCGCTTGCAGCATCCTTCAAAATAGAAATAGATTCTATATCATTGGGATTGACAATTTGTATGCTTGGTATTTCCACATTATCCAACAAAATAAGAGGTTGTGATTTTCCCTCAAAAGAACCAATTTGTCCCCTTATTTTTATCAAAGGATCAGAACCAACCTCACCACTCGGAATTATAACCGAAAGACCGGGTGTCGATCCTTGCAGTCCTCTACCTACATCGGCAATGGGGCGACTATCTAACGTTTTTCCAACATCTACCGATGAGACTGCTCCGGTAAGATTTTCTTTCTTTTGTATTCCGTATCCCACTACCACCACCTCTTCCAAAGCCTGGGTGTCTTCGAGTAATGTGACATTGAACTGGGTTCTTCCGGCCGTATTAACGGTCTGAGGCAGATAGCCGATATAGGAGATATGGATGGAGGCATTGTTGGCTACCTGCAGGGTGAATCTGCCGTTAATGTCTGTGATGGTTCCATTGGACGTACCCACCTCGACGATATTGGCACCTATGATAGATTCTCCGTTAGCATCCGTTATCGTTCCGGTAATTGTTTTATGGGTTTGCTGCACCTCCTTGACGGCCGGTTCTTCTACCTTCAGCGTCATTTTATTTTCACCGGTATTCGGTTTCTTTGAAATGGTGACTTGTCTGTTTACCACAGAGTAAGTAAGGTCTGTATTCTTCAGCAAAAAATCCAGGATTTCACCCATGGAATTATTGTGAAAGGATACGTTCACATTCGTTGATAAACCTTTTTCGGTATTATCCATAAAGAGAAATAGATAGTCGCTGCTTTTTTCTAATTCACGAAATGCATCTTTCAACGTTACGTTCTTCAATTCGGCGCTGACCGTTTTGGACTGAGAATAGATATTTTCAGCTGAAATGGAAAAAATGCAAAAGAAAGTGATTAAAAAATAGATTTTCATAATTTTTAAAAACTTATCATTCTTTTTCGTGGTAAATGCTTTACATGTATACTTTTCTTGCATATCTTTGTATTGAATTTTAATTTGTTACCAATAGATTACGATTCACTTTGCAGATTTTGCTATCGCTTAATCGCAAAATTTACTTTAGTCGAATAATGTTGCCGCATTATTCGACTTTTTCTTTTTTCTTTTTATTTTCTCATAGGCATATGCGATTGATTTAAATTAATAATATCGATTTCTTAGTTATTGATAGATGAATATTGTTTCATCATTCAGTTTGTCATATTTAAAGTAAGTCATCTTTGAGAAAGCTTCGAGTACATCATTCAGGTTATCTGAAAGGAAAAGTTTACCCGAACAGGTTTGCTTATTCAGATCCAGGGCAGGATTGTATCGGAACTCTACGTTATAGTATCTGCCAATTCTTTTCAAAACCTCATTTAATTGCATCTTATTCAATTGCATGTAGCCGTCTGTCCAACTGGTATAATCTGAAACATTCACCTGCTTACATTGGATCAACTCATTTTCGATCTCAGCCATCTCATTGGGTTTTAATAATACGGTGCTGTTGTGGCTTTTCACTTCCACCGAACCGTTTACCAGTACAACAGACTCCTTTGTGTCTTCGGAATAGGAAGAGACATTGAAGGACGTTCCGTGAACAGTGATTTGAGAATGGGGGGTATGGATCACAAAAGAGGTGTTGTTTTTCTTTACAACCTCTATAAAAATTTCCCCTTCCACATTGATTTCTCTTCTCTTTTCGGAAAATGTACCGGGAAATTCCATTTTCGTGCCGGAGTTCAGGTGCACTTTTGATCCATCGGCCAATATAAGGGTCGATCTTTTTCCATAGGGTACAATAAGGGTGTTTACCCGGTTATCGTTCAAGCCAACTTCTCTCTGAGTAAGCGGGTTCTTGATCACAGCGCTGTTTTTCTTTTCGGAAAGGTTCAGAGTGGAATTGTTATCAATTTCCAGTACATCGTTGCCGGTAAAAAGTTGTATATTATTATTTCCCGCCACTTCTCCAATCGAAGATATCCCTGGTTCCGTTTTTTTAGACCCTTCATTGAAAATGAAGAAGGTAGATATTAATGTAAGCAACAATACAGCGGCAGATGAAGCATATATTCTACGCCATTTTATTCTTTTTCGTTTTTCAATTTTTTCTTTCAGATTCTGCGACGCCGAAACTTCATTGATCTGAAACGTGCCTTGTTTGCTCCGTATCGTTTCAAACGCTTCTATAGCCTGATTGAACGGATCCCTGAACTCCTCATTTTCCTTGAGATAATTCTCCCAGAAAGCATCCAGTTCCTTGGTAGGGTGAATTCTCCAGTAAACGAAAAGGTCGTCGCACAAAAAATCTTTTTGATCCATAACAGACTTCATTATTCGCTTTTTTACCGCATTTATTACAAAGACTGAATGAAGGATAAAACGAGGACAATATTAATGAATTTTAACCAAATGACGTTAAAAAAATGAGAGGAAAAAGGAGAAGAGTGTGTTCTTAAGCTGCCGGCTTTCTTTCATCTTTTGCAGTGCCCTGTAGGCTGATTTCTTTACCGCATCGGGTTTCATCTCCAACAACGCTGCTATTTCGTCGAAAGATAAATTGAGGCGATAATGGAAATAGATTATTTTCCGTTGCTTCGGGGGCAAAATGCTCATGGATTGTTTGATACTGTCTTTCAACAGCAATTCGCTTTCTTTTTCAATGATTTTTTCAACCACACTGTTTTCATCCTCCAGAAGGATATCATTATAATTGATATAATTTATTTTGGACTCCACATTGTGAATGTCAAATAGCCTGTTTTTCAGGCAGTGGAGCAGGTAGGATTCAATATTTCTGATATAGGTTAACTGTTTGCGCGAAATGAAAATTTTGTAAAAAACATCCTGTATGGCATCTTTGCATACCTCTTCATCAAAACCAATTTTGAGTCCGTATGCAAAAAGTTCATTAAAATAACCGCAATAAAGCTTCGAGAAAGCAGCCTCGTCACCTTGCAGAAATTCTTGCCAACTGTTCGCGCCCATTTTTACAGCTTCTCTTGTTTTATATAGGTCAGAAATGAATAATCATACTTATGGCTTTCGTCCGCCTGGTATGCTTCGCGGTGAATTAATTTCCATTCATCGGGGTTGATCTCTGGAAAAAAGGTGTCGGCATCATCAAACGTGTGATGGATGCGGGTGAGATAGAGCTTATCGGCGAGGTGGAGGGTTGAGCGATAAAGTTGTCCACCGCCGATGATGAAAGCGGTCTCCTCATCCTTGCAACAGGCCAACGCTTCATCCACAGAACGAACCACCATACAACCGGGATAGTTATTTGCCGTATCGGAAGTAATCACGATATTGGTGCGGTTGGGGAGCGCGCCTTTGGGCAGTGATTCATAGGTTTTCCTTCCCATAATAACACTGTGTCCCGTGGTGAGCTCCTTAAAATGTTTCAGGTCGCCGGGAAGATGGCAGAGCAGTTTCCCGTTACGCCCGATGCCGTTCTGTTCGTCGAGCGCGACTACAATGGCTATTTGTGGAGTTTTGTGGTTGTTCATATACTGACAGCGCCTTTAATGTGTGGGTGCGGATTGTAATCCGTCAGTTCGAAATCTTCATACCGGAAACTGAAAATGTCCTTTACATCGGGATTGATTTTCATCCGGGGTAAAGAACGTGGTTCTCGCGAAAGCTGCAAATTGATTTGTTCCAGATGGTTCATGTAGATATGCGCGTCGCCCAGCGTGTGGATGAAATCGCCTTCTTCTAATCCCGTAACCTGTGCCATCATCTTCAGCAGCAGGGCATAGGACGCGATATTGAAAGGTACACCCAGAAAGATATCGGCGCTGCGTTGATAGAGCTGCAGGCTCAGTTTGCCGTCGGCTACATAAAACTGAAAAAAAGCGTGACAGGGTGGGAGGTTCATGTTCGGCAGGTCGGCCACGTTCCATGAGCTGACAATGATACGGCGCGAATCGGGATTGTTTTTTAGAGTGTTTACCACTTGCGAAATCTGATCGATATGTCCGCCGTTATAATCGGGCCACGATCGCCACTGGTAGCCGTAGATATGTCCCAAGTCGCCCTTTTCGTCCGCCCATTCGTTCCAGATACGTACACCGTTGTCATTCAGGTATTTCACATTGGTGTCCCCGTTCAGGAACCAGAGCAACTCATATATGATCGATTTTAAATGGAGTTTTTTTGTGGTGAGCATAGGAAATCCGTCGCTCATCCTGTAGCGGCTCTGATGCCCAAATATGCTGATGGTGCCGGTGCCGGTGCGGTCATCCTTTTTGACGCCCTCATTGAGTACGCGCTGAAGTAAATCTAAATATTGTTTCATTTTTCTAAAAAAAAGTTTCATGCAAAAATACGGGTTTATTTTGTTATCTCAAACCTATCATCCGAAAGATTGATTGATGGAAATCCAAAAAACAAACAATATCAAAATTAATTGTTGATTTTTTCCACGTAAATCTGTTTTTATAAAACTAAATCTGTTTTATAACGTCAAATAGGTATCTTTATGAAGATTATTATAAAATTGACAAGATGGATTTATCTGAATTATTAAACGGACCAATCGGACAAACGGTTATTAACAATGTATCCCGTCAGTTGGGGATGGATGAAAGACAGGCTGCGGGCGCTATCAGCATAGCTCTTCCTGCTATTTTGGGTGGATTGCAAAGAAATGTCCAATCTCAACAAGGTGCCCAAAACTTAAACAATGCCTTGAACGATGCAAGACACGATGGAAGTTTGTTGGAAAATATAGGTGGTCTTTTGAGTGGAAATGCTCAGGCAATCAGTCAGGATGGTGGGAAAATTCTGGAACATATTTTTGGTAGCAACCGGCCGGCTGTAGAGCAGGGGATCTCTCAAAAAACCGGAATCAACCTACAAAAGACCGGTCCGCTACTGGCTCTTCTGGCACCTATCGTGATGGCCTATCTGGGAAAGGAAAAGCGTCAGGCCAATACCAATGCCGGAGGTCTTGGTGACCTGTTGGGCGGTTTATTAGGCGGCGGACAATTGCAAAGGCAAAGCGGCGGCGGATTAATGGATATGGTTGGGGGCTTGCTGGATAAAAATCACGACGGTAATGTTCTCGATGATATTTTGGGAATGATTAAATAATGAAAGCGCAATCCTTTGTTTTTTGCAAAAAGTCTTGAATAAGAATTTTTTTTGTATATCTTTGAAATATGTAAACAATTGCTTAAAAAAACCGTTTTAAGAGTTAAACGAATGCAATTTTTTTCAGTCAATGAATCAAGAAAAAACTTTTAATGCTTACGCTTATGAAAAGAAATCTCTTTACTTCTCTCCTTGTTGGAGTCTTTTTGTCGGGGATGCTCCTTATGGGTACTTCGTGTAGCAACGACGACTATTTAAAAGATTATGAAATCCAAAAGATGATTGATGAGTCGCTCAACGGTCAGTGGAAAATAATCAATATTACCATAAAGAAAGGTGATTGGCAGTGGAACGATGATGTACGGCAATACCAGGCTATCTATGATTTGCCCCAATTAACCAAATCTATTTATGAAGAAGGAGCCGTCTTAGGCTATCTGTTTTTAGGGCAGCAAGGAGACGACGAAGTTCAAAAGCCCCTTCCTTTTGTAAATACCTATTCTGCCGAAATTGATGAAGCAGGTAATCCGATAGCGACGTTTACAGAAACCATCAGCTATGACGTTCAATATAAAGATAACGGTAAAAGTACTGTCGCATTTATCATAAAAGACTCGCAATTGGCGAAAGACCTGGATGCACCGCAAAACTACAATTTTAGAATTGTATTGATCTGGTAACTGACACAAAGAACCAATAAAGAGGCCGTTAGAGTAATCTTTACCGGCCTTTGTCTTTTTTAACTTTCTCCTTCATTTCGAACTAACAAGAAATTCTTGTGAGTTACTTCTTTTTGCAAATCGCCTTTGCTTAAAATACCGTTAATGTGCAAGCTGATATTCTGCTGAGTAGTGTCAAACAACAAGGCAATTTGTTGTTGCGAAAGCCAAACATCCTGACCGTCAAAACGTACATTATCCATCCATTACTCATCCTCCTTTCCTTTCTTCTTCACTTTCTTTTGCAACGCTTTAATCGTATCCAAATAAGCCTGCTCCACGGACGAAATTGTTTTCACCTGATACTTCCTGTATTCCGCTTTGGCTTTATCCATCGCTTGCTGGTGGCTAATTTGTCCGGCATCCGTTAAAAGTTTTTCGCCGGTTGAAGAGAGGATATTATCCAACTGTGTAACATAGTCCGACATATACATCGCGTTTCGACGCATAGCTTGAATTTCAGCGAAATCAAAATATCCGGAAACAAGATTGTTCAATATTTTAAGCTCATCGGCAGTGAGGTAGTTTTTGGCGACCGTTATATCTTTTCCCGTGGGTAATTCTCCGGAAAATGTAGTTAAGCCCATAAACGGTTTGTCGGAATCAGCTCGCTTGTAAATAATCTCGGCAGCCGTATGTCCGTGTGCTGCAAAGTGAAGTTTGTTCTGTACAATTTTGAAAAATTGGATAGATATATCGGATTTCGGGTCGTAATCTACACTCGTTGCGTAAAGGTCGAGCACCTGACGATAAAGTACTTTTTCAGAAGAACGAATATCGCGGATACGGTCGAGCAACTCTTTCCAATACTTTCCGCCACCTAATTGCTTCAGGCGTTCATCATCCATCGTAAATCCTTTTATAATATACTCTTTCAGGCGTTCTGTGGCCCAGCGGCGAAAGTGAGTAGCGACAGCCGATTTAATGCGGTAACCGACTGAAATAATGGCATCTAAATTATAAAACTGCGTTTGATACGTTTTTCCGTCTTCGGCAGTATGTGCAAAATTTGCACATACTGAATCTTTATCTAATTCTCCTTCTTTAAATATATTACCCAAATGTTTGGTTACAACAGTTCTATCAACTGCAAACAATGTTGCTATTTGCGCTTGAGACAGCCATACAGTCTCGTGTTCCATCTTCACCTCAATGCGGGTATTCCCGTCTTCGGTTTGATAGATAACAATATTCCCTTGATTATCACTCATGGTTTCCTCCAGTTTTTAGCATTCCTTCCAACTCTTTACGAGCATTGACGATATCCAAGTCGAGCTTTTTCAATCGTTCAAGTATCACACTTTCAAATCGCGCAAGTATTTCCTCCATCCAACTGAATTGAGGCATTCCTTTGAAGCGATTTAGCCTATATGTTTTAAACGCAAATATATTGATTTTTATCGAAAGCTTCTATGTTTAAAACCAGTAACTTTTCAACACTATATAAACAGCGGCAATGCGTCCGCTACGATAAAGGAACTGCCGCCGATGAAAATGAGATCGTTTTTATCGGCGTTTTCTTTTGCGGCCGTAACGGCCAAGGAGACGGAGTCGTAGGTGGTGCCGTGCAGCCCGAACCCGGTCGCTTGCTGCGCCAGCATTTTTTCATCCAACGCGCGTTCTACCGATGCTTTGGTGAAATAATAGAGGGCATCTTCAGGCAATAAAGCAAGTACGGACTTCACATCTTTATCGTTTACCATACCGAATACAATATGGAGCCGGTCAAATTTTTCTGAACGTAATTGTTCCGCTATATACCTTAACCCATGGGCATTATGCGCGATGTCGCAAATGATCTTCGGAGAAGATTGCAACTGCTGCCATCGTCCCATTAATCCGGTGATCGTGATTACGTTGGCAAACCCTTTGTACACAGCTTCTCGGGGAATATCGTATCCCGTTTCGAGGAGGACTTCCACCGCCGTCAAGACCGTACGGGCATTCTTGTCCTGTGCCGGCCCCTTTAATTCCCCCATCAGATCCGGATATCCGTCGGCTTGAAACAGCCATCCGGATTCTCCTCTCGCTGCAACAAAATTGTTCATATAGATTTCGGAGAAGACAATGGGAGCATTCACGGATTGTGCTTTGTCAGTAAAAACCCGAGCTACTTCCGTATGGCCCATTTCACCAATCACCACAGGCGTATGTGCTTTTATTATTCCCGCCTTTTCGGCGGCTATCTTTGGCAACGTATCTCCCAGATACTGCATGTGATCAAACCCGATATTGGTAATGATACACAAATCGGGTGAAATAATGTTGGTACTGTCGAGCCTTCCGCCCAAACCCACTTCAATGACAGCCACGTCCACTTCTTGCTCTGCAAAATAAAGGAAAGCCATTTCCATTGTCAGCTCGAAAAAAGAGGGCATGATCGGCTCAAACTGTTCACGGTATTTTTTTACGAAGTCAACCACATATTTTTTCGGAACCACCTCTCCATTCACCCTGATCCGTTCACGAAAATCCACTAAGTGTGGCGAAGTGTATAACCCCACTTTGTACCCCGATTGTTGCAGGATGGCTGCCAGCAGGTGCGATGTAGAGCCTTTGCCGTTGGTTCCGCCCACGTGGATGGTTTTGTATTGGCGGTGCGGATGATTGAAGATGGCGTCGAGCCGGAGGCTGTTGTCCAATCCGGGTTTATAGGCGAGATGCCCGATACGCTGGTACTCGGGCATTTGGGTGTAGAGGTATTTTAATGTTTCGGGATAGTCCATATTATTATAATGTAGGCGTTCCGGTTCAACCGAAACGCCTATTTCAATTATTTGTTTTTTCGATCAATTCTTCAACGGCAGCACCGAATACTGTTTTGAGTAACGCAGTTGCTGATCAACGTAGTTCTCGTCATAAGAGATCGTTACATCGGTAACTTTGCCGTTTTCATCGGTAACCAGCTTGTAAACCGGGTTCACGAAACCTTTGTACGGAGCCAGATCCAACTTGGCGTAGCGATCCAGAATCTCTTTGTGCAATGCCTGATTTACCTTCACGGCGTAGGTTTCCACGAGTTTTTTGCCGGCTTCGAAATCGCCTTCCGACTTGATGCGTTGCACTTCCGAAAGCAACTTGCCAAACAAATCGCGCAGTTTCGCATAATCATTTACCACAATATACGTTTTACCATTTTGTTGTTTCATTTCAACAACGTTTTCGGCTTTTCCGTTTTCGATAACCCAGTTCGAGATAAGGGCACGGTTGCGCATATGTGCCTGTTCAATGTCTTTTCCGGGTTGAATGCGCGTCAGTTGCGTCATAGCGCCGTTCATAATGTATTTGTAATACTCTGCTTTGTATGCATCTGCATTGGGAAGGAGCCCCAGTTCCACCAATTTTGCATCGCCCAAATAGTAGAGTGCGAACAGGTCGGCACGAGCTTCTTCGAGCGGTGAGCCGTAGGCTTTCAGGGCATCGCCGTCCACGCCGGGAAGTAGTTTACCCGAACCGTGTCCAAGGCATTCGTGCAGGTCGGTGTGCAGGTTGTCGGTCAGCGAGCCGTATTTTTTGGACTGTTCGCGTTCGGCATCGCTCCACATGAACTCTTCGTTGAAACCGCTTCCCTGAGCCGCATTATCGTAAGCCGACGTAATGTTATCAATAGTGACTGATTTCGATCCATAGTCGCGGCGAATCCAGTTGGCATTGGGGAGATTTATTCCGATGGGAGTTGCCGGATAGCAGTCGCCACCCAGGATAGCTGCGGTGATCACTTTTGCCGATACGCCCTTTACTTCTTCTTTTTTGAATTTATCGTCAATGGGTGAGTGAGTCTCAAACCATTGCGCGTTATCGCTGATAAGTTGCGTGCGTTTGGATGCTTCTTCGCTTTTGAAGTTCACCATCGATTCCCACGTTGCTTTCATTCCCAGCGGATCGGTGTAGGTTTCGATAAAGCCGTTAACGAAATCCACGCGCGAAGCAGTATCGGTTACCCATTTTACCGAGTAATCGTCAAATGTTTTCAGGTCGCCCGATTTGTAATACGAGATCAACGTGTTGATGACCTCTTTTTGCTGCTCGTTTTCAGCAACGCCGGCGGCTTTTTCCAACCATCCTATAATGCGTCCGATGGCCTTGTCGTACATTCCACCCAACTTCCAGACTTGTTCGGAAAGAGCGCCGTCTTTTTTCACAACCTTACTGTTTAATCCGTAGGACACCGGCGTGTTGTTGTTCGGGTCTTTCATCGCGTTGTAGAAATCTTCTACTTCTTTTTGTGTAACCCCTTCGTAGAAATTCACAGCCGATGTGGCCACTATATCTGCTCCTGCAGCCTGATTCATCCTTTTAGGCATCACTTTGGCGTCGAACATAACCGGAAGAATTTCCTTCAATGTCAAGTCGGCAGCCATTCCGTCGCGGAAAGGCATACGGCCGGGGTCAACCCCCTTCACGATCGACACAAAATAATCCTGTGAGAACTTCGGCATGATTTTGTCTTCGGAATAGTGGTGGTGAATGCCGCTTGCCATCCAAATCTGTTTGAGGTAGATCTCGAAATTTTTCCACTCTTCCGACGATTTGTCGCCCATATAATTTTCATAAACACCTTCGCAAACACGGCGGATAGTCAGGTTATACCGGTTGTGCTGGTCGAATAGGATATCGCGCCCTTCCAATGCGGCTTGAGACAGATAATAAATCAATTCTTTTTGCGCTAATGGCAAAGCCTTAAATCCGGGAACGTAGTAACGAAGTATTTCCACATCGGCAAACCGGTCAACTTTATATTGGAAAGTGGAATCGGGCATATCCGGTTCAGTGGATACCTGCGAGGTTTCTGGTTTGTTGCCCGTGCAGGCAGCCAACAGAAAAAAGGTTGATAGCATAAAAAAAACTTTTTTCATTTTTAATATAGATTTGTTTGTAAGAACTTTTCCGCGGGCGAAAATAGTTCAAAACAGGCAGAAAACCTATTATTTTCTGAATTATTTTTTCCGATATCCTGAACCGCGGGAAATAACCTGCTTCGTAAAAGCTGTTCCACCGGGAGTTTGACACATAAAAAAATGATTTTATTAGCAAGAGAGGCCTACAACCTCTTTTTTTTGTCAAATATTATTCGTATCTTTGTGGTAGATATTAGGCGATATTAAATTTATTGTATTATGAA